>Ga0255338_1000749_pt1 | contig 82951 bp, 69 predicted proteins | sample MeOH1_35cm_T4_19_FD_203715 | JGI IMG/M metagenome (GOLD analysis project Ga0255338, IMG submission 203715) | Sandy soil microbial communities from University of British Columbia, Vancouver, Canada - MeOH1_35cm_T4_195 | ecosystem: Engineered > Artificial ecosystem > Sand microcosm > Unclassified ... | reverse complement strand
GCCTTTTTGCTGCTGTGGACCGGCGTCGCCGACCTCAACTGGGTCTTCTTCGGGTTCATCCTGCCTGCGCTGCTCGGGAACATCATCGGCGGCACGTTGCTCTTCGCCTTCCTGGCCCATGCCCAAGACAGCCAGGAGATTTGAGCGGCCCTCGACCTAGGAAGTAGAGAGGCAGCAATGCCTCACTCGGCCGGAGCAGCACCTTGTATTGAAGCGACTTCGCCGAGCCGAGGCGTTCCGATTAGGGGTGCCCAACCTACGACGCTGAAGCGCGCTCTATCTCACGCCCGATTTCGCAGCTCATCGCGAATTTCACGCAGGACGAGCAGCTCGTCGGTGGGAGCGGGCACTGCGGCCTCGCTCGGCTTTTTCGCGCGACTTGCGATTTTCACGATCTGATAAATGATGAAGGCGAGAATGAGGAAGTTCACCACGGAGGTGATGAACTGACCGTAGCCGAGCATTGCGACACCCGCTTCCTTGAGCGCCGCATAGCTGTTCGGGTCGCCCTTGAACCCATCTGGAATCGGCCCGAGCCGGACAAAATAGTTCGAGAAATCGAGATCACCCATGACCGATCCGACCACGGGCATGATCACGTCCTCCGTCAGCGAGGTGACGATAGTGCCGAATGCGGCACCGATGATGACCGCCACCGCGAGGTCGAGCACGTTCCCGCGCGCCACAAAATCCCTGAAGCCTGCCATTCATTGTCTCCTAACGTCGTGAACACGCAAAGCACGGAATGGGTTTGCAGGCTCAACAGAGGCAGCAATTGGTCGACTGATCGAACTTTCTCTGCGCTGACATAAGCCGCAACCGCTCCCGCATCGCTTCACGCTATCATGGCGGATGCCGTTACGAAAGCGGAACAAAGTTGATGAAAATGCGCATGCGTTACGCACGCACATGAATCGGCTGCGCCGCCACATTGAAAACTGGCGGATGGGGTGGGATTCGAACCCACGGTGAGCTTGCACCCACGGCGGTTTTCAAGACCGCTGCCTTAAACCACTCGGCCACCCATCCATGCCTGCGCGCCGCCATATTGCGGACCGGCGCAAAAGCCAAAAGGTTGCGCACCGAAAGTTTGGGAGCGGTCGCCAACCGCATCGCTTTTGCGTGCCAGCCGTTTGACACCGAAATGAACGATTACGCTCCTTCGGCGGATCTTGCCGCGGCGCAAAGGCCGCGTCGGCCCGAACGCGGCCGTGCGGCTTTCTCCTCACGCGGAACGACGGGCGAACGGTTCGCGGCGATGCTCGGCGCCCTGCTGTTCCACGCAGCCTTATTCTACGCCCTGATCTTCGGCCTGCGCTTCCAGCCGGTCGATCGGGCCGGCCCGCAACTGGCGGTGTTCGATGTCGTCGAACCGCCGCCACCACCGGCGGCCGAGCCGCCGCCCCATCCGCAACCGGCGGAGGCGCCTTCCTCGCCGCGCGAGGCGGCGGTGCCGATTGTCGCGCCGCAGGCCAAAGTGCCCCTTCGAGCGCCGCCACCTGTCGCGACCGCGCCAGCGCCGGGCACTGCCGCCGAGCCGGGCGCGGGCGGGGAGGGCGAGGGGCAGGACTTGGGCGGCGTCGGCACTGGCGCGGGTGGCGCGGTGCACGCCCAGCGGCGCAGCGGCAGCCTGCGCGACCACGATTATCCCGCCGCGGCGCGGCGGGACGGGGCTGAAGGGATCGTCTACGTGCGCTTTACCGTCGGCACCGACGGGCACGTCAGCGGCTGCACGGTGACACGCTCGAGCGGCCATGCCGTGCTCGATACGACGACCTGCAAGCTGATCGAGAAGCGCTTCCGCTACTACCCGGCACGGGACTCTGAGGGTCGGTCGGTGGCGGAGACGATCAGCCTTTTCTACCAATGGGGCTTGCGGCGCTAAAGTGATTTCAAGTCAGGTGCGATCACCTGACGACTCGGAAATCACGGAAAAAAAGAAAATCGGACTCAATCCCGGTTCAGGCAAATCTGGATTGTAGCTGCAACCTCCGGCGAAGCTCGTCAGCGGCCGGCGAAGATGCGGTCTTTCGCTCCCGCCAGTTGCACGCCGTCGCGGTGGTAGACGTCGGTCCGGAAGGCGATGCCGCGCCCTTCGGGAGCTGCGGTCAGATAGGTGATGTAGACCGGCACGGGCTGCGGCAGATCGACGCGCGATTCGGGTTCGCCTGGCGGGACCACGAGCGGCTTGCCGAACAGCCAGCGCGCGAGCCGCGGTGCATCCTCCAGGCGGACGCAGCCGGAGCTGAACTGGCGTTCGGTCTTGCGCAGCAGATCCTTCTCGGGCGTATCGTGGAGGTAGACGCCGAGCGCATTGGGGAACATGAACTTCATCTTGCCCATCGCATTCTCGGGGCTTGGGAGCTGGCGGACGCGCAGCTCCTGCCGGCCATCGAGGACCGCTTTCCAATCGACCATCGCCGGATCGACGACCCGCGCCGTGTCCGACCAATCGGACAATATCTCGTAATGCTTCTCGCGGAGAAAGCCTTCGCCATGCTCGAGCACGCCGGTGGCGACCCGCTTGCGGACGAGATCGGGCGGGATGTTCCAATAAGGATTGACCATCGCGAACCGGACCATGCCCGCCATCATAGGGGTCGGCTCGCTGGGCTTGCCGACGACGACGCGCATCGTGTCGCGCACCTGCCCGTTTTCATAGGTATAGAGCCGAGCCGACGCCGCATCGACCAGGATGTGGCGGCCGCGCGGATCGGCCGGCAAGGCGCGGGCACGCTGCAGATTGATCCGCAACAATTGCTGCTGCTCGGGGGAAGCGCGGACCCGGGCCGGAGCGGCGCCATTGAGCGCAGCGAGCGTTCGGGGGCCGAGGCGGCCGTCCTGGGGTAGGCCATTGCCCGCCTGGAAGCGGCGCAGCGCGCTCGCAACCGACGCATCGAACGGCCCATCACGGTCCATGTCGAGACGCTCGCGAAGCAAGGCCACCCGCTCGCCGGTCGCGCCGAGACCAATCGTCGGACCGGCGGGAAGCGGCGCGTGCGATCGTGCCGGCGCATCGGCCAAAGCGGCAGCGAGCGCGTTGCGCAGCTTGCCGTAGATCGGGTGCATCCATCCGATATCGTCGAGATGCTGCCGCATCGACGGCGCGGCGGCTGCGGCATCGAGCACTTCGCGCGCCTTAGGCACCCTCGGCGCCAGCGGCTTCTCGACATAGTGCATGGCGGCGGCGCGCTGCTTGCGAACATCGCAGACATAGTCGGCGAAGCGGCGCGAGAGCAGCATTTCGGCTCTGGCGAGCGCCTCGGGCGCCCCCAACCGCGCCTCGCCAATCGCTTCGGCCAGCGCGCGTGGCCGATAATCGTCCGGATCGAGGCCTTCGACCGCCGCCGTCGCAACCAGATCGAGGAATCGGTCCGCCTCGGAGCCCAGAGTCGCGCCGCGGATCCATAAGGGACGATAGCCCCTTGCCTTGTAGAAGGCGCGCACGTCGCGTGGGCCGCCTTCGGAGCGCAGCGCCGCCTCGACCGCGGCCACAGACGCAGACGAATATAGCGGATCGGGGCGCTGCGCCTGCAGCACGGCCGGGGCCGCCACCAGCGCGGCAGTCGCGGCAACAAGCCAGGTCCGGGATAGGAAGGTACGCGCCGGCCGCTGGGGGCCGGCGCGATGGTGGAACATCAAACGCATGGACTGTAGGCTATCAGCCTCGCTCGCCGCTTCGAACCGGAGCCGGCGGCTCGTAAGCTGCCGGCGCGGGGGCGGCAGGAGCGCCCTGATAATATTGGCCTTCGCGGACATAGCCGTCAGCATAGCCGTCATTGTCGCGATCTGCCCAGACCGCACCGGCAAGGCCACCGACCGCCGCACCGATCGCGGCGCCGGCAATCGGCGAGAGGCCGCCGACGACCGCGCCGACACCCGCGCCGGCGACCGCGCCGATCGCAGCGCCCGTTCCGGCGCTCTGCAGCGTCTTTTCCTCCTGAGGGGTCGTCGCGCATGCGCTGAGCGAGAGCGAGCCGGCAAGCGCCAGCGCCAAGGTTGACGTTTTTACATGGTTCATGTGCATCTCCTCGCAAATCGGGCCGAGGATGGACTTGGTCCACTCCTCAACAAACGCCGCGATCGGATGCCGCGGCGGCCCACACGTTTGCCCCCGCCCAACGAGACTATTGGGCAAACGTTCCACCCGGACAACGGAGTGGGATTCGGCGCGTTTCATTGCAACCGCCGCCTCTCCTGGGTGTTGATCGTCGACGTTGCGCCTGACTCGTCGACATTCGAGCTTGCGCGAAGCGCGTTTCCGGAGCGCTGTGCGGCTCGCCTTTGAGCCCTGGCGTGCCGCTGGTGCGATGGACCGGATTGATGCCGCTCCGGCTTGTGGCGCGGCCACGGGAGTTTAGGACCGGGAGTTTAAGGCCGGAAGTTTAAGGGGTCTGTATGCGTCGATTGTCCTGTCTCGTCATCGCGATTGCCGCCGCAATGATGCCCGCCTCCACGCCGGCGGTCGCGCAGACCGGCATGTATAGCGCCGAAGGGTTCCGCGCCTATCTGCCCGAGTTGCGCGCGCAGGCCCTGGCGGCCGGCGTCAGCCGCGCCACGATCGACCGGATATTCCCAAGCCTGAGCTTCAACGCGCGTACGATCGAGCTCGATCAGGCACAGCCCGGAGGGCCTGCGGGCAGCCCCGCGATCCCGCCGTTCGCGCCCTATCAGCGCCAGCATGTCACGCCCGATCTGATCGCGCGCGGGGCGAGCCGCTATGTCGCCAATCGCGCGCAGCTCACAGACATCGCGCGGCGCTACGGCGTCACGCCGTCGGTGCTGATCGCGATCTGGGGCCATGAGACCAGCTACGGCGCGGTCACCGGCAACTTCGACCTGCTCGATTCGCTCGCCACGCTTGCTTACGAGGGACGGCGCCGCCAGTTGTTCGCCGACGAGTTCGTCGCGACCTTGAAGCTGGTCGACCGCGGCATTCCGCGCAGTCGGCTCAAAGGCAGCTGGGCCGGCGCCACCGGTTACCCCCAATTCCTGCCGAGCATCTATCTCCGCCTGGCCGTCGATTGGGACCGCGACGGCCGTGCCGACATCTGGAGCAGCCAGGCGGACGCGCTGGCGTCGATCGCCAACTACCTCAGCAATGCCGGCTGGAAGCCGAACGTGCCCTGGGGCGTGCGGGCGAGCGTCCCGTTCGACCTCGACGCTGCCTCGCTCGCGACGCGGCTCGTCTCGCCGCGCTGCGCGCGAGTCCACCAGCGCCATACGCGCTGGCTGACGATCGGCGAGTGGCGCGCGCTCGGCGTCATCCCGCAAGGCAGCGCGCGGTTCAGCGACAGCGAGCTGGCGAGCCTGATCGAGCCGGACGGCCGCGGCGCACCGGCCTATCTGGTCACCACCAATTACCGCACGATCCTCGATTATAATTGCTCCAACTTCTACGCTTTGTCGGTTGGCTTGCTCGCGGACGCTGTCGAGCGGTGAAGTGGCTGGCGAGCGCTGAACCGGCTGGCGAGCGCTGAACCGGCTGGCGAACCGGCGACCCAGTGGTTAAGGGTGGCGATCGGCGGGATCGCCGGCGGGCGATCGCACGCCGCACCACGTTGTCGGGCCACATTCGGGAAAGTTGATCTATGAAGCCTAAGGCGCTGCTTGTCGGGTTGTTCGCCACCGCCCTCACGCTTCCGGCCGAAGCCGCCGCGCCGCCGTTCGACACGCCCGCGCCGGTCGCCTTCATGAAGGATCTCTCGTCGGGCGCGGTGCTCTACGCGAAGGATGCGGACCGCCGCATGCCGCCGGCATCGATGGCGAAGATGATGACCGCCCACATCGCGTTCAACCTGATCAAGTCTGGCGAGCTCAAGCTCGACCAGATGTGCACGGTGCGGCCCGAGACCTGGCAGCAATGGCATGGGCCACAAGCGGGCTCGACGATGTTCCTCTCGCCCGGCGAGCAGGTCAGCGTGCGCAACCTGCTGCACGGCATCGTCACGCTCTCGGGCAACGACGCGAGCGTCGTCCTCGCCGAATGCATTCGCGGCACCGAGCCGGCGTTCGCCGCGCTGATGAACGAGGAAGCCAAAAGGCTTGGAATGAGCAATTCCAACTTCGGCAATTCCAACGGCTGGCCGGACGAAGGCGTCACCTACACCACCGCGCGCGATCTCGCGACCTTGGCCGAGGCGACGATCCAGACCACCCCCGATCTTTACAAGCAATTCTACACCCAGCTCGAGTTCACCTGGGGGCGGACGATGGGCGCGGGCAATCCGATCACCCAGGGCAACCGCAACCCGTTGCTCGGGCGGATCGCCGGCGCCGACGGCCTCAAGACCGGCCACACCGAAGAAGCCGGCTACGGCTTCACCGGCTCGGCCGAGCAGAACGGGCGTCGGCTGGTGATGGTCGTCACCGGGCTCACCAGCTTTAATCAGCGCATCGAGGAATCGGTCAAGTTCATGAACTGGGGCTTCCGCGCCTGGTCGGCGCAGCCGCTCTACCCCAAGGGCAAAAGAGTCGGTGAAGCCAAGGTCCAGCTCGGCGACGAGGATCAGGTCGGGCTGGTCGCGCCGCGCAACCTTGCCGTGACGCTTCCCGCCGGCACCTCCAAAAGCAACATCCGGGTCAAGATCGTCTACAATGGGCCCGTCAAGGCGCCGATCAAGGCCGGCCAGCATATCGCCGATCTCGTCATCACCACCGGCGACACCAATCCGCAGATGATGCCGCTGGTGGCGGAGAAAGCGGTCGGCGAGGCGGGCTTCTTCGGGCGGATCTGGGCCGGGCTTGCCTCGCTCTTCAGCTGAGCATGGCAGGCTGAGCATGCCAGGGCGCTTCATCACGCTCGAAGGCGGCGAGGGGGTCGGCAAGTCGACCCAGCTGGAGCGGCTCGCGGCCGCGCTGCGCGAGCGCGGCCACGAGGTCGTCGCGACGCGCGAGCCCGGCGGCAGCGCCGGCGCCGAGGCGATCCGCCGCTTGCTGCTCGAGGGCGAGCAGGAGCGCTGGTCGGCACCGGCCGAAGCCTTGCTGTTCGCGGCGGCGCGTGCGGACCATGTCGCGCGGACGATCAGGCCGGCGATCGCGGACGGTAAATGGGTGCTGTGCGACCGCTTTCTTGACAGCTCGCTCGCCTATCAGGGCGGCGCGGGCGGTGTCGGCGCCGATGCGATCAGGCAGCTCCATGCGATCGGCAGCGGCGGCCTGCTCCCGGACCGGACCTTGCTGCTTCGGCTTCCGGCCGAGGCGGCCGCCGCGCGGGCACGCAGCCGGGACGGCGACGGGGCAGACCGCATCGGCGCGCGCGACGCTGCCTATCATGAAGCGGTCGCAGCGGCCTTTGCCGCGCTCGCCGCCGGCGAGCCCGGTCGTTTTCGCACGATCGACGCCGATGGTCCGCCCGAGCAGGTGACCGGCAAGCTGCTCGCCGCGCTCGAGGACCTGCTGTGATCCCATTGATCGGTCACGATCAGGCAATCGCCGAATTCAGCGCAGGCCTTGCGAACGGCCGGCTCCACCATGCGTGGTTGATCAGCGGGCCTGAAGGGATCGGCAAGGGCCTGTTCGCACGCAAGGCAGCGCTCAGGCTGCTCGCCCAGGGGGCGGACGGTGGGGCGGGCGGCACGGGAGGCGGCGGCGCGCCCTTCGACATTCCCGACGATCATCCGGCGGCGAGCCTGATCGAAGCGGGAAGCCACCCCGAATATGCCGTGCTCGAACGGCTGACCCGCGAACCGTCGGGCGAGCTCGCGCGCAGCATTGTCGTCGACCAGGTGCGCGGCCTGCAGCGGCTGTTCGCCAACACGCCGGCGCTGTCGCCGTGGCGGGCGGTGGTGATCGACGCGGTCGATGATCTTGAACGTTCCGCGGCAAACGCCTTGCTCAAGAATCTCGAGGAGCCCCCGTCCAAATGCGTGTTCTTCCTGGTCAGCCACGCCTCTGAGCGCGTGCTGCCGACGTTGCGCTCGCGCTGTCGCCAATTGCGCCTGTCTCCGCTCGACGATGACGCCATGACGTCAGCCTTGCAGGCGGCGCTTCCGCAGGCGGACCAAGAGGAGATCGCCGGATTGGTGCGCGCCGGAGGAGGGTCGCCCGGGCGCGCGCTGGCCTTTCGCGGCCTCGAGATCGACGCGCTCGACGCAGCCCTCGCCGATCTGGTGCGCAACGGCGATCCGACCAATGCCAAGCGCAGCCGGCTCGTCCAGAGCTTGGCGGGCAAGGCGGCCCAGCCGCGTTACGAGGCGTTCCTCTCCCGCGTGCCGTCGGTGATCGCCGCGGAGGCCAAGCAGCGTCGGGGCGCCGCGCTTGCCGAGGCGCTTCGCTTATGGGAAAGGGCGCACGACCTGGCCGGGAGCGCGACGCCGCTTTCGCTCGAACCCCAAAGCGTCGTCTTCGAGCTCGCCGGGATGCTCGCAGCGCTCGCAACTCCACAGATTCGTGGCCAAAAGGCAGATGGCTGACCCTTTCTATATCACCACCGCGATCAGCTACCCCAACGGGCGGCCCCACATCGGCCATGCCTATGAGGCAATTGCCACCGACGCGATCGCGCGTTTCCAGCGGCTCGCCGGGCGCGACGTCTTCTTCCTGACCGGAACCGACGAGCACGGCCTGAAAATGGCCCAGGCCGCGCGCGACAAAGGCGTGGAGCCGGCGGCTCTCGCGGAAGAGATGTCAGGTTATTTCAAGGAGATGGATGATCTTCTGAACATCTCGTACGATCGTTTCATCCGCACCACCGAGCCCGATCATCATCGCGCCAGCCAGGCGCTATGGCAGGCGATGGTCGACCGCGGCGACATTTATCTCGGCCGCTACGAAGGCTGGTATTCGGTTCGCGACGAAGCTTATTACGACGAGAAGGAGCTGATCGACGGCGGCAATGGCGAACGCCTGTCGCCGCAGGGGACGGTCGTCGAATGGACGGTCGAGGAAAGCTGGTTCTTCCGGCTGTCCGCCTATCAGGAGCGGCTGCTCGCTTATTATCGCGACCATCCCGACTTCATCCGCCCGGAAACGCGCCGCAACGAGGTCGTGCGCTTCGTCGAGGGGGGGCTGTCCGACCTCTCGATCTCGCGCAGCAGCTTCGATTGGGGGGTCAAGGTTCCCGGTGCGCCCGACCATGTCATGTACGTCTGGGTCGATGCGCTCACCAATTATCTGACCGGCGTTGGTTATCCCGACGATACAAAGACTTACAGGAAGTTCTGGCCGGCGAATATCCACATCATCGGCAAGGATATCATCCGCTTCCACGCCGTCTACTGGCCGGCGTTCCTGATGTCGGCCGGCCTCGCGCTGCCGCGCCAGGTGTTCGGCCACGGTTTCCTGCTCAACCGCGGCGAGAAAATGTCCAAGTCGGTCGGCAACGTCGTCGATCCGCTCGCGCTCGCCGAGGCGTTCGGCGTCGACCAATTGCGCTACTTCCTGCTGCGCGAGGTGACCTTCGGCCAGGACGGCAGCTATGGCGTCGAAGCGATCGTCAATCGGGTCAACGCCGATCTCGCCAACAGCTTCGGCAACCTCGCGCAGCGCACCTTGTCGTTCATCGCCAAGAACTGCGGCGGCGTGCTTCCCGAAGGGGGGAAGGGCGCTCCCGCCGACCAGGAGCTGCTCGCCCTGGTCGCAGGCGCGACGCGCGACGAGGTGCCGCGTGCCTTCGAGGAGCTGGCGCTGTCGCACGGCATCGAGGCGTGGCTGCGCGCGGTGTTCGCCTGCAACCAATATATCGACGCCCAGGCGCCCTGGGCGCTGCGCAAGAGCGATCCGGAGCGGATGAAGGCGGTGCTGGCGACGCTCTATGCCGCGATCGGCGACCTCGCGATCGCCATCCTGCCGGTGATCCCGGCCTCGGCAAGCCGCCTGCTCGACCAGATGGGCATCAAGGCCGAGGAGCGCAATTATGCGGCGCTGGCGGACGAGCAACGCTATGCCAGGCTGGCCGCGTCCGGCTTTCGTCTCGAGCCGCCGAGCCCCATATTCCCGCGGCTGGAGATGCCGGCAGACGCCGTTCAGAGCGGGGGTTGAGATCGGGGCCTGATGTTCACCGACAGCCATTGCCATCTCAACTACAAAGGGCTGGTCGAGGACCAGGAGGGGGTGCTTCGCCGCGCCCGCGCGGCCGACGTCACGACGATGCTCAACATCTCGACCCGCGCGAGCGAATGGGACGCGGTGATCGCCGTCGCCGAACGCGAGGAGGACGTCTGGGCGTCGGTCGGCGTCCATCCCCATGACGCCGACACCCATCCCGACGTCGAGACGGCAACCCTGGTCGCCAAAGCGCAGCATCCGCGGGTCGCCGGCATCGGCGAGACGGGCCTCGATTTCTATTACGATCGCTCCGACCGCGATCGCCAGGCGGCGAGCTTCCGCGCCCATATCGCGGCGGCGCGCGAGAGCGGCCTGCCGGTGATCGTCCACACCCGCGACGCGGAAGCCGAGACCGCCGCAATTCTCGGCGAGGAGATGGCGAAGGGGCGCTACACCGGCGTCATCCATTGTTTCACCGCCAGCGCCGATTTTGCGCGCAAGGCACTCGATCTCGGCCTTTACATCTCGATCTCCGGCATCGTCACGTTCAAGAACGCGCGCGACCTGCAGGACACCGCCAGCAAATTGCCGCTCGAGCGGCTGCTGATCGAAACCGACAGTCCGTTCCTCGCGCCCGTGCCGCATCGCGGGCGCCCGTGCGAGCCGGCGTTCGTCGCCGACACCGCCCGCTTCCTGGCCGAGCTGCGCGGCGAGCCGCTCGAACGCCTTGCCGAGGCGACGAGCGCGAACTTCCGCAGCTTGTTCGCCAAGGCCGCCTGAATGGCGAGCGCGGGGCGATGAAGGTCCGCATCCTCGGCTGCGGGACCTCGTCGGGCGTGCCGCGCATCGGCAACGACTGGGGCGAGTGCGATCCCGCCGAGCCCAAGAACCGCCGCCGCCGGGTGTCGATCCTGGTAGAGGAGGGGGAGACGCGGGTGCTGGTCGATACCAGCCCCGATCTGCGCGACCAGCTGATCGACGCCGGAGTCACCGCACTGAGCGCCGTGGTCTGGACGCACGACCATGCCGACCATTGTCACGGCATCGACGATCTGCGCCAGCTCTACCATTTCCGCGGCGCGCCGATCCCTGGCTATGCGCGGCAGGAGACGCTCGACAGCCTCCATCAGCGTTTCGGCTATGTGTTCGACGGTGCCGGCGGCTATCCGCCGATTGCCGAAGCTCATCTGCTCCCCGACCGGCTCGTGATCGGCACGCTCGAGATCGCGATCGTCGATCAGCCGCACGGCGCGATCACCTCGGCGGGAATCCGCTTCGACGCGGGTGGGCGGTCGATCGTTTATTCGACCGATTTCAACGTGCTGACAGAGGAAATGGCCGCGCTGTTCGAGGGTGTCGACCTCTGGATCGTCGATGCACTGCGGCGGCGCCCGCACCCGACCCACCCGCATCTCGACCAGGCGCTGGCCTGGATCGACCGCATCAGGCCACGCCGCGCGATCCTCACGCACATGGATAATTCGATGGATTATCAGGTGCTTCGTGCGCTGCTTCGAGAGGATATTGAGCCCGGTTACGACGGCATGGAAATCCATTTATGAGCGCCGCCCGATGAGCACCGGCGACCAGGCGGTGAACTTCATCTATCTGCTCGGCGTGCTCGTGCTGGTGCTGAGCGCGCTGCTGGCGCACCGTGTCCCGATCGGCAAAAGCCTGCAGATGGTGGCAGCCTGGGCGCTGATCTTCGCCGCCGCGTTCGTTGCATTCACCCTCAAGGACGACTTCGCCGATCTCGGCCGGCATGTCATGGCCCAGGCGCGCCCCGAGACGACCGCGGTCGGGGAAGGCGAGACGGTGCGTATCCGCCAGTCGCCCGACGGACATTTCTGGGTCGCCGCCGCGATCAACGGCCGGAGCGCGACTTTCATGATCGACAGCGGCGCCACGATCACCAGCATCTCGACCTCGACCGCGCGCGCCGCCGGAATCGAGCCGAGCGGGTTCCCGGGATTCGTCCAGACCGCCAACGGTATGGCGCGGGTCGAGCGTGGCCGGGCAGAGCGGCTCGCGGTCGGCACGATCGAACGCGAAAACGTCGCCGTCCACATCAGCGAGGGCTTCGGGGAGGTCAATGTGATCGGGATGAACTTCCTGTCATCCTTGTCCGGCTGGGGCGTCGAAGGGCGCTGGCTGATCCTCAAACCCTGATCGGGCCCGGCGCCGTTCAGGCGGGCGGAGGGCCGGGATACCATTCCTCGGGTTCTGGCAGCGAGAAATTCTCCGGCAGCTCGACGAGCTCGACCCCGAAGCCAGTCGAATTTTCGGTGTCGACGTAGCAATAGGGAACCTGGCCCATGAAGCGGCCGCTCTGGGTGACCGTATAGCCGCGGCGGACGAATTCCTTGATCCGATCCTCATAGCCGATGCCTTTGCAGTCGACCGCGACATGGTGGATGCTATCGCCATGTTTTTCGAGCCACTCGCTGTAGATCGAGTTGCCGGTGAGCGGCTGGATGACTTCCCACCACATCGCGCCCGACCAGGCGACGGCGAGCCGCGCCGAATGGCCGTTCTTCTCGCCGCGATAGCGCAAGTCCTCGATCAGATTGTCGTCGAACGTGTAGATCTTCCACGGTCCGATGCCGATGCGCACGAACTGCTCGAGGGTGCGGTATATGTCCGCGGTGACGACGCAGATCTGAAACGTCTCGCCGACGAAAGAGTTCGAAAGGGTGGTCGGAGAGGTGACCCTCACGTCCATTTTAACCACTGGCATCTCCTCGCCCATTGATTTTCTCCTTGTCGTTCAGCTGGATCGCCCGTTGAGTTCGGGGCGTTTGGCAAATCCTATGGAACGCGATCTGGTCGCGCGCCGAATGTCGTTTCCATCGCGCAGCAAAGCGCGACGGCAAAGTGAGTATGTCGCATACGCATTGCATGTCAATCGAGCCGCCGGCCAAGGGCGCACCGCCGGCAAGCCCGTGCCGGTACCGGTGCGCAGGAAACGGCGTATGCCGCCGCGTGCACGTGGAGATTTTGGCCGCGGCGCCGAGGGTCGAGGCTTGCGCGGCGCTCAAGACAGAAGCGAATTCACAATCTGCGCCGGATTTCCGATTTCCACGTTCCAATTTGCGAGAGCGCGGGATCGGGGATAGGGCTTTGCCGATTGGCGAGATCGCCCCGCTATGGTGACATATTTTACATAATGTATATTATCGGACTTACAGATGGATGAGGACGGCACGGCCCCTGCCGGTACAGGGCTCCCCCGCCTGATCGAGATCATGCGCCGCTTGCGCGATCCCGAGCGCGGCTGCGCCTGGGATCGCGAACAGACGTTCGAGACGATCGCGCCTTACACGATCGAGGAAGCCTATGAGGTCGCCGATGCGATCCGCCGCGGCGACCTGGCCGACCTCAAGGACGAGCTTGGCGATCTCCAGCTCCAGGTCGTCTATCATGCTCGGATTGCTGAGGAATCTGGCGCGTTCGCGATCGATGACGTCATGACGGCGATTTGCGACAAGATGGTCCGCCGCCACCCCCATGTGTTCGGCGATCAGGCCGAAAGCCCGGGCTGGGAAGCGCTCAAGGCAGAAGAGCGCGGCGAGAAGCAGGACCCGAGCCTGCTCGCCGGGGTCGCGCTCGCCCTGCCCGCGTTGAAGCGCGCCGAGAAGATCCAGAAGCGCGCCGCGCGCGGCGGCTTCGACTGGCCCGACCCCAGCGGCCCGCGCGCCAAGATCGACGAGGAGCTGGCCGAGCTCGACGAGGCACGCTCGCACGACGAGCGGGTCAGCGAGCTTGGCGACCTGCTTTTCTCGATCGTCAATTACGCCCGCCACCTCGACATCGATCCCGAAGCGGCGCTGCGCGGCGCGGTCGACAAGTTCGAAGCCCGCTTCCGCACGGTCGAGGCACTCGCGCAACGGTCGCTCGCCGAGATGGACCTGGAGGAGCTCGAAACCTTATGGCAGCAGGCCAAGCGGGGCGCATCGGCTGGGGCGGCACTATCCGCTGAGGACTGAGGCTTAAAGGGCGCGCTGAAGGCTTTGAAAGCGCGACCAATTCTCGTCGGATATCCTGACCTGGAGCTCGGTTTCCATGCCGCTGTGCCGCTGCTCGACGACCTCGGCGTTGGCGTGGAGCCACGCCAAAGCCTCGCCGTCGCCCGCCGGCAAGGTCAGCCGCCGCAGCTTGCTGCCGGCGCGCAGCCGTTCGGCCGCGGCCAGGAGCAGGCGATCCACCCCCTCGCCGGTCAGCGCCGAGATCGGCACGACTTGCTCCTTGCGCGCCGCCTCCGCCTCGACCCGCTCACGCTGGTCAGCGGCAAGCAGATCGACCTTGTTCCACGCCTCGATCCGCGGCGCGCCGCCCTCGCCCGGCCCTGAGACGAGGCCGATTTCCGCGAGCACCTGCTCGACGTCCGCGCGCTGCGCCTCGCTGTCAGGATGCGCGATGTCCCGGACGTGGATGATCAGGTCGGCCGACAGGACCTCCTCCAATGTCGCGCGGAACGCGGCGACGAGCTGGGTCGGCAGGTCGGAGATGAAGCCGACGGTGTCGGACAGGATCGCCTTGTCGAAACCCGGCAGCGGGATTTCGCGCATCGTCGGGTCGAGCGTCGCGAACAGCAGGTTTTCCGCCATCACGCTGGCGTTGGTCAGCCGATTGAACAGGGTCGATTTGCCGGCATTGGTGTAGCCGACCAGCGCGATCACCGGCCACGGCGCCTTCTGCCGCCGCGCGCGATGGAGCCCGCGAGTCCGCGCCACCTGGTCGAGCTCGCGCTTGAGCTTGGCGATGCGATCGCGGATCAGGCGCCTGTCGGCCTCGATCTGGGTCTCGCCCGGGCCGCCGAGAAAGCCGAAACCGCCGCGTTGCCGCTCGAGGTGGGTCCACGAGCGGACCAGCCGGCCTGCCTGATAATCGAGATGAGCGAGCTCGACCTGCAGTCGCCCTTCCGAGGTTGCCGCGCGCTCGCCGAAAATTTCGAGGATCAGGCCCGTCCGGTCGATCACCTTCGCCTTGGTCGCGGTCTCGAGGTTGCGTTGCTGGATCGGCGTGATCGCCGCGTCGACGATCAGCAATTCGGCGCCGCTCTGGGCGACCGCGGTGGCGATCGCCTCGACCTGGCCGGCGCCCAGCAAGGTCGCGGCCTTGGCGGCGCGGACCCGGAAATAAAGCCGATCGACCACCACGATGCCGATCGCTTCGGCCAATCCTGTGGCCTCATCGAGGCGCGCCTCGCTGTCGCGCGCCGTCGCGCCGCCCAGATCGGGCACGACGATGACAGCTTTGGCGCCGCGGCTGACATCAGCCTCGGAAGGGTTATCGGACATGATCAGCCAGCCGAATCCTCGGCTTGCTCGACGAAGCTCACGGGATTTTCCGGCTGAACGGTCGAGATCGCATGTTTGTAGACGAGCTGTGACAGCCCGTCGCGCTGGAGCAGCATGCAGAACAGGTCGAATGCGACGATCTCGCCCTGCAGCATGACGCCGTTGATCAGGAACATCGTCACCGGCTCCCGGGCGCGGCGCACCGCGGTCAGGAACACCTCCTGGAGCAGAGCCGGCTTCTTCTTCTCGACCTGCTCGGCGAACAGCCGTTCGATGTCGCCGAGATCGAGCGCCTGCGACGGCATGATCGTCGAGATCGCATGCTTGTAGATCAGCTGCGCCTGCCCGTCGCGGCGCAGCAGCACCGAGAAATTGTCGAACCAGGTGATGATGCCCTGAAGCTTGACGCCTTTCACCAGGAACATCGTGACCGGCGTCTTCGAGCGACGCAGGCCGTTGAGAAACATGTCTTGAAGGTTGTTGACCTTATCGGCCATCGCCTTTCTCCTTATTGGCAGGCGGCCGGCCCTGCGGGCACCCGCGTGGGTCGCGCTCCCTTATAGCTTCACCGCCGCACTTGTTCCACTGGGGTGCGACCAACCGGGCGAATCAGTTCTTGTCCCCCTCCTCGCCCTTGGTCTCGCCGATGCCGAGCGCCTTGAGCTTGCGGTGGAGCGCCGAGCGCTCCATGCCGATGAACGTCGCCGTCCGCGAGATGTTGCCGGAGAAGCGGCGGATCTGAACGCGCAGATATTCGCGCTCGAACGTCTCCCGCGCCTCGCGGAGCGGCGTGCCCATGATCGCCTTGACCGCCTCGCCGGGGCTGAGCTGGGCCTGATCGTTGATGATCTCGGGCGGAAGCATGTCGATCTCGATCGCGCCCTGGCGCGCGCCTGGCGCGAGGATGATCGTTCGCTCGATGACGTTGCGCAGCTGGCGCACATTGCCGGGCCAGTCGTACGCCTGCAGCGCCGCAATCGCGTCCGACGAGAAATTGGGCGTCGGAAAGCGCTGCTCGGCGGCATAGCGCGCGGCGAAATGATTGATCAGCTCGGGAATGTCCTCGCGCCGGTCGGCCAGCGCCGGCAGGTGCACGGGAACGACGTTGAGCCGGTAGAACAGATCCTCGCGGAAGCGGCCGGCGCCAATCTCCTCGGCGAGGTCGGTCGCGGTCGACGAGACGACCCGCATGTCGACCTTGACGACGCGCTGGCCGCCGACCCGGGTGAAGCTCTGATCGGTCAGCACGCGCAGGATCTTGGCCTGGGCGGGGATCGGCATGTCGGCGATCTCGTCGAGGAACAAGGTGCCGCCATGCGCCTGCTCAAGGAGTCCGGGGCGGACCAGTTCGTCCCCCTCCTCGACCCCGAACAATTCCTCCTCGACCCGCTCGGGCGTCATCCGCGCCGCGCTGACGACGACGAAAGGTGCCCTGGCGCGCGGGCTCCAATCGTGCAGCAGGCGCGCCGCGACTTCCTTGCCGACCCCCGCCGGACCGCTGAGCAGCACCCGGCTACCCGTCCCGGCGACCCGCTTCAATGTCGCGCGCACCGCATTGATCGCGACGCTCGATCCGGTCAGCTCGGTGTCCTGCCCGATCTGCGCCTTGAGCGTCTCATTCTCGCGCCGCAGCCGTTCGGTCTCGGTGGCGCGGTTGACGAGGTGGAGCAGATGCCCGGCCTCGAACGGCTTCTCGATGAAGTCGGCCGCGCCCTGGCGGATCGCGGCGACCGCGGTGTCGAGATTGCCATGGCCGGATATCATCAGCACCGGCAGGGTCGGGTCGCGCCGCTTGATCTCCTCGAGCAGCTGGAGGCCGTCGAGCTTCGAGCCCTGCAGCCAGACGTCGAGCAGCACCAGCGACGGCCTGCGCTCGGCCAGCGCCGCGAGCGCCTGGCGGCTGTCCGCCGCGGTCCGCGGCGAATAGCCTTCGTCCTCGAGAAAACCGGAAACAAGCTCGCGAATGTCCTGCTCATCGTCGACAATAAGTACATCTAATGCCATGATATCAGCCATTTACCGCTTTATCTGAGGAATAGTTCGTATTGGCGTTGTCGAGCCGAGCCAACGCCTCGGCGTCGAACGACAGACGCACCCGCGTGCCTCCTCCCGGCGCATCGTCGAAGGCGATCGTCCCGAAATGCTCCTCGACGATCTTCTTGACGATCGCGAGGCCAAGGCCGGTCCCCTTGGCGCGGGTGGTCATATAGGGTTCGGTCAATGTCTGCCGGTCGGCGGGCAGGCCGACGCCGGTGTCGGTCACGTCGATCCGCAAGGCGGTGCCTTCCTGGCTGATCGTGACCGCGATCTTGTCCCGGCCCCCTCCCTCCCCCGCGCCTGCGCCTGCGCCGGGGTGCCCCGCTTCCGCCTGTTCCTTTTTTTGCTGAATGGCCTCGACGCCGTTCTTGACCACATTGGTGAGCGCCTGCCCCAATTGCCGGCGATCGCACACCAGCTTGAGCGGCGGCTCCGGCGCCTCCAGCTCGAACGTGATGTCGGTATGCGCCACCTCGTGGAGGAACAGCACCTGGCGCGCGATCTCGGCGACCGCTTCCTCGCGGAACACCGGCTTCGGCATCCGCGCGAACGACGAGAATTCGTCGACCATCCGGCGCAGATCGCCGACCTGACGCACGATCGTCCCGGTCAGCCGCTCGAACGTGCCCGGATCCGACTTGATCTCGCCGCCATAGCGGCGCTGCAGCCGCTCGGCGGCAAGCTGGATCGGAGTGAGCGGGTTCTTGATCTCGTGGGCGATCCGGCGCGCGACGTCGGACCAGGCCGCGCGCCGCTGATCGACGAGCTGCTCGGTAATATCGTCGAAGGTGACGACATGCCCCGCCTGGACGCCGACGTGCTTGACCGCCAGCGTGCGCGGCTCGCCCCCCGAGGCGAACTGGATGATGTCCTCACGCGCATCGCTGTCGAGTTGGCGATCGAGCTCGGGCGCCAGATCGCTCAATTTCTGGCCCACCGCCATCGCATTGCTCGTCTTGAGCAACGCTTCGGCCGAGCTGTTGATCAGCCGCACGTGGCGATCATGATCGACGGAGACGACGCCCGCGGTGACGCCGGAAAGCACCGCCTCGATGAACGTCCGGCGGCTGTCGAGCTGGTTGTTGGCCGAGACCAATGCGCCGGTCTGCTCCTCGAGCCGGCGGGTCATGCGGTTGAAGGCATTGCCGAGCGTGCCGACCTCATCGTGCACCCGCGATGGCGGAACGCGCGCCGAAAGATCGCCGGCGGCGACGCGGCGGGCGGCATCGACCAGCTGGCCGACCGGCCGCACCAGGCGATCAGCCAAGGCGAGCGCGGTCCAGATCGCCAGCGCGACGATCAGCAGCGAGATCACCAGCAGCGTGGCATTGAAGCGGAACTGCAGGGTCCGCGAGCGCGCCAGCAAGGCCGTGTAATCGCCGACCACGGCTTCCGCGCGTCCGAGCTGACTCGTCATCTCCGGATCGAGCACGCGCGCCGCATAGACATAGGTCGTATCGCCGATCGGCAGGCGGGTGACCGCGCCGATCCGATCGCTGCTCTGCAGCGAGACAATGGCCCGCCCACCGCGAAGCTGCGCGATCACCTGCGGCGTCACCACCTTGTCGAGCGGCCTGTCGTAGGGATTGACCAGCACCAGCGAGTGGATTCCGCCGTCGGCGGCGACGTTGAGGATCACCGCCTCCGAGAGGTTGCGATAATAGACCTGCCGCGCAAAGCTCTCTGCGAATTGGGGATTGTCCAACTGCCACTGCGAGAGATAGCCGGCCAGATCCCTCGCCATCGTCTCGGTTTCCTTGCCGACCCGTTCGACCTCCTGCTTGTTCGCCTCGCGCGCGATCGTCGCGGCATTCTCGAGCATCGCGCGGGCGCGGTCCGAGAACCAGAAATCGGTTCCGCTCTGGAAAAGCATCGAGGCGAAGATGACGACGAGCAAGGTGGGCACACTGGCGACGACCGAGAACAAGGCGACCAACCGAACGTGGAGCCGGCCCCTCCCCCCGATCGGCGAGGCGGCAGCGCGCCGCATCGCGATCCGCCGCGCCGCGAGCACCATCAGCGCCATCGCGGGAACGAGGTTCGCGACCAGCAGCATCGCCACCATCGGCGGGGTCAACAAGGGCTGGGGGGAACTCTGCCCGGTCAGCACGAAATAGCTGACCGCGATCATCGCGACGAGCGCGACCAGCGCGCCGATCTCGAGCAACGGGATGAACGGACTGCGCCGCAACGCGATCGAAAACCGACGCCACCAGCGTGGTTTTTCGCTAAAAATGCTCGGCGTTTCGACGTTCACGTTGCCGTCCTACCACAAGAATGTGGCCGGAAGAACACAGCGGTTGAGAGCAATATGTTCGCTTCGGCGCGGCAGACGATAGGCTCGCCGATTCGGCAGGCTCCGCAAGCTTAAGCGGCAGCCTTCTCGAGCCAGGGCGCGTAGAAATCGGCGAGCATCGCGCGGGCGCGGTCGGCGTCGCCTTGCTGATTGAACGCGTTGCGGAATTCGGCCGAGCCGTGCAGCCCGCGGGTGTACCAGCCGATGTGCTTGCGCGCGACATTGGTGCCGATTTCCCGCCCGTAATGGCTGAGCATCGCATCGTAATGACCTGCGATCACATGATATTGCTCGGTGACGCTCGGATCGGGGCGCCGCTCGCCGGTCTTCAGCCAATGCATCATCTGGCCGAGCAGCCACGGCCGGCCGTAAGCGCCGCGGCCGACCATCACGCCGTCCGCCCCGGATTGGTCGAGCGCGGTCTCGACATCCTCGAGCGAGCAGATATCGCCGTTGACGATCACCGGCAAGGTCACCGCCTGCTTAACGTTGCGCACGAACCGCCAGTCCGCCTCGCCCTTGTACATCTGATTGCGGGTGCGGCCGTGGACGGTGATCATCTGCACGCCGAGATCCTGGGCGATGCGGGCGAGCTCGGGCGCGTTGAGCGAGCTGTGGTCCCAGCCCATGCGCATCTTGAGCGTCACCGGCAAGGTCACCGCCTTGACGGTCGCATCGATGATCGCCGCCGCGAGCTTGAGGTCGCGCATCAGCGCCGAGCCGGCCTCGCCATTGACTACCTTCTTGACCGGGCAGCCCATGTTGATGTCGATGATCGCGGCGCCGCGATCCTGGTTGAGCTTGGCGGCTTCAGCCATCTCGGCCGGCGCGCAGCCCGCAAGCTGCATCGACACCGGATCCTCGATCGGATCCCACGCCGCCTTCTGAAGCGATTGGCGGGTCTCGCGGATCATCGCCTGGCTGGCGATCATCTCGGTCACGGTCAGCCCCGAGCCGTAGCTCTTGACGATGCGCCGGAACGGCCGGTCGGTGACGCCGGTCATCGGCGCGAGGATGACGGGTGCATCGATCCGGACGGGGCCGATTGAGATGGGTGAAAGCCGGGTCATAAGTGGCTGAAGCCCTTAGTCGTTCGGATGTCAGGCGGCAAGCCGGGCGCGCGTGCCCGACGCTTCCCAGGCACCTTGGCACCGCAGATCGGTTCACCCGCGCCTCAAGTCGTCGACTTGAATAGAGCCCGATACGCGCTGTCGCCGGAAGCGCTATGCGCTTCCACCCCAGGGGATCAGGCTCTATGGCGCGGCGATGAGCGGTGAGGGCAGAACAGTGGCGCTGGTCGTGGCAGCCGGAGCCGGCAACCGCGCCGGCGGCGCGCTCCCCAAGCAATTTGCCGCTCTCGCGGGTGAAGCGGTGCTTGCCCACGCGGTCGATCATCTCCGCCACCCCGGGATCGACGAGCTCCAGCTCGTGATTGCGCCCGGGCAGGAGGAGCTGTGCCGTCGGGCACTCGGGAACCGCGCCCTCCCCGCTCCCGTTGTCGGCGGTGCGACGCGCCAGCAGTCGGTCCGCAATGGCCTCGAGGCGCTGGCTGCACGGGGCGATGTGGCCCGGGTGCTGATCCATGACGCCGCGCGGCCGTTCGTCCCCGGCACGGTCCTCGACCGCCTGCTGGCGGCGCTGGAGCAGAATGAAGGAGCCGTCCCCGTGCTTCCCCTCGCCGACAGTCTCGCGCTTGCCGAAGGTTCTCCTGGCGCAGACGATCCAAGCGGATTGGACGGCGTGCTGGGCGATGCGGTTCCCCGCGACCGGCTGGTGCGCGTGCAGACGCCGCAAGCGTTCCGCTTTCCCGCGATCCTCTCGGCGCATCTTGCCTGGCCAGGCTCGGCGACGGCGACCGACGATGCGCAGGTCGCGCGTGCGGCGGGGATCAAGGTGGCGACGGTCGAGGGCGACGATGCGCTCGACAAATTGACCTTTCCGGAGGATTTCGCGCGCGCCGAGCGCCGGATCGCGGCGGCGATGACGAGCTGCACCGGGCTTGGGTTCGACGTCCACGCCTTCACCGCAGGCGATCATCTCTGGCTCGGCGGCGAGCGCATCGCGCACGAGCGCGGCCTCGCCGGCCACAGCGATGCGGACGTCGTGCTCCACGCCCTGACCGACGCCCTGCTCGGCGCTTGCGGCGCGGGCGATATCGGCGATCATTTCCCGCCGAGCGATCCGCGCTGGCGCGGCGCCGCCTCTTCCGGCTTCGTCGATCATGCGGCGGCGCTGATCGCGGCGCGCGGCGGCCGCATCGACCATGTCGACGTCACGATCATCTGCGAGGCCCCCCGCATCGGCCCGCACAAGCAGGCGATCCGTGCCAATATCGCGCATCTGCTGCAGCTGCCGGCGGCGCGGGTGAGCATCAAGGCGACCACGACCGAACGGCTCGGCTTCACCGGGCGGGGCGAAGGCATAGCGGCGCAGGCCCTCGCCACGGTTCGACTTCCGGAGGAAAAATGAGCGACAATCGGGATTATTGCCTCCCGCCCCAACTGGTGGAGCAGGCGCGGCAGGTGATCGAGGCCAATCGCGCGGCCGGGTTGCGGGTGGCGGTCGCGGAAAGCTGCACCGGCGGGCTGGTCAGCGCCGCGCTGACCGAGATTCCCGGCTCGTCCGACGTGTTCGAGGCGGGTCTCGTCACCTACGGCAATGAGGACAAGATCAACATCCTGCGGGTCAGCGAGGAAGTGCTCGACACATTCGGCGCGGTCTCGGTCGCGACAGCCTGGGCGATGGCGCAGGGCACGCTGCGGATCACCAGCGCCGACACGGCGGTGGCGATCACCGGCGTGGCTGGCCCTGCCGGCGGCAACGAGCGGAAGCCGGTGGGCACGGTGGTGTTCGCGCGCGCGCGCCGCGGCGCGGATCCGGACGAGGTCGTCGCGGATCGCAAGGAATTCGGCGATCTCGGCCGCGGCGGGATTCGTCTTCAGGCGGCGCTGTGCGCGCTCGAGCTGCTGATGCCGGTGGTGGCGCCGGGCTCGGCGGAGCCGCCTTCCCCGTAAAGCGCATTCGCGCGCTCCTCGAACGCGACGATCATCCGCCGCAAGGCGCGATCGAACATCTGCCCCGCAATGGCCTCGAAGATGCGCGACTTGAACGCGAAGTCGACGCAGAAGTCGAGATGGGTGCCGCCCTTGCCGTCCGGCTCGAAGCCCCATTCGTTGCGCAGATATTTGAGCGGCCCCTCGATATATTCGACCAGGATCTTGCGCGGCCGCTGCTTGGTGACGCGCGAGGTGAACGTCTCCTTCAATGATTTGAAGCCGACCACGAGATCGGCGATCATCAGGGTCTCGCTGTCGGACCGGATCCTCACCGCCGCCACCCAGGGGAGGAATTCCTGGTAGCGTTTGACGTCGGCGACGAGGTCGAACAACTGCTCCGGCGTGTAGGGCAGATTCCTCTTTTCGGTGTGGCGGGGCATGCTCTAATCCTTGGTGCCCCTCACGACGGACTGGCCGGCATCTTGGCCGGCAGATCGGCCGCCAGCTTCGCCGCGACCTTGAGATCGCGCGCTGCCTTCATCTTCGCGAAATCGTCGCCGGCGTGATAGCTCGACCTCGTCAGCGGTGTCGCCGCCACGAGCAGGAAGCCCTTGGCGCGGGCGATCGCGGCATAGGCCGCAAAGGCCTGCGGGGTGACGAACTCCTCGACTGCGGCATGGCGCGGCGTCGGCTGCAGATATTGGCCCATGGTCAGGAAATCGACGTCGGCCGAGCGCATGTCGTCCATCACCTGATGGACCTCGAGCCGTTGCTCGCCGAGCCCGACCATCACGCCCGACTTGGTGAAGATCGTCGGATCGTGGCGCTTGACGCTCTCGAGCAGGCGCAGCGAGGCATAATAACGCGCGCCCGGCCGAATCGTGGGGTAGAGGCGCGGCACCGTCTCGAGATTGTGATTGTAGACATCCGGGCGCGCGGCCACGATCGCCTCGACCGCGGCTTCTGACTTGTTGCGGAAATCCGGTGTCAATATCTCGATCGTGGTCGACGGTGTGGCGCGACGCAGCGCCTCGATCACCTTGACGAACTGGCTCGCGCCGCCGTCGGGCAGGTCGTCGCGGTCGACCGAGGTGACGACGATATGCTCGAGCCCCAGTTCGGCCGCCGCGACGGCGACATGCTCCGGCTCGAGCGGATCGACCGCGCGCGGCATGCCGGTCTTGACGTTGCAGAAGGCGCAGGCGCGCGTACAAGTGTCGCCGAGGATCATCACCGTCGCATGCTTCTTGGTCCAGCATTCGCCGATGTTCGGGCACGCCGCTTCCTCGCACACCGTCGCAAGGTTGAGCCGGCGCATCAGCACCCTGGTCTGGGCAAAGCCGGTGCTGGTCGGCGCCTTCACCCGGATCCAGTCGGGTTTGCGGGCGCGGCGCGGCGCGATCGGATCAGCCTCTGACATCAGCGCGAGATAGCGATGCGCGCTGCGACTTGCCACCCCCGCTTTGCTCTCCTAACGGGCGCGTGACTCATCGAAGGAGCGGCGAATGGCGGATTTCAGCGACCTTGTTTCCGGCTATCGCCGTTTCCGGGAAACCGGCTGGAAGCATGAGCGCGACCGCTGGTCGGCGCTTGCCGAGGGGCAATCGCCCAAGGTGATGGTGATCGCCTGCTCGGACAGCCGGGTCGATCCCGCGACGATCTTCGATACCTCGCCCGGCGAGATGTTCGTCGTCCGCAACATCGCGAACCTCGTCCCCCCGTTCGAGGTCGGCGGGGGACGGCACGGCGTCTCGGCCGCGCTCGAGTTCGCGGTCACCCAGCTCGAGGTCCCGGAGATCGTGGTGATGGGGCATGGCCAGTGCGGCGGCGTCGATGCCGCTCTGTCTCGCCGCCTCGAGCATGCGCCGCCCGGCGCGGGCGGCTTCATCGCGCATTGGATCGACCTGCTCGACGACGCGCGCGACCGCATCACGGCCGAGCTCGGGACCGGCCCGGACGCGGTGCGCGCGCTGGAGCTCGAGACGGTGCGCCTCAGCCTCCAGAATCTGCGCACCTTCGCTGCGATCCGCGAACGCGAGGCGGCGGGCAAATTGGCGCTGCACGGCGCCTATTTCGCGATCGCCGACGGGCGGCTCCACCTGCTGGATGAGGCAAGCGGCGAGTTCAGCCCCGCCTGAGGATCGATTGGCGCGCCCGCCGCGCCGGCCGCAACCGATTTGGTGCCTGGGAAGCCCTCCCGCCTTTTTTGACGGTGGCCTGTTGCGGAGTGGAACCTCACCATTTGATCCACGTTAAGCAGCGCGGGGGTTACCATCTGTCCAAGCCTGAATCGCCGATGCACGCAGCAGCCGTAAAGCCGGAAGAGATCATCGCGGCCGCAGTGGCCGCGATGCGCCAGCAAGCGACGCCGCTTGATTTCCTCGATGACGTTCCTGCTGCGGTCTACACGACCGACGGCGCGGGGCGGATCACCTATTTCAACCGCGCCTGCGTCTCGCTGGCGGGGCGGACCCCGGTCACCGGCCAGGATCAATGGTGCGTCACCTGGAAGCTCTATGGCGAAGACGGCGAGTATATGCCGCACGATCGCTGCCCGATGGCGGTCGCGATCGCCGAGAGACGCGCGGTCCGCGGCGTCGAGGCGGTCGCCGAACGCCCGGACGGCAGCCGGATTTCGTTCCGGCCGTTCCCGACGCCGCTGCTCGACGAACAGGGCGAGGTCGTCGGCGCGGTCAATCTGCTGCTCGCGACGACCGATCGCAGGCAGGCCGAATATCTCCGCACCCAGGCCCAACGCTGCCGTCGTCTTGCGCGCTCGATCGACGACAGCGCCGCTGCGGTCACCTTGCTGCGGCTCGCCGAGGATTATGAGGAAAAGGCCGGCAGTCTCGATCGCTTGCACTGATCCCCGAGCAATGGTGGCACCAATCCGCGCTCGACGGGCCTGTAATCCGGGGACACAATACTTGCCTGTAATCCGGGGACACAATACTTAATTCCGCGTACAGTCGTCTAACGAATGGCGAAGGTCCTGAATTAAGTATTGTGTCCCCGAATTACTCCGCGCGCTCGATCGACGACCGCGCCGCTGCGGCCACGTTGCTGCGGCTGGCCGAGGATTATGAGGAAAAGGTCGGCAGTCTCGATCGACTGCACTGATTTAGCGCCAATATGCGCTTGAGACGGGGGCTGCGGCGCAGCCCCCGCTCTCGTCCGGCTCAACAGCCCCTGTTGTAGTCGTAGATCCGGTCGCCGCGGCCGTCGACATAATAGCAATAACCTTGGCGGTCGCGGTACCAGCGGCGATCGTTCGCGGTCGCAGCACCAATCGCGGCGCCCGCGACCGCGCCCACCGCGGCACCCTCAACGGGGGTCACCCCATCGACGGCAGCGCCAAAGCCCGCCCCGACCGCACCGCCGATCGCGGCACCGGCGGCGGCGCGGCCGAGCTGATCGTCGTTGGTGCTGTACCTGTTGCCGTAGCGGTCGCCCGTCGTCGCGCACGCGCCGAGCGACAGGCTCGCCGCCAGGACCGTCACGATCTGCACTGATTTACGCATAACCAACTCCTCCAACATGAACGTGCGGAGGCGGTGCGCGAGACGCCTGGAATTCCATGGCAGGAGGTCCATGCGCATCGGCATCGCCCCCATTGCCACGTCGAAGAACGACAGGTCGGCCGCTTCGTTCCGGCGGTGCGCATCGCCTGGCCCGCGCTAGCCAGGCTCTCTGCGGAAGCGGGACTACCCAAAACCGTTCAGCCTGAGCTTGTCGAAGGCCTTTTCTTCTCCGAGCAAGAAGGAAGGCGGTTCGACAAGCTCACCGCGAACGGTGTTTTGCGGCTACCCCGCTAGCGGGTGAGCTTGCGGTAGGTCATGCGATGCGGGCGGCTGGCCTCGTCGCCGAGCCGGCGCAACTTGTCTTCCTCATAGGCTTCGAAATTGCCTTCGAACCATTCGACGTGGCTGTCGCCTTCGAACGCCAGGATGTGCGTCGCCAGCCGATCGAGGAAGAAGCGGTCGTGGCTGATCACCACCGCGCAACCGGCGAAGTTCTCGAGCGCATCCTCGAGCGCGCGCAACGTCTCGACGTCGAGGTCGTTGGTCGGCTCGTCGAGCAAAAGGACGTTGCCGCCCTCCTTGAGCATCTTCGCCATGTGGACTCGGTTGCGCTCGCCGCCCGACAATTGCCCGACCTTCTTCTGCTGGTCCGACCCTTTGAAATTGAAGGCGCCGACATAGGCGCGGCTGGCGATCTCGTGCTTGCCGAAGCGGAAGACGTCGACGCCGCCGGACACTTCCTCCCAGACGTTCTTGGTCGGGCTGAGCGCGTCGCGGCTCTGATCGACATAGCCGAGGTGCACGGTCTCGCCGATGCGGATGCTGCCGCTGTCGGGCTGCTCGGCGCCGGTGATCAGCTTGAACAAGGTGGTCTTGCCCGCGCCATTGGGTCCGATGACGCCGACGATGCCGCCGGGCGGCAAGCTGAAGCTCAGATCCTCGAACAGCAATTTGTCGCCATAGGCCTTGGACAGGCCCTTCGCCTCGATCACCGTGCCGCCGAGCCGCTCGGGCACCTGAATCAGGATCTGCGCCTTGCCCGGGCTGCGGTTCTCCTGCGCTTCGACCAGCTCGTCGAACGCCCGGATGCGGGCCTTGGACTTGGTCTGGCGCGCCTTGGGCGAGCGCCGGATCCAGTCGAGCTCCTCCTGGATCGCCTTCTGACGGCCGGCGTCCTCGCGCTCTTCCTGCTCGAGCCGTTTGGCCTTTTTCTCGAGATAGCCCGAATAATTGCTCTCGTAGATGTAATAGCGGCCGCGATCGAGCTCGAGCACCCAGTTCACGACATTGTCGAGGAAGTAGCGGTCGTGGGTGACGAGGATGACGTTGCCCTTATAGTCGACGAGGTGTCGCTCGAGCCACGCGACGCTTTCGGCATCGAGGTGGTTGGTCGGCTCGTCGAGCAGCAGGATGTCGGGCTTGGCCAGCAGCAGGCGGGTCAGGGCGACGCGGCGCTTCTCGCCGCCCGAGAGGCTGGCGACCTGGCTGTCGCCGGGCGGACAGCGCAAGGCGTCCATCGCCAGCTCGAGCTGGTTGTCCAGGCTCCAGCCGTCGACCGCGTCGATCTTCTCCTGGAGCTCGCCCATCTCGGTCATCAGCGCGTCGAAATCGGCATCCGCGGGCGGATCGGCCATCAGGTTGGATATCTCGTTGAAGCGGTCGACCAGGTCCGCGACCGGCCGAACGCCATCCATGACATTTTCCTTGACCGTCTTGGTCGGATCGAGCTCGGGCTCCTGCTCGAGGTAGCCGACTTTTATCCCCTCGCCCGGCCAGGCCTCGCCCGAAAATTCGGTGTCGCGGCCGGCCATGATCTTCATCAAGGTCGATTTGCCCGAGCCGTTCGGGCCGATGATCGCGATCTTCGCATCGGGATAGAATTGCAGGTTGATGTTGTTGAGTACGGGCTTGGGCGCGCCCGGAAAGGTTTTCGTCATGTTCTTCATGACGTAGCTATACTGTGCGGCCATGGTGGCGCGTCTCTCCATGAGGATGTACGGAATTGGCGCCGCCCTACCCTCCTTCACCGTCATTGGCAAACCATCCAGCGGCTTGTAATCGCTCAGCGATGCGCGCGATCGTCGGTCTCGACGACGATGAGCAAGTCGGCGTCAGGACCGCCGCGGAGGCTCGAGCTCGTCGAGCTCACCAGCGGCTATAGCGGCGGCCTCCGGCACAGGCGGCTTGCTGATCTTCTCTTCTCAGCTGAAGATGAGCTTGGCCCCCGCGATCACGAGAACGCAGCCGAGCGCTTGCAACAATCGGCCCGTCGGCAGGATCGAAAGCCCCAGCCTGGTTCCGATCAACGCGCCGATCACGACGGCGGCCATGAAATAAGGCAATTCGCGCGGCAGCCCGCCGACGCTGCTGAGATTGCCTGCGAGCCCCGCGATCGAGACGCAGAGGATGAAGGCTGCGGAAGTCCCCGACGTCCTGCGCACCGACTCCCAGCCGAAGAACAGGATCAAGGGGCTGAGGAAGATGCCGCCGCCGGTTCCCGTCAGGCCCGACAGGAAGCCGATGCCTGCGCCGCTTCCGACCGCGACGATCGGCGGCGGGCGCTTCGGCGCCTCGAGCGAGGCAAGCTTCCTTGGCCAGAAGAAGCGCAGCGCGGCGATCCACAGCACCAGTCCGACGATCGGGCGATAGGTACTGCCGGGCAAGCTGATCCCCCCAGCGACGAAAGCGGCCGGGACGGCGCCGAGCACGAAGAGCAGGAGCAACCGCGGGTTGATCTGCCCGGCGCGCGCGAAGCGGAAGGTCGTCAGGCTCGCGACGATGATGTTGAGGACCAGCGCCGTCGGCCGCATCGTCGCCGACGCGACCGCGAACAGCGCCATGATCGCGAGGTAACCGGACGCGCCGGCATGGCCCACCGAGGTGTAGAGCGCCGCCGCCAGCGCCATCAGCGCCGCGATCATCAGGATCGTGGATGTGTCCATGAGCGAGCGCCCCCGTCCGGCACGCTAGTGCAGAGGGTGCCGCAGGGGAACAGCTATCGCCGCAAAACGCACGCCCGGCCAGAAACCGGAATCGCGCTCGGCTGGCGGAAGCTTAAGAATGGTCGGGGAGACAGGATTCGAACCTGCGACCCTCTGCTCCCAAAGCAGATGCGCTACCAGGCTGCGCTACTCCCCGACGAGCTTGGTCAAAGCCTATTTCTCAGCACGTTGCCAGAACAAAATGCGAAAGGCGGTGCGCGCGCGACCGATGCCGGCTTGGCGTCAGGCGATCGTCATCAGGCTGGCGTTGCCGCCGGCAGCAGTTGTGTTGATCGAGGTCGCGACCTCCTCGCAGAGCCACTCGAGCCGATAGGCGCGCCCGGCGGCGCAACGTTCGGGGCTCGCCGCCTGGGTCAGCACCAGCGGCCCTCCCCGCTCTGCGATCCCGCGAAGCGACGCGATCACCCGATCGGGTGCGCCCTCGACCAGCGCGCCGGCAACGGCCTCGCTCGAATATTCGACCAGCTGCGCGCGGACGCTGTCAGGGGCATCGCGCAGCGCCTGCATCAAGGATGGCGGCGCGTCGATCATCGCCCGGTTGCCCGTCGCAAGCACCGCCCCGAGCTGATCGAACAGCCCCTGCGACGTCTCGGGCCTGAGCAGGATCGGGCCGCGCGGTTCGAGCGCGTAGAGGTTGCGCTCGCCGACCGGGCCGGGAAGCTCCGCGGAATAGCCGATCGGCGAGGCGGAGCCGTAGGCGCGTGCGTTGGCCGCAGCCTCACCTTCGCCCTTGCCGTCGAGCCAGGCGGCATAATCGCGCAACGCGGGCGCCGTGCCGTCATGCTGCCGGTCCAGCGGTTCGCCCGAGGGATCGGCGACAAGCCGCTCGAGGTAGAGCGGCCCGCCGGCCTTTGGGCCAGTGCCGGAAAGACCGCGTCCGCCGAACGGCTGCACGCCGACCACCGCGCCGATCATGTTGCGGTTGACGTAGAGATTGCCCGCCTCGATCCGCGACGTGACGTGGGCGATCGTCTCGTCGAGCCGGCTGTGAAGGCCGAAGGTGAGCCCGTAGCCGGTCGCGTTGATCTCCTCGATCAGCGCGTCGAGAGAGTCGCGCCGGTAGCGGACGACGTGTAGCACCGGCCCGAAGATCTCGCCCGGCAAGTCCGAGACCTTGTCGAGCGCGATGATTGTGGGCGCGACGAACGTGCCGTGCGTCGTCGCCGGGCCCAGCGGAAGCCGGTGGACCGGACGCCCAAGCGCGCGCATCGCCGCGACGTGGCGCTCGATCGCGGCGGCGGCCTCGGCATCGATCACCGGACCGATATCGACGGCGAGGCGGTCGGGGCGGCCGACCGCAAGCTCGGCGAGCGCGCCCTCGAGCATCGTCATGATGCGATCGGCGACCTCCTCCTGAAGGCACAGGAGGCGCAGCGCGGAGCAGCGCTGGCCGGCGCTGTCGAACGCGGAGGCGATGACGTCGGCGACGACCTGCTCGGCGAGCGCCGAGGAATCGACGATCATCGCGTTGGCCCCGCCGGTCTCGGCGATCAGCGGGATCGGCTTGCCCGCCGGCGAGAGCCGCTCTGCGAGCTGGGCCTGGATCAGCCGCGCGACGTCGGTCGAGCCGGTGAAGATCACCCCGGCGACTTCAGGCGCTGCGACGAGCGCGGCGCCGATCGCGCCGTCGCCGGGAATGAGCTGGAGCGCGTCCGCCGGGATACCCGCCTCGTGCAGCAGGCGCACCGCCTCGGCCGCGATCAGCGGGCTCTGCTCGGCAGGCTTGGCGAGCACCGCATTGCCCGCGGCAAGCGCGGCGGCGATCTGGCCGGTGAAGATCGCGAGCGGGAAGTTCCACGGGCTGATCGCCACCACCGGCCCTAGCGGGGCTCGCCCGTCCTCCAACCGGCGGCGCGCCTGGGCGGCATAGTAACGCAGGAAGTCGATCGCCTCGCGCACCTCGGAGATGGCGTCGGCGATGGTTCGCCCCGCCTCGCGCACGATCAGGCCGGCGAGGACCGGCATCCGCGCCTGCAGGAGATCGGCGGCGCGCTCGAGGCGGGCGGCACGTTCGGCCACCGCGACGTCGCCCCAATTGGAAGCAGCCGCCCGGGGTGCCGCAAGTCTGGCCTCGTCCGGTGTCGCTTCGGTCACATGCCCGACGACGTCACGGCGATCGCCCGGATTGAGCACCGCGCGCGGGCGGCCGGAGGCACCTGGCGGCGCAGCCGTCCGCGCGATCGCCGCGCTCGACCGGAGGCCTTCGCCGAGCGCCTCGAGCGCGCTTTCGTCGCTGAGGTCGATGCCCCTGGAATTGGCGCGGTCCGGATAAAGGTCGGCAGGCAGCTTGATCAGGGGGTGCGGCGCGCCGGGCCGCTCAATCGCGCGCACCGTCTCGGCCGGATCGGCGATCAATTCGTCGATCGGCACCTCGCGGTCGTGGATACGATGGACGAACGAGCTGTTGGCGCCATTCTCCAGCAGGCGGCGGACGAGATAGGCGAGCAAGGTCTCGTGGGTGCCAACCGGGGCGTAGATGCGGCACGGCCGGTTCAGCCCGTCCGGGCCGACCACTTCCTCGTAGAGCGGCTCGCCCATGCCGTGCAGGCATTGGAACTCGTAATCGCCTTGCTCGAAGCCGGGACCGGCGAGATGGTAGATGGTCGCGAGGGTCTGCGCATTGTGGGTCGCGAATTGCGGGAAGACCGCATCCTTGGCGGCGAGCAGCTTTCGCGCGCAGGCGATGTAGGCGACGTCGGTATGGGTCTTGCGGGTATAGACCGGGAAGCCGGCCAGCCCGTCGACCTGGGCGCGCTTGATCTCGGCGTCCCAATAAGCGCCCTTGACCAGCCGCACCATGATCCGCCTCCCCGAGCGGCGCGCGAGGTCGACGAGATAGTCGATCACATAGGGGCAGCGCTTGCCATAGGCCTGGACGACGAAGCCGAGCCCGTTCCAGCCGGCGAGATCGGGGTCGAGCGCAAGGCTTTCGAGCAGGTCGAGCGAGAGCTCGAGCCGATCGGCTTCCTCGGCGTCGATGTTTAGCCCGATGTCGTAGGACCTGGCCGCGATCGCAAGCGCCTTGAGCCGCGGCAGCAGCTCGCCCATCACCCGCTCCGCCTGGGCGCGCGCATAACGCGGATGAAGCGCCGACAATTTGATCGAGATGCCGGGTCCGGCGAGCACGCCACGGCCCGCCGAGGCCCTGCCGATCGCGTGCACCGCTTCGTGATAGGCGCGGTCGTAGCGGGCCGCGTCGGCCGCCGTGGCCGCCGCCTCTCCCAGCATGTCGTAGGAATAAGTGAAGCCCTTGGCCTCCATCGCGCGCGCGCGGCGCAGCGCCTCGTCGATGGTCTCGCCGGTGACGAACTGCTCGCCCATCATCCGCATCGCCATGTCGACGCCGCGCCGGACCACCGGCTCGCCCGCCCGCGCGATCAGCCGGGTCAGCGCCGCCGCGAGGCCGCTGTCGTTGACGCTCGCCGCGAGCTTGCCGGTGACGACCAGGCCCCAGGTGGCGGCGTTGACGAACAAGGAATGATCACCGCGCAGATGTGATTTCCAGTCGCCGGCGGCGATCTTGTCGCGGATCAGGGCGTCGCGGGTCGCGGTGTCGGGAATCCGCAACAGCGCCTCGGCGAGGCACATCAGGGCAACGCCCTCCTGGCTCGAAAGCGCATATTCCTGGACCAGCCCCTCGACGCCGCCGCCGTCTTCCTTGGCCCGCAATGTCGTCACCAGCGCCCGCGCGGTCGCGGCGATGTCGGCGCGCAACGCTTCGGGCAGGGTTGCCGCCTCGATCAGCCCGGGCAGGCAATCGGGCTCGGGTCGGCGCGCGGCCGCGGTGATCGCGCGGCGCAGCGGCCCCTGCTCGCGGATCGGCGGGGCGAAGGCGGCGAACGGCGGAAGCATCTCGGTCATCATGCCGATATAGTGGCTGGGCGCGTCGCGATCAGCCTCGGGCGGTTTTCCGACCCGATAATCCGGGAACGCTCAGGAAACCACAGCAACGGCCGCCAGGATCGCTCCGAGGATGCTGAGGCCCGAAACGGCGAGAAGCCATTTCTTGAGGACCTGCACCTCGTGGATCAACACGTTGTTGGCCTCGGCGAGGCTGCTGATCAGCTCGGTCGCAGCGATCAGCTCCGCATTCAGCACGCCGACCCTTTTCTCGAGATCCAGCAAGGCTGCCGCAGTCTGCTGGTCGATGCTGCCATCGGCGGGCGACGAGGCGTCGTCGCTGGTGGGATCGGCCGAATAATCACGCCCCGATGAGCGCGCCATGCGAACCAGCTTCTGCGCCGCATCGAAGATTCGCGGGCCGTTCTTGATCAGGAGCGGCCACGGTATCATCCGGATAAGAGCGGTCGGCGCCGCCATACGGCTCCCCTGCATGTTGTTTGCCGACTTTATGCCACGGCGCCGAGGGCACGGTCAAAGCTCGGGAGCGCGCAAAGTTGGTGGGCCCGGAGGGATTCGAACCCCCAACCAAGCCGTTATGAGCGGCCGGCTCTACCGTTGAGCTACAGGCCCCAACCGTGAGCGTTGCGGATAGCGGAGGCCTCGCGCGCTTGGCAAGCGGCTGGCCGGTCAGGCCGCCTGCGCAGGCCGCGTCGACTCGGCGGCGGCGAGCACCTCCTCGATCGAGGCCGGTGTGACGCCGCGCCTGGCGAGGTAGTCGAACACATTGTCCCACCAGGCATGGAAACGCGCGAGATCCGCCGCGTCCCGCACATAGGGCGTGTGGCCAGGCTCGACCGTTGGCGAATGGAACGAGATGCTGAGGATCTGCGCATCATCGTCGAGCAGAAGTGCGATTGCGGCGAGCGCGTCGCCGAGCGGCATGTCCTCGGGGCTGAGCGCGACTCTCGCGAGCAGCCCGCTGCGCGCGAGCAGCCCCCGCAGCCGCGGCACAAGCGCCGAGGCCGGATAGAGCGAGGGGCCGAGGCGGCGCAGGCGCCCGGTGAAAGCGGCGCTCAGCGGCACCTCGAGGAGGTTGCCGCCGCCGGCCCAATGAGGCTGCGGCCGCACCCGCGAGAAATCGGGCCCGCCCTCCCCTTTATAGTCGAACAGCGCGCGAACCGAGACGTCGACCCTGTAGCCGGCCTCCTCGAGCAGCGCGGCGCTATGCTCGCCGACGCCATAGCGGCCGGCACGATAGACGATCGGGTGTTCCCCGAACGCCTCGCCGATCGCTTCGGTCAGCACCGCAAGCTTCGCGCGCTGAAGCGCCAGCGGCAGATTGCCGGTGAAGCTGTTGAAAGGCGTGACCTGTTCGTCGAACGGCGGGTTGACCCAGGGATGAAGCTGGGTCCCGATCGTGCATTCGCCGGCTTCGCGCCACGCTCGCAGCATCGCGACGCTGGCCGGATCGCTGACGATCGGATGGTCGATCAGATAGACCGGCTTCACCCCGGCGTCGCGCAGCCGCGCGTGCATCGCCGGCATCGCGCGCATCGCGCCCGTCGCGCGATTGTCGCGGCTGAGCGGCTTGCCCCAGTCGAATTCCTCCTCGGTGTCGATGAAGATCGTGAAGCGTCGTCCGAACGTCTCGGGCAGCCGGATATAGCAATGCTCGGGCGGCGGCGCGTCGAGACGGATACCCCTTGCCGGTTGGTTCTGCGGCGCGCGTGGCAAGGCAGGCGAGGCCGCGCTCAGCCGCCCTGCCCCAGCGACCGGCCGGCTGGCTCGAGCGGCGGCAGGTAGAGGAAGAAATGCCGGTCGCCGATGATCAGCGCGCCGCCCGCCGCCTCGGCGAGGTTGCGCACCAGCCGCAGCGCGAAGCCAAGCCCAAGCGCCGGCGCGCCCGGCCAGTCGCCGTCCGGGCTGTAGCCGGGATCGAGCAACGCCGCCTCGTCGAGCGCCGCGATCGCCTGCGGACGGTCGAGCGCGAGGCAGAGCATCTCCTGGCCGGCGACCTGCCCCATCGTCATCGCCGCGGCGATCGCCTCGCCCTCCTGCGCGAGACCGATCGTCGCCGCCAGCATCCGCGCGATCATCCGCTCGGCGGTGGCCGGCTCGACCTTGGCGGGCGGAAGATCGGGCATCGCCTCGATCGTGATCGTCGAATTGCGCTCGCCCGCGACCTTTTGATAGGAATCGTGCAGCCGGTAGAGCAAGGCGACCGCGTCGACCGAGCTTTCATCGAGCACCAGCCGGCTGGTCGCGATCCGCGCCGCCGTGTCGAGATCGTCGACCGCGGAAAGCAATTTGCCGGCCTGTTCCATGATCTCCTTGGCGCGCGAGCGATAGGGCGCGCCCGCCGGGCCCATATATTGGCCGTCGATCAGCTCGGCAAAGCCGACGATCGCGTTGAGCGGGGTGCGCAGCTCATGGATCAGCTGGCGCAACGCATCGGCGGAGACGTCGGTCCCGAACAGGCCGGGCGAGCTCGGCTCGATCGCACCGGCGCGCGCCACCTCGTCGATGCGCGGACGGCGCGCGCTGCCGCGATAGCCGAGGAAATTGCCGCGCCGCGAGTCGAAGAACGGAACCCCCGAGATGCGCCAGTCGCCCGACACCGCGCCGGCGCCCACGACCTTGAACCGCGCGTCGCGGAACGGCGCGCGTTTCTCGAACGCGCCCGCTGCCTGGCCGTCGACGCCAAATTGGCCGCGATCGGCGATGGTGGCGATCGTCTGGCCGATCAGCGGCCCGCGCGGCGCATCCTCGACCCAGATGATCACGCCATCCGCACCGGTTTCCCAGCGGAACGCCTCGATCCGCGCGGTCGCCGGCTCGGCGATTTCGCCGGCCGAGCGCCGCTTGCGCTCGCGGAATTCCTCGATCCGCGCGACCAGCTCGCGGATCTGCGCCTCGCCGCCCTCGGCCGCCGGGTTGAAGCCGGCAACGCGCCCCGCTTCAGGCGCGATCGTCCCGGCGAGGACGAAGTCGCTCGATCCGAATGCGGCGAGCGCCTGGGTGACCTCGTGCGGCAGATCGCGCCGATGCCGCAACAGCGCGCGCGCGGTCGGGCTCATCGCCGGCAGCACGTCGAGCCATTCCTCGGCGGAAAGTCGCGCGGTCGCGATGATCGGGGTCGCGATGGCGGGATGATCCTCGCCGAAAAAGCGGATCAGCAGCGGCGACACGCGCCGCCCGGCGAGCGCGCGCGCGATCTCGGTGCGAACCCGGCCATCGATCTCGCTGCGGTGATGGCGGAGGAATGCGAGCGCCTCATCGACCTCGCGACTCCCGAGATGCTCGCGGCGCTGGGCGAGCAGGTCGACGAGCTGGCGCCATTTCGCCGCCCGCGCGGCGGCATTTGCAGCCGGCTGCGCCAGGACTGTCGCGAGCGTATCGTCGAACCGCACCAGGCCTCCCACTCCCTCCATCAACGAAGTCAGGAGCCTCGCCTCCCGGTGCTGCCGCCCGGCGCGAGTCCGCCCGAGCGACGCCCTCGATCGTTAACCCGCCGCTAACCGCCGCGAAAGCGGCAAAACCGGCGCGTTGCAATATGGGACGCGGAAAGTCGAAGGTCTGAGGCGGCGAGCATCGCGCGGCGGGCAGCAGCCGCCGGACAGTCACCAGAAATGATCATGAAAAAGGGGCGCCGGACCTGCGCCGACGCCCCCATTTTTCAGCCGGCCGCGCGGTTCAGGCGCGCTGCGACAGCCAGAGCAGCCAGAAATTGGCGAGCTCGGCACGCGCGCCGGTCACGGCCCGGAACGCCGTTTGCGCCTCGGCCTTCTGTCCCGACAGCGCGAGCGCCATGCCGAGGCGCATGTTGGCGAGACTGGCGTCGACTCCGCCCTTCTGCAGCGCGGCGCGATAGAAGGTGATCGCCTTGGCGAAATCGCCATAGCCGTAATAGACGTCGCCGATGTCGAGCGCCGGGCCGCCGGCCGCCGCCGCGGTGGCCTTCTTCTCGAGCGCCGGGAGCGTGCTCTTGTCCTCGGCGATCTTGCTGTTCGCGGCGGTCCGCAGCTGCGCGAACGGCGCCTTGGTCGGCTCGAACATCTTGGCGGCCACGCCCTCGTCGAGCAGCGCCTTGACCTCGCCCGGATAGCCCGAGCGGTTGAGGGTGTTCGCCAGCTCGGCGTAATCGCGTTCGCCGGCGAGCGCCTTGGCGGCGCGCATCAGACGGCGCGTGTCGAGCGTGGTCGTGCGATCCGGCTGCGCCAGATCGAGGTAGATCAGCAGCGAGTCACGCCAGTTGGTCGGGTTCGGATAGGCGGTCAGCAGGTCGCGGCTGGCCTTGATGCTCTGCGGCACGAGCCGGCCCTGATAGGCGAGCGCGAGCACCCTTTTGTACCAATTCTCCGGGATCGTCTGCCCGGCGGCCTTGCGAATGCCGATCGAACGATCGAGCATCGTCACCGCTTCCGGATACCTCTTCTGGCGGGCGCGCAGTTCGGCCAGCGTGGCGAGCGCCTCCGGATCGTTGGGATTCATCTGGGTGAGCTGGTTCAGCGCGTTCTCGGCCTTGGCGAAATTGTTCGCTTCGAACGCGAGCCCGGCCTGATTCTTGTACAGCTCGGGGAGCGAATCGGCCGGCGCCGCCCCACTCGCGATCAAGCCGTCGATCGCTTCCGACTGCATCTGCTTGTTGCTCGTCAGGCTGCCGAGCTGGAGCTGCAGCGCGGCGACCGAATATCTCGCGTCGGCGCCCTTGGCGGCGGCTTGCGCAGCCGCCAGCGCGGTGGTCGCGGCGGCGACGTCCTTCTTCTGCACCGCGGTCTGAAGCGCGACCAAGGTCTCGCGTTCGGACTTGCTCAAGCTGAGGCTGCGCTGCGCCGACTTCTTCTGCGCAACGGCAGGCGTCGAAGTCACCAGCGAAGCGCCGCACAACACAAGCGCCGCGCCCAGTGCAGCATGCGAAATCAACTTCATCGTAGCTCCCTCCTAATCGCGCCGCACGATGGCGAACGCCTGAAATTCACCAATATGTGCCGCTCTCTAACGGCAATCGCCGGGGCTTGCTAGGGCGGCCGCGCTGAACGCCTCTTGAACCGAAAGCGCTGAAAGACGCTCATAAAATCGGCTCTCCTCGCCGTTTCGCTCCGCCATTCGAGTGCCGATGCGACCGACCGACCTGACCACGATCCCGCCTCTCAGAATCGGTGCGGGGGATTTGACCGGCATCGCTGCGGCCACTACCGCGCAGGCGATGCTTGCCCTCATCTCCCCCGCCAAGACGCTCGACTACAAACGCCCGTTCCCGGATCTTCCCGCCACCGACGCACGGTTCCGCGACAAAGCGGAGACGCTCGCCGGCGCGGCGGCCAGGCTTTCGCAGAACAAGCTCAGCGAGCTGATGCATATCTCGCCCGCGCTGGCGAAGCTCAACGTCGAGCGGTTCCGCAATTTCGCAGGCGCGTCGGAGCGGCCGGCGATCTTCGCGTTCGCGGGCGACGTCTATGCGGGCTTCGAGGTCCATAGCCTCGATGAGGAGGCGATCGTCTTCGCGCAGGATCATCTGCGCATCCTGTCGGGCCTTTACGGGGTGCTGCGCCCGCTCGACCGGATCAAGCCCTATCGGCTCGAGATGGGGACGCGCTGGGCACCGCGGCGGCGCGACCTTTATGCCTATTGGGGACGGGCCATCGCCGAGCAGGTCGAGCAGGATCTCGAAGCCGCCGAAAGCCGCACCGTGATCAATCTCGCCAGCAAGGAATATTGGCAGGCGGTCGGCAGCCGCCTCGATCCCTCGGTACGCGTGATCGAGGTGGATTTCCGCGAGCCCGGCCCGGACGGGCCGCGCTTCAACACCTTCGCCGGGAAACGCGCGCGCGGCATGATGGCACGCTTCATCTGCGAGCATCGGCTCGATCGTCCCGAGCAGCTCAAGCAGTTCGACAGCGACGGCTACAGCTTCGATCCCAAGGGATCGGACGACCAGCGCTGGCGCTTCATGCGGGCCCCTTACTAGCGCGCGGAGGCCGCCTGACAGACGTGCGGGAAATCTGCAGATCGGGCACGATTCCCATCTGCGTCCACGCGCGCGCACGCGTGCGCGGGGTGGCGCATCGGGCCGGGATCGGCTAAGCTCGCGCGCATCCCGCGCCCGACCGGTGCTCCACCCGTGACAGATTCAGGAACCTAACTTGGCCAGCTCTGCGCCGCCGATCGAAAACAGCGACATCTCGCCCATCTCAATCGTCGAGGAGATGAGGACCTCCTATCTCGATTATGCGATGTCGGTGATCGTCAGCCGCGCGCTACCGGACGTGCGCGACGGCCTCAAGCCGGTGCATCGGCGGATCCTCTATGCGGCCCATGAAAGCGGCTTCGTCGCCGGCCGTCCGTACCGCAAATCGGCGCGCCTCGTCGGCGAGGTGATGGGTAAATATCACCCCCACGGCGATTCCTCGATCTACGACGCGCTCGCGCGGATGACGCAGGATTGGTCGATGCGCGTGCCGCTGATCGACGGCCAGGGCAATTTCGGCTCGATGGACCCCGACCCGCCGGCGGCAATGCGCTACACCGAGGCGCGGCTTGCCCGCGTCGCCAACACCTTGCTCGACGACATCGACAAGGACACGGTCGACTTCCAGCCCAATTACGACGCGTCGGAGCGCGAGCCGCAGGTCCTGCCCGCGCGCTTTCCCAACATCCTGGTCAACGGCGCGGGCGGCATCGCGGTCGGCATGGCGACCAACATCCCGCCGCACAACCTCGGCGAGGTGCTCGACGCGTGCACCGCTTTTATCGACAATCCCGGGATCACGATCGACGAGCTGATCGAGATCATTCCCGCGCCCGACTTCCCGACCGCGCCGCTGATCCTCGGCCAGGCGGGCGCGCGCAGCGCCTATCACACCGGCCGCGGCTCGATCATGATGCGCGCCCGCCACGCCGTCGAGCGCCGCGGCGAGCGGGAGTCGATCGTGCTCACCGCCATCCCCTACCAGGTCGGCAAGTCGGCGCTGGTCGAGAAGATCGCCGAGGCGGCCAAGGACAAGAGGATCGAAGGCGTCTCGGACATCCGCGACGAATCGAGCCGCGAGGGCGTCCGCGTGGTGATCGAGCTCAAGCGCGATGCGACCGCCGACGTCGTGCTCAACCAGCTCTGGCGCCACACGCCGGCGCAGTCGAGCTTTCCCGCCAACATGCTTGCGATCCGCGGCGGGCGGCCCGAGACGCTGACCTTGCGCGACATCATCGAGGCGTTCGTTCGCTTCCGCGAGGAAGTGATCACCCGCCGCGCCAAGTTCGAGCTCGCCAAGGCGCGCGACCGCGCCCACATATTGCTCGGCCTGGTCATCGCCGTGACCAACCTCGACGAGGTCGTGCGCATCATCCGCGGATCGAGCTCACCCGCCGAGGCGCGCGCCGCCTTGCTCGCGCGCGATTGGGACATGGCCGAGATCGCGCCCTATATCGCTTTGGTCGAGGCGATCGAGCCGGCGGCCGGCCAGAGCAGCTATCGCCTCAGCGACGCGCAGGTGCGCGCGATCCTCGAGCTGCGCCTCCACCGGCTCACGGCGCTCGGGCGCGACGAGATCGGCAGCGAGCTGCGTGGCCTTGCCGCGTCGATCACCGAGCTGCTCGAGATCCTCGGCAATCGCGCCAAGCTCTACGAGGTGATGCGCGCCGAGTTCGAGGAGGTCCGGGCGGCCTATGCGACGCCGCGGCTCGCCGAGATCGTCGCCGCCGCCGACGGCATCGACGACGAGGATCTGATCGAACGCCAGGACATGGTCGTGACCGTCACCCTCGCCGGCTACATCAAGCGCACCCCGCTCGATGCCTTCCGCACCCAGAATCGCGGGGGCAAGGGCCGCGCCGGCATGGCGACGAAGGACGAGGATGCGGTCACAAAATTGTTCGTCACCTCGACCCACACGCCGGTTTTGTTCTTCTCCACCCACGGCAAGGTCTACCGGCTGAAGGTGTGGCGCCTGCCCGAAGGCGCCCCACAGACCCGCGGCCGGCCGATGATCAACCTGCTGCCACTCGCCGAGGGCGAGACGATCTCGACCGTGCTGCCGCTGCCGGAGAACGAGGAGGAATGGCGCAACCTGCACGTCATCTTCGCGACCGCGCATGGCGGCGTCCGCCGCAACAGCATGGACGCATTCACCAACATCCCGACCAACGGCAAGTTCGCGATGCGCTTCGACGAGGATGCGACCGACCGGCTGATCGGCGTGGCGCTGGTCACCGAGGAGGAGGACGTCCTGCTCGCGACCCGCAACGGCAAGGCGATCCGCTTCAGCGCGACCGACGTGCGCGAGTTCCAGAGCCGCACGTCGACCGGCGTTCGCGGCATCAGCCTGCTTGGCGGCGACGAGGTGATCTCGCTGTCGATCCTGCGCGGCTTCGCCGCCACCACCGACGAGCGCGACGCCTATCTGCGCGCCGCGCCGTGGAAGGAGGAGCGCGCCGGCGATGCGACCTTGCCGCCCGAGCGGATGGCCGAATTCGCCGCCGCCGAGGAGTTCATCCTGACCGTCACCGCCAACGGCTACGGCAAGCGCACCTCGGCCTATGAATATCGCCGCACCAACCGCGGCGGCCAGGGCATCACCAACATCGAGACGTCCGAGCGCAACGGCAAGGTCGTCGCCAGCTTCCCGGCCCACAACGGCGAGCAGTTGATGCTCGTCACCGACCAGGCCAAGCTGATCCGCACGACGGTCGGCGATATCCGCATCGCCGGGCGCAACACCCAGGGGGTCACCATCTTCCGCGTCGCGGACGAGGAACATGTCGTCTCCGCCGCGCGGATCGAGGAAGGCGAGGAAGAGGCCGAAGTGGTGGTCGACGTCGAGACGCCGACGCTCGCTTCGGAGGACGCCATCATCGGCGGCGGCGACGGGGACCAGGACGGATAGAACAGCCTGTCGAACCTTATTCCAGCTCGTCGATAAACAAAGTTCTTCAACTGGCTCAGCGCGAACGGCGGCTGCAATGAATCAACGGGTCCACATCATCGGCGGCGGGCTTGCCGGGTCGGAGGCGGCGTGGCAGCTCGCCGAAAGCGGCGTCGAGGTGCGCCTGTCGGAGATGCGCGGCGTCGAGGGCACGCCCGCGCACCAGTCAGACAAACTCGCGGAACTAGTATGTTCCAACAGCTTCCGGTCGGACGATGCCGAGCATAATGCGGTCGGCCTGCTCCACGCCGAGATGCGCGCGCTCGGCTCGCTGATCATGCGCATCGCCGACGCTCACAAGGTGCCGGCCGGTTCTGCGCTGGCGGTCGATCGCGACGGCTTTGCCGCGGCGGTCACCGCCGAAATCGTCGCACATCCGAACATCGAGCTGGTGCGCGAACGGATCGACGCCCTTCCTGCATCGGGGCCGACGATCGTCGCGACCGGCCCGCTAACCGCCCCCGCGCTCGCCGAGGCGATCCGCGCCGCCGCAGGGCGCGACCAGCTCGCCTTTTTCGACGCGATCGCACCGATCGTCTACCGCGACAGTATCGACATGGACGTCGCCTGGATGGCGTCGCGCTGGGACAAGGGATCGGCGGACGGCGACGGCAACGATTACATCAACTGCCCGCTCGACAAGGAGCAGTATCTCGCCTTCCACCAGGGCCTGCTCGACGGCGAGAAGACCGAATATAAGGAATGGGAGAAGGACACGCCCTATTTCGAGGGTTGCATGCCGATCGAGGTGATGGCGGCTCGCGGCGTCGACACGTTGCGCTACGGCCCGATGAAGCCGGTCGGGCTCGACAATCCGCGCACCGGGCGCTGGCCTTATGCGGTCGTCCAGCTCCGCCAGGACAATGCGCTCGGCACCTTGTGGAACATGGTCGGCTTCCAGACCAAGCTCAAGCATGCCGAGCAGGTCCGCCTGTTCAGGACGATCCCGGGGCTCGAAAAGGCCGAGTTCGCCCGGCTCGGCGGGCTGCATCGCAACACGTTCATCAAATCGCCGGACCTGCTCGATGCGACGCTGCGCCTGAAGGCGGCGCCGCACATCCGCTTCGCGGGACAGATCACCGGTTGCGAAGGCTATGTCGAGTCGGCCGCGATCGGCCTGCTCGCCGGCCGGTTCGCCGCGGCCGAGCTGCGCGGCGGGGCGATGGCCCCTCCCCCGCCCGCGACGTCGCTCGGCGCGTTGCTGGGCCATATCACCGGCGGCGGCGATGCGGCGCTCTACCAGCCGATGAACGTCAATTTCGGGCTGTTTCCGCCGATCGACGGCCGCAGCAAGAAGGCCGATCGCAAGGCGCTCTACACCGCGCGGGCCCGCGAGGCGCTGCGCGAGTGGCAGGCCGCGATCTAGCTGTCGGCGTCACTCGGACGGCGGCACGATCGTCAACAGGCGCATTTCGCCGCCTTGGTCTCGCGCCTGGTGGTCAGGAATTCGGCGCGGTCGAGCGTGGCCGAGCGATCGCGATCGGCGGTGGCGAATTTGTCGGAGGTCGCAACAGCCCATTCCTCGAACGAGAGCCGGCCGTCGCCGTCCTTGTCGAGCTTCGCGAACGGCTTGCGGCGCGTATCCATCATCTCGGCGCGGGTGATGACGCCGTTCTCGTCCGCATCGTAGCGCGCGAAGCGCCGTTCCTCGCGCGAGAGCTCGGCCGTCGGCGGTTCCGGCGAGACGCTCTGGCGTAGCGGCGTCATCAAACTGGCCGCCGCCGGCGGCGGCGGGACCACCCCGTCGGCATCGGCGGAGCCCCTCCAGAGCAGCTTGATCGCGGTGAACAGCAGCACGGCCGACACCGTGATCGCGAAGTAACGAGCCATGCCAATCCCCTCGCATCAGCAGTGGTTTCGCTTGGGCTCCCCGCGCAACTCGGAGCGGAAGAAGAATGGCATGGCCCAACGCCTGGGTCCAGCGCCGCGGGGCGGCGCGTCGGTCGGCGGGTCCAGCGCCACCGTCAAGGCAGGCGCGCGCTCATGTGCCGGTGAGGCGATGGCGCGCCATGGCCAGCATCCGCGCCGGTGCTCCCTGCCGCTCGAGGCCGCCGATGCCACGCTCGGCATCGCGCCGCGCGAGCGCCGCGAGCATGCCGAGCGGGCGAAGGGCTGACGGCCAGCGACGCGCGAACAGGTCGTCGATGCGCAGCCGGGCGGCCGCGATCGCCTGCTCCCCTTCTTCGACCACGCCGCTGCGACGCGCGAGATCGACCAGCGCCCATGCCTGCCCGGCGCGTTCGACCTCGGCGCCGGCGGGCTGCCCCAGCAGGATGCCTGAGCAGCGGAACAGCACGCCGCCGCGCTGGCGCGCATAGGCGGCGAGATCCTCCTCGTTGATGGCTTCCGACGTCAGCAATATCTCCCACCCCTCGGTCATTTCGGCGAGCGTCGCGCCGCTCAGCCCCGCAGGAAGCAGGGCGTGCGCCACCGCCTGGAGCAAAGGCTCGGCCGGCGGCGCCGTCCGGTCGAGCGCCTGCAACGCCTCGCGCCACCAGGCGAGCTTGATCTGCGTCACCATTGCCTGGCTGCCGCCCGCGAGCAGCCCACCGAGCGTAGCGTCCAGCCGCCACAAGGTGGCGAGCGCCGCGCGGCGCGCGGCCGGCACGTAGCTGAGCGCAAGCCGCCGTTCCGCGTCGAGCGGGCCATCCGAACCGCCCAGGGCGCTGCTCATCGCATCACGGCGCGGCCGTTTGCACCCGCCAGCGACGGCACGTCGGGAGCGTCAACACTGCGTTTACCCTTTCAGTTTAGGTGCGCTTAGTAGGCACAATGCCAAGAGCCGAAAACGAGCCAGAATTTGCCTCGTGGGGATCAAATGCGGTTTCAATCGAACAAACTAGCGCCCACGGAGGTGCCCAGCAACAGGGCCGGCGACACCACGGCAATCGGGGGCGGCTTCCTGCGGCGCCTCGCGCGCAACACCGCCGGCAACACGCTGGTAATCATGGGTATGGCGGTCATCCCCCTCGCCGGCCTGGTCGGCGGCGCCGTCGACGTCAGCCGCCTCTATCTCACCAAGACGCGCCTCCAGCAAGCATGTGACGCCGGCGCGCTCGCGGGGCGCAAGGTGATGGGCGGCGGCGCGTGGAACGCCAACAGCAATGCCGCGAACACCGTCGCCGTCAATTTCTTCGACGCCAATTTCCAGAATGGCGCTTATGGCACGAACGGCCGGACGCGCGCGTTCACCGAGAGCGGCGGCAAGGTCACCGGCGTCGCATCGGCGGTCGTACCGATGACGATCATGAAGATCTTCCGCCAGTCGGCACGCACCTTGACCGTCACCTGCGACGCAGAGATGCAACTGCCGAACACGGACGTGATGTTCGTGCTCGACAACACCGGATCGATGGCCCAAACGCTGAGCGGCGACAGCGTGAGCAAGATCGACGGCCTCAAGAAAGCCGTCAAATGCTTCTACGAGACCGTCGCCAAGCTCGACACCGACGCGGATTGTGGCAGCACGCCCAGCGGCGGCACCAGCTCGGCCGTTCAAATCCGCTTTGGGTTCGTGCCCTATTCCACGAACGTCAACATCGGCAAGCTGCTGCCGACGGCCTATTTCGATCCGAACCCCTACTACCAAACGCGTGTCGCGAACTACACCACGCCCTTCTATGCGTCGTCCGGCAGCAGCACCACGGATCTCGGCTACGAATATTATCGGGAGACCAGCAGCGGCGGCTGGGGCGGCGGGACGACGGTGACCGCGACCACCGACGTCAGCCAGGCCACCAGCACCACCTCGAGCAACTGCAGCGCCTTCATGAGCGCCAGCTCGAGCAGCTCCGGCGGCCCGCCGCCGACAAGCACCACCGTGGTCTCCTACGACGGGGGCGACTGGGGATGGTCGGGCGCGCCGGACAACAGCGGAACCAACCGCACCTGCCGCCGGCACAAGATCAGCACGACGACGACCTATTACTCCACGCCGCGCTACAGGTTCACCAACTATACCTACAATCGTCTGCAGACCGACGTCAGCGGCTTCCTCGCCAACAACGGCGCCAATAGCGTCACCATTGCGACCGACTCTGGCGGGGGCGCGGGTCCCGGCGGTTATGTTTCCACGTCCGGCGCCTATACGATGACGGCGCTCCCGACGGCCCCCGGAGCGACTGGGATCGCAACCACGACTGCCTCGTGGAGCGGCTGCATCGAAGAGCGGGAGACGGTCAAGCAGACCAGCTATAGCCCCATCCCTTCCGGAGCGAAGGATCTCAACATCGATCTGGTGCCGAGCAGCGGCGACTCGACGACGCAGTGGAAACCAGCGCTCCCGGCCTTGATCCATACCCGCCAGAAGACGTCCAGCGGAGGCTCGTACAGCCTGAGCTCGGTCAACACGACCGCGAACTATATCAACGACAGCGACTTCTACTGCCCCGTTCAGGGGAAGCTGCTCCAGTCCTGGACCGATCCGACCGCGTTCAGCACCTATGTCAACTCGCTGACTCCGACCGGCAACACCTATCACGACATCGGATTGCTGTGGGGCGCTCGTCTGATCTCGCCGACCGGGATCTTTGCCTCGAGCAATGCGCAGACGCCGGCGGGTGGGGCGATAGAACGCCATATCATCTTCATGACGGACGGTGAAACCTGCACCGGCAACGACAATTACCAGGCGTACGGCATTGCCTGGTTCGACCGTCGCCAGACCGACGCTTCGGTCGTGCCCACTGGCGGGTGCGAATCGACGACCTCGACCGGCGGCACGCTTAGCGAGCAGGTCAACGCACGCTATACGGCGCTTTGCACCGCGGTGAAGAACATGAATATCACCTTGTGGGTGATCTGGTACGGCGACAGCTTTCCGAGCGTGGAAGCTCGGCTCACCAGTTGCGCCACGACAGGCCGCTTTTTCGCCGCGCGCAACTCCACACAGCTCATTTCCACTTTCAGCTCGATTGCGTCTCAGATTTCGCAACTGAGGCTCACGACATGACCGCGGCCAGGCTGCGTCAACTCGCCGGAAGCGCGCGCCGGGACGACGCCGGTGCGACGATCGTGGAGTTCGGCTTGATCCTCCCGGTCATGGTGCTGCTGATCATGGGCGCCTTTGATGTCGGCCACACGCTCTATGCGACCACGACGCTGCAAGGCGCGGTCCAGAAGGCGACCCGCGATTCCAGCCTCGAGACCGCCTCGCTCGCGCAGCAGGCGATCATCGACGCGCGGGTGACACAGCAGGTCAAATTCCTCGCCGCGAACGCGAACATCACGATCACCCGGCGCAACTATCGCAGCTTCACCGCGGCGACCCAAGTGATGGAGCAGTTCACCGATTCCAACAACAACGGCATCTGCGACAACAACGAGCCATATGACGACGACAACCGCAACGGCACGCGCGACCAGGCAGGCACGTCCGGCCAGGGCAGCGCGAAGGATTCGGTGCTCTACACGGTCGTCGCCACCTACCCCCGCATGTTCCCGCTCGCGAGGATGATCGGCCTGGCGCCCACGACGACGGTCAGGGCATCGACGATCCTCAATAACCAGCCCTATGGCGACCAGGTCCTGGCCGCGGTCGGCCACTGCAACCCCTAGGAACAGGCATGATCCTTGCTCGCGCCTTTTCCAGCCTGCGCTCGGCCTTCCGCGATTGCCGCGGTATCGCCTATGTCGAATTCGCTTATTCGCTGCCGATGTTCCTCACCTTGATGCTCGGCGGCGCGGAGATCAGCAATTACGTCACCACCAAGATGCGGATGAGCCAGCTCGCGTTGCACCTCGCCGACCATGCCGCACGGATCGGCAGCGGCAGCCAGCTTGCCGCCAAGACGATCACCGAAACCCAGATCAACGACATACTGACCGGCGCCGGGCTGCAGGCAGGCGGCCTCAGCCTCTATTCAAAGGGCCGGGTGATCATCTCGAGCCTCGAGCCGGTGGCGAATCCCAACACGACCAGTCGCTACAAGATCGGCTGGCAGCGCTGCCGCGGGGTCAAGAACGCGACGTCGAGCTACGGCAATGCCGGCGACACGAACATGACGGGCATGGGCCCGACGGGCAGGCAGGTGATCGCGCCCGACAACGGCGGCACGATCTTCGTCGAGCTGGTCTACGACTACAGGCCGATCATCTCGAACCGGTGGGCGCCGACCTTGACGATGCGCGAGATCGCCTCGATGCCGATCCGCGACCGCCGCGACATGACCCAGATCTACAACAGCGAAAGTGCGCCGCAGCATCTCTGCAGCCAGTTCACGACGACCTGAGCATTCCAATCCCTCCCCCCCCGGGAGGATTGGGGACTAAAGCCTTCAAGGCCGCATTGCTGCTTGCGAAAAGCGGGTACCCACCTGTTCGCTTTAAGCTCTAGCGGTAGCAGACTTTGCGCGCCGCCTCGACGACATCGTCGACCTTGATCAGCGCGAGCTTCTCGAGATTGGCGGCATAAGGAAGCGGGACATCGGCGTTGGTCACCCGCAGCACCGGCGCGTCGAGATCGTCGAACCCTTCGGTCATCGCCACGGCGATGATCTCCGCTGAAATCGAGCAGACCGGCCATCCCTCCTCGACGCATACCAGGCGGTTGGTCTTGGCCAGGCTGGCGAGGATCGTCGCCTTGTCGAGCGGGCGCAGGGTCCGCAGATCGATCACCTCGGCGTCGATCCCCTCCTCCGCAAGCTTTGTCGCGGCGTCGAGCGCAACGCCGACCCCGATCGAATAGCTGACCAGAGTGACGTCGTTGCCGGCGCGCACGATGGCCGCCTTGCCGATCGGCAGCACGTAATCGTCGGTCTGCGGCACGTCGAAGCTTTGCCCGTAGAGCAGCTCGTTTTCGAGGAACACGACCGGATCGGGGGAACGGATCGCCGCCTTGAGCAGGCCCTTGGCGTCCGCCGCCGAATAAGGCGAAACAACGATCAGCCCGGGCACGCTCGCATACCAGGGTGCGTAATTCTGGCTGTGCTGGGCGGCCACTCTCGAGGCGGCACCGTTGGGGCCGCGGAACACGATCGGACAGCGCATCTGGCCGCCCGACATGTAATTGGTCTTGGCCGCCGAGTTGATGATCTGGTCGATCGCCTGCATCGCGAAGTTGAAGGTCATGAACTCGACGATCGGGCGCAGGCCGCCCATCGCCGCGCCGGTGCCGAGCCCGGCAAAACCATGCTCGGTGATCGGGGTATCGATCACCCGGCGGGCGCCGAATTCCTCGAGCAGGCCCTGCGTGACCTTGTAGGCGCCCTGATATTCGGCGACTTCCTCGCCCATCACGAACACACGATCATCGGCGCGCATCTCTTCGGCCATCGCATCGCGCAGGGCCTCGCGGACGGTCATCCGCACCATCTGCGCGCCCTCCGCCGCTTCGGGCGCGACCGTGAGGCTGGCTGGGGCCTTTTCGGGCTCCGCGGGACGGGTCGCGGCGGTCGCCTGCTTCTCGCTCGCCTCCTCGGCCGGAGCTTCGCCGGCGGCCCGGCTGTCGGTTTCGACCGGAGCGCGCGCCACGACGCCGTCTTCATCGCCTTCGGTCGCGAGTAAGGCGATCGTCGTCCCGACCTTCACTTCGTCGGTGCCGTCCTTGACCAGGATCTTGGCGATCGTGCCTTCGTCGACCGCCTCGAATTCCATCGTCGCCTTGTCGGTCTCGATCTCCGCCATGATGTCGCCCGAGGCGACCTTGTCGCCCTCCTTGACGAGCCACTTGGCGAGCGTGCCTTCCTCCATCGTCGGCGACAGCGCCGGCATCTTGATCTCGATCGGCATCAGTAGGTCCCGACCAGCACGTCGGTATGAAGCTCGGCGGCATCGGGCTGAGGCGCCTGTTCGGCGAAATCCGCGGCTTCGCTCACGATCTGACGAATATCCTTGTCCACGGCCTTGAGATCATCCTCGCTCACCCCTGCCGCGGCCAGCTCGCGCTTGACCGCCTCGATCGGGTCCGATTTCTCGCGCACCGACTGGACTTCCTCGCGCGAGCGATATTTGGCCGGATCCGACATCGAATGGCCGCGATAACGATAGGTCTTGAGCTCAAGCAGGATCGGCCCCTTGCCGGCCCGGACCCAGTCGAGCGCGGTCGTCGCCGCGCCGCGCACGGCGAGCACATCCATGCCGTCGACCTGAATGCCGGGAATGCGGAAGCTCTCGCCGCGCTTGTAGAGCTGGTCCTCGGCGCTCGAGCGATTGACGCTGGTGCCCATCGCATATTGGTTGTTCTCGATCGCGTAGATCACCGGCAGCTTCCACAGCTCGGCCATGTTGAAGCTTTCGTAGACCTGGCCCTGGTTGGCCGCGCCGTCGCCGAAATAGGTGAGGCAGACGCCGTCGTCGGCGGCATATTTATGCTTGAACGCGAGGCCGGTGCCGAGCGAAACCTGCGCGCCGACGATGCCGTGGCCGCCGTAAAAGCCATGCTCGACCGAGAACATGTGCATCGAGCCGCCCTTGCCCTTCGAGATGCCCGCCTGGCGGCCGGTCAGCTCGGCCATGATCAATTTGGGATCGATGCCGTAGGCGAGCATGTGGCCATGGTCGCGATAACCGGTGATGACGCTGTCCTTGCCGACCGTCATCGCCGACTGGAGGCCGACGGCGACCGCTTCCTGGCCGATATAGAGGTGACAGAAGCCGCCGATCAGGCCAAGGCCGTAGAGCTGGCCGGCGCGCTCCTCGAAGCGGCGGATGAGCAGCATCTGGCGATAATATTCGAGCAGTTCGTCGCGACTGGCCTGGTGGCGCTGCGGCTCGGGGGGGCGCTCGCGATTGGGGATTTGCTGATCGGCTGTCGAAGGGCGGCGCGTGCCGCTCGCACCTTTCGACGACGATGTCTTGGCCACGATCGAGGGCCCCTTCCTACACAGTCGATGATCCCAGTGGCGGGTCTATGGCGGCAAACGACGGGCGGCGCAACGGGTTGCCCGGCGCATGCCAACGCCTGAATTGCGCAGCGCGGACGGAGCGACAAGCGAGGCCGCGGACCCGCACGCGCGCCGCATCAGACCGCAGGCCGGTGTGCGTTAGGGTTGGAGCTGGATGATCACTTCGTCAGGGCGGACGAGGCCGAGCTGACTGCGCACCATCTCGTCGGCGAGATCGGGGTCGGCGCGACGTGGATCGAGCAGACGCGCACGGTGCGCGAGGCGGTCGCGTTCCTGCTCGAGCTGGCTGAGCTCGACCTTGCGCTCGTCCTTCATGCGGCGATAATCGCCCCATGACAGGATGCCGTTCGAGCCGACCACCGCATAGCCGACGAAGTTGGCGATGATCAGCAGCGCCAGCGCCGGCAAGGCGGCGCGCTGGACGGTTCTCAAAGTCTGCCTGCTGTCCCTGATCATAAATTAACCAGAATCAGGAAAGCGCCGCGGAATCAAGCCTTTTTCGTCGAAAAGACGCTTTTGCCCGCATAAGCGGCCGCGCTGCCGAGCTCTTCCTCGATGCGGATGAGCTGATTGTACTTGGCGAGCCGGTCCGAGCGCGCGAGGCTGCCGGTCTTGATCTGCCCGCAATTGGTCGCGACGGCGAGGTCGGCGATCGTCGTATCCTCGGTTTCGCCGGAGCGATGCGACATCACCGCGGTATAGCCTGCCCGCTGCGCTGCCGAGACAGCCTCGAGGGTTTCGCTGAGCGTGCCGATCTGGTTGACCTTGACGAGCAAAGAATTGGCGAGCCCCTGCTCGATCCCCATCCGCAGCCTTTTGGGATTGGTGACGAACAGGTCGTCGCCGACGAGCTGGACCTTGTCGCCGATCAGGTCGGTGAGGATCTTCCAGCCTTCGAAATCGTCCTCCGCCATGCCGTCCTCGATCGAGAGGATTGGATAGCGGCCTGCGAGATCCGCGAGATATTCGGCCATCTGCTGGGGGCTGAGCACCTTCCCCTCGCCTTCCATCCGATAGGCGCCGTCCTTGAAGAATTCGGTCGACGCGCAATCGAGCGCCAGCACGACGTCGTCGCCGGGCCTGTAGCCTGCCTGCTCGACCGACTTCATGATGAAATCGAGCGCGTCGGTGGTGGAGGCGAGCGCGGGCGCAAAGCCGCCTTCATCGCCGACCGCAGTCGAAAGCCCAGCCTTGGCGAGGCCTTTCTTCAGCGTGTGGAAAATCTCGGCCCCGCAGCGCACCGCCTCGGCGAGGCTGTCGGCGCCGACCGGCATCACCATGAATTCCTGGAAATCGATCGGATTGTCGGCATGCTCGCCACCGTTGATGATGTTCATCATCGGCACTGGCAGCAGGTGCGCCGCGACGCCCCCGACATAGCGGTAGAGCGGCAGGCCGCGTGCATCGGCGGCGGCCTTGGCCGTGGCGAGGCTGACCCCGAGGATCGCGTTGGCGCCGAGACGCGACTTGTTCTCGGTGCCGTCGAGCTCGATCAGCAGCGCGTCGATCTCCTCCTGGTCCTCGGCGTCGCGGCCGACCACCGCCTGGGCGATCTCGTCGCGCACCGCCTCGACCGCGCGGGTGACACCCTTGCCCAGATAGCGGCTGTCGTCGCCGTCGCGTTTCTCGACCGCTTCGTGCGCACCGGTCGAGGCACCCGACGGTACGGCGGCGCGGCCCATGCTGCCGTCCTCGAGCAGCACCTCGACTTCGACCGTGGGATTGCCGCGGCTGTCGAGGATCTGGCGGGCGTGAACGTCGAGGATCGCAGTCATGATGGGGCCTTTTGCTGTCGCGTGAATGGACGATCGGAGGTTTCGAAAATCCGCTCGAGCCAGACGATCCCGGCCCGCGCTTCGCGCCTCTTCCGCCCCCGCCGGGGACGAGCGCTCTCTATCGGCGGTGCTGCCGCGACGCAACTTTGGCGCGTCTCCACCCCCGGGACCGCACCGAACAATTCGCACGCGAAATGAATCTTGACTGCGGCCCCTTCCTGCGGAACGGAAGCGAAGCGCCGTGTGTTTCCTGCCCCAATAGAGTAGAAGCGTTTTGTCGATCTGGAGGAACCCCATGCCGCGCGAATCCGAACTGCCCGAAGGCACCGATCACATCATCAACGGAGCGATGGAAACCGGCACCGGCGCGAGCGCCGCGAATCCGGGCGATGCGACCGGCATCGTTGCCGGCGGCAATGTCCGCCAGGCTGGCGACGATACGGGTGGGACGATGAGTGGCCAGGGCGGCGGCGCAGGCAGTGCGCTGCGCGAGGGCGCCGCCCAGATCCGCCAGCAGGCGACCGAGCGGGTGCGGCAATTCGCCGACGACGGCAAGAGCCGGGCGAGCGACAAGCTCGATGAAATTTCAAGGATCGTCGAAGAGGCCGCAGCCTCGATCGAGGAACGGCTCGGCCCCCAATATGGCGGCTATGCGCGGCGCGCGGCCGAGGGTGTGTCGGGCTTCGCCGGAACGTTGCGCGACCGCGAGGTCGACGAGCTTTACGAGGACGTGCGGGAGTTCGTCCGCAAGAGCCCCGGCGTCGCGATCGGCGCCGCCGCGGCGATCGGCTTCGTGCTGGTTCGGCTGGCCAAGGCTGGCACGGCCGGCAGCGGCCCTGCGGACTCGGGCAGCCCGGCTTCCGGTGCCGACGGGGCGAAGTCCCGCGGCCGCCAAACCAAGGGCGGCTGACGTTGACGGCGCCGGTGGACGATCCGGCCGACACCTCGATTGCCGAGCTGTTCCACCAGCTGGTCGACGATGGGGGTAATGTCGTCCGCGCCGAGATCAATCTCTACAAGCAGGTCGCGCACTATCGTCTCGCCAGGGCGCGCGGCGCGCTTGCCGCTCTGGTCGTCGGCGGCTTGCTGCTGTTCGCCGGGCTGATCGTCCTGCTGGTGATGGTTGCGCTCGCGCTTGCCTTTGCGATCGGCCCGGTGGGCGCGGGCCTCGTGGTCGCCGCCGCCGCATCGCTGATCGGCGGCCTGCTGCTCCGCTATGGAATCGGCGCGATCGGCGTGCTCGGCGGCGATGAGGGCGAACGCACGGCGCTTCGCCGAGGGAAGCAGAAGGCATGAAGCGATGAACCCCCGCGCGACCATGCCGCTCGAGCGGGCGCAGCGCGAGGCCGAGGCGGCGCGTGCGCGGCTCGCGTCGACGCTCGCTGCGCTGCAGGAACGGCTGCGGCCGAGCGCACTCGCCAACCAGGCCTGGAGCGAGGTGCGCGACAAGAGCAGCGAGCTCGCCGACGACGCCGTCGAGGCGGTCAAGCAACGCCCGCTGGCGGCATCGGGGCTGATCGCCGCCGTCATCCTCTATCTGGCACGCCAGCCGCTCCTGTCAGCGGCCTCGCGGCTGTGGTCCAAGGATGATGAGGAACCCTCCGGTCGCGAAGGAGCCATCAGCCGCGATACGGGTTGAGGACCGAGAAACTGAGGAGTGATCGCATGACGACGGCAAAAGCTGACACCAATAGCAACACCGCGGGCACCACCAGCGCAGCGGGCGCGGGCGACAGCGCGACGCAGAACGAGGCGCAGCGTCAGTCCGGGATAAGCGGCGCCGCCGACCGCGTTCGCCAGAGCGCCAGCGAGGCCTATGAGGCCGCGCGCCAACGGACGTCGTCGCTCTACGGCTCGACTCGCGAGGGCGCGGCGCGCGCCGGCCAGCGCACCGCCGAAGGTATCGATGCCAACCCCCTGGTCGCGGTTGTCGGCGGACTGGCGATCGGCGCGGCCGTCGCGGCGCTGCTGCCGCGTACGCGTCGCGAAACCCAAGTGCTCGGGCCGATCGGCGAGCGTCTGACCGAAAGCGCGCGCGAGGCCGCCAACGCCGCCCGCGATGCCGGCCGCAGCAAGCTCGACGAGATCGGCCTCAGCCGTGAAGGCGCCAAGCAAAAGCTCAGCGAGCTCGCAAGCTCTGCCGGCGACGCCATCCGCCAGGCGCGGTCGACGCGCAAGGAGTCCTGACGCGCGAAAAGCGCGGGTTGCGTCTCGCTGCGGTTGCCGTAACAGACGCCGGGGCCGCATTCCGCCGGGATGCGGCCGCGCGGCGTTCTAGGCCGTATCGTTGCAGGCTGAATCAACTGAAACGATAAGGTCTCAACACTTTGAAGAGCTTAAGGCATGAGCAAATTGCATTTGGTGTTTGGCGGTCGGGTGCGCGATCCCCGAGGCCTCGACTATGATCTGGCGACGATCGACGTCGTCGGGATCTTTCCCGATTACGCGACCGCGCTCGAGGCGTGGCGCGCGCAGGCGCAGCGGACCGTCGACGATGCCGAGATGAAATATGTCGTCGTCCACCTCCATCGCCTGCTCGAGCCGGAGCTCAGCGAGACACGCTAGACCCGATCCCGGTTTGGTTGAACCGGGATCGATCCTAGTTTTCTTTGTTTTCGTGATTTCCAAGTCGTCAGGTGATTCCACCTGACTTAAAATCACTATAACGGGAGTCCCGCTCGACCGCAGGACGGATGCCTCGACGCCTGTCAGGCGCCGCGATAGCGCAGCAACAGCAGCGGGCGCGCGAGCAGAAGCCCCACCACAAAACCTCCGATGTGCGCTCCGATCGCGATCCGCGTGCCGAGCGTCTCGAACGTGTAGCCGGTCAATAATTGCAGTCCGACCCAGGCGGCACCGAGCCAGAGCGCGTAGAGCCACACCGCAAGCCGCGGATGCGCGATCTTGATCCGGTTGCGGCCGAACAGCATCGCATAGGCCCCGAACACCGCCGAGATGGCGCCGCTCGCCCCGACCATCGGCGCGCCGTCCTGAACATGGATGAAATAATGCGCCGCGGCGGCGACATAGGCGCCGGTGACATAGAGGATGAGCAATCCCCTCGTCCCGAGGATGGTCTCGACCGCGCGTCCGCAAAACAGCAGGATGAGGAGATTGAAGACGAGGTGGACGAAACCGGCATGGATGAGCGTCGCGGTGAGCGGCGTCAGCCAGACCGGCGCAAGCCCCTCGTCCCCGAAAACACCCTGGACGCGTTCGGGGCTGAAACCGCCCCACACCGCGGCCAGATCGGCATTGCCTGTCCCGGCGGCGAGCAGCCACGCGAGCGCGGTGATGCCGGCGATAACGAGCGTGGCTTGCGCCCTCTGCCAATTTTCGGGCGGCCGCACGTCAGCGAAGCGCGCGGGCGGGATCGAGCGAGCGGTGTGGCACTTGTCCCCGGCGGTTCAGATGAATTCGATTTTCTCGATCGAATAATATTTGTCGCCCGACGGTGCGGAGACCTCGACCTCGTCGCCGACCGATCGTCCGATCAGCGCGCGACCGAGCGGCGAGGAATAGCTGATGCGGCCGACCTTGGCGTCGGCCTCGGTCTGCCCGACGATCTGGTATTTGACCGGCTTGTCGTCCTCGTCGAGCAGATGGACGGTGGCGCCGAACACGACCTTGTCGCCCGACAGTGTCGTCGGGTCGATCACCATCGCACGGCTCAGCCGGTCCTCGAGATCCGCGATCTGCGCCTCGATATGGCCCTGGCGCTCCTTGGCGGCATGATATTCGGCATTTTCGGAAAGGTCGCCGTGGGCGCGCGCTTCCTCGATGGCCTCGATGATCGCCGGGCGCTCCAGCTTGAGCTGCCGCACGTCCGCCACCAGCCTTTCATAGCCTTCGACCAGCATCGGCATCTTGTCGACGGTTGCCATCATTCAGGCCTTTCGTGGAAGCGAATTAGCGGCCCTGATGAGGAGCCGCGCACGTTACGACGGATTGTCAGGATCACGCTCTGGAAGCGGAATAATAGTCCTGAAGCGACCGAACTTCAAGGCTGCGCTCGCGCTGCGCTGCGATCGCGCGGACGACCGCGGCGCTCGATGCGGCGGTGGTGAAATAGGGCACCTTGCCCATCAACGCCGAGGCGCGGATCGAGGCGGAGTCCTTGTGGCTCTGCCAGCCTTCGGTGGTGTTGAAGATGAGCGCCACCTGGCCGTCCTTGATCTTGTCGACGATGTGCGGCCGGCCCTGGGCCACCTTGTTGACGCGCTCGACCGGGATATTCTCGGCGGCGAGGAAGTCGGCGGTTCCGGTCGTCGCGATCACGGTGAAGCCGAGCTCGGCCATCGCCCGGACCGGCGGCACGATCATCGCCTTGTCGCTATCCTTGACCGACACGAAGACGGTGCCGCTGTTCGGCAGCGCGACTCCGCTGCCAAGCTGCGACTTGAGGAATGCCATCGCAAAATCGTCCGATATCCCCATCACTTCGCCGGTCGACTTCATTTCCGGCGAGAGCACCGGATCGACCCCGGGGAAGCGCGCGAACGGAAACACCGCTTCCTTGACCGCGATGTGGCCGATGTCGCGGTGGATCGGCAGGAAGTTCATCAGCGCCTCGCCGGCCATCACGCGCGCGGCGATCTTGGCGACCGGAGTCCCGATCGCCTTGGCGACGAACGGGACGGTGCGGCTGGCGCGCGGATTGACCTCGATCAGATAGACCTCATTGTCCTTGACCGCGAACTGCACGTTCATCAGGCCGCGCACCTCGAGCGCGAGCGCGAGCACCCGCGCCTGCCGCTCGATCTCGGCGACGATCGGCGCCTCGAGGCTGTAGGGCGGGATCGAGCAGGCGCTGTCGCCCGAGTGGACCCCCGCCTCCTCGATATGCTGCATCACGCCCGCGATGACGACATCCTTGCCGTCGGCGATGGCGTCGACGTCGACCTCGATCGCGTCGCGCAGATAGCGGTCGATCAGCACCGGGCTGTCGCCGGACACCTGGACGGCGGTGGCGATGTAATCGTCGAGCTGCGCGGGGCCGTCGACGATCTCCATCGCGCGGCCGCCGAGCACGTAGCTCGGCCGGGTGAGCACCGGATAGCCGATCCGATCGGCGACCGCGATCGCTTCCTCGCGGCTGCGCGCCATGCCGTTGGCCGGCTGCTTGAGGCCGAGCTTCTCGACCAGCCCGGCGAAACGCTCGCGGTCCTCGGCGAGGTCGATCGCGTCGGGCGAGGTGCCGAGGATCGGGATCCCGGCCTTGGCGAGCGAGGCGGCGAGCTTGAGCGGGGTCTGGCCGCCGAGCTGGACGATCACGCCGACCAGCTCGCCCTTCGATTGCTCGACGTGCAGCACCTCGAGCACGTCCTCGGCGGTGAGCGGCTCGAAATAAAGCCGATCCGAGGTGTCGTAATCGGTCGACACCGTCTCGGGATTGCAATTGATCATGATCGTCTCGAAGCCCGCGTCGCGCAGCGCATAAGCGGCGTGGCAGCAGCAATAATCGAACTCGATCCCCTGGCCGATGCGGTTCGGGCCGCCGCCGAGGATGACGATCTTGCGACGCTCCGTCGGCTGGCTTTCGTCCTCGGGCTCGCCGAAGCTCGGCGCCTCGTAAGTGGAATACATGTACGGCGTCTTCGCCTCGAACTCGGCCGCGCAGGTATCGATCCGCTTGAACACGGGCCGCACCCCGAGCTTGTGGCGCAGCCGGCAGACATCCTCCTCGGTGGTGGCGCCGGTCAGCGCCTTGACCGTGTCGTGGATGAGGCCGCTGCTGCGCGCCGCGACCTTGCCCATGCCGGCGCGGATGTTGGCCGAGCGCACGGCAAGCTCGGCGAGCCTCTTGTCGGAAAAGCCCATCGCCTTGACGCGGCGCATGCCCGCCGCGTCGTTGGGCAGGCCGTTGGTCGAGATCTCCTCCTCGACCTCGACGATCTCCCTGATCCGGTCGAGGAACCAGGGATCATATTTGGCGATCGCGTGGATTTCGGCGACGGTGAAGCCCTCGCGCAGCGCCTGCGCCGCGACGAGGAGCCGGTCCGGGCTCGGCGTCGCCAGAGCCGCCTCGATCTCGGCGCGCGACGCGCCGTACAGCGATTTGACGCCGTCGAGGCCGCTGAGGCCGGTCTCGAGACCGCGCAACGCCTTTTGCAGGCTTTCGGCGAAGCTGCGGCCGATCGCCATCACCTCACCGACCGACTTCATCGCGGTCGAGAGCAACGGCTCGGCGCCCTTGAACTTCTCGAACGTGAAGCGCGGGATCTTGGTGACGACATAGTCGATCGTCGGCTCGAAGCTCGCCGGCGTCACGCCGGTGATGTCGTTGTCGATCTCGTCGAGCGTGTAGCCGACCGCGAGCAGCGCCGCGACCTTGGCGATCGGGAAGCCGGTCGCCTTGGAGGCCAAGGCCGACGAGCGCGAAACGCGCGGGTTCATCTCGATCACGACAAGCCGGCCGTCAGCCGGATTGACCGCGAACTGCACGTTCGATCCGCCGGTCTCGACGCCGATCTCGCGCAGCACCGCGATCGAGGCGTTGCGCATGATCTGATATTCCTTGTCGGTGAGCGTCAGCGCCGGCGCGACCGTGATCGAATCGCCGGTGTGGATGCCCATCGGGTCGATATTCTCGATCGAGCAGATGATGATGGCGTTGTCGTTGCGATCGCGCACCACCTCCATCTCATATTCCTTCCAGCCGAGCACCGATTCCTCGATCAGCACTTCGGTGGTCGGCGAGGCCTCGAGGCCGCCGGCGACGATCTTGACGAATTCGTCGCGGTTGTAGGCGATGCCGCCGCCGGTGCCGCCCAAGGTGAAGCTCGGGCGGATGATCGCCGGCAGGCCGACATGGTCGAGCCCGTTGAGCGCGTCGTCGAGGCTGTGCGCGATCATCGACTTGGGGCTTTCGAGCCCGATCCGATCCATCGCCTCGCGGAACTTGAGGCGGTCCTCGGCCATCTCGATCGCGTCGGCGTCGGCGCCGATCATCTGGACGCCGTACTTGTCCAAGGTGCCGTCCTTGAACAGGGCCAGCGCGGTGTTGAGCGCGGTCTGGCCGCCCATCGTCGGCAGCACCGCATCGGGCCGCTCCTTCTCGATGATCTTGGCGACCACCTCGGGCGTGATCGGCTCGACGTAGGTCGCGTCGGCGAGCTCGGGATCGGTCATGATCGTCGCCGGGTTCGAATTGACGAGGACGATGCGATAGCCCTCGGCGCGAAGCGCCTTGGCGGCCTGCGCGCCCGAATAATCGAATTCCGCCGCCTGGCCGATGACGATCGGGCCCGCGCCGATGATGAGGATCGAGTTGATGTCGGTACGACGAGGCATGGATCAGGCTGTACTCGGATAGCCCTCTCCCATTGCGGGAGAGGGTTGGGAAAGGAAGGCGAAGATCGGCCCGATCGCGTTCATTTCAGCTGGCCCACGAATTTCTCGAACAGATAGGTGCTGTCCTGCGGGCCGGGGCTTGCCTCGGGATGATATTGGACGCTGAACGCCGGTCGGTCGGTGAGCTCGAGGCCGCACAGGCTGCCGTCGAACAAGGAGATGTGCGTCGGCCGCGCGTTCGCGGGCAAGGTCTCGGTCTCGACCGCGAAGCCGTGGTTCATGCTGGTGATCTCGACCCTGCCGTCCGACAGGCGCTTGACCGGATGGTTGGCGCCGCGGTGGCCCTGGTGCATCTTGTAGGTCTTGGCGCCGACCGCGAGACCGAGCATCTGGTGCCCGAGGCAAATCCCGAACATCGGCTTGCCGGTCTCGAGCAGCTGCCGGATCACCGGCACCGCATAGTCGCCGGTCGCCGCCGGATCGCCCGGGCCGTTGGAGAGGAAGATCCCATCGGGCTTGTGCGCCATCACTTCGTCGAACGTCGCCATCGCCGGGAGCACCGTGACTCGCGCGCCTGCGTCGGCGAGGTTGCGGAAAATGTTGCGCTTGGAGCCGTAATCGATCGCGACGACGTGAGGCAGGCTCTCGTCGTCCTCGCGCTCGCCATAACCCTCGCCAAGACGCCAGCGCCCGCCCGACCAGCGGAACATCTGCCGGCACGAGACTTCCCTGGCGAGGTCCATGCCTTCCAGGCCTGGCCACGCCCGCGCTGCCTCGAGCAAGGCATCGAGATCGAACTCGCCGCTCGGGCTGTGTGCGATCACGCCGTTGGGCGCGCCTTCGATGCGGATCTTGCGGGTCAGCGCGCGCGTATCGACGCCGGCGAGGCCGATCCGGCCATTGGCCTTGAGCCAGGCATCGAAGCCCTGCACGGCGCGGAAATTGCTCGGTGCAGTGACGTCGTCGCGAACGATGCAGCCAAGGGCATGCGGATTGTCCGCCTCGAGATCTTCGTAATTGGCGCCGACGTTGCCGATATGCGGGAAGGTGAAGGTGATGATCTGCGCCGCATAGGAGGGATCGGTCATCACCTCCTGATAGCCGGTCATCGCCGTGTTGAAGCACACTTCGCCGACGGCCTGGCCCTCGGCGCCGAAGCCCCTCCCCCAGATGATCGTGCCGTCGGCCAGGACCAATACGCCCGTCGCTCCTTCGGGCGCTTGGACGGGTTTGGCGATGGCCACTCGATTGTCTCCGGAGATATTTGGCTGGTCAAACGGCCGGGTAGGTAGGTGCGCCCCACCCCCCGGTCAATCTATTAAAAAATGGCTCAGGCGGCTATGCTGTCCGCTTTCCCGCAGCAGGAAGCAAGAGCCGCCATGATTCGCGACGATCTCAAAGCCGCGCTCGTCTCCGCCATGAAAAGCGGCGACAAGACGCGCACCGCCGCCATCCGCCTGATCCAGGCGGCGCTCAAGAATCGCGACATCGAATTGCGCGGCGCGGACAAGGCGCCCGACGACAACGTGCTGGTGACCGAGGTCCTGCAGAAGATGATCAAGCAGCGCCGCGAATCGATCGCCTTGTACGAGCAGGGCGGCCGCGCCGAGCTCGCGGACGTCGAGAAAGCCGAGCTCGTCGTCATCGAGGGCTTCCTGCCGCAGCAGATGAGCGAGGCCGAGGCCAATGCGGCGATCGACACGATCATCGCGGAGACGGGCGCGAGCTCGGTCAAGGACATGGGCAAGGTGATGGCGGTGCTCAAGGAGCGGCATGCGGGCCAGATCGACATGAGCAAGGCGAGCGGGCTGGTGAAGGCGCGATTGGGGAAGTGATTGAAGCTCCCCTCCCGCTTGCGGGAGGGGTTGGGGGTGGGCAAACTGTGGAAATGGCAAGCTTCAAGCCAAGGCCAACGGAACTCGCGCGCAGCCTCCGCAACAATGCCACCCCTGCCGAACGTCTGCTGTGGACCAGACTAAGCCGGCGGCAGCTCGCCGGATTTAAGTTCAGCAGGCAAATGCCGGTTGCAGGTTTCGTCTGTGACCTGATGTGTCGGGAAGCCAGGCTGATCATCGAAGTCGACGGCGGGCAGCATGACGAGCAGTCATCTTCCGACCAGCGCCGTACCAAGGTTCTCGAGGCCGAGGGATTTCGCGTTCTTCGTTTCTGGAACAATGAAGTCATCGAAAGCACCGAGGGCGTGTTGAAGACAATTCTCCTGACGTTGAGAAAATGCCCACCCCTACCCCTCCCGCGAGCGGGAGGGGAAACTGAAAGCGTCCAGCGACGCCCTCCCCGGAAATGGGATCGGCCGTCATGAGCCTCTCTCCCCAATTCCTCGACGAGCTCCGGGCCCGGGTCTCGCTTTCGGCGTTGATCGGAAAGCAGGTGAAGCTGGTCCGCGCCGGGCGCGAGTGGAAGGCCTGCTGCCCGTTCCACCAGGAAAAAACCCCCTCGTTCACGATCAACGACGAAAAGGGCTTCTATCATTGCTTCGGCTGCGGCGCGCACGGCGATGCGATCCGCTATCTCACCGAGGCGCGCGGGCTGCCGTTCATCGATGCGGTGAAGGAGCTTGCCGACTCTGCCGGAATGGACGTGCCGGCGCCCGATCCCCGTTCGCACGAACGCGCCGAGCGGGCCGCAGGACTGCACGAGGTGATGGAGGCGGCGGCGCGCTGGTTCTCCGATCAGCTTGCCGGGATCGAGGGCGCGGGCGCGCGCGCCTATCTCGTGCAACGCGGCCTTTCCGACGCGACGATCCGGAGATTCGGCCTCGGCTTCGCCCCCGACAGCCGCACCAAGCTCAAATCGGCGCTGAAACAATGGGGCGTCGACAAATTGGTCGAGGGCGGGCTGCTGATCGAGCCGGAGGGCGAGAAGGAGCCCTACGATCGCTTCCGCGGCCGGCTGATGATCCCGATCCGCGATCAGCGCGGCCGCACGATCGCGTTCGGCGGCCGCATCCTCGGCGAAGGCGAGCCCAAATATCTCAATTCCCCCGAAACGCCGTTGTTCGACAAGGGCCGCACTCTGTTCAATCTCGACGGTGCCGGCCCCGCGAGCCGCGATGCGCGGCGCCTGATCGTGGTCGAAGGTTATATGGACGTGATCGCGCTCCACCAGGCCGGCATTGCGGAAACGGTCGCACCGCTCGGCACCGCGCTGACCGAAGGGCAGCTCGAGCGGCTGTGGCGGCTCGATCCCTCGCCGATCCTCTGCTTCGATGGCGACAGCGCGGGCGAGAAAGCGGCGGTGCGCGCCGCAGTGCGCGCGCTGCCGCATATCACACCCGGCCGTTCGTTGAGCTTCGCGAGCCTGCCGGCGGGCCAGGACCCCGACGATCTGCTCCGCGCGAAAGGACGCGCGGCGCTCGATGCGGTGCTCGCGGCCGCCGAGCCGCTCGTCGATCGGCTGTGGCGGCACGAGCGCGATTCGCTGCCGCTGGCCACGCCGGAGCAGCGTGCCGGCCTTCGCCAGCGCCTACTCGACCATGTCTCGGCGATCGGCGACGCCAATGTCCGCGATCAATATCGCGCCGAGATGCTGAGCCGCTTCGACACCCTCACCCGCCCTCACCGGCGGCAGTGGACCGGCCAGCAGGACGGGCGCCGGCCCTGGGCAGCGAACGGATCGTTCCGCGGCAATCGTCCGCTGCCCCGCCAGGGCACTTCGGCGCGCGCCAAGGCGATCGGCACCGGCGGGCTGGGCAATCAGATGATCCGCTCGGTGCTGCTCGGCCTGATCCGCTATCCGGCGCTGATTCCCGCCCATGCCGAGGCGATCGCTGCGCTTCCCTTGCCCGACCGCGCCTCGGCACGGTTGCGCGATGCGATGCTCGATGCCGCGCTGACGCACGGCGAACTTGATCGCGAAGGGCTAAATACCATATTGACCTCGACAGGCGTGGTCTCTCTGATCGAGGAACTCCACCTGGAGCAAGGACTGGCCTTTTCCTTCACTCGACGTGACGCCGACCCGGAACGCGCTTACCGCGATCTCGTTCTGGTCATCGACACGTTGGCGGCCCGACCCGGACTCGACGCCGCGCTTGCGGCAGCGACCGCGCGGCTGAAGGACAAGGGCGAAGAAGCAGCGTTCGTCGAGCAGCAAAGGCTGCGCGCGGCGCGGGACGAGGCGGACAAGCAGCTTGCGACGCTGATCGACGGCGACGCGGAGTGACGAACCAAGAGTTGGCGAACCAGGATTAGGCGTGCGAATGGCGAAAGCGAATATGGCCGAGGCGAGCGACAAGCAGGAGAGCGGCGATGCGCCTCTCATCGACCTCAATGAAGCCTTTCTCAAGAAGTTGATCAGCCGCGCCAAGAAGCGCGGCTACATCACTTATGACGAGCTCAACGATGCGCTCCCGCAGGATCAATTGTCGTCCGAGCAGATCGAAGACGTGATGTCCTCGCTGTCCGAAATGGGCGTCAACATCGTCGAGAATGAGGAAGCCGAGGAAGACGGCGACGACCGCGAGGCCGACAGTGGCGCCGACAGCGCCGCCGACGGCGACGACGCCGGCGAGCTCGACGAGAACGGCCGCTTCATCGTCGAGAAGAAGAAAGAGACCGTCGACCGCACCGACGATCCGGTGCGCATGTACCTGCGCGAGATGGGCGCCGTCGAATTGCTCTCGCGCGAGGGCGAGATCGCGATCGCCAAACGCATCGAAGCGGGCCGCGACACGATGATCTGGGGCCTGTGCGAAAGCCCGATCACGTTCAACGCGATCATCGACTGGTCGACCGCGCTCAACGCCGGCGAGATGCAGCTGCGCGAAATCCTCGATCTCGATGCCATGCTCTCGAAAGGGCCGACGCCCGAGCAGGTCGAAGGCGACGAGGAAGCCGGCGACGAGATCAGCGAAAAAACCGCCGGCCCTTCCTACAAGGAAGAGGAAGACGTCGAGGAGGTCGAGGAAACGGCCGAGGACGAGGAGGACAGCCTCGTCGAGCGCCGCGCACCCCGCCCCGCTGAGGAGGATGACGAGGACAACACCCTCTCGCTCGCCGCGATGGAGGAACTGCTCAAGCCGCAAGCGCTCGAGAAGTTCGCCAACATCACCAGCCTGTTCAAGAAATTCGCGAAGCTCCAGGGCCAGCGCATGGAGGCGATGAGCGCCGGCAGCGCGTTCGCGGGCGGAGAAGAGAATAAATATCAGAAGCTGCGCGAGCAGCTCACCGCCGAGGTCGAGAGCGTCCAGTTCCACGGCGCGAAGATCGAATATCTGGTCGACCAGCTCTACAGCTACAACCGGCGCCTGACCGCGCTGGGCGGGCAGATGCTGCGTCTCGCCGAGCGCCACAAGGTGCCGCGCAAGCAATTCCTCGATTCCTACCTCGGCCACGAGCTCGACGAGGGGTGGAGCGAGAAAGTCTGCAACCTCGACAAGAAATGGAATGCTTTCTGCACGCAGGAAGCCGACGCGATCGACCGCATCCGCGTCGAGATCGCCGAGATCGCGCAGGCGACCGGTATGAGCCTCGCCGAATTCCGCCGCATCGTGAACCAGGTCCAGAAGGGCGAGCGCGAGGCGCGCATCGCCAAGAAGGAGATGGTCGAGGCCAATCTGCGCCTCGTCATCTCGATCGCCAAGAAATACACCAACCGTGGCCTGCAGTTCCTGGATCTTATCCAGGAGGGCAATATCGGATTGATGAAGGCGGTCGATAAGTTCGAATACCGCCGCGGCTACAAATTCTCGACCTATGCGACCTGGTGGATCCGCCAGGCGATCACCCGCTCGATCGCCGATCAGGCGCGCACGATCCGCATTCCGGTCCACATGATCGAGACGATCAACAAATTGGTCCGTACCAGCCGCCAGATCCTCCACGAGATCGGCCGCGAGCCGACGCCCGAAGAGCTTGCCGAGCGCCTGTCGATGCCGCTCGAGAAGGTCCGCAAGGTGATGAAGATCGCCAAGGAGCCGATCAGTCTCGAAACGCCGATCGGCGACGAGGAAGACAGCCACCTCGGCGATTTCATCGAGGACAAGAATGCGGTGATCCCGGTCGACGCCGCGATCCAGGCCAACCTCAAGGAGACGGTCACGCGCGTGCTCGCTTCGCTGACGCCGCGCGAGGAGCGCGTGCTCCGGATGCGCTTCGGCATCGGCATGAACACCGATCACACGCTCGAAGAGGTCGGCCAGCAATTCTCGGTGACTCGCGAGCGCATCCGCCAGATCGAGGCCAAGGCGCTGCGGAAGCTCAAGCACCCCTCGCGCAGCCGCAAGATGCGCAGCTTCCTGGACCAGTGATCGACACTTTCCTCTCCCGCAAGCCGGGAGGGGAAAGATACGCCGAGATGCTCCCGAGCGGCCGTTCGACCCGCCGCACAGCTTAATCCTGATCAACTAGCTAACGCGCCGTAAACCTCGTTTTTACGCCACTAAGTTAGAGCCTCCCTCCTAGGGCTGCGGGATGCAGCGGGTTGGAGGGTTATCGATGGCATCAGCACCGGCCGAAAAGGCAAAGGGTGCCCTGACGGGCAATCTCCTTTTCGCCTGCGTGACCGAGCATGGCAGCGCCTCCCACCCCTATCTCTCGAGCGACGAGCTGCTCAAAGGCCCTTATGCGACCCGCAACCTCGCGGACGCGGTCCATTTCCTCTGCACCCTCCACGGCCGCTACCCGGGCGTGATCGATCATGCCGCCAACCGCACGATCGAGCCCGCCGGGCGCGAATGGTTTGCGCTGGCGCTCGAGGGTTTCGGCGCCGAACGCGCCTATCTCGCCAAGCTTGCCGTCGTCGCCGGTCCGCTGCCGAGCACGCCTGGGGCCGGAGACAATGACGCGATATTGCGCGCCCAACGGAATGCGATCGAGATGCTCGCTCAGTCCGAACGGCGCGGCTGCGCGCTCGGCGCGGCGATGGCGCTGATCATCGATTGGGGCACGATTCGCGGCGTGCTCGATTGCGCCGCGAGGCGCTTCGGCGTCGAGGCCCCCGAGCCGCGCCTGCTCGACACGCGGCCGATCCGCGCGCTCGCCGACCAATCGGACGGCAAGCCGGCGGTCACCCGCGCCTTGCTGTTCGGGGCCGAACAGGTGGCGCTCCAGCATCGCGGGCTGTGGGACCTGCTCGAAGCCCGTCAGCAGGCACGCGGCATCTACTAGAGCATCTGACGCCGCATTGCTGCTTGCGAAAAGCCGGTACCCCCCCCTTTTCGCTTTATGCTTTCAGTAGCGCAAATATCCCCGCCGCTCTTCCGCCCAGGCCTTTTCGTCGGGCACGGTGAGCGCCTCGAGATCGTCGGGCGTCGAACCGGCGTCGTCGACCCACTCGCGCAGCGCCGGGCCGCCGTTGATCACGTCGATCGCCAGCTTGTCGAGCACATATTCGTATGGAAAATCGCGCCACAAGGCATAGTCCGGATAAAGGCGCCGGATCGCCTTGAAGCCGAGCGCCTGCAGCCGCCACGGCCGGAAGGCAAGCGGGTCGTAGCCCGGATCCTCGGGGTGGATCTGGATGCCGTTGCAGAGTGTCCCCTTGTGCTTGTGGAACGTCGGCTCGAACCAGCATTCGCGAAGCAGACAGCCCTTGAGCCATTGCGGCGCCAGGCTTTGCATCTCGGCCAGCACCGCGCGGGCATCGATGTCCGGCGCGCCGAACAATTCGAGCGGCCGGGTGGTGCCGCGGCCTTCGGAGAGCGTCGTCCCCTCCAGCATCACCGTTCCGGCATAAGCGCGTGCCATCGCGAGGTTGGCCGCGTTCGGGCTGGGATTGACCCAGATGCGCTCGCCGAGCGGCCAGCCAAACCCAGGAGCCGCATCGGGATCATAGCCCTCCATCGTGATCAGCCGGTAATCGACGTCGAGCCTGAAATGGTCGACGAACCACAAGCCTAGCTCGCCCAGGGTGAGGCCGTGGCGCATCGGCAGCGGCCCCGCCCCGACGAAGCTTTCCCAGCCCGGTCGCAAGGTCAGCCCTTCGATCGGCCGCCCGGCGGGATTGGGGCGGTCGAGCACCCACACGGATTTGCCGTGCTCGGCCGCGGCTTCGAGCACGTAGAGCAAGGTCGTGATGAAGGTGTAGATGCGGCACCCGAGATCCTGGAGGTCGACGAGCAGCACGTCGAAGCTGTCCATCATCTCCGGCGTCGGCCGCCGGACCTCGCCGTAGAGGCTGAACACCGGAATGCCGTGGATCGGATCGGTGAAGTCGGGCGATTCGACCATATTGTCCTGCTTGTCGCCCCGCAGGCCATGCTGCGGCCCGAGCGCGGCACTGAGCCTGATGCCGTCGCATGCGGCGAGCGCATCGAGGCTGTGCGTGAGGTCGCGCGTGACCGAGGCCGGATGAGCGAGGAGAGCGACCCTCTTGCCTTCGAGCGGAGCGCGAAGCGTGGCACTGGCGAGCAGACGTTCGATGCCGAATTTCATGCTGAGCTTGGTGCGTGCAGTTCGATCACAAAGCAATCTTCATGATGAAAATCGGGCTTCCCCCGCGGGTGCGCGAGCGCCCAATAGGATTTGCTGCCGTGCCGCTCCTCGATCACCGCAGAGAGGCCGAGCCGCCACGGCGCACCGTCGAGCTCCGCGAGGCCGCCGAGATCGAGCTCGACCGTGCAGACGAAATGTTCGGGCGTGCGATCGGTGACGATCCGGGGCAGCGGCAATTCCGCAACTGTCATGGCATCGCGATAGCCGCCGAGCCGGTACGCCGCCCATACCCCGGACGGCGCGAAATTGAACTCGTGATAGGCGGGGTCCGCCGGCGCCCGCAGGAAAGCCTCGAAGCAGCTGTGCTGCCACAGGCCGTCGGTGCGGACGGCGCGACCGGGATAGGGCAGGCTCAGTCCCTCGACATCGCCGGTGAGCAGATAGCGCAGCCGCAGCCGGTTCGAGGTCGGCCGGACGACGTCCACCTCGATGCTCTGCAGCGCGCCGCAGGGCGTGTCGGGATGCGGCCTCAATTGCCGGTTCACGACAGCCGGCGCCGATTGCCGCCACTGGTGCGTGCCCGCCTGTTCAACACGGCCTGTTCAACCCCCGGACCCCATGTTAACCGCGCGGCCATGACCGAACATCGCTCCGAACTCCTCCGCCTCCTCGGCAGCCGCGGCTATATCCACCAGATCACCGATGCGGAAGGACTCGACTCCCTCGCGCAGAAACAGGTGGTGCCGGGCTATATCGGGTTCGACGCGACCGCGCCGTCCCTGCACGTCGGCAGCCTCGTCCAGATCATGATGCTGCGCCGGCTCCAGCAGGCGGGACACAAGCCGATCGTCGTGATGGGCGGCGGCACGACCAAGATCGGCGACCCCTCCGGCCGCGACGAAAGCCGCAAATTGCTCGACGACGCCGCGATCGACGCCAACATCGCCTCGATCCGGCGGGTGTTCGAGCGCTTTCTCCTGTTCGGGGACGGCCCGACCGACGCGATCTTGGTCAACAACGACGATTGGCTGGGCAGCCTCGACTATATCCCGTTCCTGCGCGAGGTCGGCCCGCATTTCACGATCAACCGCATGCTGACGTTCGATTCGGTGCGTCTCAGGCTCGACCGCGAGCAGCCGCTGACCTTCCTCGAATTCAACTATATGATCCTCCAGGCTTATGATTTCCTGGAGCTTTCGCGAAGGGTCCAGTGCCGGCTGCAGATGGGCGGCTCGGATCAATGGGGCAATATCGTCAACGGCATCGAGCTCGCCCGCCGGATCGACGGCACGGCCCTGTTCGGCCTGACCACCCCGCTGATCACCACCGCCGACGGCGGCAAGATGGGCAAGACCGCGGCCGGCGCGGTATGGCTCAACGCCGAACAGCTCAAATCCTATGATTATTGGCAATTCTGGCGAAACAGCCAGGACGCCGACGTCGGCCGCTTCCTGCGCCTGTTCACCGATCTGCCGCTCGACGAGATCGCACGGCTCGAGGCGCTCGGCGGCAGCGAGATCAACGAGGCCAAGAAATTGCTCGCCGACGCCGCCACCGCGATGGCGCACGGCCCCGGAGCCGCCGCCGCCGCCGCCGAGACCGCGCGCAAGACGTTCGAGGAAGGCAATGCGGGCACCGATCTGCCGACGCTGGCGGTCCCCTCGGAAGGGGTCAGCATCGTTCAGGCGAACACTGCGCTGGGCTTCACCTCTTCCAACAAGGAAGCACGTCGCAAAATCCTGGAAGGAGCGATTCGGGTCAATGACGAGAAGGTATCCGATCCCGCGTATCTGGTGAAGCCCGGCGATAAGATAAGTTTCGGCGGTAAGAAGCACGGGCTTGTGGTGCGAACGGAATAAAAATCCGTTCGGCCTGAGCTTGTCGAAGGCCTCTACTTACGCTCTTTTCGAAGCATGCCGTTCTGGACGTACATGCTCCACTGCGATGATCGAAGCTTCTACGTCGGTCACACCGATAATCTGGAAGCACGCATAGCTGCTCACAGCTTCGGCTCGTTTGGGGGCTATACCGCCTCGAGGTTGCCGGTTACGCTGGTATGGTCCGAACAATTTCCTACACGTCTCGAGGCGTTGGCCATGGAACGCCGGCTCAAGGGTTGGACCCGTGCAAAGAAAATGGCGCTGATCCGTAATGATTGGGACGAGATCAGCAGGCTCGGAAGGAATATGAAGTAAGGGCCTTCGACAAGCTCAGGCCGAACGGAAAAGGGTGACCCGCCGCACTCGAGCTGCCTATCCGCTCCTCAGCAACCCTACTGCCGCGTCGCGCTCCATCAGATAGAGCAGGATCCGCGCCGCCTGTCCCCGCGGCCCCTCGAGACCGCCGTCGCGGTCGACGAGCAGGCGGGCGTCGTCGGTGGCGCGCTGGATCAGGTCCTGGATCTGCTCGGGGCTGGCGAGGCGGAACTTGGCTTCGCCCGACTGGCGCGTACCCAGGATCTCGCCGGCCCCGCGCAGCCGCAGATCCTCCTCGGCGATGCGGAAGCCGTCGTTGGTCTCGCGCATCAGCACCAGCCGCGCGCGCGCCGTCTCGCTGAGCATGTTGCCGCGCAGCAGCAGGCAGACCGAGCGTTGTTCGCCTCGGCCGATCCGGCCGCGCAGCTGATGGAGCTGGGCGAGGCCGAACCGTTCCGCGCCCTCGACCACCATCAGGCTCGAATTGGGAACGTCGACGCCGACCTCGATCACCGTCGTCGCGACCAGCACTTTGATGGCGCCACGCTGGAACGCGGCCATCACCTCGTCGCGCTCGGGCCCTTTCATGCGGCCGTGGATCAGCCCGACCGAGTCGCCGAACTGCTCGCGCAGCATCCGCGCGCGTTCCTCGGCGGCGGCCTGGTCGAGCGCCTCATTCTCCTCGACCAGGGGACACACCCAATAAGCCTGACGTCCCGCGGCGATGTGGCGGCCGAGCCCGCCGATCACCTCGTCGAGGCGCTCGCCGCTCAGCACCCGCGTCTCGACCGGCTGGCGGCCGAGCGGCATTTCGTCGAGGCGGCTGACGTCCATCTCGCCATAATGAGTCAGGGTCAAAGTGCGCGGGATCGGAGTCGCGGTCATCACCAGCAGATGCGGCGGCCGCGCCGCTTTTTCGGTCAACATCAGCCGCTGCGCGACGCCGAAGCGATGCTGCTCGTCGACAACGGCAAGCCCGAGATTCTTGTAGCGGACCGCCTGCTGGAAGATGGCATGGGTTCCGACCAGCAGATGGATCGAGCCGTCGGCGAGCCCCATCAGCACCGATTCGCGTGCGCGGCCCTTCTCGCGGCCGGTGAGGATGGCGACATTGACCGGCAGACCCGCGAGCAGGCGCGACAGATTGTCATGATGCTGGCGGGCGAGGATCTCGGTCGGCGCGAGCAATGCGCCCTGCGCGCCCGCCTCGCTCGCGACCAGCAGCGCCATCAGCGCCACCAGGGTCTTGCCCGATCCGACATCGCCCTGAAGCAACCGCAGCATCGGCACCTGCTGGCGCAGATCACCCTCGATCTCCGCGATCGCACGCGCCTGCGCGCCGGTCGGCGCGTAAGGCAGCCGCAGCATCGCGCGGAGCGATCCGTCGCCCTCGAGCGGGACGCCTCGGCGGCGGCGCGACGAGGCGCGCACCAGCATCAGCGCGAGCTGGTTGGCGAAGATCTCGTCATAGGCCAGTCGCTCGCGCGCCTTGGCGTCGCTCGGGTCGCGATGCGCCTTGTGCAGCGCCTCGCGCCACTCGGGCCAATTGTGCTTTGCGACCAGGCTCGGCTCGATCCACTCGCCCAGCCCGCGCGGCGCGCCAACTGCTGCCGCGCGCTCGAGCGCTTGCCCGGCGAGCTGCCCGATGCGGTTGCTGGTGATGCCTTCGGACAAGGCGTAGACCGGCTCGCGCTCGGGCAGGCTGGCGGCTTCCTCGGGCGCAAGGACATGGTCGGGATGGACCATCTGCAGCTCCTGGCCGTAGCTTTCGAGCCGTCCCGAGACGAGCTTCGGCTCGCCCAGCGGCAATTGCTTCTTCGCCCAGCCCGGATTGTTGAAATAGGTCAGGGTCAGCGCGCGGCCGGCGCGATCGCGCGCATGGACCCGGAACGGGCTGCGGGCGCTGCCCTGGCGATAGTCGGTAGGGGTGACCTCGATGCTGATCACCTGCCCGACATCGCTCGCATCGAGCGCGAGCACGCGCTTGCGGTCGATCCAGCCGGTCGGGAGGTGGAACAGGATATCGAGCACGCGTTCGAGGCCGAGGCGCTTGAGCGGCTTGGCGAGCGCAGGGCCGATGCCTTTGAGCACCTCGACCTCGGCGAACAGCGGATTGAGAATATCGGGGCGCATCACTATCTGCCCTGTTCGATATCTTGTTCCGGCAGGCTCCGCCAGCGCCCGCCGGCCGCTACTGCTTATGCACAGACTGGAAACGACATGGACCGCGAGGCCCGCCTCAAACGCCTGCACTTTCGCGCGTGGCATCGCGGCACCAAGGAAGCCGATCTGCTGATCGGCGGCTTCCTCGATCGCCATGGCCAAGGCTGGAACGACGCCGAGCTGCTGTGGTTCGAGACGCTGCTCGAGGAACAGGACGTCGACATCATGGCCTGGGCGATCGGAACCCAGGCGCCGCCGGAGCGCTACCAGGGCAATCTCATGCGCGACCTTCAGACCCTCGATTACATCAAGCACCCCGAATGACCGTAGAGACCAAGGACAGGCCGGCCCGCAACAGCGGCGACGAGCCGCTGCACAAGATCCTCGCCGCCCGGCAGCCGCTGACCTTGGCAGGCGCGCCGATCGGCTTTCTTCCGTGGCTCGCCGCCGACCTCGCCCGCGCGGCAAAGGGCCGTGCCGTGATGATCGCGCCCGACGAGGCGGAGATGCGCCATGTCGCCGACGCGGCGGTCTATTTCGCGCCCGAGCTCGAGGTGCTGACCTTCCCCGCCTGGGACTGCCTGCCGTACGACCGCGCCTCGCCGTCGCTTCATTCCTCCTCGGAGCGGCTGGCGACCTTGCACGCGCTGCAGCGCCCCCCGAAGGGCCCACAGCTGCTGGTGACGACAATCAATGCCGCGACCCAGCGCACCTTGACGCCGTTCCGCATCCGCCAGCTCGTCGCGCATCTCGCGCCCGGCGAGCGGATCGACCTCGAGCGGCTGACGGCGATGCTGCAGGCCAATGGCTATGTCCGCAGCGATACCGTCGCCGACGCGGGCGAATATGCGATCCGCGGCGGCCTCGTCGATCTCTTCCCGTCGGGCGAGAGCGAGGCGCTTCGCCTCGACTTCTTCGGCGACGAGATCGAGAGTATCCGCCGCTTCGACCCGGCGACGCAGCGCACCACCGGCACGCTCGACGGCTTCACCCTCCTCCCCGCGTCCGAGACGTTGCTCGACGAAGCGAGCATCAAGCGCTTCCGGTCGCGCTACCGCGAATTGTTCGGCGCGACCGCGACCGGCGATCCGCTCTATCAGGCCATATCCGACGGGCGCCGGCTGTCCGGCCTCGACCATTGGCTTCCCTTGTTCGAGGAAAAGCTGGCGACCCTGTTCGACCATCTGGGCAGCGACGATGTCGTGGTGCGCGAAGCCGGCACGGCGGCGGCGGCGGACGCCCGCTTCGAGGCGATCAGCGACTATCATCAGAATCGCGCGCGCGCCCAATCGACCGATCCCGGCAGCTACCGGCCGCTCGAGCCGGCGACGCTCTATCTGACGCCGAAGGAATGGGAGGCGCTGATCGCCCAGCGTCCGCTGCATCTCGTCACGCCGTTCCACGAGCCCGAGAGCGCCGCCGTGATCGACTTCGAGGTCGAGAACGCACGCGATTTCGCGCCCGAGCGCTCGCAGAACGCCAACGTCTACGAAGCGGTGGCGAGCCATATCTCGGCCTTGCGCAGGGCGAAGCAGAAGGTCGTGCTGGCGAGCTATTCGAAAGGCGCGCGCGAGCGGCTCGAGGGCCTGCTCGCCGATCATGGCGTGACCCGGCTCGCGCAGGCCGAGAGCTGGCAGGAGGGGCTCGGCGCCGCGGCCAAGGGCCAGACCGCGCTGGTGGTGGTGCCTCTCGACCACGGCTTCACCGCCCGGGACGTCGCCTTGCTGACCGAGCAGGACATGCTCGGCGATCGGCTGGTGCGGCGGCGCAAGCGGCGCAAGAGCCAGGATGCGTTCCTCAACGAGCTTGCGACGCTCACCCCGGGCGACCTGGTCGTCCACAATGATCACGGCATCGGCCGCTACGAAGGGCTGACCCAGATCCCGGTCGGCACGTCGCCGCACGATTGCGTCGCGCTCGAATATGCCGGCGGCGACAAGCTCTACGTGCCGGTCGAGAATATCGACGTTCTGTCGCGCTACGGAAGCGAGAGCGACGGAGTCACGCTCGACAAGCTCGGCGGCGAGGCCTGGCAGCGCCGCAAGTCGAAGATGAAGGAGCGCATCCGCGCGATCGCCGGCGACCTCATCAAGACCGCCGCCGAACGCGCGCTACGCCCGGGCCAGGTCGCCGAGCCCGACACCGGCTACGCCGCCTTCGTCGACCGCTTTCCCTATGAGGAGACCGAGGATCAGGACGTGGCGATCGCCGAAGTGATCGCTGACCTGCGCGACGGCAAGCCGATGGACCGCCTCGTCTGCGGCGACGTCGGCTTCGGCAAGACCGAGGTGGCGCTGCGCGCCGCGTTCGTCGCCGCCATGGCAGGAATGCAGGTCGCGGTGATCGCGCCGACGACCTTGCTCGCCCGGCAGCATTACACGAGCTTCAAGGAGCGCTTCCACGGCTTTCCGATCGAGATCGGCCGCCTCTCGCGCCTCGTTCCTGCCGCCGAAGCCAAGGAAACCCGCGCGCGGCTCGCCGAGGGCCAGATCGACATCGTGATCGGCACCCACGCGCTGCTTGCGAAATCGGTCGAGTTCAAGAATCTCGGGCTGGTGATCATCGACGAGGAGCAGCGCTTCGGAGTCACCCACAAGGAACGGCTGAAGGCGATGAAGGCCGACGTCCATGTGCTGACCCTCACCGCGACGCCGATCCCGCGCACCCTGCAGATGGCGATGTCCGGCCTGCGCGAGCTTTCGGTGATCCAGACGCCGCCGGTCGACCGGCTGGCGGTGCGCACCTATGTCGTTCCCTGGGATCCGGTCGTGATCCGCGAGGCGCTGCTGCGCGAACATTATCGCGGCGGGCAGAGCTTTTTCGTTGCCCCGAGGGTCGCCGACCTCCCCGACATCGAGACCTTCCTGCGCGAGGAGGTGCCGGAGGTGACGTTCGTCACCGCGCACGGCCAGATGCCGGCGACCGAGGTCGAGGAGAAGATGTCGGCTTTCTACGACCGGCGCTACGACGTCCTGCTCTCGACCACGATCATCGAAAGCGGCCTCGACATCCCGAGCGCCAACACCTTGATCACCCACCGCGCGGACCGTTTCGGGCTTGCCCAGCTCTACCAGCTGCGCGGGCGGGTCGGGCGCGCCAAGACCCGCGCCTACGCCTATTTCACCACCCCCGCGACGCGGCTGGTCACCGAGACCGCCGATAAGAGGCTGCAGGTGCTCGCCAATCTCGAATCGCTCGGCGCCGGCTTCCAGCTTGCCAGCCACGATCTCGACATCCGCGGCGCCGGCAATCTGCTCGGCGACGAGCAGTCGGGCCATATCAAGGAGGTCGGCTTCGAACTCTATCAATCGATGCTCGAGGAAGCGATCGTCGAGGCCAAGGCCGATGAGGCCGGGATCAAGCCGCCGACCGAGGATTTCTCGCCGCAGATCACGGTCGACGCGCCGATCATGCTGCCCGAGGACTATGTCCCCGACCTCGACCTGCGGATGGGGCTCTACCGGCGCATCAACGATCTCCAGAACCCGCAGGAGATCGAGGCGTTCGCGGCCGAGCTGATCGACCGGTTCGGCAAGCTTCCCCAAGCCACTCAGAATCTGCTCAAGATCATCGAGATCAAGCTCAACTGCCGCAAGGCGAGCGTCGCCAAGCTCGACGTCGGCGCCAAGGGGGCGCTGATCCACTTCCACAACGACCGCTTCCCCGACCTCGAGGGCCTGATCAACTATGTCCAGCATCTCAAGGGCAGCGCCAAGCTTCGCCCCGACAGCAAGCTGGTGATCACGCGCAGCTGGCCCGCGCCGGCCGACCGGATCAACGGCGCGTTGCAGCTGTCGCGCGGGCTGGCCAAGATCGTGGGGTGAAGCTCCTCCCGGTACCGCGAGCGTTGAAAAAATCCGTTCGCGGTGAGCTTGTCGAACCGCTTTCCTGCTTTCTCAGAGGAGAACGGGCCTTCGACCAGCTCAAGCCGAACGGTTTTTGAATGTCTGGCTGCTTATGCAACAACCCGGTGCCGGGAGGGCGTTTCAGCCGGAGGGTTTCATCAGCTCGACAAGCTCCGTCGCCGAGACCGGCGGCGAGCAGAGGAAGCCCTGATAGAGGTTGCAGCCTTCCTGGGCGAGGAGATCGAGCTGTTCCTGGGTCTCGACGCCTTCCGCGATCACGCCGAGCCCAAGCGAGCGCGCCATATCGATCACGCTGCGCACGACGATGCGGTCGCGCGGCGAGCCGGTGATGTCCTCGCACAGCCTCTTGTCGATCTTGAGATAGTCGAGCGGCAGCGCCTTCAGATAAGCCAAGCTCGAATAGCCGGTGCCGAAATCGTCGATCGCGATCCTCAGCCCGGCTTCGCGCAGCCGCGCCAGCAGATGCGCAGCGGCGTTGAGATCCTCGATCAGGCCGCTCTCGGTCACCTCGACGGTGAGCCGCTCGGGCGCGAAGCCGAGCGAGCCAACCAAGGCGACGAATTGCTCGGCAAAGCCCGGCCGGACGATGTCCGCCGCGGTGATGTTGACCGAAAGGCGCAGCCCGTCGAGCTCGGCGGGCCATGCGGCCGCAGCGGCGATCGCCTTGCGCTGGACGTGATCGGACAGCTGGACGAGATAATCAGAGCGCTCGGCGACCCCGAACAAGGTCGTCGCGCCGAGCTCGCCATATTCCGGATGGCGCCAGCGCGCGAGCGCCTCGACGCCGGTTATCTTGCCGCTCGTCACCGCGACCTGGGGCTGGAACAAGATGTCGATCTGATCGGCGTCGAGCGCACGCCTGAGATCGATTTCGAGCTGGTCGCCGACCGCCGCTTCGTTCTGCGCGCCGGCGTCGAGCACGCGGATCGGCCCCGCCTCGCTCGCCGCCGCTTCGACGAGGGCTGCGCTCGCGCGGCGCAGCAGGCTGGCAGGGTCGTCGCCCGCCGCCGCGGCGACGACGCCGGCGCGGCTGCCAAGCGTGATGACGTGATCGCCCGACATGAACGGGCGCGCGAGCGCCTCGACCAGCTGCACCGCCATGAACCGTCCTTCGGCGAGGCTGGTCGGCGCCGCGAGCATCACCGCGAACTGGGCGCCGGCGAGGCGCGCGACGAGGCGGCGCTTGTTGTCGGCGTCGACCAGCCGCTCGATCCGGCGCGCCGCCGCCTGAAGCACGGCATCGCCGGTCGCGCGCCCGAACGCGGCGTTGATCGCATCGAACCGGCTCACCGCGAGCAGCAGCACGACCAACGCCGGCTGGTGCGGTCCGCCGCTTGCAAGCTGGTCCTCGATCCAGGCGCGCGCGGCGTGGCCGTCGCGCACCCCGGTCAGCGGGTCGCGCGAATGGAAGCCGGGCGGTGCGTCGGCGCGGATCGTCTCGGCGTGGCCGATGATTTCGCCCGCCGCGCCCTCGACGCGGAGATGGTGCGCGATCCGTGCCCCGGCGCCGTCATGATGCGCGAAGGCCGTCGATTCGCCGGTGGCGATCAGCCGATCGATCGCGAATCGCGCTGCGCGCCGGCCATCCGCATCGAGCCTGCGGAACAAGTCCATCAGCGAGACGCGCCGCCCTTGGTCATCGCCGAAACCGGCCTTGCGCGCGAGCGCCGGGCTGAGCTCGACGGTTCGCGATCCCGGACGCCAGCGCCACGATGCCGGCTCATCGCCCGGTTGCTCCTCGCCGCTCCGCCGGAGCGGCCGGTAGCCGCCGCCGACCCTCTCGGCGTGGCGTTCGGCGAAGCGCAGTGCTTGCAGGAATTCGTCGTCGCTGAACGGCGCCACCAGGAAATGGGTCGCGCCCTCGTCGTGAAACTGGCCGAGCGCGGCGCTGTCCTCACTCGACACCAGCACCAGCAAGGCCCCGGCATTGGCTTCGACCGCATCGGCCAGGATACGCACCCCTTGATGGGCCTCGTCGAGGGCGTCGCGGGCATCGACGAGCGCCACCGACGCGCGCGAGGTGACGAAGCGCGCCTCGGCACCGGCGGAGCGGCGGGCAGCGATCGGCCGCCAGCCGGCCTGCTCGACCATATGGGTGAGCGGATCGCGATGCCGCGCCGACAGGATGAACAGTGGCGTCGCGGCTCTTGCCCTTCTTTTGCTGTTCGTACGCGTTTCGGCCATCGCTGCGCGCCTAGACCGGTTTCGGATCGCGCGGGTTGGGCCCGCGACGGGCCGCAGAGCGGCTCGTCAAAGGATCCTGTCTCATATGCTGGCGCGCTTTCCGGCCCTCACGACCTGCCCCTTCCCCGGTGAAGCGCTCTAACCCGCCCCCGCCGCCCCGCCAATCGCTTTCACGCCGCCGATCGCGGCTTGCCCCCGGCTGGGACAAGCGCCGCCTTGCCCGCAGCGGGGAACGACCCTAGCAATGGCAGCGATGGCCGAACCATTGGATATGCCGACGGCGCTTGTCGCCTCCCTCGCCGAGGCGGCGCAATCGGCCGAAGCCGAGCTGCGCGAGCGCTATCAATTCGTGCCGCTCGAGGAGGCCAAACGCATCGTCGCGATCGGCGGCGACGGCTTTCTACTGCACACGCTTCACGAGATGATCGATCGCGACAGCCTGTGCCCGGTGTTCGGCATGAACCGCGGCACGGTCGGCTTCCTGATGAATGAATGGAGGGTCGAGGGCCTGCAGGAACGGCTCAGCCGTGCCAAGGCCTTCGCGGTGCCGCCGCTGGCGATGGAAGCCACCACGGTCGGCGGCGCGACCGCCAAATATTATGCGATCAACGAGGTCTCGTTGCTCCGGGAAACGCGCCAGACGGCTTGGATCGAAGTGTCGGTCAACGGCCGTGTCGTCCTGCCCGAGCTGGTCTGCGACGGCGTGTTGACCGCGACCCCGGCCGGTTCGACCGCCTATAATTTCTCGGCGCAGGGACCGATCCTGCCGCTTGGATCGAACATGACCGCGCTGACCCCGATCAGCCCGTTCCGCCCGCGCCGATGGCGCGGCGCGCTGATCCCCGACGATCTGACGATCTCGTTCCGCGTGCTCGACCCGGTCAAACGGCCGGTTTCGGCGGTGGCCGACCAGATCGAGGTGCGCGACGTCGCGACCGTCAAGGTGCGCGTCGAACGCGCGATGGCGCTGAGCCTCCTGTTCGATCCCGAGCATGCGCTCGACGAACGGATCGCGATGGAGCAATTCGCCTTCTAAGCCCGTGCGACGCCTTGCCAGTCCAAAAAACATGCTGCTATAGGCGCGCCTGCCTGAAGAGGCTGCTCCCCGGTAGCTCAGCGGTAGAGCAACCGGCTGTTAACCGGTTGGTCGATGGTTCGAATCCGTCCCGGGGAGCCACACTTTCAGTAACTTAGCTACCGTTCTTGCTCCCTGCGTTGCCACTCCGGGGATGCGGAAAGTGCGACAGTGGGCAACACCGGTTGCCAGCGCTTGCAATGTTCCACCTATGTTCTATGGTCCGGCCGTGACCAGACGAGCCGGCAGCGCCGATCTTCCGCTTCACGGCGGCCGCGTTCCGGCGTGGCTCGGCCAGCGCATGACGCGGCTCGGCGCGGTGGTAACCCAGGCGATCGTCCACCATTATGGCCGCGACGAATTCCTGCGCCGCCTCGCCCATCCCTTCTGGTTCCAGTCGTTCGGCGCGGTGATGGGGATGGACTGGCATTCGTCGGGCATCACCACCAGCGTCATCGGCGCGCTCAAGCGCGGCCTGACACCGCTTTCGGGCGAGCTCGGCATCCACGTCTGCGGCGGCCGTGGCCGGCACTCGCGCAAGACGCCGGACGAGCTGGCCGCGGTCGGCGCCCGCACCGGCCTCGACGGCGGCGCGCTGGCGCGAAGCAGCCGCCTCGTCGCGAAGGTCGACAGCGCCGCGGTGCAGGACGGCTTCGATCTCTATCTGCACGGCTTCATCGTCACCGACGACGGCAAATGGGTGGTGGTCCAGCAGGGCATGAACGGCCGCCTCGCGCGCCGCTACCATTGGCTTTCGGAAGGCCTCGAGAGCTTCGTCGAGGCGCCGCACAATGCGATCGACGGCAAGGCCGTCGGCGAAATCCTGAACCTGACCGACCGGCGCGCGGCGGGATCGCGCAGCAGCCAGCTCGAGCTGCTGCGCGATTGGGCGCCGGACCGCATCGTGCGCGAACTGGGCGCGCTCGGCCCGCCAGCGCTGCCGAGCGACCAGCAGCTGCTTCCCCACCTGATCATGCCCGAGCACCATGACGTCCGCCCCAAGGATGTCGTCGCGCGCCGGCTGCACGGCGCGCTCGCCGCCGCCGCCGAGCAAGGCCCCAGCGACTTCGCCGAGCTTATGTTGGTGCCGGGTGTGGGCGCACGCACCGTCCGCGCGCTCGCGCTGGTCGCCGAGGTGGTCCACGGCACCCCCTGCCGGTTCAGCGATCCGGCGCGCTTTTCGCTCGCCCACGGCGGCAAGGACCGCCACCCCTATCCGGTGCCCCTCAAAGTCTATGACGAAACCATCGCGGTGATGAAAAGCGCGGTCGACAAAGCGAATCTCGGCAACGAGGAGAGGCTCGACGCGATCCGCCGCCTCGACGTACAGGCGCGGCGGCTCGAGCGCAGCGCCGCCGGCCCATCGGTCGATGCGCTCATCGTCGAGGAACGCCGCCGATCCCATTCCTTTGGCGGGCGAAGCGTGTTCGGCCTGGAGCCCGCACCGGGCGCCGAACAGGTGAGCTGAAACAGGCCTCACCGGGCCGCGACGAGCTTCGTCCACTCCCGCTGTTGTCCGGTCACGAGTCCCTGCGCGATCAGGAACATTGTCGATCAATCCGGGTTCCAATTCGTAGTCGAGGAGGAAATCCACCATGGCAACCAAGAAACAATCAAGTGCGAACGAATCCGGCTGGAGCAGCCGCAGTGCAGGCGTCCTGGTGGGAGCCGCCGTCGCCGGCGCGGCGATTGGACTGGCCGCCAATGTCGGCCGCAAATTGTTCGTTCAATTCACCAGCGGCGCCACCGGCAATTGGTCCGAAGCGCTCGCCACCGAGCATAAGATGACCTTGGCGGTGTTCGACAAGATCGAGGCGACCGACGACAGCCAGACGATGATGCGCTCGCACCTGCTCGCCAAGCTCAAATATGCGCTGACGAAGCACGCGCTGCAGGAAGAAAATGTCATCTACCCCGCGCTGCGCGAGGCCGGCGAGAAGGTGGACGCGGACCATCTCACCGCCGATCACGGCTATGTGAAGACCTACCTCTACGAACTTGAAGCGATGGAGAAAGACGATCCCTCGTGGCTGCCGAGAGTCGCGGAATTCCGGACGATGATCGAGCGCCATATGCGCGAGGAAGAGGACGACGTCTTCCCCCGCTTCCGCGCATGGCTTTCCGAGGAGAAGGACAAGGAACTGACAGCCTTGATGAACAAGGAAGGCTTCAAGTTTGCCTGAAGCTCTTGGCAGCTGAACTAGGCCGGTCGATAATGAGGCGGCGCATAGCAATGCGCCGCCTCAACAATTGGGCCCGGGGCTCGATGGCCCGGACGGTGCGGTCGGTTATTGAGCGACGACCGCGTTCTTCTCGGCAGGGGTCATCGCATCGGCGTTGAGATCGGCGTCGTCGATCGCCTCTTCCTTCGCTTCGCCCGCTTCGCGCGTGGCGTCGGCCTGGGCTTCGAGCGAATCCGCTGCGGGCCCGCTCATATTGTCCGCCGCGGCGTCCAGCGCGTCCGCCTTATTCTCCATATTCTCCTGCGCCTGCTCGCCAAGCGCGTCATCGCCTTTTCCCCCACAAGCGGCGAGTGCGAGACATCCGGCGGCCACAGCGGCAATCATCAAAGCTTTCACATTTCTTCTCCTGTTGGGTGACGTGCGCACGCACCGTCGAAAGCGACGGTCAGCTCGCAAATCCGGTTCCAAACGAACCAACTGCCGCTTGGCTCCCGCCGATCGGCGCTCATCGCCGAAAAGCCCTGCCTCGTCCTTCTGCGCCCCGCCACCTTGGTTGGGGGCCTCGTGCATCCAGTGCCGTCATTGTCGAACTGAAACGAGGCCCCTAAACTCCGGATGCCGGGGGAGTCGTGGGAAACGCAATTCGCGCGGACAGCTTCGTTCGGTGCAGGTCCAGTGATGACGGTCTGCGTACCGCCAAACAGGAGGCTCTATGCGCTACGGATCCACTTTTCTGGTCGCCCTCGGACTTTTCGCGGCTCCCGCGTTCGCGCAAAGCGAGGCCCCTTCGTTCAACAAGGGGCCGGTGTGGGAATATGGGCAGATCAAGACCGTCGACGGCCATTTCGACGATTATATGAGATGGCTCGCCGGCCCTTGGCAGGAGCAACAGGAGGCGTTGAAGAAGGCCGGCTACATCGTCAGCTACAAGGTTCTGCTGGTCGCCGATCCCCGCAAGGACGAGCCGGACATCATCCTCGCCACCGAATATGCCAACATGGCCGCCTTCGACCGCTCGACCACCGAAGAATATAAGATGGGCGAAAAGATCTGGGGGTCGTTGAGCAAGGCATCGCAGGAG
>Ga0255338_1000748_pt1 | contig 83045 bp, 75 predicted proteins | sample MeOH1_35cm_T4_19_FD_203715 | JGI IMG/M metagenome (GOLD analysis project Ga0255338, IMG submission 203715) | Sandy soil microbial communities from University of British Columbia, Vancouver, Canada - MeOH1_35cm_T4_195 | ecosystem: Engineered > Artificial ecosystem > Sand microcosm > Unclassified ... | reverse complement strand
TCCTCCAAATTTTATTTCAAATTTCTTTCGATTTCTTTCCTCAAAATTCTCTCAGATACTTCAGTTACTCAAAAAACGGGGTGCAAAAATACATACTCTTTAGCTTCTGTGCAAGTATTTTCCCAAATTTCAATGATATTTTTTTTTCTGAAATTAACTTTCTTAACATTTTTCGCAGTTATTTCACTAGCAATGGCAGACTCTATTCTAAGAAAAAGAGAAAATACAGAAAGTGTGAAATGGCGCCGCATCCCCCGGTTACTAACAATACAATGGTGATTAAAATCAGGCTGCGCCAATATAGAGCCTCATTTTTAAGTATATTTATCCTTTGAAGTTAGATATGGAAATGGAATATAATACGCAGTTAGACAGGTTGATAATTCCGGAGTATGGAAGAAATATCCAGGGAATGATAGAATACTGTTGCACAATTAAAGACAGAGACGAACGAAATCTTTGCGCCCGTGCAATCATTCAGGTTATGGGGCAATTGAATCCGCATTTGCGGGACGTTTCGGATTTTACTCATAAACTTTGGGATCATTTGTTTATTATTTCAAAATTTAAACTCGATGTTGATAGTCCTTATCCAATACCAAGTGCTGAAACATTTAAAGAAAAACCAAAAATGCTTGAGTATCCGAAAGGAAAAATAAAATACAAGCATTATGGTAAAACTATAGAAGATATTATTAAAAAAGCCAAAGAATTGCCGGAAGGGCCTGAAAGAAAGGAATTGACAAGGCAGATCGCAAATCATTTAAAAAAATCTTACTACAACTGGAATAAAGATAACATTGGTGATGATGTTATTTTCAAGAACCTGGCAGAGCTTTCGGGTGGCGAACTTAAACTTGATGAAAATGCAGCGCTAAGCTCACATCAGGAACTGCGCGGGCCATCCAGTAAGAAATTCTTTCACAAAGGCAAACATAAAGGGCATCATAAACACAAAAACAATAATAGAAAATACTAAACGTATTTATGGCAATTTTTGAAGTTGAAGGCGGGCATAAGTTAAAAGGCGAGATCATTCCTCAGGGCGCTAAAAATGAAGCCCTACAGATTCTTTGCGCCGTACTGCTCACAAAAGAAAAAGTAACCATTGGCAACATTCCAAATATTGTCGATATTAATAAACTAATAGAATTGCTTGGGGATCTTGGTGTGAAGATCGAAAAAACCGGGCATGAAGAATATTCTTTTCAGGCAGATAATGTAAATGTAGATTATCTTGTTTCTCCCGAATTTAAAAAGAAAGGCGGAAGCCTTCGTGGAAGTATGATGATTGTAGGCCCCATGCTTACACGTTTCGGAAAAGCTTATATGCCAAAGCCGGGCGGTGATAAAATCGGGCGTCGCAGGGTTGATACACACTTTATGGGATTTGAAGCTTTAGGCGCTAAGTTCAAATACAATCATGAAAGCGAAATATTTGAAGTTGAAGGAAAAAATTTACGTGGCGCGTATATGCTTCTTGATGAGGCATCGGTAACCGGTACCGCAAACATTGTAATGGCGGCTGTTCTCGCAGAAGGCACTACTACTATTTACAATGCAGCCTGCGAACCATATCTGCAGCAGCTTTGTAAAATGCTGAACCGTATGGGGGCAAAAATAACCGGCGTAGGTTCAAACCTGCTGACTATTGAAGGCGTAAAAGAATTGAAAGGAACAACGCATCGTATGCTGCCCGATATGATTGAAATAGGTTCATTCATTGGAATGGCCGCTGTTACTCAATCAGAAATTACAATCAAGAATGTTAGCTACGATAATCTTGGAATAATTCCGACAATCTTTGGTCGCCTGGGAATTCAAATGGAAAGAAGAGGCGATGATATTTTTATTCCTGAACAGGAACATTACGAAATTGATACGTTTATTGACGGTTCAATTTTAACTATCAGCGACGCGATATGGCCGGGCTTTACGCCGGATTTAATAAGCATAGCGCTTGTTACGGCTATTCAGGCGCGCGGAAATGTTTTAATTCATCAGAAAATGTTTGAGAGTCGTTTATTCTTTGTAGACAAGCTGATTGATATGGGCGCTAAAATTATTTTGTGCGATCCGCATCGTGCTACGGTAATGGGATTAGACAGAAAAGTTCAGTTACGTGGAATTCAAATGGCTAGTCCGGATATACGCGCCGGAGTTGCCTTGTTAATTGCAGCAATGAGTGCAAAAGGAAAAAGTATAATCTTTAATATTAATCAGATTGACAGGGGATATCAGAATATTGATACGCGCCTTAATGCAATAGGAGCCCACATTACAAGAAAAGGTTAATGAAAAAAGTTCTCCCTCATATTTTATTTTTTTTGTTAGTTGTAAATCTTTCGTGCAAAAGCAAAAAGCAGGAAAGTAGTAAGGAATCTCCGCAATCTGCAGTTCAGGCGGCCGTGGTAGGGTTAAACCTTGGTAATAAAGCTCCTGAAATTGCGCTTAAGAGTTTAAATGATAGTGTTATCGCGCTCTCGTCTGTAAAAAACAAACTTATTCTAATAGATTTCTGGGCCAGCTGGTGTGGTCCCTGCCGGTTTGAAAACCCTGTGGTTGTTGCGGCATATAAAAAGTTTAAGGATAAAAAGTTTAAAGGCGGAAATGGTTTCACTATTTACAGCGTTTCATTGGACACCGATAAAAACCGCTGGAACAGCGCTATTGTTAAGGATGGCTTGGAATGGCCTTACCATGTAAGTGATCTGAAAATGTGGGGGAGCGAAGTTGTTACCAAATATAATATAGAAGGAATTCCTACAAATGTTCTCGTAAACAGCGACGGAATTATAATAAATAAAAATTTACGGGGAGAAGCATTAGCGGCGGCCCTGGAAAAGTTAGAGGTGAAAGAATGAGACAAAGGATTTGCGTTATACTCCTGCTTCTGGGATTTGCTCTTTCCGCGCAAACATCAGCAACTGGTATAAAAGCAGGCGACAAAGCACCGGCTTTTGTGTTAAATCTTCAGCAGGGTGCAATTCAAAGTTTTTCAATGCCATACTTAAACCGCATTGTTTTATTGCATTTCTGGAGTAGTACCGTAAGCAAATCAAAAGCATATAATAAATATCTTAACCGGCTGGCCTCACGTTATAAAAACGCTTTATACCGCAGTGCAGAAGGATTTGAGGTGATTGCCGTTGCTGTACAGAGCGATCGCAATGCGTGGAATGAAACAATTAAGAACGACTCTTTGTACAATTTTGTAAATGGTATAGCAAACAGGGGTTATAACGATGAAGTTTGTAAAAAGTTTAATGTAACCTCTGTTCCAAGCGATATATTAATTGATGAGTCAGGTACAATTATTGCCGTAAATCCAAGAATACGCGATATTGAAGATATACTGGATGAAAGAAAAAATTTTCAACCTGTAAAAAAGGATGTGATTGGAACACTTGCACTGTCAAGCAATCCTGCCGATCTTTTAAAATTTGGCAAGTTGTATTTATTCGATGCTTATGGTGATTCTGTTTCCAAAACTACGACTAATGGTAATGGAGCCTTTACATTCAGTGATATTAAGCTTAATCAGGATTTTATATTAAAAGTAGATAATCAAACTGATATAATTACTTCTGATCCCCTTGCCCTTTATAGCCCAAAAGGAGAAAAATTACTCGAAGGAAAAACAATGGAAAGGGGATTTGTGTTTTACATCCCATCCAAATCGAGTTATAAACTAACCGAAAATAGCGATGATGCAACCCTTAATGGCGGTATAGGGCAGGTGAGTGTTATTAAAGATCTTGTCTTTAAAAATAACGGGACGGAACTTACGCCTAAAGATGAAAAAGAATTAAATTCCATATTCCTGATCCTTCAGAAGAATAAATCGCTTAGCGTGGAAATAACAACCCACACGGACACCAAGTTGGACGATAAGGCCGCTATGGAAATTACCAATAAACAAAGCATTACAATTAAAAATTACTTTCTTAAAAAAGGAATATCTGCCGGCAGGATGAAACTGGTTTCCCGCGGCAAATCCCAGCCTCGCAAAGTATGCGATACCCCTGCCGAATGTAGTGATGAGGAGCATAAACAAAACCGCCGGGTGGAGTTTGTGGTGTATAAAAGCTGACAAAATTTCAAAAAAACAATTATGGCAAAATAATTGATTTATAGCTTTGTAGAAAAGTTGTAAAAGCGATAATACCATGCAAAAGAAAGAAACACATGAGCCTGAGGAGAACATTGAGAACCAGGATAACAACAGTAATTCTGACAATAAGACCGATAATAAAGAAAGTTCTGCCGAAAACGCAGGCAATAACAATGCACAAGATAAAACAGCAGAATTGGAACAAAAAGCAAACGAATTAAACGAAAAATATTTGCGGCTGTATTCGGAATTTGATAATTACCGCAAGCGCACAATCAGAGAAAAATCAGATATTATTAAAACTGCGGCTGAAGACGTTTTTAAGGCCCTTTTGCCTATAATAGACGATTTTGAACGCGCAATCAAAGCCAATGAAAATATAGATGATGCTTCAGCAATTAAAGAAGGGGTTCATCTTATTTATAACAAATTAAAAAATACAACCCAGCAAAAGGGATTGGTTTCTTTTGAAAGTATTGGAAACTCTTTTGATTCCGATATTATGGAGGCTATAACGCATGTGCCGGCCACAGATGACAGTCAGAAAGGCAAAGTAATTGATGAAGTAGAAAAAGGTTATAAGCTTGGCGATAAGGTAATTCGTTTCGCAAAAGTGATCGTAGCACAATAAAAACAGTATGGCAAAAAGAGATTATTATGAGATATTAGGAATTGCTAAGAATGCAAGTGAAGAGGATATAAAGAAAGCGTATCGCAAATTAGCAATCAAATATCACCCCGATAAAAATCCTGATGATAAAGCAGCTGAGGAAAAGTTTAAAGAAGCCGCTGAAGCATACGAAGTGCTGAGTAACCAGGAAAAAAGACAGCGTTACGACCAGTTCGGTCATGCTGGAGTTGGCGGCTCTGCTGGTTTTGGCGGTGGCGGCATGAACATGGATGACATTTTCAGCCAGTTCGGAGATATTTTCGGGGGAGCCTTTGGTTTTGGTGGAGGTGGCAGAAATGGTGGCAGACGCGTTAACCGCGGAAGCAATTTACGAGTTAAGGTTAAATTAACCCTTCAGGAAATTGCGCATGGCGTAGAAAAGAAAATCAAGGTAAATAAATACGTTTCATGTAAAACATGTAGTGGAAGCGGCGCCAAAAGCGGGCAATATGATACCTGCCGCATGTGTAACGGAACCGGTGTAATAACACGTGTGCAACAAACCATTTTGGGAGCCATGCAAACGCAAACAACCTGCACCGCCTGTAATGGCGAAGGTCGTATTATAAAAGATAAGTGTAACACTTGTCACGGTGATGGAATTGTTCGTGATGAAGAAGTAATTACAATTAATATTCCTGCCGGAGTTGCAGAAGGTATGCAGCTAAGCATGCAGGGTAAAGGAAACGCCGCGCCGCGTGGAGGAATTAATGGTGATCTTTTGATTGCCATTGAGGAAGAAGAACATCCGCACTTAAAACGCGAAGGAAATCATTTGATCTATTCACTTAACATAAGCTTTCCGGATGCTGCGCTTGGAACCAGTTCAGAGATTCCTGCCGTTGATAATAAAGTTAAAATAAAGGTGGAGCCGGGAACTCAAAGCGGCAAAGTGTTACGCTTAAAAGGTAAAGGACTTCCTGATGTTAATGGTTATGGGCGTGGCGATCTTCTTGTTGAGATCAGTGTTTTCACACCTACTCATTTAAGCAATGAGGAAAAGAAACTGATTGAGCAACTGCGCGATTCAAAAAATTTTGTTCCTAATCCCAGCAAAAAGGAAAAAGGTTTTTTCGACCGGATGAAAGAGTATTTTGATTAGAGAACCTTAGAGTGAAAAAGTGGGCCGCGCAAATATTTTTGCGCGGCATTTTTTTTGGAACTGTGAACTAATGCTTTATTATTATTGTATACAAATCTTTTTATAAAAGGTGAAACCAACTCCGCTGATCTTGAGAAAGTAAATGCCATTAGAAATATCCTTCACATTCATTTTGTATGGTTTGGTCATTTTATTTTCTTGTATTTTATTTCCGGTTACATCAAACCATTCAAGATACAAGTGGTCTTCAAACTGAGCTGAAAACGTAATTGAAATTTCATCATTCGCAGGATTCGGATAAACGGTTATGTTTTGATTCTGAAGACTATTTTCCTTAATTCCTACTGTTGGACGAACGCCGCACTCGAGAGCCCCTTTTTTATAGTAAAGAACGCCTGCAAGATAACTGCAGGCTGAAGTGCCGGGCTGACTACCTGTTATGTATGAAGATTTGTAGGGGCCTCCCAGGCCTTCAATAAACCAATAAAAATTGTGAGACTCGTTAATTGATAATAATGGACATGGTGTAACACATTTATACTTATACCCGTAAACTTTTTTACCGCAATATCCAAAGTAAGTGGTGTCTGTTTTTACGGTATCCTGATATATCTGGGCAGGAATGGTAACCTGTGAATTCAGATTGGTGACCAGCAGCGAATAAGTGGAGGTGTTGATTGTAATAGTTTGCTGCGAAACATTGGCCGTGTATCCAACTCTATTAAAAAAATAGAAAATAGTATCGTTGGTAGCAGAGTAATTCTTTGTGATAACAGAATCAAAAGCAAAAAAAGCATTTGAGCAGGAATATTGTTTATAGATAACATCTCCAACATTAAAATCAAAAGCCATCTGATTTGTTAATGTCTGAGCTTTGAAAAATAGTGATACTGTTATACCAAGAAACAATAATAAATTTTTCATTAAATGAATTTAGTAAAAAATCTCTTTACCTCCAATTTATCTGATCTCTGATTCTGTTTGTAAAATTTAGTAGGGGAGCGGTCGTATGAGCTTGTCTTCATCCCTTTAGTAGGATCAAGTGACGAAAAACTATATAATCCCAACGTCTGAGAGTTTTACCCAGCCTTCGTTACCGTTATCCAGTTTTATCAGCACCCAATCTCCGTTGTTGTCTACAATCCTGATTTTAGTACCTTCATGAAGAGAGAATTTTGAACTCGCGCTTGCTGTAGGTTCATTCATTACTTTGGTTTCGGTTGATGTTACAATTGCGAACTTGTTATCGTATTTTGATTTAACCGCAGAGTATCCTAAAAAATAAGTGCTTACCGAACCTATCAGTAAAATTAACGCCAGAACAAATGAAATCCGCTTGAACAAAATTCTGGATGAACTAATAAACAAATAAACAAAAGCGCAAAATGATATTACGCAAATCACGTTAATCCATGCCCATCCTCTGGTACTAAATGATGATAAAAGATTAGATTTAACGGCGCTAATAAAGAAATTTTCTTTAGAATCTATTTTATCAATTGTTTTAGCTGCTGCAATGCCAAGGTTAATGCGAACATCTTCATCATTAGGGTTTAGTTTGCGGGCAAGTTCATAATTATAAATTGCCTTGCCTAATTGTTTGTCGCGGTAATAAGCGTTACCTAAATTGTAATACAGTTCGTAAGATTTATAACCACTTGAAACTAATTCTTCATAGCTTTTTATGGCTTCTTTATATTTTTTTGAATCATACGCCTTTTCAGCTTTTACAAGTGACGATTTTTCCTGGCTCTTCACTGAAATAGCAAACAGCAAAAACAAAAAGCAAATGGAATATTTTATTTTCGAATAAATCATCTTAAACTTTTTTATTCAGCTGTTCTTCCAAGCCGGTAACAAGGGTTACAGTATCGTTATAAACCGCTTTAAGGTCTCCGCTAACAGCTCCCGGAGCGTATTTGGCATACTCACTGGTTTCAATAGTTGATAAAACTTTTATAATCTGATCTCCATGAACATGTCTTTCCATAAGCGTTTTTTGAATATTATCACGCGAAAGTTCTGATACAGGAATATTTAATTTATGACCGAGATAATTATTAATAGCCATTAAAATCTCGGTATAAAATTCATCCTTTTTATTTTCATTCATTAATTTTTCGGCCATTGCCAGTTGTTTGCGGGCAACCTTAGCCGCTTTGCGTTCCTTAACGAGCGCCAGATTACTGTTGGCTTTAATGTAATTTCTTCTGAAAAATAAACCGGCAGTCAGAGCAAGAAGTGAACCGCCAACCAATGATATATGAGATGGTGAATTAAAAAATTCAGTTTCAGTTTTTGTTAGTTCAAAATTTCCTTTTTTAATGTAGCGAATATCATTTTCAGATTCCTTAATGTTATTCTGTGGTGTATAAACCTGCGTGCCCGTGCTGTTAGGGTCAGGTGGAAGAACGGTAATCTTAAGTTCAGGAGCGGGCAACGAAACATATTTTTTGCTTTCTGTATTAAAGTAACTAAAGTCAAGATCTTTTAAAATAAATTCTCCTTCGCTTCTTGGAATTATTAAATAATCAAATGATTTTGAGTTGCCATTCTCAGCAACTTTTGGATCATACGATTCAAAGCCTTCCGGAAGATTTAACTTCGGAGCGTCTATCAAAGGGAAATTAGCATTTCCTGAAAGCGTAATTTTTAAATTAAGCGCGTCATTGGCTTTTAAGGTTTGCTTACTTGCTTCTACTTTATAGCTCAGCTTTCCAACAGCGCCATTAAAATTGGCAGGTTTGCCATCTTCCGGAAGCGGTAGTACTTCAATTGTTATCTGATTACTTTTTGCCTTTGCTTCAAGATCTTCGTATTGCTGTCCTCCAAAAAATTGCTCCCATACGCTGCGTGGTTTTTTATTAGTGATTTTTCTTACCACATAAACAGGCTGAATGGATTTGATGATCCGTTTACCGGGTGCATTAGCGTATAGCAAATGTTTTTCAACTTCAGCGGTGATGTAGGCAATTCCATCTATATTTTCCTGCATAGCTGAATTAGGCACTTCCAGTTTTTTCGACCAGAACCCATCAAAAACAGGGGCCTCGTATTTTTTCATTCCCACAAGTGTGAGACGGCTGAAAAGTTTGTGGGTTACAGTTAATTGCTCACCCACATATAGTTTGGTTTTTGTTGGAACTGTTTTAATAAAAATTTCCCCATCGTTAACGCTTACCCCACTATTTAATTCAGAAGAACTTTGTTGTGTTCCCTGCGTTTGAGCGCCTTTAACAGCCTCAATGGTGATAGGAACTGTTTCATATTTAGCTGAACCTGAAACAACAACTGCGGGGCCAATAGTAAGTTTCCCTTCTTTTTTTGCAACAAGTCCCCACGATAAAGTCATTTGCTGGCTCATTACCCCGTTTACATATTGAACGCTGCTGCTTTGATTAGGACCACTTACTACGTCAAAATCTTTAAAGGAAGGGGGGACATAACTGTTGGCGCTGGTTGTGATTACCAGTGCGCATTCAAACGGAACCCCAACCTGCACGCGTTTAGAGCTTACCTGTGTATATACAGGACTCTGAGAAAATAATGAGTACGAGAAAAAAACAGATATAACGAATAAAAATCTATTTAACAGGTTTCTCATTTATTGATTTAAGTTACTTAATTTTTAAGGTTAGGATTTTATTTTTATATTTTTTAACGTTACCAGTCTTTTTCAACAGTGGTTGATCCAGGGTCCTGCTGCTTTTGTTTTCTTTTGTCCTGCATTTTCTTTTCGTCCTGCATTAAAGCTTTTAACAGCTGTTCGGCCTGATCTTTTGACATTTGATTTTTTGGAGCCGCGTTTTTCTTAGGATCATTTTTATCTTCTTCCTTTTTATTATCCTGACCGCTACCTCCGCCTTTTTTCTGTTCTGGTAAATGTTTCAACGCGTAAGCAAGGTTGTATCGCGTGTCTTCATCCTTTGCATTAAACTTTAGTGATTTTTTATACGCGTCAACAGCCTGCTGATAATCTTTTTTTTGCAGGTAGCAATTGCCAATATTGTGCCATGCCTGATGCAGAGTGTCTTTATTAGAAACACTGTTTGCAACCTGGGCAAAACTTTGAGCAGCTTCATCAAACACCAAAGCGGCAAGGGAATCAGGAGTTACTTTTTTATTTCCCTGGATAAAACTTTCTTTGCTTCCTTTTACTTCAAGACCATTTTTATATAAAGCATTTCCAAGGTTAAAATGTGCTTTGGCATTATTCGGATTTTCTTTCAGGGCCTGTCTGTATAGATCCATTGATTCGTTTGTTTTACCGCTGTGATAATATTTATTACCATAATAAATATTCTTAGCATCTTTTTGACCATGTACTACGAGAGTCAAAAAAATCATCACTAATGGATAATATATTTTATTTACTCTCATTCTTAAAAAGATTTAATTTTTTGTACCATTCGCTCACTCTTTCACTCAACAAAAACTCAATAAAGAAAAGGATGAGTGCCAGGCCAATAAACCATTGGAATTGATCTTCGTAATCGGTATACATTTTACTTTCAATTTGGGCCTTATCCAATTCATTAATTTTGTTTAGAACCGCTGTTAATCCAACATCGGCCTGGCTTGCCTGTACAAATACTCCATTGGCTTTACCCGCAATAGTTTTTAATAAATCAGAATTCAGTTTTGTAACTATTGTTTGCCCTTGTTTATCTTTTCTGTAACCTTTGATTACTTCATTTTCAATTAAAGGTATAGGTACACCGTTTTGTGAACCAATACCTATCGTGTTAATCATAATGCCTTTTTTACCGCAAGCTTCAGCGGCTTCAATAGCTTCGGATTCATGATTTTCACCATCGGTAATAAGAATGATAGCTTTGTTTTTTTCAACGTCGTTACTGAACGATTCGCTTGCTTTGTTAATTGCTGCCGCAAGATTTGTTCCCTGCACGGGAACCATTCCTGTGTTTATAGATTCAAGGAAAATTTTAGCTGCTGAGTAATCAGTTGTTATTGGTAACTGAACATACGCTTCACCGGCAAAAATAATCAAGCCAAGCCTGTCGCCTTCAAGGGCGTCTATCATTTTTTCGAGTGCATATTTGGCGCGTGTTAAGCGGTTTGGCTGAAGATCCTGCGCAAGCATACTGTTACTAACGTCAATTGCTACAATAATATCGGCCCCTTCACGCTTTACTTCGGTTAGCTTACTTCCGGTTTGTAAATTACATAATGCAAGAACTAAAGAACTGAAACCAAATAAAAACAAAATAATTTTTGTAACGCGTTTTGTTTTTGAGGAGTAGGGGATGAGTTGTTTTACAAGGGCCGCATCACCTATTCTGGTCAACTTTCTTTTTCTGCTGATAAAATAAATAAACACCAGCAGCAGCATTACAGGTATTGCCAGAAACGCGTAAAAGTATATGTTGTGTTCAAACTTAAACATTATGGTATCTGTTTAAAAACTGTAAAGCGTAATACAAATTCAAGTAACAATAAAATTGCTGCGGCAAGTGCAAGTGGTAAAAAATGTTCGGCCTTATTAGTAAAACTCTTTTCACTTATAATAGTCTTTTCCATTTTGTCAATTTCCATATAAACGTTTTTCAGACTTTCCTTATTTGTTGCTCTAAAGTATTTTCCTCCCGTCATGTCAGAAATTTCGCCCATTACTTTTTCATCAATTTCAACATCCACATAATCATATTCGTACTCATCCTGCGTATATCTTGCAATTGGGGTAAGCGCTTTGCCTCTTGAGCCAACACCAATACAATAAACCCTAACTCCATATGTCTTTGCAAGCTCGGCTGCGGTAAGTGGTGCAATTTCGCCCATGTTGCTTACACCATCGCTGATAAGAATTACTACTTTACTTTTTGCTTTACTTTCTTTAATTCGTCCAACTGCCGTAGCAAGTCCAAGTCCAATGGCGGTACCATCATCCACCATTCCTACTTTAATGGCAGGAATCATGTTTTTGAGTACTTTATGATCTGTTGTAAGTGGACACTGGGTAAAAGCCACACCTCCAAAAATAACAAGACCTATGCGATCATTAGGACGGGCGTCAATAAAATCAGCAAGTACATCTTTTGCCGCGGATAAACGGTTTGGCTTAAAATCTTTAGCCAGCATGGAAGGAGAAATATCCATACTGATAACAATGTCAATTCCTTCAGTTTTACTGTCTTTCCAGCTGCTCCGCGATTGAGGCCTTGCAAGTGCCGCAATTAAAAGACCTAAGGATATCAGTCTTAATAAAAAAAGTGAATGGCGAAGTTTTGCTTTGGCTGATGATTTTATTCCTTTAAACAGAGTAAAAGATGAAAAGTTAAATTCGCCCTCCATTTTTTTTAATCTGAGGATATACCATACTATCATTACCGGAAGGATCAACATTAACCAGAACCAGTGTTTTTCTGCAAACTGTATGTCGTTAAAGTAGCTGAGCATTAGTTGTTAGAATTGGTTACTGTTGGTTGTTCCTGCGGAAGAGTTACAACCTCTTCTCTTTTGGTTCCGTTAACAAAATCAAACGCATTTTGCAAGGTGAGCTGATGCTCAACTTCAATCGGCTCCATTTTCGCGAACTTAACGAGGTCAGAAAGCTGAAGCAACTGTTGTAATTTGTTTTTGCTTTCCTGGTCAATTACCTGTGAGCGAAAAGCAGTCATAATTTCATCGGTTGTGCTTTCCAATGCAAATACGCCATAACGTTCTTCGATATAAAGGCGAATAGTGTCGGATATAGATGAATAATATTCTTTAATCTTTCCCGTTTTCCAAACTTGTTCCTGCTTAATTCTTTCGAGGGACGCAAGTGCTGTGATGTGGGCAGGGATTTTTGGTTTTGGTGGTTCAGTAATTTTTTGCTTTTTACGTTTCTGAAAATAAAGTGTGATCAAAACTATTGTTACAACAAATGCAATCAGCCCAAGTCCCCAGTATAAATAATTAATGTACCACTTCCAGTTGAAGTTTTCATTGAAAACTGTTTTAATGTCTTTTGTTTTTGCCAGGCTTGTGTCGGTTGGAATTGTGTGAACTTCAAGGACTAAAGGTTGCGTGTAAAGGACGTTATTGGAATCGTTATTAACAGTGAATTTAAAGCCCGGAATGGCAAAGTAACCGCTGTCATAAGCGCTTATATAGATCTGCTGATGCTGCTGAATTACAGATGGATTGTTTTTATCAGGAATGGTAGTATCTATTGGTGAAACCGAAATTACTTCTACCTTTCCTGTAATGGTATCGCCAATGCCCGGCCATTCAATTTTAAAATCTTTTTGGTTGGCAGGATAGTTCACAAACAAATCAAGTTTAACCTGTTCGCCAATTCTGATTTTGGAAGAATCAAGAACAGCGTTAACGCGAATATCCTGTTGGCTAAAAGAATAAAAAGTGCCTAAAAGGAAAATGAACAATATGTAAACTCTTTGTTTCAAAATAAGATAACTAGCGGTTTTTGAAAAGGTTCATTAAAGGTTTTATATAGCTTTCGTGAGTAAATATTTTTGTGGCATCAATACCACTGCGATTGAAAATATCCTTCAACTCATCTTCAAACTTCAAATGATTAACTGCGAATTGTTTTCTAAAAGATTTATCGCTGCTATCCACCCACATTATTTTGCCTGTTTCATTGTCCTTTAATTTTATAAGTCCAATTGCGGGAAGTTCCTGTTCCGCCTTATCAACAACTCTTAGCGCAACAACATCGTGTTTTTTGTTGGCAATCTTAAGTGCGTCGCGGTAATTTGTTTCGGCGTAAAAATCACTCAGTACAAAAACAATGCTTCTTTTTTTGATCACGTTGTTCATGTATTTTAAAGCGATCTCAATATTAGTTTTTTTATTTTCAGGTTTGAATTCGATCAATTCCCTGATAATACGAAGTACATGTGATTTTCCTTTTTTGGGTGGAATGAATTTTTCGATTTTATCGCTGAAAAAAATCACACCAATCTTATCGTTATTCTGCGCGGCTGAAAATGCAACAACGGCGCAGAGTTCTGTAATCAGGTCCTGTTTTACCTGGCTGTGCGTACCGAATGCGCCACTGGCACTTACATCTACAAGCAACACAACACTTAATTCACGCTCTTCTTCAAATACTTTTATAAACGGACTATTAAAACGGGCCGTTACATTCCAGTCAATTGTTCTTACATCATCTCCGGGCGTATAATCGCGAACTTCAGAGAAAGCCATACCACGACCCTTGAAGGCGCTATGGTATTCGCCCGAAAAAACCTGGCTGCTTAAACCACGGGTTTTAATTTCGATCTTGCGAACTTTCTTTAAGAGTTCTGATGTTTCCACGTAATTAGTTTTTAGTTATGAGTGTTTAGTTTTTAATAATGGAATTTCCATTAAAAACTAATAACTAAACACTAAGCACTTTATTAAGGTACTTCAACCGTGTTTAAAATTTCGGTAACAATGTTTTCTGAAGTAATGTTCTCAGCTTCGGCTTCGTAGGTTAAGCCAACACGATGCCTCATTACATCGAGGCAAACCGCGCGAACATCTTCAGGGATAACATATCCACGACGTTTAATAAACGCATAAGCTTTAGCAGCTAATGCAAGGTTAATACTGGCACGGGGCGAGCCACCATAGGAAATTAACCCTTCAAATTTATCCAGTTTGTATTCTTTAGGAAAACGTGATGCAAAAACAATATCAACTATGTAACGTTCTATTTTTTCGTCCATGTAAACATCTTTAACAACAGCACGTGCTTTCACGATGTCTTCAGGACTAAGAACCGTATTGGCTTGCGGCATTCCCTGAGGCTGAATGTTGGAAGCAATAATCCTTCTCTCATCTTCCTTGCTTGGATAACCAATCACAACTTTCAGCATAAAGCGATCCATCTGCGCTTCCGGTAATGGATAGGTACCTTCCTGTTCAACAGGGTTTTGTGTAGCAAGTACCAGAAAAGGATTTGGAAGTTTAAAGGTTTGATCACCTATAGTAACCTGCTTTTCCTGCATGGCTTCCAGTAATGCCGACTGAACCTTTGCCGGAGCACGGTTAATCTCATCGGCAAGCACAAAGTTTGCGAAGATAGGGCCTTTACGTATTGAGAACTGTTCCTGTTTTTGATTATAGATTTGAGTACCAATTACGTCAGCAGGTAAAAGATCAGGAGTAAACTGAATGCGACTGAATTGTCCGCCAACGCATTTAGCGAGGGTGTTTATAGCTAAAGTTTTTGCGAGACCCGGAACACCTTCCAGCAGAATGTGTCCATTGCTCAAAAGGCCAATCAACAGGCGTTCCACCATGTTTTTCTGCCCGATAATAACTTTATCCATTTCAACAGTGAGTAAATCTACAAATGCACTTTCACGTTGAATTCGTTCATTAATTTCTTTAATGTCTACCATAAACTTTTTGAGAGAATAGCTGTAAAGATAGCAATGACGTGGTTTTTAGCCTTTTAAGTCGTAGTTAAAATTTGTTAACGGTTTATGTGCGAAATACGTAAAAAACTGAACTCTGTTGTATGAAAAAAATCAGAACTTAACCTGTAATCTCACGTTAATCTGCCTGTTGGTAAGGTAATTTGGAATTGCGTAACGATTTCCGGTTACATCCTGTATCCAGGTGAAGGAAACGGTATTCTGAACCTGGAGTAAGTTAAATACCTCAAGAAAAACCCACATTTCTTTCAAATTATTAAATACATTCTTTTTTTTCTTTTCCCGGTTTTCTTTTATCAGATTGTATGCAAACCCGGCATCAACGCGTCGGTATGGCGGCATTCGTAAAACCTGCTGCCAGCGTAAATGTGTTGGGGGCCCAAATGGCAAACCGCTTCCAAACTGAAGATTAAGATTGAATTTGCAACTTGGAAGTTTAGGCAGATAATCCTGGAAGAAAAGCCCGAACGTTACCAACTGATCGGTTGGTCTTGGGATATAGCCAGGATCAACGCGTTGACTGTCAGTTTTAACCTGATCAAAAGTATATCCTCTGATTATTTCTTCTCCATCCTTGTTATAGTAAACATAATGAATATTGTCTTCAGAATACTCGTAAGTTCTTAAAAAACCAATGCTGGCCCAGCTTTCTACACCTTTTACAAATTCACCATTAATACGGAAGTCGGCTCCGGTAGCGTATCCTTTAGCATTGTTGTTTGCGAAATAACGAATGCGAACATTGTCAACTTCATATGGAATTAGACTATTAAGTTCTTTAAAGTATGCCGCCATCAGTAGCTTAAAAGGCCTGTCCCACATTTTAAAAATATAGTCGCTTGAAAATACCGCATGAATGGATCTTTGCGCCTGAACATCTTTGTTTAACTGCCCTGAAATATTTCTTAACTCACGATAAAACGGCGGCTGATAATACAATCCTCCGCTCAGTTTAAAGAGCCAGTCTCTCTTCCAGTTTGGTTTATACGCAAATGTAATTCTTGGAGAAAAAACGAATTGTTCGTTCACGGTCCAGTAATTACCACGCACACCGGCTGTAATGCTAAGGTTTGAAGAGTCTTTTAGCAATTTGTTATAGTTGTATTGCGCATATCCTTGTATGCGGGAACTTTGTAAGTTTACTTTTGTTTTATAAACATCGCTCAGCTCAATTTTATCAGGATCATAGGGTATGATGTAACCCGCAGAATCCACCATTCGCCACTCGCTAAGTTTGTCATCAACCTGTTCAATCTGGTAACGCGCTCCCCAAAGAAATTCATTTTGATCATTGATATAACGTGTCCCTTTATGTTCAATATTAAAAACATTGGCTGTAAGATAATTTCTACCATTATTGATAAATGTTCCGATTCCGCGGTTAAAGGCAACCTGCCCGAAGTTGGGTTTGCCAAGATCAGCCTCTAATTGATCAATGTAATACTGACCCTGTACAGTATAAATTTCCTGCTCATTGGCACGATACGCAGAAGTAATGAATTTTAATTTTGTTTTTGAATCCGGACGAAACGTAGTGGATAAGCCACCCATAAAGGTGGTGTATTGCATCAGCTCTTGTCCATCGAAATAAACGGTGAATCGTAAAGCATTGTTTACAGTTCCAAAATTAGTTTGCCGGTTGGTTGGTATTACAAGGTATTTGTTGTTGGCAACGTTTCCAAGAAATTCGATTTTCAATTTTGGATTTACATCAAAGGTTAAAAACGTTTGAACATCGAGAGCGCTTGGCCTGTATTCTCCTTTTGTGTCAAGGCTTTTAAGAAGGTACACATTACTGCGATAACGGGTTCCTAAACTCCATGCAAGCAAACGGTTTTTGCTGATTCCTTCCACCTGAACATTTCCTCCCAAAAAACTGGCCGAAGCATTTCCTTCAAATTTCAGGGGCTTGCGGTAAGTTATATCAAGCACACTGCTTAGTTTGTCTCCGTACTTTGCCTCAAATCCTCCCGCTGAAAAATTAATATTCTGTACCATGTGAGGATTGGCAAAACTGAAGCCCTCCTGTTGTCCGCTGCGCACTAAAAACGGACGGTACACTTCAATATCATTTACGTAAACAAGGTTTTCATCAAAATTTCCACCTCTAACACTATATCCGCTGCTGAGTTCATTGTTACTGCTTACACCTATTCCTCCTGTTTTTATCAGGTCTTCTATGTTGCCTGTTGGGGAGGGTAATTGCGTGTAAACTTTCGGATCAATAATAATCACTTCCTCGCTACGTTTTTTAATATCGGTTACTTCAACCTCTATAAGTGTGTTTTTAAATTTCAGACGGGGCGAATATTTTATTTCCTGTCCGGGTTTTGCAATAACGGTATAGGTATGCTGTTCGTAACTGTTGCTGAAATAAATAATTGTAAATACTTTCCCGGCCTCTATTGTGAGAGAATAATTCCCATCTTCTGATGAGCGTGTGGTATAGTTAGAGTTTTCTTTTGTTCCTATGAGTACATCCGGAATTGGCTCTTCATCAATGCCCCGGACAACTCCGGTAATTGTTGCGGTTTGCGAAATGCAAAAAAATGGCAACACAAAAGTAAAAAACAGAAAATATGTAAAGTTTTTTTTCAGGACTAAATAAGATAACGAATATACTCAGATATTATTACCTGAAAAAGGAATTATTTCAGGCGCATTGTGTTGTTTCTTACCGAATAATTATGTGTTTGAAGAAAGGCGTGGAAATCTTTCGTGAGTTTTTTCTCAAGTTCGGGATGTTTGCCAAGGATATTTTTGTGAAGAGAGCTATCGCGTTTAAAATTAAATATTGTTTGAAGCGAACTGTTATTGAAGGAAAGCATTAAAGAGTCAGCTATCATTAGATGATTACCGTTTACATAGTAATAACAATTATTATTTTTCTTCTGCAGGTAGCTTTGTCCGAAAGTGAAGAATGGCTTATTATAACCCAAATAATTCATTACGCTTGGCAGAATATCAATTTGTGAGAATGAACGGTTATCTTCTCCTTTTAATGAATCGGAAGGGCTGTAAAATAAAATTGGAATACATTGCTGCCCAACAATATTTTTATAAAAAGGATGATCAGAAAGACTGGTGTGATCAGCGCAAAGAATAAATAAAGTATTGTGGTACCATTTTGTTTTTTTTGCCGTATTGAAAAACTGCCTTAAGGCAAAATCTGAATAACCAACAGAAGCAGTATTTTCGAGGCGACCTTTAGGAAATTTACCTTCATATTTCTTGGGCACATTATAAGGATGATGGGAGCTTAGGGTGAAAACAGAAGAGTGGAATGGCTCGGTAAATTCGTTCATTTTTTGAATGGTATATTGAAAAAATGGTTCGTCCCATATTCCCCAAAAACCGTCAAAATCTTCATCATTGTTGTATTCGTTTTTTCCAAAGTACTTCTGGTAACCCGCCAGTTTTGAGTATGTATCAAAGTTCATGGTGCCATTAATTCCTCCGTGAAAAAAAGCTGTTGTATAACCTTCTTTTCCAAGCAGGAAAGCAAATGAAGTTTGGTAATTGTTCGAATAGGAAGAATTGATGAAAGGATTTTCCATTAAATGCGGCAGGCCCGAAAGTATTGCAGGTATTCCTTCTATGGATTTTGATCCGTTGGCAATTCCATTGCTGAAAACCATACAATGCTCACTAAGGCTGTCGAGAAAAGGCGTGTAGCTTATTCCCGTTTTCCCGAGCTTAGTATATTCCTTTGCGAAGCTTTCAAGTATAATAATTACAACATTTTTCTTTTTGAATTGCAAGGTGTCAAAATGATGAGTCGTATTGAAAATGGTTTTTAATTCCTTCTCCTTAAAAAAATCAAATTCTTTTAGATCTTCCTGTCCGGCAGATTTTATAAGAGTAAAAGGCGTGTTTAAAATAATTGGGACTTCTTCCGCTGAAACATATTCCCCCGCGTTAATAATGTCAATGGGATATCTCTGCGTTCCGCCACTCAGACCAAGGATTGCAATGCCTGTGCAGAAAATAAAAACAAGCACGGTAATAATTATTTTTCGCAAAGAATTTTGTTCGCTAACCTTAGGCTGTATTTTAATTTTTTTATACAACACGCTCATAAGGATTGTCATAACAATAACCAGCACGAGCACCCACCAGAAATCTTTAATATATTGTGGTAGCAGCTTTCCCATATCTGTTTGTCCGCCTACCTGGTTAAAGAGATCGGCACCGGAACGTTTCTTAATAAAAGGGAAATAGGCAAAGTCTACACTGTTTGTGAGTAATGCAATTGTATTAACAGGAATGAAAAGCCATTTTAAAATCTGTTGGTACCAGTTTTCATAGAACTGAGAAACCGGAATAATTGATAACAGAATAAAAAGCGCATTGGTTGCAAAAATGCTAAAAGTATCAAAACGTAAACCGTAAAAGGAGTTTATCATAAGTTCCGGAAAACCTACGGAGGTGAAAAAATCACGGTTAAAAAAGTAAAATAAAACGCGGCAGAAAAAATATAACAGGTACACTAAAGCCAGTCGCCTGACAAGAATTTTAACCTGGTATAAATAGTTTAACGGCACAAAAAAACAATAAATTAGTACATTAGTAAACCCTTGAATACAAATATAAAGCAAGATATCCATCAGATTTTAAAAAAGTACTGGAACTACGACTATTTCCGCCCTTTTCAGGAACAGATAATTACTTCTGTGCTTGAAGGAAAGGATACTCTGGCGCTTTTACCTACAGGTGGTGGAAAATCCATCTGTTTCCAGGTTCCGGCATTGCGGTTAGGAGGAACGGCTCTTGTAATTTCTCCTTTGATTTCGCTGATGCACGACCAGGTACAGAACCTTAAGAAAAAAGGGATTTCGGCCGTAGCAATTACTTCCGCGATGAATTTTAAGGAAATTGAAATTGCTTTAAACAATGCTGCGTTGGGCCATGTACAGTTTTTGTATGTTTCACCGGAACGATTACAGAATGAGGATTTTAAAAAGAAACTTAGTTATCTGCCGGTTACTTTAATTGCTGTTGACGAGGCGCACTGCATATCCCAGTGGGGTTATGATTTCCGACCAAGTTACCTGAAGATCGCGGAGCTGAGAAGTTATTTTAATAACGTACCAATTATTGCTTTAACCGCAAGCGCTACAAAACCTGTGGTTGAAGACATTCAGAGGAAACTGGAATTTAAAGCTGATAACGTTTTTCGTCAGTCGTTTGCAAGGAAAAATTTAAGGTACGTTGTTCAACTCGAAGAAAATAAAATCAACCGCTTGCTTAAATTAATTGGCAATATTGGTGGCTCCGGCGTGGTTTATGTTAGAAACAGGAAAAAAACAGAAGAGCTGGCCCGTGTTTTGAAAAACAATAATGTATTGGCCGCTGCTTATCATGCCGGTTTGAAATATGATGACAGACAAATGATTCAGGAAAACTGGATCAGTAATAAAAGTCAGGTGATTTGTGCTACCAACGCATTTGGAATGGGAATAGACAAACCCGATGTGCGGTTTGTTGTACATCTTGATCTTCCTGAAACACTGGAAGCATATTTTCAGGAAGCGGGCAGGGCAGGGCGCGATGGTAAAACAGCTTATGCAGCCATTTTTTTTACAAAAGCCGATCAGTTAAAGCTGGAGGATAATTTTAAATACGCTTTCCCGGATATTGAATACATTAAACAAACATATTCTGCAATATGTAATTATTACCAGGTTGCGGTAAGCTCAGGCCAGGGCTGGAGTTTTGAATTTGATATTGATAAAGTTTGTGGCAGTTACAACCTTCAGCCGGTTTTGGTTTATAATAGTATAAAATTTCTTGAAAAGGATAATTATTTGTCGCTCCTTGATACCGGTTATGAACCTGCTAAAGTTATGATGCGGGCGGGCAAGGAAGATATTTACGAGTTTCAGGTTAAACATCCAAAGTATGAACCTTTGGTAAAAACGCTGCTCAGGAGTTATGGAGGTTTATTTGAAAATTACGTTTTCATAAATGAAAAAGATCTTGCCTATCGCACCAAAACAAACACGGCAACAGTTATTGAATACCTGATGCTGCTTGATAAGCAAAAACTGCTGTCATACATTCCGCAAACAACTTTACCAAAGCTCATTTTTCTTCAGGACAGGGTAAATACAAAGTTTCTGGAATTCAACCCGGAAAACTACTATAAATTGAAAGAGCTGTATGCTGAAAAAATTAAATCGGTGATTGATTACACCGATAACGATAAGCTTTGCAGGCAGGTTCAGTTGTTAATGTATTTTAATGAACACGATTATTCAGATTGTGGTTATTGTGACGTTTGTCTTAAAAACAAACCCAAAGGATTTGAAAAGATAAAGAAGAAAATACTGGAGGCTGTAAATTCCGGACCATTGTCGCTTGATGATTTAAAAAACAAATTGCATGATCAAAGTGATGAAGTGTGGCTGAAAGCTTTGAATGAACTGGTGGATGATGGCTTTCTCTTAGAGAAAAACGGTTTGTTTTCAATAGAATAAATCAAATTATCCGTTTAATTACCCTGAGTGTGTGCGAATATTTTTTGGTTGTGGTATTAAAAATACCGTAATGATCAAATTTGTCAATTCTAACACAGCCGCTCGCGTGAATAATACGTTCATGATCCAGCAGGATTCCAACATGAACAATTTTTCCTTCTTCATTATCAAAGAATGCCAGGTCGGCAGCTTCAGCTTCTTCCACAAAATTTAACGGAGAGCCAAGTTCAACCTGTTGCGAAGCGTCACGCGGCAATTGGTAGCCATTAAGTTTGTAAACCAATTGAGAAAAGCCACTGCAATCAATACCAAGAGGATTTTTTCCTCCCCATAAATATGGCGCATTCAAAAACAAAAAGGCGGTTGAGATAATTTCTTTTGCCGATTTTCTTTCTGATCCACCAGAAACCTGACCTTCAAATTCAAAATTAAGATCGTCAACGCTAACCTTGTTATTATTGTAAAAAGGCAAACGTGAACCAATTGTAATAGGGAAATGAGTTCCGGTACCCAAATCGTGAATTACCTGAATAAGTTCAGAGCTGTATATAGCCTGCTGACTTTGCAGCTGTTTAAATACCGGTTCTGAAATTCTGTAAAATTGTTTGATGTTAATCCATCCTTCGTAATTATCGTAAGCGGTCAAAATTCTGACCCATCCTTCGGTGGTTTCTAATACCGAATAGGATTCTCCGAATAAAAGCTGCGTTACCATTTCACTGGTGTTGGAAGCTTCCTTGCGGCAAGGGATAACACTTAATAAGCAGATGCCATGTTGCATGCGGCATAAAAATACAAATTGAGAAGCGAATAACACTAATATGAATTACTTTTTTGTAGTTGTTTTTAGCCAGAACAAATTAAAAATGTTAGCGACCGGTTCCGGCGGTATATTTTATTTGTAATGAATTTAAATAATCCCTAAATTTAGTTTTTATTAAATGAGCCAGGATACTAAAGACGCGGTAAACAAAATTCTAACGGAGTATCTGGAAAAGCACAAGCACAGAAAGACTTCCGAAAGATTTGCAATACTGAACGAGATTTATTCGCACGAGGGGCATTTTGACATTGAGCAATTGTACCTGATGATGAAAAACAAGAAATACAGGGTGAGCAGGGCTACGTTATACAACAATATCGAGATTTTGATAGACGCCGGCCTGGTAATCAAACACCAGTTCGGGAAAAATATGGCGCAGTTTGAAAAGGCTTACAAATACAAACAGCACGACCATCTTATCTGTACCGATTGCGAAAAGGTTTTTGAGTTTTGTGATCCCCGAATAATGCAGATTCAGCGCTCTACTGAAAGCATGCTGAATTTTAATATCATTCATCATTCACTCAACTTTTTCGCGAAGTGCGTTAGCCTGAGAGAAAAGGGATTTTGTGAACATAAAAAAAATTAAATATGGTTTTCGAATTTAATATCAATAAAGAAAATAATCACGCAGTAATTCATTTATCGGGTGAACTTATTGAAAAGGGGCAGGCATTTGGCCTGCTTGAAAAAGCCGAAGAACTAGTTAAGGAAAACTGCAATAAATGGGCAATAGATCTTGAACAGCTTCGTTACATGAACAGTAGCGGCCTGAATACGCTAATTCAACTGCTTACAAAGGCAAGAGTTGCCGGAGGAGAGGCTGTTATCTATAACATGAATAAAAAGATTAATGAACTGATCCTGATTACCAAGCTTCATACTTTATTTAAGATATCTGACAGCAAAGCCGACGCGCTGAAGAAGCTTGACGTTAATTAATTTTTTGTACTTCGTTCAGGTAATAAAGCAGATCCTTTAATTTAAGTTTCTTTTCAATAAATATTTTCTTCCCGCGGTGAACGAACAATGTTGCCGGTATTGAACCGCTCCAGTTTTCTGATATTTTATTAATGTAATCATTACCGTTACTTTCATCCAGCAGAACACACTCAGTCATCACCTTATTCTTTTTCAGAAAAGGATTTACTTTGGTATCAAGGTCTTCACTAAAATCAAGCGATACAAGAAGAACCTTACTGGTATTCTGCATAGCGGTAAGGCTATCAAAAGATGGTAACTCCTGAACGCAAGGCTTGCACCATGTAGACCAGAAGTTAATCACCATTGTTGTTTTGGTTGTATCTATGCGTTTTAAAAGATCAGCAATCTTATAAACGTGCACCACGTTTTGCGACTGGAGCGTAAACGCGAGCGCAAGAAAACTAATCAGCAATTTTGTTTTTATACTCATATTCTTTTAATAAAACGTGAATATCCTGCTTTAATCTTACTATTTCCGCGCTGTCCGTGCCATCATAAAAACCGCGGATGTGGCTTTCTTTATCAATTAAAGCAAAATTTTGCGTGTGAATAAAATCTTCTTCATCTCCTTTTCCTTCTTCAGCATTAAGTAGGTATCCTTTTCGCGCAAGTTCATACAATTCGGGTTTCTTTCCTGTTACAAAAAGCCAGCGATCATCGTTAACGCCGTGGGCATCGGCATACATTTTTAGTACAGGAACACTGTCAGTTTCAGGATCAACAGTATGGGAAAGGATCAGGAAATCCGGTTCGTTTTTAAATTCCTTGTAAACACCTGTTAAATGGTCATTCATTACAGGACAGATACTTTTGCAGGTTGTGAAAAAAAACTCTGTCACATATATTTTATCTTTAAGTGTTTGTTTGTTTACCTTTCTTTTGTTCTGATCGGTAAATTCAAAATCAGGGATAAAATGATAAGTGGTGTCGTTAACCTTAAGAGCATTTTTAGGTCCGAAATATGCGAGATGTCTCACCGGTGCCGCTTCCTGCTTTGAAAGCAAATACCAGCCGATAAAAGCAACCGGAATAAGAATTAATAACAAGTAATAATTAAACTTTCGGTTCATTAAAACAAAGGTAACTACTATAAATTAAAACAGTGGTAATATTTAAGTTTCTGGGGGACGTTTAACAAAAAGTTTCTTTCTGTTAAAATTTTTCAACTATTTGAAATCAGCAGATCATTCAAGCCTTTTCCTGATTACTTTACTTACATTACCGAAAACCTGGCCTGGTGAGAATTTTCGCCAGTTAAAGTCGTCAAGTTCTCCTCCGTAAATAAAGTAATAATCCAGGCGCGCCTGTTTGAATTCCGTTAAAACATGCTCCCTGAAGTTCAGCAAGGCAATCCAGCCTTCTTCGCCGTTATCATCAAACCATTCTTCATAATAACTGTCGTCGCTGCTATGGAAGTTCAAAACATTTTCTCCAACGAGAATGTATTTATTAATGCCCAGATAATTTAACTCATCAATTATGTCACGCTTTAATAGCATAATATCGTTAGTAATGGCGTCATTCCATTCACCAATCAATTCAATAATTGCATACTTCTCTGTGTAATCAACAAATAATATTTTTATATACAGAGTGTTGCTTCCAATATCGTCCCATTGAGGATGCAGATAATAATTGTAAATGGTATTGCTGAACTCGAATTCACTATACTCACGGCCATAAAAAGGACTCTCAGCGTCTTCCGAAGCTATGTAAAGATGTCTCCAGTTATAAAATGGCTCTATTGTGTGCATTTGTATTACAAAGGTACATCATAAAACAGCATTTTTTTGTAAAAATAACCCAAAACACTGCCAGTTTGGCCACACTTTTACAGGCTTTATGTTTATAAAAGCCTCTTGGAAATAAAGAGCAAAAAGTTTAAATAACTATATTTGTTACCTTTAAAACAGGCGCCTGTAAGGCAAATGAAAACCGTAATTGATAGCAGCGACAAAGCGAGGTTAAACCTTCAGGAAGTTTTTAGTTATTCAGATTTATTAAAAAATCTGGCTTTTCGTGATATTACCATACGGTATAAACAAACCTGGCTGGGTATTCTTTGGGCGCTGGTAAAGCCAACATTTAACATAGCTGTATTTGGAGTTATTTCTATGCTTATTACAAAAAGTAATAATCCATCGGAAAGTTTTCTTACTGTTGGTGCCGGCGTTATTATCTGGAATTTGATGACCTCCTGTATTACGGAATCCAGTAATAGTCTTATTGCTAACAGCAACCTTCTTACCAAGGTTTATTTTCCAAAACTAATCCTGCCTGTTTCTTCTATAATGGTTTGTTTGATAGATTTTACAATTTCCTTTACAATCTACCTGATAATGTTTATTATTTTCAAAGGCTTGCCCGGTCCGCAATTTCTTTTGTTTCCCTTATTTGTGATTCTTGCCGTTACGCTTTGCCTTGGAGTTGGGTTAATATTTTCGGCACTTAATGTAAAATACCGCGATGTGAATTTTGCATTACCTCTTGCGCTTCAATTTGCGTATTATGTTTCTCCTGTATTTTTAACCACAGCTTTTTACCTACAGCATTTACCAAACTATTTGCGTCCCGTATTTTTATTAAATCCTGCGGTTTTTATTTTGGATGGTTTCAGGTATTGTCTTTATGGTACCTGGGAATTCTTTGATTTTCGTTATGTTTCCGCTTCGTTAGTTGTAATGATTATCCTTTTATTTTTTGGAGTGCGAAACTTTTTAAAGTTTGAAAAATCTTTTGCTGATCACATATGAGTAAAATTATTACTGTTCAAAATATCAGCAAACTTTACAAGCTTAGGCATAAAGTTGAATCCGAAGATCAGTTCCTCGTAAAATCTTTATTCAGTCGAAGAAATAAGCAAACCGCTAAAGAATTCTGGGCACTGCAGGATATAAATTTTGAAATTAACGCTGGGGATAAGCTGGGAATTATCGGCAGAAATGGCGCGGGTAAAAGTACATTGCTGAAAATACTAAGTCGTATTGTTGCGCCTACTACCGGGCGGATCGAATATGAAGGAAGGATAGCGTCTTTGCTTGAAGTGGGTACCGGTTTTCATCCCGAGCTTAGCGGGCGTGAAAATATTTTTCTTAATGGTTCCATTCTCGGAATGAGCAAAAGCGAAATTAAATCCAAGTTTGATGAGATAGTGGATTTTGCGGAGGTGGAACAATTTCTGGATACTCCGGTAAAAAGATATAGCAGCGGAATGTACGTTCGTCTTGCATTTGCTGTAGCGGCCCATCTTGAACCTGAAATATTAATTGTGGATGAAGTGTTGGCTGTGGGCGATGCAGCATTCCAAAAGAAATGTCTTGGTAAAATGAAAGATGTTTCATCAGCCGGGAGAACTATTTTATTTGTAAGCCACAACATGGCCGCGGTGCAGAATTTGTGCGATCATTGCCTCTATCTTAAAAATGGAAAAATGATCGCTCACGGAAAAACAAACGATGTTTTACCTGTTTATCTCAGGGCTTCACTTGAATCGCAACTGGTTTCCCTTGCAGATCGTGAAGACCGGAGTGGTAATGGTTCACTGCGTTTTAAATCAGTTTCGCTTAGAAACAGTAAAAACGAAAGTATTGTGGCCGCGCAGTGTGGCGATCAGGTAATACTTCAAATAGAAGTGGAAGCAACAACTGACGTTTCAAATGTAGTGGTGTCAATGGGTGTAGATGATAACATGGGCCAGCGAATTGCGCATTACAGTAACGATGTAACCAATCAGGTGTTTGACAGAATTTCACGCGGTACGCATCTTGTAAATATTTTCGTCCCTAAATTTCCTCTTAAAAGTGGTGAATACACCTTTACCCTTTATTCTACCGCTAATGGCGATATTGCCGACTGGATACAGGAAGCAGGTTCTTTTACAGTAGAGGCCGGTGACTTTTTCAATTCGGGAAAATTACCGCCTGAAGGGCAGGCAAGCATATTTATTGATCATTCATTCAGTTTAAAATAATGTTTTCAGATTTTAAAGAATATAATAAGGAAGTCAGACGGTACATGCTCAAAAATGTATCGAGGTATTTTCTTCGATGGAAAAAAAGTCTGAGGCCGGGAGCCTCATCAGTAAAAGATGAGCAGCCATGGATCACTTTCAATGTAATTGATTTTCTGAATAAAAATATAAAGCCTACAGATAAAGTATTTGAATTTGGTGGGGGAGGATCAACTTTGTTTTTTGTAAAAAGAGCAAGTGAAGTTGTTACTGTTGAGCACAACAAGGAATGGTTCAATATTTTAAGTGAAACGCTTAAAAATAAAAAAGTAAATAACTGGAAGGGCGTTTTTGTTCCGGCTACAAAAGGAGATATAGTTCCAAATCCGGAAGCTGCAAATCCTGAGCATTATTCTTCTGAGGATCTTCCTTCAAAAGGGTTTAATTACAAGGAATATGTAACTGTTATTGACTCTTATCCTAATGAGTATTTTGATTGTGTTGTAGTAGATGGCAGGTCCCGCCCGGCTTGCATCGTTCATTCTTTACCGAAATTAAAAAAAGGCGGTTTCCTAGTTCTTGATAATTCTGACAGAGAATATTATCTCCAAAAAACAGACGCTTTCATCAATAATAATTTCGAAGTAATAATAGATACATTTGGTCCAAGTCCTTATAGCAAAGATTTTACAAAAACCAGCGTTTGGAAAAAGAAGTAAAAAATATTGCCCCTGTTGTTTTGTTCGCGTATAACAGGCCGGAGCTTGTAAGAAGAACTTTACGTTCCTTGAAGGGTAATAAACTTTCATCAGAATCTGATTTGTACATTTTTTGTGATGGCCCTAAATCAGGAGCCGGTAACGAGCAAATTAAAAAAGTTGAAGAAGTAAGAAAAGTTGTTCGTGAAGAGAAATGGTGTAAAACTGTAACTGTGGTTGAACAGCCTATTAACAAAGGGTTGGCAGATTCAGTAATTAATGGTGTTTCTGAAATTGTACATAAGTACGGCAAGGTAATTGTGGTTGAAGACGACGTTTTATTATCACCTTATTTTCTGGATTTTATGAATGAATGTCTGGAAACATATAAAGACAATAAAAAAATCCTGGCAATTGGTTCGTGGAATTATTTTTGTGATTCTGCAAAAATTAAGGATGATTATTTTTTCTTCAGATATCCTGACAGTATTGCCTGGGCTACAACAGAGTCTTCATGGCGTTTGTTTGAGAAGAGTGCCGCGACTGCTTTGCAAAAATTAATCGCTTTGGGAAAACTTTCAGCTTTTAATGGCGATGGAGAAGCGGATTACTTTGAAAGTATGCTGAAAATGCAGATGGAGGGGAAGATCAATAGCTGGGCCATTCGATGGACAGCAACCGCGGTTATAAACGATATGCTGAGTGTGTTTCCGAAAATAAGTTTATCAAAGCATATTGGTTTTGGCGCCGACGCTACTCATGAAACAGCTGAGAAAGATTATAACAAAGATCTTGTTCTTGCCAACAGACTATTAAAACTGGATAGCTCATCTGTAATAAGAGAAAACGATACAGCTTTAAGAGAATGGAAAATATTTGTGAATACAAATTTTAAAGTGCAATCTTCTGAACCCGGATCAGAGTCTTCTTTGTATAATAGAGTAAGAATAAAAGGTTACCGTCTTGTGCACGGTGTACTTAATAAATTTTTACCTGAGAAAGTGAGTGAAGCGGATGAGCTTATCAAAGCAGCATTGAAGTTTCCGAGATTTAAAGAACATACATTTAAATACAAAAATTATGTTTTAAAAGTTAGCGATTTTATTTCGGTAGCTAATCAGGTAAAAGAATATTTTGATGAAGAACAATTAAAGTTCAGCTGCTCAAAAAAAGAGCCTGTTATAATTGATTGTGGTTCTAATGTTGGAGTATCGGTTTTGTATTTTAAAAGTCTTTTTCCCGCAGCGCGCATTATGGCTTTTGAGCCTGATGGAGCTATTTTTAATTACCTGAAAGAGAATTTGAACACCAATGGTGTAAAGGATGTGAATCTGGTAAACAAAGCGGTGTGGACGAATGAAAACGGGATTGAATTTGGAAGCGAAGGTGCCGATGGAGGATCTGTATTTTTTGAAGGAGGAGCAAAAATTCTTGTGCCAACTGTAAGTTTAAAGAAAATCCTTGAACAGCACGATTCGGTTGACATGTTAAAGATTGATATTGAAGGCGCTGAAATCCCCGTAATTATTGATTGTGAAGAGCAAATCCGGAAGGTGAAATATCTTTTTGTTGAATATCATTCACTTCTTAACTCACAACAGCAGTTGGATAAATTATTAAGCATTCTTACAGCCAATGGCTTCCGGTATTATATCAATTCCATTGGGACACAGGCGATGCAGCCTTTTATAAAGGTTAACGCGTACAATGGAATGGACGTTCAGTTAAATATATTTGCGGTTAACCAAATCGGGTAGTATTAACAAAAACGAAAGATAATTTTTGTAAAAGCGCTGATAAGAAGCGCGTCAATTCGCTGATTTTTTTGTATCATTATCTTTTAGTAATGAGCTTTTTCTCAAAAATTAAATTAAAGAACATTTTAAGCCAGGAGCCGGTTTCCAGTCAGTTTGGCTGCGATCGGGGAACACCTTTGGATCGTTATTACATTGAAAAATTTTTAAGGAACAATTCGCAGGATATTAAAGGTGATGTGGTTGAAATAGCCGAAGATACCTATTCCAAAAAATTTGGAAAAAATATTCGCTCCAAAATTTTGCATGTTGAGAGCAACACGCAAGCCGATCTGAAAGGAGATCTTTGTAATACAGCAACTTTGCCGGATAATTATGCTGATTGTTTTATCTGTACACAAACGTTTAATTTTATATATAATTTCCAGGATGCGATAAAAGGCAGCCGTTATATGCTTAAACCCGGAGGAACTTTACTTGCAACGGTCGCGTGCATGGCGCCAATCTCAAAGTACGATGCTGATCGGTGGGGCGATTATTGGCGATTTACTCCGCAATCCTGTAAGAAAATTTTTGGTGACGCTTTTGGAGAGAATAATATTCAAATTACTCCTTATGGGAATTCAGCTGTTGCCGCGCTTTTCATGAAAGGGTACGCGATTGAAGATCTTCCAAAAAGTGTAAACCTTGATCATGAGGATGAATTGTTTCCGGTTGTAATTGGCATTAAAGCAGTGAAATGAATTTGAAGCTTTTTTTATATCGTGCAAAAGAGAGATTAAAACGAACCCTGTATCTAAAGCAAAATGGGTTCTGCACGGTGTTGCTTTATCACCGGGTAAATGATCTCAGTTACGATCCTCAGCAATTGTGTGTTTCAGTAAATAATTTTCGAGATCAGCTTTCTTTTCTGAAAAAGAAATACAAGTTTCTTACCCTGGAAGAGTTTTGCGGTATCTTAAAAAATAAGAAACGCTTTCCGGCTAACTCACTTTTAATTACGTTTGATGATGGTTATGCCGACAATTGTGAGAATGCGTTACCGTTACTTGAGTCGCTTGGACTTCAGGCGGTATTTTACATCGCTACAAAAAATATTGATACCGATGAATTGTTTTGGTGGGATGAACTGGATATTGTATTTAGAGAAGTGAAGCAAAAGAAAATTAATGTAAACGAATTGCTGATAAAAAATAATCTGCAAAATAGTGAGCAGCTTTATACACATTACGTTACAAAATGTAAAACAGTGAACAGTCTGAATGAAAGAAATCAACTGATGGCTGAAGTACGTACATTGTATACTGTTACGGAAAGCGATAAACGCGATTATGCTTTTTTAAACGCCACGCAACTAAAACGCATGTCGGATTCTAAATCTGCTGTGATGGCGGCCCATACAATTAATCACTTGTCACTTGGGCATTTGAGTGAATCTGATCAGTATAACGAAATTAAAGGTTCAATAGATCGCTTGAGTAAAGCTTTAGGTAAAAAAGTGGAGCATTTTTCTTTTCCTTATGGCGAAAAAACTCATTTCAATCAAACAACAATAAATATTTGTAAGGAGTTGGGTATGCAAAGTGCAGCTGCTAATTACTGTGATATTGTAACTCCTGATGATGATGTCTATTCTTTCCCTCGTTTTGTTGTACGTAATGATAAAGCAGAAGTACTCGAACAAAAAATTAAAAAGAATATAAAATGAAAGTAGTGCAGGTTAGTACGAGCGACATGGGAGGCGCAGGAATTGCGGCGAAGAGGCTGCACCTTGCGCTTTTAAATGCTGGCGTGCCATCCAAACTTCTTACGTTATTTAACCTTGGTGAAAAAATTAAAGATCATTATCTGGTAAACAATAATCACAAAACAAGTCTTTTACAAAAATCTTTATCAAGGATTGAATCTTCCCTGCGTTACAGATTCCCTTCATTCTATAAAAATCCGGCGAAACGGCTTGAAAATAAACCGGAAGGGTACGAGCATTTTAGCTTTCCCGATTCAGAATTGCAGCTTCAGAGGAATGAACATATTCATAATGCCGATGTTGTTCATTTACATTGGGTGGCGGATGGAATGCTGAATTATGCTGAGTTTTTCAGAAAGGTTAATAAACCGGTTGTTTGGACTTTACATGATATGAATCCTTTCACCGGAGGTTGTCATCATTCTGACGGGTGCCTTGCGTTTATGACGGGATGTTCAGATTGTATTCAGGTAAAAGGCGTGCCGGATGAACGGATCACGGAAAGAAATTTGAAGTTAAAGGATGACGCTTTAATGTCATTAAACAAAGAAGCGTTAACCATCATTACACCTTCTGAATGGTTGTCTGAGCTTTCAAAAAAAAGCAGGTTATTCAGCAGGTTTAAACATTACGTAATTCCTAATATTGTAAATGAAAACATTTTTAAGCCAGGTAAAAAAACACAGTTAAGGCAAGAGAATGGTATTGTTGCTGACGCGAAAGTTATTTTGTTTGTTGCAAATGACGTGTCAAATGCAAGAAAGGGAATACGTGAATTACTTCAGGCAATTAATGGAACTGAGCTCGATAAGCTTGTTATTTGCACGGTGGGACGGACACTTAAAGAAACGGATATAGCTATACCTGTAGTTCAGTTTGGATTTGTTTCGTCAGATGAACGCATGGCCGAAATTTATAGTATGAGCAATGTTTTTGTTTTACCATCCCATGCAGAGAATTTTCCGAACACGATTGTTGAAGCCTTTTTCTGCGGAGTGCCCGTTGTTGCCAGTAACGTTGGCGGAATACCGGAACAGGTAAATGGCATTAACGGTTTAATGTTTGAAAAAGGAAATGTGAGGGAGTTAAGTAAAGCTCTAAAAGAAGTTTTAAATAACCAGGAAAGATATAACCCTGAAGTTATTCGTGCTGAAGCTCTTTTGAAATACTCTACTGCCAATATTGTAAAACAACATCTTGAAGTGTACAATAAAATTTCAAGGAGATGAAAAAAATAAGTGTCATAACTATCAATTACAATAATGTTTCCGGTTTAAAACAAACCATGGATTCGGTCTTGGGACAAACATATAATGACATTGAATATATTGTAGTTGATGGTGGATCAAATGATGGTAGCAAGGAGTTGATTGAACAGCGGGGATCTGCATTAAGTTATTGGGTGTCGGAAAAAGATGAAGGCATTTATGATGCCATGAATAAAGGAATATCAAAGACCACTGGAGAATATTTGCTTTTCATTAATTCTGGCGATCGCATTTATGAAAAAACAACTATAGAAAATGTTATTCCATTTTTAAAGGGAACTGAAATTGTTTACGGAAACCTGAAGATAGAAGAGAATGGCCAGTTAAAAGATGGTTATATGCCTGATGCTATAACACTTTCACAAATGATGAACGATACGCTTTGGCATCCGGTTTCGTTTATTAAGAGAGAACTTTTTTTGAAATACGGTAATTACAATACCCAATACAAGATATGTGGCGACTACGACTTTTTTTTCAAAACTATAATCTCTGAAAAAGTCACAACAAAACATATTAATCAATTTATAGCGGTTTTCGATCTAAAAGGAATGAGCTCTGATGCTAAAAATGTCCCCATTATAAAAGCTGAAAAGGAGATGATTCAGCGATCTTACCTGAGTGCAAAAGAGATCGAAGATTTTAATGCGTCCCAAAAAAAATCAAAGTCAAGTTTTTTTAAAAGATGGTTTCAGTAATTATTCCAACATATAATTATGGACATTATATAGCTGAAACATTGGCTTCTGTTATAGCGCAGTCGTATGCTGATTTTGAATGCATTATTGTGGATAACGGATCTACTGATAACACAAAAGAAATTGTAAAGCCTTTTTTGCAGGATAAACGTTTTATTTATATCTATCAAGAGAATAAGGGGGTTTCTCATGGCAGAAATACGGGTATGAAAGCTGCAAAAGGTGAATACATTCAGTTTTTGGATGCGGATGATCTTATTGAAAAAGATAAGCTAAGGTCGGCCGTTAAGTTTTTAGTCAGTCATTTGGAATATGATCTTGTTTATTCCGATATGAGGTATTTTAAAGATGGTGAAATAAATAAACTTTTCATGTCGTATTCTTGCGATGAAAGCAGGGATAATGCATGGATGAGTTACGTTTCCGGCTCGGGAGAAAAAGTTGCAAATGTATTTCTTAATGGGAATACGATGGTAATAAGCTCCCCGGTTTTTCGTAGATCAATTTTATCAAGTGTTGGGTATTTCGATGAAAGTATACAGCACAATGAGGATTGGGACTTTTGGATGCGCATTGTGCTTTCCGGAAAGAGCATAAAATTTTTGAATGATGAAAATTCAAAAACGCTCATTCGTATCCATAAAAAAAGCGCAAGCAGGAATATTTTTAAGATGCAGGTTTGCGGTCTGGCGGTTTTGGAAAAAAATCGGGAAGCTATAAAATCCCTTGGCCTTAGTGGAAAATGGCAACAACGTGTAAATGACCATGTTTATGGTATTACAGAATCTCTTTTGAAAGTAAGCTCAAACAATGAATTTCGTGAAAAAATAAATTATCTCCGACAGTTTAATTTGTATGATAAAATTTTCAATAGGGAAGTTGGAGACGGTTTAAAAGCAAAACTGTTTTTACGTTTTAAAAAACTCTTTTCCTGATGGCGGAATATTTTGTGAGTATATGTATTCCAACTTATAACCAGACGGAGTTTTTGAAAAAAACTCTTGATTCACTATGCGTTCAAACCTATCGGAATTTTGAGGTTATTATTTCTGATGATTCAACTGATGACAGGGTTGAACTGTTTGTTAATGCTTATAAGGATCAATTAAATTTAAGTTACAATCGTAATACCCCTTCTCTTGGTTCGCCAGCTAACTGGAATAAGGCTTTGAGTCTTTCCAAGGGTGATCTGATAAAGTTTATTCATCACGATGACTGGCTGGCATGCAATACTGCTCTTGAGGAATTTGTAAATGTATTTAAGAAAAATTCAAATGTAAATTTCGCGTTTTGTACTTCGGAAATTCTGGATGTGAAGGAAAATAAAGTATCCTATAATAAACCTCCACATTCTTTTCTTGAAAAATTAAAGTCCGATCCGCGAATTTTATTTAATGATAACAGGATTGGATCGCCAACAGCCGTTATGTTCAAAAAATCGGCTTTACGTTTTGATGAGAGAATAAAATATGTAGTGGACATTGATTTTTATATAAGCTTACTAATGAAGAATAAAAACTTTGTTTTCATCGACAGGCCTCTCATAGTTAATACCAGCAATCACCCAGGACAAGTAACCACAGCCTCTTTAAATAAAGAAACTCAGGTTGGGGAGTATTGTTATCTTTACAATAAAATTTACAAGAGTAAAATTCCGGATATAGCATTAAGCAAATTTTTTAGAAGTCTGTTTAAAAAATATTCGGTAAAAAGTTTAAACGAAGTTGAGAAAATCATTGGAGAAAAACCTAAACCCGTATGGTATTTCAAACTTCTTGTGTTTTTAAGCAGGTAATTTTTGGAAAACGTTCAGTCTAATAAAGCCCCTTTAATATCGGTTATTCTACCAGTATATAATGCCGGTGGGTATATCAAAGATTCTATTCAGTCAATACTTGATCAGTCTTATCACAATTTTGAGCTGATTATTCTGAACGACGGATCTACTGATAATTCTGCTGAAAACATAAAATCGTTTAATGATTCCCGGATTGTTTACGTTGAACATGCTAATATGGGATTGGCCGCGACTTTAAATAAGGGAATTTCCATGGCGAAATCGGAATTGATAGCACGGCAGGATCAGGACGATATCAGCTTGCCTGAAAGATTGATGAAGCAGGTTCAGTTTATGTTAAATCATCCTGATGTTTTACTCCTTGGCACATGGGCCGAAATTTTTATGGATGACGGAAACGTTAAAGGTTTTCACAAACATCCTTCTGACCCGGCAATTCTTAAACTTGACCTTCTTTTCAATAACCCGTTTGTTCACAGTTCCGTAATGTTCAAAAAAAACGCTGTAGAAAAAGCTGGTGGATATACCGTTTCAAAAAATTATTTTGAGGATTATCATTTATGGAGCAGGCTTAGTGAAATAGGAAAAGTTACCAATCTGCCGGAGATTCTTGTGAGGTACAGGCATCATGAAAAAAGTCTTTCAAAAGGTGGTTCGTATTTTACTGAGGACGCCTTATTTTTGCAAAGTCAATTAAATATTGAAAATTTTCTCCAAAAAAAGAGTTCTGTAATTACAGATCTTTCCTCAATAATTCATGGAAGGTATCGGCATTTTAGTGGAAGTTCAGGAGAAGAAATGAAAAACTGTTTAGATGAAATAGGTAAGAGGATGATGGAACTATATCCTGATAAACCTGAACTTATATCTGAAAGAATCAAACAGCATAAAAATGTTTTTGGATATACGTTTAATGAGTATAAACTGAACAAGAAAAAGGCTTCGGGATTAAATAAATTTTTTAACAGAATACAGAATAAATTAATGGGTTATCATCCCTATGTTATTAATGAATAAATTAATAATGTTCAACTAAGTTGTGAGTAATCGTAGGATTAAAATATTACACTGTGTAGAATCTTACTATCCTTCAAAAGGTGGAATGCAGGAGGTTGTGAAGCAGTTAAGTGAACGGCTGGTTAAGATGGGACATGATGTTACCGTTGCAACCCGGAAAATTCAGGAACGTGATTTCGTTGAACTTAACGGTGTAAAAATTATCGATTTCAACATTTCAGGAAATCTTGTTTCGGGGATTACCGGTGAAACAGAAACGTACCGGAATTTACTTTTATCAGGAAGATTTGACGTTATTACTTTTTTTGCGGCGCAGCAATGGGCAACAGATCTGGCCTTAGATATACTTCCACAAATTCCTTCAATAAAGGTTTCGGTGCCTACCGGCTACTCAGGCTTATACTGGAGTAATTATAAAGATTATTACGAAAAGATGAAGCAATGGATTAAACATTACGACATGAATGTTTATCTAAGTAACGATTATCGTGATATTAATTTCGCCAGGGCGAACAATATTACTAAACTAACCATAATACCTAACGGTGCAGCGGCGGATGAGTTTGAGCCCGATTCTGTTATCGATGTGCGGAAGCAATTAGATATTCCTGAAAAACATAAGATCGTTTTACTTGTGGGTTCCTATACCGGGCTTAAAGGTCACCGAGAAGCGGTAGAGATAATGTTGCGGTCGTCTTTAAAAGATGTGACTTTGTTAATGATTGGGAATGACGGTGATAATTTTTACCGTCAGTATATTAAACACCCGGTTCTTGGATTATTATTTATTATCAATAAAATTACGCGTCGCAAGAAAATAATTTTTAAATCCTTTACGCGCGAGTTTACAGTAGCAGCTTATAAGCAAGCAGATTTGTTTTTATTTCCTTCTAATATAGAATGTTCTCCAGTGGTTTTATTTGAGTGCGCCGCCGCTAAACTTCCCTTCATTTCTTCCGACGCGGGAAACGCAAAAGAAATCGCGGAGTGGACCAGGGGCGGAATTGTTGCGGGGACTTTTAAAGATGCTGATGGAATGAGTCACGTTAATATTGAAGAATGTGTAAAACTGACTGAGGCTCTGTTGAAAGATGAAAAGCAAAGAAAACAAATGGGTGAAACCGCCTTTAAGGCCTGGAGAGAAAAATTCAGCTGGGAAAAAATAACTCAACAATATGAGCAACTGTATTTATCTTTAGTGAAATGATCATTGTAAAACTCATAGGAGGTTTAGGTAACCAGATGTTTCAGTACGCGGCGGGAAAGGCATTGTCGCTTGAACGTGGGACGGAGTTGTTAATTGATAAGTCTGACCTGGATAAAGAAACCAATGGAGCCTTTACGAAACGGCATTATGAGTTAGGTTGTTTTAATATAACAGAACGGTTTGCGAATAGCAATGATTTATTTCCTTATAAAAATATTGGTTCTTCCAGGTTAAAAAGATTACGGGATCGTTATTTTCCGTGGTTGGTTAACAAGGTTAGTTTTTATGAATCCGGAAATTCTTTTCACCGCAATTTTTTTAAGCTTCCGGCTAACACTTATTTAAATGGGTTTTGGCAGAGTGAAAAATATTTTAAGAAATACGAAACGCAGATTCGCAATAGTTTTCAAATAAAGGATCCATTGCCGGACGAACTGAAGGATGTTTTACAAAATATAAGAACCACAACAAGCGTTTCGCTTCATGTTCGTAGAGGGGATTATGTTTCGTTGAAGTCGGCAAATGATTATCATGGCTTGTGTTCTCAGGAATATTATGAAGCGGCTATTGATAAACTCAAAAAAAAATATCGTGATATTGTCATATTTGTTTTTTCTGATGATATTGAGTGGTGTAAAACAAATTTGAATTTTAATAGCCCAATGCATTTTATTTCGCAGAATAAAGGAGCACAATGGGACCTTTATTTAATGAGCGAATGCAGGCATAATATAATTGCAAACAGCAGTTTCAGCTGGTGGGGCTCATGGTTAAACACTAATCCAAATAAAGTTGTAATAGCGCCTAAAAACTGGTTTCGCGATACAACTATTTCAACAAATGATTTAATACCGGAAAACTGGATAAGACTCTGATGAAAATAGCGTATCTGATACTGGCCCATAAAAATCCGTTCCAATTGCTGTTACTGATAAACTCTCTCAGAGACGGAAAGTCACATTTTTTCATACACATTGATAAAAAATCTTCTGACGATTTTACTTTTATCAATGGTAATGATATTACTTTCTGTGAAAATCGTTACGATATAAAGTGGGGGGGATTTAACATGGTTAAAGCAACAATTGGACTAATGAATGAGGCTTCTAATTCAGATTTTGATTATTTTATTTTGTTGAGTGGCATGGATTTTTCAATAAAATCAAAAGGATTGATACAGCAATTTCTGAAAGATTCAAAAGGGAAGTCGTATTTAAGCTACTATCATGTTCCCACAGCTCAATGGATAGATAATAAATACAGATACGAGAAATATTTTTTCAATTTTAAAAATAGGTTTCTCAGATCATTGTTTAACAGGCTAAGCCAAAAGTTACCCTATAAAAGAAAATTCTATAACGGAATGCAGCCCTATATTGGCTCGCAATGGTGGATACTGCATAGGGATCATTTTAAGTATGTACTTGATTATTTAAAAGAAAATCCGGGGCTTTATGGATTTTTTAAATACACATTTGTTCCTGATGAAATGGTGTTTCAATCTGTTTTATTGAATTCTGTGTACCGGAATGATATTGTAAATAAAGATCCGAGATTTTTGAAATGGACAAATCAATCGGCCAGCCCTTTAGTTTTTACAATGCAGAATTATAAAGAAATACTTTATAGTGACGCTTTGTTTGCACGTAAATTTGACGTGGCAATTGATGAAGAAATTGTACATCGCATAAAAGAACATATTAGTGAATAAAAGACCGATAACCGTATTAATGCCTGCATATAATGCTTCTCAATTTATAAAGGACGCAATTGAAAGTATTTTGGTACAAACGTTCAGGGATTTTGAGTTTATAATTATTAACGATGGTTCAACGGATAATACCGAAAGTATTATTAGAAGTTATAATGACGAACGTATTAAATACATAAAGAATGAAAAGAATCTTGGGTTAATAGCTTCACTAAACAAAGGTTTAAATATAGCTGCCGGAACTTACATTTCCCGGATGGATGCGGATGATATAGCGCTTCCTGAACGATTAAAATTGCAGTTGGATTATTTTAATAAGTTTCCTGATACAATAGCCGTTGGTTCTGATTATTTTTTGCTGCAAAACAAAAAACTCTCGAGGGTTAAAAATGTAAATGATAGTGATTATCTGAAAGGGATTTTACTTTTTTCTCCTTGTTTTTGCCATCCTTCAGTTATGTTCAAAAAAGAAATTTCAGGAAAAGTAGCTGAATATAAGAGGGAATATTTACATGCTGAAGACTATAAGATGTGGACTGACCTTTCCCTTACCGGAAAATTTGGCAATGTAAATGTACCGTTGTTGAAATATCGCGCGCACAATTCGCAAATCAGCTACAACAACCGATTGGCTCAGCAAAAAATTAGCGAGAGGATAAGGGAAGAATACTATGAGCAACTTGGCTTCTCCCTTTCAAATGGCGAACTAAGGGCATTGCATATTGTGGGCAACAATGTCTTCATTACTTCAGAAGAAATTTTAAGGGATATTGATAAGGCCTTGTTAAGCTTAAAAAAACAAAACGAAAGTCTTAAAAAATTTAATACATTATCTTTTGAAAGGCTTCTTCTCAAGTTTTGGTCCGACAGTTGCGGCTATACAAACCTTGGCATGAGAGCTTTCAGAATTTTTTTATCTTCCAGGTTGTCTGCAAGCGCATCATTTTCTCTAAGGTTTAAAGTGCTGGCTAAAAGTATCATAAGAAAATACCGGAATCCTCTAAAGCAATTTTTGTAATTCCGAGATCCAGTGTTGCCAGTTAAGAGTACTGAGATATTCTTTTCGTGTGGTTTTTCTCAGTTCGATATATTGTTGCGGGTTATTCATTAGCGCTTCTATTTTCTCCGCATAGCCCTTGCCGGTATCATTATAATCAATCAGCCAGCCATTAACGCCCTCATGTAAATGGCCTTTTACACCGCCTGTATCAGCCACCAGGCAAGGAATTCCAAAAGCGCTGGCTTCGTTTATAACAATTGGTGTACAGTCGAACCTTGTAGGTAAAATTATAAAATGGTGCGCCTTATAAATTTCAAATAATTTTTTCTGACCTTCTTTATTATTCTTATCAATAAAGGGAATTACCGATAAACGTGGATGTGTAGTGTTATCAGGAGGTGTACATCCGAGAACCGTTAGGTGAATATTTGGATATTTATCGGCCAATATTTTAAAAGCGTTAAAGGCGATATCGCCGCCTTTACTTTCCCAGTATACTCCAACGAATAATAATTTCCATTCCCTTGGGATTTCGTTTTCAGAAATGCTATCCGGTAGAATTTCAAAGTTTGCTCCGTAAGGAATTACCTTTACCTTTTCAGATGAAGCTCTATAATCATTTATTACCGACTTAGCAGCCCACTGAGAAGAAACAATAACAAGTTTGCTGTTGTCAATTGCGCGCTGCTCAATGCTATTTCCTTCCTTAATGGCCCATGCCGCAAGGTTACTCAGGTTTTTGTGATAGTTTAAGCAGCCCGCGAAAGTTCCGTCGGTGATATAAATAATTGGGATATCCGTTTTAAGGAACGCTATTTCTCCTGAAGCAGCAGGAGCAATAAGGAAGTCGTATTTTTTATTTTTAAGTTTTGCATTAAAGTAGTTTGCGTGCCCTTTACTCACAAAAACGGTATGGCGGTAGCTTATTCGTTTTTTAAAAATTATCTTATAGATTTGATTCAGCACTCTAAGCAAAAAAATTCTTACTGCTGGCTGATACGGCCCCAGAATATCTATCGTTCCTATAGATTGAAGGTGCTTATAAATACTGTAATGGGTGCCAGACCATACTTTCTTATTTTTAGGATCTTCAGAAGATAAATATGCGAACCTGTATTTTTTCAGAATAATTTAGTTTATTTATGAGGATTAAATAATATTAAATTTGAATCCTTTGAATGGCTCCAAAGATAACAAATAAACGTGCAATACTGCTAACAGGTACGGTTATTCCAAACAGCATTTATACAGGATATAATAATCCTGAAAAAAGATTACAGGATTATCTTAAAGCCATAGAATTTTATTGCAATATTTTTAAGAACGAAGATGTTTTTTTTCTCGAGAATTCAGAATTTGATTTGGATTCGAATATGGATTATAAATCAATTCGTGGAAAATATACATTTACGATGCTGCGTTTTCCAAAATCAGAAAAATTTAACGAGGGTAAGGGATACCAGGAATTTGAAATGGTTGATAAAGCAGTTGATATGCTGAAAGACAAATATGCTTCCTTCATAAAAATTACCGGGCGTTATATTGTTTTAAATATTAAAACCATTACTGCCGGCAAGTGTACAGGGATAGTGATAGATTTAAACAAACGGCTTAAAAAAGCAGACACATACCTTTTATATTTTACCACTGATTTTTATATGAGATTTCTTAAACAACAATATAAAAATGTAAAGGATAACGAAGGGATATTTATAGAGCATGTTATTTATAGCAAAATAGAGGAAGGCAATCTTTTCGGCTATTGTTCATTGTTTAGTAAAACTCCATTATTGTCTGGTATATCCGGTTCGTACGGTATTAATCTTAAGCGAAACAGGTTAAGGGTACTTGTAAGAAATATAGAGCGCTTTTTTTATAATATCTTTAACATAAAGGTATTTTTTTACTAATTTTAAACCTTTGGTTAATCTATTTTTCGGCTATTTACAAGGCATTTATGAAGCTTTCCATCATTATACCATCTTACAATCAGCATTTGTATATTGAGGAAACACTCAAAAATGTAATTGAATTAAAAGAAACGGCTAAGAGTCGTGATATTCAGGTAGAGGTTTTATTGTTTGACAGTGAATCGGATGAACCTGTACAGCAAATGATTTCTAAATACCGTTCACAGCTTGATTTTGTTGAAGTAAAGAAGGATAAGGGGCAATATGATGCAATTAATAAAGGTATACAGCGTTGCACTGGCGATTACTGGACATGGCTGAATACAGATGATACCCTTGATATCAAAGGTTTTTTTCAACTGGCAGATATTTTGCTACACCGGCCGGCTATTGATTATATCTATGGAGATATTGATTACATCGATGAAAAAAGCAATATTACCCGTAGTTTCAAAAGCTATCCGATAGATAAGCATACGATGGTAACCAGGGTTCCGGGAATATTTCAGCAAGGTTCTTTTTTCAAAAAAGCCTTCACGGATAAAATAGGGGTGCTTAAAGATTATAATTGTTGCTTTGATTACGAATATGTACTAAGGTGTCTTTCTAACAACGCGGTGGTTTATGTTTGTAATTTTAAGGTAGCCAATTTCCGTCAACATAACGTTTCAAAAACAGGAAGTTTAACTCCGGTTTTTATTCGTGAGCAGCTTGATATAAGTAAAGCATATGGTCGCAAATTCTGGCATTTTTTAACCTGGTTCTCGCGTTTAAGGCTATTAAAACATAAATTATTTCCACGGTCATGAAAGTATTGCTATTAGCGGATACATACAGTGAACATACCGAGAAATGGGCACTTGGGCTGGCCAATCAGGGTGTGCAAATTGGTTTGTTCAGTTTTAACAAAGCATCGTATGAATGGCACAATCATAAAAACATTACAGTGTTTTTTGAGCCGGAAACTAAAATAAACGCGGAAAAAACATTAACCAAGCTTTCCTATTTAAAATACGTGACTATCCTTAAACGGATTATTAAAAATTTTAATCCGGATATTCTACATGCGCATTATGCCACCAGCTATGGGCTGGTTGGTTCGTTATCAGGATTTCATCCGTTTGTTTTATCGGTATGGGGTTCGGATGTTTATGATTTTCCAAAAAAATCCAAACTTCATAAAAAAGTTTTTCAATACAACCTTAAGAAGGCCGATGTAATTTTGTCTACCAGTGAGGTGATGAAGAAAGAAGTCCTGCGTTATACAACAAAGGAAGTTATAGTTACACCATTTGGTGTAGATACAAAAAAGTTCTGTAAAAAAATTAATCCAAAAAGGAAAGCGGATACCATTTATATTGGAACTATAAAGCCTATTGAGGAAAAATACGGAATTGTATATATTATTGAAGCCGCAAAAATTCTTGTTGAGAAATATAAAGATCTCAATTTTAAGTTTTATCTCATTGGCAGTTCAGGCGATTTAGGATATTATAAAAAGATTATTGAGCGCAAACAGCTTACCCCTTACTTTGAGGTAACAGGACGTATCCCTTTTTCTGAAATCAGTGATTACCATAACCTGATGGATATTTTTTTAAACGTTTCTATTGACGACAGTGAAAGCTTTGGTGTGGCCGCGGTAGAGGCTATGGCTTGCGAGAAGCCTGTAATTGTTACCGACGTTGGCGGGTTAATGGAAGTTGTTGATCATGGGAAATTTGGCGTTGTAATTCCTAAGAAAAATCCTATGGCACTTGCAGGAGCTATTGAAGCGTTTCTCAATAATAAAGAAGAAATGGAAGAGTTTGGGAAAAGAGCCAGGCAGCATGTACTTGAACTGTACAATTGGGATAATAATTTGAAGAAGATGATCGATATCTACACTAACATTTTAGAGAACAAAAAGTGATTTTAAAACCTGTAAGCGATATAGATTTTTTTTGTTCAAATGCCGAACCTTCGCTCGGAGTATTTGGAAGTAAAAAATGGCTGCAGGTATATGGCGATAAACTCACTCTGATAGGAATTTACAAAGACGAACATCAGTTAATAGGTGGGTTCTATTATATGAATACAAAAAAAATTGGCTTTACGTTTATTAAATTACCACCTTATACGCCGCATTGCGGTTTGTTCTTTAAATCGGAGAGTAAAAACCGGGCATCTTTTAATAGTTTTTCAAAAGAGGTTGTAACTGAAGTATGCGATTATATTTCAGGTTTAAAAAGCTCATTAACTATATTAGCTTTTCCAAGTGATGTGATAGATTTGCAACCTTTTATTTGGAAAAAATATAAAGTTATTCCAAACTACACTTACAGAATAGATCTGGGAAAAAGTTTGGAGGAGATAAAAGCAAATTTTGACTCTAAAAATCGTAATGTAATCAGTAAAGCTTTAAAAGAAGATGTGACACTTACTGAAAACAAACTTTCAAAAAAGGAATTATTTTCATTCTTTAATAATTCGCTTTCCGCTACTGATGCTAATATTTATAAGGAAGAGCTGGAAAATATTTTCCTAGAGTTTTCTGATGATAGTAATTCCTTTAGCATGGAAGCATATAAAAATAATGAGTTGCTAGGGGCGGTTTTTTGTGTAATGGATAAAACCAATTGCTATTATTTATTAGGAGGAGTAAATAAAAATTCAGGAGTACAGGGAGTAAATAATTTATTAATTCAGCAAAGTATAGAAAAGGCGAAAACGTGTGGATGTAAGATTTTTGATTTTGAAGGGTCAATGCTAAAGGGAGTAGAAAAATTCTTCAGAAGTTTTGGCGCCGAACTCGTACCTTATTACACAGTAAATAAAGGTGCGCTTGCAGTAGAATTATTGTTAAAGTTCAAAAAGCGGGAGTTGTTTTGAGGGTTCAGGAAGTAAATAAAATATCCCCTTTCTATAAGAAATTGCAGGATTTCGTTAGCACACATAATTTGTTGTTTAATTCGGCATCCTGGCTGAAAAATTATTCTGAAAAAAATATCCGTCAGTGTGTCATTCTTAATAACAATGATGATGTGATTGGCTGTTTTAATTATTACATATTTAAAAAAGCGATGTTTAAATTTCTTATTACACCGCCCTTTTCTCCTGATATTGATCTTTTTTACGTTAATCCCGCTGAATCTGTTGTAGGAAAAAATTCATTTAACAAGGAGTTAATAACGTCCCTGGCTAATTACTTTGAAGAACTGAAGATTCCTTATGTGAATATCAATCTTCCCGCTGGCATTGTTGATACACAACCTTTCATATGGAAGGAATATATCTCAAGAAGTCGTTATTCTTATCTTATAAATCTTTCATTAACACAGGAAACGCTATGGAATAATCTGTCTTCTGAAAAGAGAAAAAGTATTAATAAAGCCATGAAAGATAATATTCAGGTTGTTCAAACAAAGGATATGGATATTGTTTATTCGCTCGTTCTTAAATCTCTTGAAAGAAATGAAATAGCCAAGAACCGAAATGTGATTAAAAACATTTTGTTTTCATTTGCCGATTCCTCAAATTCTTTTGCGTTTGTGGCGCAAAAAGATGGAATTGCTATCGGAGCAGCTTTTTGTGTGATCAGCAAAAAGAAAGCAATGTATTTATTCGGAGGTTTTGATTCGGAAAATAAGCACCATGGGGCGGGAGTTTCGTGTATGTGGCAAAGCATATTAAAAGCAAAGGAATTGGGCCTTCAATTTTTTGATTTTGAAGGTTCGATGAATCCTGATATTGAACGTTATTTCCGGGAATTTGGGGGAGAATTGATTTCGTATTTCAGTGTTCAGAAAATTAAGCCGGCTTTGAAAGCTGTTCTCGCATTAAAAAAACATAATCCCGTTTAAATTTTTATGAAGGCCATTATTTCACATGATATAGACCACATAAAAGTATCTGAGCATTTGCTTCGGGACATGATTGTTCCCAAATACATGGCAAGAATGCATGTAGAACTTGTTACAGGAAAAATTTCAACCCGGGAATATATTTTGCGCTGGTCGGATGTGTTCAAGAATAAATGGCAGAATATTGATGAGCTAATCACATTCAACAATATAAATCATATTCCTTCTTCATTCTTTATTGCCGTAAACAGGGGCATTGGTCTTAATTATAATATTCATTCGGCCCTCCCTTGGATTTTACAGATGCAGTTAAGGAATTGTGAGATTGGAATTCATGGAATAGAATTTGAGCATAGTAGCCTTATCAAAAATGAATTTGATCTGTTTTCATCTCTGACAAAAAGCAAAAATTTTGGAATCCGCATGCATTATGTACGTAGCAGTTCAGAAACATTTAAGTTGCTTGCTGATTGTGGGTATAAGTATGACAGCACCGAACATTCGTTTCGGAATCCATATAAAATTGGCAACATGTGGGAATTTCCTTTTCAGATAATGGACGGATGGATAATTGAAAAAGGCAAAAGCTGGCAATCGGTTAATTTTACACAGGCGCAGGATACCACTAAGCGTTTGATTGAAAAAGCCGGGAAAGAAAATTTAAAATATCTTGGCATTGATTTTCATGACAGGTATTTCTCACATTCCTTTAAAACCTGGCTCAATTGGTACATGTGGCTTGTAGAATATCTAAAGCAGAATAAAATCGAATTTATAAATTACAATATGGCTATTGCCGAATTGGAAAAATAATATGAGCATTTGGAACGGCGAAATATCAACCCGACTTTTGAACGATTTGAATAAAAACACTCTTGGGGAATTTTTTGAAATTGAATTTATTGAAGTTGGTGTTGATTATTTGAAGGCTACCATGCCGGTAACAAGCAAAACAAAGCAGCCTTTTGGTTTGTTGCACGGTGGAGCTTCGGTAGCCCTTGCCGAAACCATTGGCAGTGTGGCAAGCTGGTGCGCAATAAACCGGGAGCTATTTATTGGTGTTGGAATTGAAATTAATGCAAGTCATATCAAAGCGGTAACGCAAGGAATGGTTACCGCAGTTTGCCGTCCTGTAAAAGTAGGGGGCAAGACGCACATCTGGGACATACAAATATTGAATGAGCAAAACGAGTTGTGTTGTGTAAGCAGGTTCACTGCAATGGTTGTTCCAAAATCAATATCAAAAAAATAAACACCCGCCCGGAATAATCTGCAATAAAAAACCCCGCCGATTAGCAGGGTTCAATTATTAATGGTGTTAAAGAATTATTTCTTTTTTGAGTAACGGCTGCGGAATTTATCAACGCGACCAGCAGTATCTACAAGCACTTGTTTACCGGTATAAAACGGATGTGAAGTCATTGAGATATCAAGTTTCACTAACGGATACTCATTTCCGTCTTCCCATGTAGCAGTTTCTTTAGTATCGGCACATGAACGGGTTAAAAATGAATAACCGTTGCTCATGTCTTTAAACACGCATAATCTGTAGCTTTCCGGGTGAATTTCTTTTTTCATTGTAACTAATTTTAAAATCGGGCTGCAAATATACGATATAATATTTAATATGGCAAACTATTTTTAGGTAAGGTTAAGCTCACGCTATAAATGCAGACAGGTATTGGCTCAACTAATTAACAAAAAAAATTGGGGCTATATTTGTTTTTTAATTTTCTTTAACTAATTTAGCACCCTAGGTATATTGTATAAAATGTATACCTACAATTTTATTAACATTAAAGTATGAAAAAACTTTTTACCAAAATTGCTATTGCAGTAGCAGGTTTTACAGGGGTTGCGGTAGCTCAGCAAGACCCTCAGTTCACTCAATGGATGCATAACCGGTTAATTTATAATCCGGGATACGCAGGTACTTCAGGTGCCATTTGCGGAGTTTTACAATTCCGTCAGCAGTGGGTGAATTTTACCGGTGCCCCCCAGTCTATAGCAGTGGCAGGTGATATGCCTATACAGGGACTTCCATTAGGTGTTGGTCTTAATATTATCAGCGATAAAATTGGGCCTATGAGTACAAACTTTGTTCGTGCCGCAGGAGCATGGAATAAAAAATTGGCTGGTGGAACCTTGGGTATTGGTTTAGATGTTGGTATGCTTCAAAAATCTATTAATGCCAGCTGGATCGTTCCAGAGCCTGATAAAATAGATCCAACTATTCCAGGTTCTTATGGTGATAATGGTTATAGTAACTCATCATTAAATAAGGTAACTTATGATTTAGGATTTGGAGCTTTTTACCAAATTCCTGGCAGATTTTATGCTGGTTTATCAAGTACTCACTTACCTGCTCAAACGGTTGGTTCAGGTGACATTAAATATGATATGACTCGTCACTATTATGTAATGACTGGTTATACATATGATTTTAATCCTATGAACGCTTTAGGTGTTAACATTAAATATAAATCAGATCTAGCCGCAGGTGCGTTAGATGCGAATTTAATGTATACATGGGATAAAATGATTTCTGCAGGAGCAACTTATCGTTTTGGTGATGCTGCTGCATTATTGTTAGGATATCAGTCACGACCTTTTGGCGGTGGATATACTGCTAAAGTTGGTTATTCATACGATTTCACTTTATCAAAAGTTAAAGGGTACTCAAGTGGTACTCATGAAATTATTCTGGGAGTATGTTATGTACCAAAAATTAAGAAAATCACCTCTTACGGTGACCCACGCTTCCTGAATTAATAAAAATTGTAACCTTTTTGCGAAAATTTCGTTAAAGCCATTTACAACTAACAATTAATGTTAATAAGTTTAAACAAAAAAGCAGTTGTAACTTTTAATTGCAGTTGGGTTATAAACTAAAACAAGTATTATGAAAAAACTTTTGGTATTAGCTTCATTTGTGGCCGTTGTTACCGGATGTAACAAGCGCACCGGCGAACTTACTGGTGTGGTTGGCCGCGAAAAATGGTATCAGCCCGATCCATTCGGAACGCTTTACATTCCAATGGGAAGCTACCACATGGGTCCTGATGATGAAGAAGCCCCAATGGCGCACACAACCAAATCTAAAATGGTTTCGGTGCAAGCTTTTTATATAGACGATTCTGAGATCTCCAATAACGAGTATCGCCAGTTTGTTTACTGGGTTCGCGACTCAATTGCACGTAAATTACTTGCTTTTGGTTCTAACGGGGAGGCCGAAGATTTTCAGATATCTCAGGATGAATTCCTTGAAATGTGGCCTGTTTACAAAGGAGATAATAACCTGCAGGATCCATATATTAATTGGGAAACCCGAATTAAGTGGGATAGTGATGACGATGATTATCGCGCGGATCTTCAGCCGCTTTATTTACCGGAAGGTGAACGTTTTTACAACCGTAAGGAAATAGATACCCGTAAATTAAACTACGAATATTACAGAATAGATATCCGTTTAGCCGCTTCAAAATCTAACCGTTTCGTGCCTAATAAATCTGCCGATATCCAGGATGCTGCGCATGATTACAAAAAGGCTGATTATATTAACGGTGTTACTTTAAATGATGGACAGAATGGGGCTCCTGGATCTCCTTCAACTTTAGTTGGTGATCCTTCAAAAGACAGCAAGACCCTTGGTACCTACAATGTAAAAGATCAAATGTCAGTAGGGCAGGGTAATTATGTTCCAAGAGAAAGAAAAGGTGTTGACCGCTCTGTGTTTATTGTTAAGGATATTATCAATGTATACCCTGATACTTTAGCATGGGTGCACGATTATACATACTCCTTCAACGAGCCATTAACTAACATGTATTTCTGGCATCCGGCTTATGATGATTATCCGGTTGTAGGCGTAACTTGGAAGCAGGCCCGTGCTTTCTCTATCTGGCGTTCATTTTTACTTAACAATTTCCTTATTGGAACCGGACAGTCAATTGTAAACGACTTCCGTTTACCAACAGAGAGCGAGTGGGAATATGCCGCACGTGGTGGTCTGGATAAATCTCCATATCCTTGGGGTGGTCCTTACATCCGTAACGCCCGCGGATGTTTCTTAGGTAACTTTAAACCAATGCGCGGATCTTATATCGATGATGGCGGATTCCATTCAGTATATATTTATTCGTATAACCCAAATGATTACGGATTATATTGTATGGCTGGTAACGTTTCTGAGTGGACAAGTAACGCTTATGACGAGTCTGCTTACGATTTCCAGCATGATTTGAACCCTGATTATGTTTATGAAGCGCAAGAGAAAGATGCAAACGTTTTAAAACGTAAAGTAATTCGTGGTGGAAGCTGGAAAGATGTTGGTTATTACCTTCAAACCAGTGCCCGTACCTATGAGTATCAGGATACAGCAAAATGTTACTTAGGCTTCCGTAACGTAATGACTTACCTTGGCCGCGCTAAAGGCGATGATATTTAATAAGGAAACACACACAAACAAATAATAACGCAAACACAAATAATAACAACAAACACAAACAAAACACAGCTATGAGTAAATTAGGAAAAGTAAAAGGGTTCAAAAGGTTCTTACACCTTGCTTCTTGTATCGGCGCAGCCGTAGTAATTTTGGGAGCATTATTTAAAATTATGCACTGGCCTGGTGCTTCGGCCATGTTGATCGTGGGTCTTGGAACAGAAGCATTTTTATTTGGTTTATTCGCATCAGATATTCCGCATGAAGAAGTTGACTGGACTTTAGCATATCCTGAACTGGCTGGTATGGGTCATGAAGAGCAGGAAGAAACAGCCGCGTCTTCTTTGCCTATAAGCAATCAATTGGATAATTTATTAGCCGAAGCTAAAATTGGTCCTGAATTATTGGAAAGCTTAGGTACAGGTATGAAAACGTTAGGAGAATCTGCAAGTAAAATTGCTGATATCAGTAATGCTACTGTAGCTACAAACGAATACGTAAGTAATGTGAAAAAGGCTTCTGACAGCGTTTCTGATCTTGCCGATACTTATCAGAAGGCTGCAAGTTCTATTTCTAGCTTAGCTGAGTCAAACGACGCAGGTTATTCAATTGGTGAATCATTAAATCAGGTTTCTAAAAACTTATCAGCACTCAACGCAACATACGAATTACAGTTACAAGGAAGTAAAACTCATTTGGATGCTACAAGTAAATTCTATGATGGTTTACATGAGTTAATGAAAAACTTACATGATTCAGTAGATGATACTAAGAAGTATCGCGCAGAAATGAGCCAGTTATCAACTAACTTAACTGCCTTAAATACCATTTATGGTAACATGTTAAGTGCAATGAATTTCAACAAAGCTTAATATAAATATAAGCTGTAACCAAGTTGAGTTCTAGCATTATTAGTACAATTATTGTTTAATCACACACATAAAACAAATTAGTTAAAATGGCAGGTGGTAAAGAAACCCCGAGGCAGAAGATGATTGGTATGATGTACCTGGTACTCACCGCACTTCTTGCTATGAACGTATCAAAGCAGATTCTGAAAGGGTACATTACAGTTAACGAGAGTATGGAGAAAAGCAAGAAAAATCTTGCCGAAAACAACAAACGTGTAATCGATGCTTTTCAGAATACAATTAATGGTAACCCCGCTGCAAAACCTTATTATGATAAGGCTCTTGAAGCTCAAAAAGAAATCAATGCTGTTTTCAAATATCTAGATGAGGTAAAAACAGAAGTTGTAAAGGAAACAGAAAAACTTGAAGCTGGAGCTGATACAGCTCAGTTAAGGTTTTTACAAAAGATCGACGATTACGATATGCCAACGCACGTTTTAATCGGTAGTGATGCTGCTACTCCTGAAAATAAGCCACATTCAGCTGTAGAATTGGCAAGTAAGCTTGACGGTTTACATAATAAACTTGTTGGAATGCTTGACAATATGCAAAAAGATTCTAAAACCAAATTACTTCCTGACGATCTTAATGGTTTGAAGAAAAAAATTGGTAGTCTTAAGCCGGTTGACAGTGGTGCAGAAGAAGATGGAATTAAAATGACATGGCCTGTTGAAAATTTCTATCACTTGCCAATGGCAGCGGTAGTTTGTAACTTAAATAAAATGCAGGCTGATCTTCGTAACGTAGAAGCTGAGATCTTACAGGTATTTAGTGGAGCAAGTGGTAAACTCGCATTAAAGTTTGACAGATTAACCGCTAAGGTAATTGCTCCATCTTCATACATTCAGGCCGGTCAGCCTTATAAAGCTGATATCTTCCTAGCAGCTTCCTCAAGCGCTATGACAGATGATATGATGCAGGTTTTAGTTGGTGCTGATTCTGCTTCAGGTCAGGGTGGAAGTCCAATCAAAATTGAAGGTGGTATGGGTAAATACGAAGTTGGTACTGGTGGACAAGGTGAGCAAACCTATAAAGGTATTATCAAGTTTAAAAAGCCGGATGGAACTTTTGATCACTATCCTTTCCAGGGTTCTTACATGGTAGCTGCTCCTGCAGTTGCTGTTGAAGCCGAGAAAATGAACGTGTTTTATATCGGTGTTGACAACCCAATTGCAGTTTCTGCAGCAGGTGTTGCGCCTACTGATTTACTTGTTAACGCTTCTGGTGGTGGTGTAACCAAAACTGGTGGTGCTGGTGGAAAATTTGTTTTAAGGTTTACTTCACCGGGCGAGTGCTCTATCAGTGTATCAGCTAAAACAAAAGATGGTACTAAACCTCAGGGGCCTCCAAAGAAATTCCGTGTTAAGAAAATTCCTGATCCGGTTGCAAAAGTTGGTGGAAAGACTGGTAACGTAGAAGTTAAAAAAGTGGAACTTGGTCAGATTGGTGGTGTTGGTGCTGAGCTGGCAGGTTTTGATTTCGATGCTAAATTTATTGTTGTGTCTTTTGAATTAAGCGCAGTAGTTAAGGGTGCTTTAAAATCAGTTTCTTGTCCTGGTAACAGTTTATCGTCTGAGGCGAGAAGTATTTTAAGTGCAGCTGGTGTTGGAAGTAAAATTTTCTTCGAAAACGTTAAAGCCAAAGGACCAGACGGAACTATCCGTAACATTCCTGGTGTAACATTAAAAGTAAAGTAACATAAACATGAAAAAGTTATTTTTAGCCATATTAACAGTTCTGTCATTAAGCTCCCTGGCTCAACAGGGTGTATTCCAGCCCGGCGATTACAGGGATGGTATTTATGACAAAGAAAACGCGGTTAACCGCCGTTTCATTCCCTACACCCACCTTCGTGAGGGTGATGTAACTTGGGAAAAGCGCGTTTGGCGTGAGCTTGATATGCGCGAAAAAGTAAACCAAACATTGTACTATCCTGTAGAATTAATTTCAGGAAGAATGTCGCTTTTTCAGGTTTTAGCTAAATACATTTTACAGGATCAGATTATTGCTTTTGGTGACGAGGAATTTCAGATTCCTCTGGAGAAAATGGCAATCCGCGATAAACTGAAAAAGTGCGACTCTACTGATCAAACTTCATATACGCCAGATGGTACAGAAGTTATTACAAAGGTCTTTGTTTGTGATTCAACATCAATTTTCAGAGCTATTCGTAAATATCGTTTAAAGGAAGACTGGTTCTTTGATAAGCAAAAATCGGTTCTTGAAGTGCGAATAGTTGGATTAGGAGTGTTCACTTATGACGAAGACAAAGAAGCTTTAAGAGAGCAGTTTTGGGTATATTTCCCGGCCTGCAGACCTTTCTTTGCAAAGCATGAGGTATTTAATCCTAAAAATGATAGCGAACGCAGAACTTTTGAGGATGTTTTCTGGAAACGTCAGTTTGCAAGTACAATCGTAAAAGAAAGTAATGTGTACGATAGAGGTATTCAGGAATATTCACGCGGAATAGACGCCCTTCTTGAATCCGACAGGATTAAAGGGGATATCTTCCGATGGGAACATGACTTATGGCACTTCTAACAAGTTAAATAAAATCACTTAAAAGCGATACAGAAATGTATCGCTTTTTTTATGTTTATAAAAGGTTAAAATTTGTAAAACTAAAGAGCCATTTTGCAAAGCTTGGTATATTTGTTGATATAGTAACATCTATGATAAAAACAATAAGTATCCTGTTCCTTGCTTTTAGTTCATTTATGTCTTTTGGGCAGAAGCAAGCCAAAACATTCTCTTTCAAAATCGACGGAACAATAAGAAATTTTGTCGGTAATACAATTTACGTTCATCATAAATGGGACGAAAAGGATCACACTGATTCAGCAAAAATCATAAATGGAAAGTTTACATTTAATTTAAAAAGCATCGATCCAAACATGTATTGGTTTACCACAACCAATAACATAAATGCACAGCCCAATTTTATTTTCTTTGCCGATGAGGCACCCGTTAAGGTTACCCTAATTGGCGATTCAATATGGAACTCAAGAGTGGAAGCGGGCCAAACTCAAAAGGATTATGTTGACTACCGTGCTATGATAAATGGTTTTGTTGCTCAGCAGCAAAAAATGCAGGACGACTACAATCAGGCGGCTCAAAAGAACGATTTTAATACCATGAACGCTATCCGTAGCGAATATCAGAATCTGAACACACAGTTTCTTTCTGGACTGAAAAATTTCGTGAAAACGCATCCAAAGTCGGCGGTGAGCGGCTTTATTATCTATAACGATATGAATAATCCAAATGTTCCGTATGAGGATGTTCTTGAAGCTTTAAGTTATATCGATAAAAGCATTGAAAATACAAAATTTATTAGGCTAGCCAGCAAGCGTGTGGAAAGCGTTAAGGGAACAATGGTAGGATATCCAGCCAATAATTTTACTCAAAATTCGCCGGATGGAAAACCTGTTAAACTTTCAGATTTTAAAGGGAAATATGTGTTGGTAGATTTTTGGGCAAGCTGGTGCGGTCCTTGTCGCCAAGAGAATCCAAACGTTGTGGCAGCTTATAATAAATATAAAGACAAGGGCTTTACCATTTTAGGTGTATCATTCGATTCAAGCAAGGACAAGTGGCTGGAAGCTATTCAGAAAGACAATTTAACCTGGACTCATGTAAGTGACCTTAAAGGCTGGGGTAACGAGGTTGGTAAAATGTATAGCATATCAAGCATTCCGCAAAACCTGCTTATTGATAAAGACGGAAAAATTCTTGCTAAAAATCTGAGAGGCGCTGCCCTTGAAGAAAAATTAGCTGAAGTAATAAAATAACACCCAATTCCCTATAAAAAACTAAATTTGCCTTAAAATTTTTATAACGTATGATGAAGATGAAATATGTTGTTGCTTCTGTTATTGCATTAAGCTGCATCACAACTTACAAAGCACAGGATCCTGTGATAATGACCATTACAAATACTGAAACAAAAGCCGCTCATCCTATCACAAAATCAGAATTTGAAGCTGTATACAAAAAAAATAATGGTAAAGAAGTTAACAGCAATTCAAAATCTGTTAAGGAGTATGTTGATTTATTCTCATTATTTAAAAGCAAAGTTTTTGAAGCCGAAAGTATGGGGCTTGATACACTTAGCACATTTAAAACTGAACTCGCGGGATATCGCAGGCAGTTAGCGGCGCCTTATCTTACCGACAAAAATACAAATGAGAATCTGCTTACTGAGGTTTACGAAAGAATGAAATGGGAAGTAAGAGCTAGTCACATCCTTATTCGCATTGATGAAACCGCGCTTCCGAAAGATACGCTTGAAGCCTGGACCAGAGCTAATATTATCCGTAATGCTGTAACCGGTAAGCTGCCTTCATCTTCAGATATTTCTAACTACGATAAATTACTAAAGAATACTACAGAAGTTTCAAAACTTTTAAAAGGTAAGGATAGTTCGGTTTACAAGGCAAAATTAAATTCAGTAAAATATCTTGCTGAGTATTATAAGGCTGCCAGTGATAAGTTTCAGGATATCGCTCCTAAAACAAGCGACGATCCATCTGTTGTAGATAACAAAGGCGAACTCAATTATTTTTCAGCGCTCGATATGGTTTATCCTTTCGAAAACGCAGCGTTTAATACTAAGGTTGGCGAAGTTTCTCCAGTTGTTAGAACAAAATTCGGATATCATATTTTAAAAGTATATGACAAACGTCCAAACAGGGGAGAAGTAACAGTAGCACATATTATGGTGAAGTTCCCGAAAGACGCTACAGATAAGGATAAAGAAAATAGCAAGACAAAAATATTTGAACTTAAGGATAAGTTAAAAACAATGACCTTTGAAGAAGTGGCAAGACAGTTCAGTGATGATAAACAAAGTAGCGACCGCGGAGGCCAGCTGCAACCATTTAAAAGCGGACGTTTGCCTAAATCATTCGAAGACGCGGCTTTTGAATTAAAAAACAATAATGATGTTAGTGAGCCTGTTATGACGCCTTATGGCTGGCATTTAATCAAGCGCCTCGATCTTAAAACAGTTCCTGCATTTAACGAAATTAAAAATGAATTAAAAGCTAAAGTTGCAAGGGATAGCCGCTCTCAAATGGGCCGCAACGCATTAATTGCGCGTGTGAAAAAGGAAGCCAATTTTAAAGAAAACCTGAAGAATCGCGATGAGATTGCAAAAACTCTCGATACAACTTATTTAAAAGCAACATGGAAAGCAGAGCGCGTTGCAAAATTAGGAAACAAAGAGATTATTAATATTGGTGGTAAATCATTTACACAAATGGATTTCGCTAAATATCTCGAATCTCAAATGATGTTCAGAAGCCCTACAGATATTTTTGAGTTGATGAAAGGAATGTACCGCACCTGGGTGGAAGAAAGTATAGTAAACTACGAAGACGCTCAACTTGATAAAAAATATCCGGAGTTTAAAAATTTGTTACGTGAATACAGGGACGGAATTTTATTATTTGATCTCACAGATCAGAAAGTATGGAGCCGTGCGGTGAAAGACACTGCAGGATTAAAAGATTTCTATGAGAAAAATAAAAACAATTATCTATGGAGCGAACGCGCTGATGTTACAACCTATAAATGCCTTAATGATAAGGTGGCAAAAGACGTGCGCAAAATGCTGAAAGCCGGAAAAGGTGAAAAGGAAATTGTTGAAGCTATTAATAAAGATTCGCAGCTAAATGTTAGTATTGAAAATGTGATGTACCTGAAAGGTGAAAATAAAAATGTTGATGCTAACTGGAAAAAAGGCGTGGCTCCTTCAGATATTAAAGATGAGAAGGAAAATAAGTTTCTTGTAATTGTTGTAAATAAAATTTTACCTGAGTCACCAAAGCAACTTTCTGAATGCCGGGGAATGGTAACTGCTGATTATCAGAATTATCTCGAAGCTGAATGGTTAAAATATTTAAGAAATAAATACAAAGTAGCGGTTGATGAGGCTGTTCTTAATTCTGTAAAATAAATTTTTAAAATTCTGAGGCTGTCTCGGGTGCTGCGTCCTGCTATGTTATCATAGCGTCTGAATTTCAGAAAGGCCAGACTTTGAGACAGCTTTTTTATTATGGCTAAATACCTCATAATAGTTCTGGTTTTTATTGGCGCTAATGTGCAGGCGCAGACTTTTGAGGTTGAGCAGATTGAACAATTGTTCAGGCCCAGGGTTCGCTTTGATTCTAAATACATTTTTGATTCTAAATTCGTTGACACATCGTCAATATATAATCAAAAGGAAGCCGGGGTAGTTTTCACTTTTCCCATTCAAACCAAATTGAACGCTGAATTAAAACTGGATTTAAGTTCAATGAAAATAAAGGATGTTTTAAAAAACAGCATTCGGGTTAAGGCTTCACAAATAATGGGTATGTTTAGAGTAAATACGCGGCAGATTTATGCAGGGTTTGATTCGTTGCCTCAGAAAAATCTTATTAATGCAAGCGCCGGACTTCTTGGAGTGAGGTTAACAAAAAAATATCGTGTTATGTTCTATTCTGCAAACGTTTCAATTGCCGAACAGGATAAAACTATTGGTAAAGCTGCTCCCAGGGCTTCAGGATTAATTGGTCAATTGCACCCGAAAGGATTAAGAAAAAATTTCTTTTATGGTATGGCTGTGACATATAGTGACGGATTGTTTTTACCGGGTTTGTTTTTCGGAGGAAGCCAGCCAATCGGAAAGAAATTTATTTTTAATTATACCTTGCCGGTTCAGTTAAATTTGCAATACAAGGATGATAAAAAAACTTTAATTACCGTTGGTGTTAGCGCGGATGGTTACCGAACGGGAATTAACTATACAACTAAACGGGTTAATTTAAATTACACATCGGTTGTTGCCTATAGTAGTTTGCGTTATAAATTCAGCCGTGAATTATTAATGAGGGTCGAAGGGGGCTATGTGTTATATCACAACGTAAGGTATTCTGATATGCCTCATTACCGCACTAACTTCAACTTGGCTCCTGGTCCTTATGTTCAGGTGGGTTTTAGTGTGTTGTTTGGCCAAACTTTGTGGGAAAAACTGGCAACAGGTTTTTTAAAGAACTAATTCTTATTTTTATATCATGCGTTTGTCTCATTATATATTTGCTCTTTTTCTAATAAGTATATTGTCTGCTTGCAATAATGCCGATAATAAGAATGAAGAGAAGGTGGCTATAGTGGCAAAAGCTGGCGACGACGAGCTTAGCAAAGATGAACTGCTTTCTGCCATTATTTCAAACGGCAATTCTAAAGACAGCGCTTACATGGTAAAAAAAGCTATTGAATCATGGGCAACGGAGGCTTTGTTTTACCACGAAGCTTTGAGCAAGCTGAATGAAGATGAAATTCAGATCCAGCAGCAGGTGGAAGAATACAAAAGAAGTCTTGTTAATCATATTTATCAAACTCGTATAATAGAAGCAAATCTTGATACTAATGTTTCCAAAGAAGAGATCGAAGAATATTATGCTGATAATCGCGATAATTTTATTCTAAAAGATAATATTGTTAAGGTAAATTATTTCAAGATTCCTCTTAGGGTACCAGTTCTTGATAAAATGAAACGCCTATTCTATGCATCTCAGCCAAAAGATAAAGAGCAATTAAAAAGTCTGTGTGTTGAATATGCCGATAATTTTTTTATGAATGATAGCACCTGGCTGTATCTCGATGATATTAAAAAAGAAATTCCTAACCTGAAAGATCAAGCGGAGTTAGGAATTACTCCCGGCAAAATTTTTGAATTTACCGATGAGCTTTATTATTATTTTTTACGGATTAAAGATGTGAAGGTAAAGAATGGGCTTTCTCCTATAAATTTTGAGCGCCAGAATATTAAGAATTTCATCATCAATAAACGTAAGACACAATTGATTCTGCAGTATAAGAAACAACTTTTGCAAAAAGCAAAAGATGAAAAAAAGTTTGTGCAGTATTAATTATTCATTACAACGAAACAGCTATCGAAGCCGTCACAAAATAATTATCATTTACAAGCTGGTTTCTTTTCTCGAAAATTTTATCTCTGCTGTTTAACCATCGGCCTTCGATCCGGCAAAGTATATTTTTAGCCGGGGCGTAATCTATATTTAAAGAAACGCCTGTGGTAGCAAAGCCGTTTGGTGTGCCTGTATTAATTATAACCCCTTTTGAATCCTCGTAATATTCACACCTTAAAGAGGTGGCCCAGTTTTGCGAAAGTTTGGAACGAATAATAATGATAGGAGAATACCAAACATTATAATTTAGGCTTGTGTTTCCTGTTTGCTGAAAACCAAAGTCAAACCCTCCTATGATGCTTAATTTTTTTGTAATTGCAGTTTGCAGAAATAAATTGCTAAAATAACGCATCCGTCTTGAACTGTCGGGGTCATCTGTACCACAAAAAGTGCTCCAGTTTAATGTTGTACTGTTTCTAGTATACTTTAACTGGGTACAAAAAGCTGGTAAGGAATTTCCGGTAACTCTTTTAATCCTTTGCCATCCGTTGCAGATAATTGCAGCCAGTTCTAGGTTTTGGTTTGGATTGTAAGTTAGTTTAGCGCCAGCAAGGTAGTAAGGGGAATTTTCGGCAAGAAGCGATCGGGTTAAATTAAAATTGTCTTTTGATAGTGCAGTTTCAAAACCAATGTGGGACCCAAAAATTCCGGCATCCAGCCAGAGATTATTTTTTTTATTCAAAGAAAACCCGGCATTACCTTCAAACACATGTCTGAATAATTCTGGTTCAGATGAATAATTATCCTGAACATAGGTGCCGGCTTGTAAGGCGATGTTAGCGCGGTATTTTAAATGGTTTACGTTTAACTTTACAAATCCCAGATTCAGATTAAACTCATTATGCCTGTTATGATTATATAAAAATGGCTGTCGGTAACTGGTAGAAGGTTCGTTAAAGTCGTAGCAATAAAAAACATCAATGAAACCTGACATGGAAATTTCCGGTTCTTTCTGCCAAATCGAATCATTCTGGCTAAGCCCCGGTAGGCATTTGAAATAGACTATTACAAGGAAAAAAGCATGGCGTAAAAGTTTAGTTTGATCCTTATAACTTTTGCGCTTTGAAATCATACCTAAAGTTTTACTGGTTTATTAATAAAACTTTTTCTTAAGTATAAAACTTTGCTTTAAAAGCGGACTTATTCTGTAGCGATCTTCTTCATAAAAGTCTTTAAGAGCATTGAGTTCTTTTACAACCATATCCGCTCCAAGTTCATCAGCCCATTTTAAGAGCCCTTTTGGATAATTTACACCTTTTGTCATGGCCATATCTATATCATCTCGCGAAGCAACGCGTAAATAAAGTGTATCAGCGGCCTCGTTAATAAGCATTACCAAAATACGCTTTACAATAATTTTGCCAAGGTCTGTGTTTTTTGTTGGTTCTGGCAGCGTTGTGCCCTGTGAGTAATTATAAAACCCTCTTCCGGTTTTTCTACCTAAGAACCCTGCTTCCAGTAAACGCTTTTGAGATAATGCTGGTTTAAATTTTGGATCAAAATAAAATTGAGTCCAAACAGTTTCTGTTACTACATAATTAACATCATGACCAATAAGATCCATCAATTCAAACGGTCCCATTTTAAATCCGCCAATTTCTTTCATTGCCCAGTCAATAGTAGCCATGTCGGCAATGCCTTCTTCGTAAATACGCAATGCTTCACTGTAAAAAGGACGTGCTACGCGATTTACAATAAAGCCAGGAGTATCTTTGGCAACTACGGTTGTTTTCTTCCAGCTGTCAACTAACTGTTTGCAGGTTGTGGTCACCTCGCTACTTGTTGCAACACCAGGAATAATTTCAACTAATGGCATTATTGTTGCAGGATTGAAGAAGTGGATGCCAATCACGTTTTCTGGTTTACTGCATGACGAGGCAATGGATGTAATGGACAGCGAAGACGTGTTTGAAGCAATTACAGAACCCGGCTTTATTATCTTCTCAACTTCTGAAAAAACTTTTTTCTTTACATCAAGGTTCTCAATAATTGCTTCAATTACAAGGTCACATTCCTTTAAATCATTTAACGTTTTAACAAAATGATGATTCTTAATAATTGTTTCCTGTTGTTCGCTTGTTAGCTTTTGTTTTTCTACAAGTTTTTGTAAGGAGGCTTTTAAGTTGTTTTCTGCTTTATTTAGCGAGGTTTCATTATTGTCATAAACATAAACAGTATGTCCGGCGGTTGCTGCTACCTGGGCAATTCCAGAGCCCATGGCGCCGCTACCGATAACGCCGATTACAGATTCTTTAGTTAACATAATTAGAGATGAATTAAAACAAAATTTTTATTGCTGTTTTCGGTTATTCCAGGATAAGCTTCTTCGTTATTTTTTCTTTGCCTATAGATGCTTCAATGAAGAAAATACCCTTTGCGAATCCTTCAAGGTTGATCAATTGTTTTTCCTGAACATTTTTTGCCGAGTAAACATTCTCTCCAAGTATATTGTAAATGTTTACATCAAAAATAGCTGAATAAACTACTGTTACCTGCTTTTGCGCGGGATTTGGATAAACCAGCAAAGCCTGTTCGGTATTTGATTTAGTTTGAAGTCCGGATGCAAATCCGATACAAACTGTTTTTGAAGCTGTGCAGCCCATGGCATCTGCAATATTAACTGTATAACATCCTGGTGTTAAACTGCTGGCCGTAGCACTGTTACCTCCTGCAGGAATCCATGTGTATGTATACGGACTTGTACCCGCACTGGCTGAGGCTACTGCTATACCATCGCTGCAAGTGCTGCAGGAAGCATTGGTGTAATTGATGGTAGCCTGTACCTGTTTAACCACAACAGTTCCGGTTGAGTTTGCGCTTGTTGTTCCGTTGGTTGCTGAAAGAGTAACGTTATAAGTGCCCGATAGGGTATATGTTACCGATGGATTTGTAAGCGTTGATGTAGCAGGTGATCCGCCGGAAAAAGTCCATGTATAATTTGTAGCGCCTGAACTGTTATTGGTAAAAGTTATAGTTGTTCCTGCGCATATTGTGCCGGGTGATGTAAAGTTAGCAGTTGGACTAGCCACTGAATTTTGAAAAAGGTGAGTCTTAAGCATAAACAAGCCATTCTTCTGATCGCAAGCAAAAATATTTTTGCTGGGAAAGTATGGGTAACAGCCCCACTGCCCATCATAATTATCACCGTTCCATACATTGTTGTTTCCACCTCCTGTCGGAAATGTATCAAAGAATCCCGCCAGTACTGGTGCTGTTGGATTTGAAATATCGAATAACTGCGTTCCGTCCTGGTAACTGCTCACAAAAACGTATTGATTATTCACTACAAACGGATTATGCGGTGTAGTTTGTGGGAATTGATTAATGGTTGCAAGAACCTGAATGTTGGATAAATTAGTAACGTTCGCAGTTTTTATAGGAAGTCCTGTAGGAACTTCATCAGTAAAAATTAATGTTTGTCCGTTAGGTGTCAGGCAGCTGCTATGATTGTAACCTGAACCAGAGTATGTTGTTAACGATCCTAACTGTGTAAAGGTATTGTTGCTGTTAAATTTGAATACATACAATCCCTGATTTCCGCAGGACGCATATACTGTGTCATTGCGCACATACATGTCATGAACATAACTGATAAAGCTATAATCCTGGTTGAGTTTTCTTAAAAGAGTAGGGGCAGTTGGGGTTGCAAGGCTATAAACATTCATGCTGCTTGTAGTGTTGTTACTGTATGTTATTCCCGCAACATATAGTTTATTGCCATCTACCCACAAAGTGTGCCCCCTCTTAAAAAGAGCCTGGCTATCATAAACCTTTGTAACACTGGTTGGGAGATTGGACATGTCAAATATCTGGAAAGAATTTGGACCTCCATCGTCGCTCACAACATAACAATAGTTCTGGTAAGTTTTTACTTCGCGCCATACTCCATTTGTAGATGTACCGGCTGAATAAGCGCAAACACTTGGTGTTGCCGCATTGGTTACATCCACCCAATACGTTCCGCTTTTTGAACAGGCAATGGCATATTCCTTATTTGTGCCCGACTGCACCCATCCCCAGCATCCTGAATATTTATCTCCGTAAACGTTAACGCCGGTTTCCGGACTTATCAGGCTTATCATGGTAAAATTGGATGCTGCGTATTGAGCATGCATTGCTTGAAAACCAGACAAATAAAACAAAAGTGCAATTAATTTAAACCTCATTTTAAATTATATTAATGCGTGATGATTAATTTTTTATTAATAACAGATTCACCGTTGCTTACAGTAACAACGTACGAACCGTTAGGAAATTCCTTCACATTCACAAAATCCTGTACTTTGTTTTCAAATCGCTTTTCGTAAATGATCTGCCCCATCATGTTTTGAATTTGTACAACCGAAGGCTCGTTGCTGTTAAAGTGAAGTGCTATACGATCGCTTGCAGGGTTTGGATAAAGTATAAGATCACTTTTTAGGGTTTTATTATTTTTTAAACCTACAGGATTACTAAACGCGGCTGTTGGATCAAGGATAAAAATTCCGTTTTGCATATCGTTAGCAATAATAATTCCGCTTGGCAGATAAGGATAAACTCCCCAGTTACCACGATAATCCGATCCATTATAATTTCCGGTATTAAAGCCTCCCTGAGGATAAGTGTCAAAATAACCCGAAAGAAAAACATTACCAGGCTGTGAAATATCATAGATCATAACTCCATCCTGGTAACATGAAACGATTGCCCATTTGTTACCAATCAGGTATGGGTTATGCGGAGTGGTTGCCGGATGTGGGTTCCATGTTTGAACGGGTTGTACATTTGAAAGATTCTGAACATTAACAAATCGAAGGGGTAAGCCAGAAGGCACTTCGTCGGCGAATAAAAGATATTTGCCATCCTGAGTTAAAAAACTGGAGTGATTATAAGCCCCGCTTCCACTGTATCCGGTATAGGAACCTAACTGAGTAAAAGTATTACTGCCGGTATTGAATTTAAAAACAAACAATCCCTGATTTCCGCAGGATGCAAAAACAGTGTCATTACGAACATACATATCATGTACATGATTAATAAATGAATAATCCTGATCGAGCCTTCGTAATAACACCGGTGCAGTAGGTGTTGCAAGGCTATATACGTTCATTGATGAAAATCCTCCACCCGATGTATAAGTTGTTGAGCCAATATACATTTTATCATTGTCAATCCAGATGGTATGGCCTCTTTCAAAATAAGTAGTTCCGTTATGCACAACAGTTACAGTTGAAGGCAAGGCACTCATGTCAATAATCTGGAAAGTATTGGGTGCCGCGTCATCGCTAACTATGTAACAATAGTTCTGGTAAGTCTTTATTTCCCTCCATGTACAGTTTTGTTTACCAGGTACAAAAGCGCTAACACTTGGTGTTGTTGGATTGGTTACATCAATAAAATAGGTTCCGCTGCTGCTTCCGGCAATTGCGTATTCCTTATTCAGGCTTTGTTGTTTCCAGCCCCAACAGCCGGAATAGCGGCGGTTATCAGGACCAATGCCAACAGTACCCGTATTCGGATTGATAAGGCTAAGCAGATTGATGTTCTGATTTGGGTAGGTTTGTGAGGAAACAGTTAATGAGAGCAAACTTATTGCGAATAGTAAAATTTTTTTCATTATTAATTTGTGTTTTAGCCTACCAAATATAGTTATTTCAGGGGGAAACCACAAGGAATGGGAAGGGATATTGAGGCCAGATCCGATAAAATTGAAGCTAACAGCTAAACTGAACACTCAACTCCGAACCCGAACTAAAATAAAGCGGTAAGTCCGAAATGTATTTTCCCTGAACGCAGATCAAATCCATTACCAAACTGATTGCCAAGTGCGTAATTAAGGCTTAATATCCCGGCCCTGGTTTCAATGTTAATACCAGCGCCAAAGCTCACCGGTGTATCTTTCATGTAACTGTTATTGCTGTTGTTCTCATACCAGGCACCTTCGGTAAATATCACAATATTCGAATTTTGAGCAAATAAAAAACGGTATTCCAGAGTTGGTATAACGTAAGAAGAAGCGAAAATACTTTCCTCATCAAATCCCCGCAAAGTGCGTAAACCGCCTATTCTGAACAATTCATTTCTAAAAATGGTGGAGTTTCCAAATATTGAAGCCCCCTGTAGTCCAATTTTCATAACATTATTGCGATACAATTTTATGAAAATGGCAACATCTCCTTCCAGCTGATACTGTGTTGATCGCAGAAGAAGATTGTTATACGCAAGATCGTTCACCTTAGGATTTTTTTTAATAACGCGGTTGCCTGTTTGAGAGGTAAGCGAGATTACAATTCCTTTATGCGGATTAAAGCGGTAATTCAATTTTTCATACAACAGCCCAAGGCCATACGATTGCGTAGTTACATCAGCGTATTCAGGCAGCGTTGTTACAAACATTAAACCTGATGTGGAGATAAGGTTGGAGTTTCTTTGTTTGTAAAAAACTTTAAAGTGATTAAGTCCGCTGAAATAATACTGAAGGCCAATGTTATTCTGAATGTCAATAAAGGTAGTATCGCGCCTGTATATTTTAAGGGAATAATCGGTACCAACAGGTGTTCCGAATAAATAAGGATAAATTATTTTTCCTTTAAAATCTTGTGTTTGGGATTGAAGTCTTCTCCATTCAAGGTCAAAAGTTTCTCCGTTTCTGAAAATACCGTTCACTACTTTTAGTTTTACATCGCCTGTAATTACAGTTTTTTTAGTGTTAACGTCTGGTAAAAAACCAATTATTCCATCAAATTGCGAAGCATTCTTTTTATCCAGTAAAAGAATCAGTTTGTTGGTTTTATTGGTGAGCCTTACAAGCTGTGGCTGTTTTTCAATTACAAATGGGAGTTGTTTTACCTTTTGCGAAATTGAGGCAAGTGTTACTTCATTATAAAGCATGCCTTCCTTTACTGAAAGATAACGGTAAAGAAATTTTTTATTCACGCGTGCCGTACCGTTGATAATAATGGAATCAATTTTAAACAACTTGTTTTTTTGAACATTAAGAACAGCCTTCAGTTTGTCATCTTCTGTTTGAACACTGTCAAGCGAAACCTCAGCGAATGGATAACCATTATTTTCGTAATAACTTATAATCTTATTTATACTGCGTGCTACTTCTTTATACCGGAATGGTTTATTGAAATAAAGCTTCTCGCTAATTCCAATTTTAGAGGCTAATCCAGGATCAAGGTTTCCGAGTTTCAGTTGCGCCCATTTATATATTTTGCCTTCGTTAATAAGAACAATAACCTGCGCGGTATCCTCAAGCACTGAATCAGCTTCGGCAAGTAGATACCCTTCGTGTTGCAGATGTGTAATAATGCTGTTAATCTCTTTATACGCCGCCTGTTTTGAAGTATGATTTTTTTTATAGTTAAGTTTTCCAATTACTTTACTGTCGGGGGTACTTTGCAATTTAAGAACAACATTCTGTCCTCTGCCTGAAAAAGAAAGCAGCAGTAGTAAAAAGAAGTTTAAATATTTAGATTTTAGGGACAGACTATTATTAACGCTGATATTTATTTTTAGTATCTTAGGTACTTAAATTACGTCAAAATTACGTTATCCATGAAAAGAATTTACAATCTGTTAGGAGCAGTTTTAATGTGCGGAGTTTCTGTTTCACAAGCGCCAATTTCTTTAACAAATTCAAATATGCCTTCCAGTGGCGATACTTTGCGCTATAGTAATGCACAGTTAAGCTCACTTGGAAATTACACCCAAACGGGTACCAACTATTCGTGGAATTTTTCCACCTTAAATTTTACCGGACAGGGATTGAGAAGTTTTAAAAATGCACTTTCAACACCTTACGCATTTTTCTTTTTTGGATTTAATGAGTATGGTGAAAAAATTGCTGATACGCTGGGTGCAGGGCCTTTAACCCTTACCAATTATTACAATTATTATAAAAAACAAACCTCTCCGGCCGCTTATCTGGCTGATGGCGCAGGAATTACCTTTAGCTCTGTTCCTGTCCCAAATTATTATTCTGATAAGGATGAGCTTTATATGTTTCCCCTCACGTATCCTAAATATGACAGTACCACTTTTAAGTTTTCTACCTCCAGCAACACCTTAATTCCTATTAAATATTCAAAAACAGGATACAGGGTAACAGTGGTGGATGGATGGGGAACTATAACTACGCCTTACGGTACAGCTGGTTGCCTGCGTGTAGTTACAACTCAGTATTCAATGGATTCGATCAAAAATAATTTAATTCCTTTTCCGGTTGGTTTTCCTAATTATCAGCGAAGTTACCAATGGTTAACAACAAGCAGCAAAATTCCGTTTCTTGAGATTACCGGTAATTTAACTGGTGGTAATTTTACTCCTACCCAGGCAAGGTACAGAGATATTCCAAGAAATGTTTCAGGAATTAGTGAACGGGAAGATGTAAGTGGTATGATCATGTATCCCAACCCTGTTAAAGACAAGCTTATTTTTGATTTCAGGGATCACGAAAATTACACAGTTGCAGTTTATGACTTAAAAGGGGCCCTGGTTAAAGAGGCCTTGAATGAACATATAGGCGGAACGTCTACAGGCATTGATGTTTCAGGCCTTAAACCCGGCCTGTACGTGGTTAAAGTCAACAGGGATAAAACTGTTCATTTCCTGAAGTTTATTAAGGAATAAAAATTTTTTTTAAATTAATTATTCTCTTATTTTAGCACCGTAAAAACAATTTTATGGCAAATCATCACGATAATCATCATTCTGAAGAACAAAAACCGGTAGCGTTTACAGTTCCTTTTATTTTAGCAACAGTTACAATTATCGCTATGCTTTTACTCCTGAGTTTATGTAATCCAAAACACGGACACTGCGAGTGTAAGGAAGATTGCTCAAAAGAATGCATGGAAGCCTGCGAAAAGGGAGATCATTCCAAACATCCTGCAATGCATGATGCCGGCCATTCGGTTAAAGCAACCGAAGAAGAGCATGCTCCAAAAGAGAATATGGCGCCAGCTCATGATGCAGCCAGCGATACTACCAAAAAAGAAGAAGCTCATCATTAATAATAACCGGAATTTTCTGAGAGCCATTCCATTAAACGGAATGGCTTTTTTTATTTTCTTTTCTGAGTTTGTTCATAAAGCAATTTGTTAATACTATGAAAGCTGGCAAAGTAAGCCGGTAACCTGAACTAACTTAGCAAAACGAAGGGATAGAGCGGTAGAATAAAATCTATAACAGCGTTTATTGGTGTTATACGCGCATACACCCCTTGCGCACATTAATCAATTGTTAAAACCTTGACCGACCAGTTTATATATGATGGTTCATTTGCAGGCTTGTTAACCGCCATCTTTGATGTTTATGAGCAGAAAAAGAATGAGGTGGTTATTTCAAAGCAAAAGGATGGCTGCGCGCTTCTACATCATCAGTATCTGGTAATTACCAGCAAATCAAAAGCCGCAAGGGTTTGGAATTCGCTTAAGAAAAAGATTCCGCTGTCAGCCCTTAAGGAAATGTATTACGCGTTTCTTTCTGAAGAAGCAGGAATTGAAACGGTTGTGTTTTATTTTGTAAAATATGTGCTGGCTTATGCTGATGATGCCGAAAGTTATGTTGATAGAAATGTTCTTGTGATAAAACAGGCTGCTAAAAAAGTAAGCGCTGAGAAACAAAGATTCAGGGCTTTTGTACGATTAAATAAACTAAGCAATGGTTTGTTTTATGCTATGATAGAACCGGATTATAACATTCTTCCTCTCATCGCGCCTCATTTTATAAAGCGTTATACCGGTGAAGACTGGCTAATATATGATGTAAAAAGAAAATACGGGATTCGTTACAATAAGGACAGCCGCGAAGTAAGTGAAGTAACTGTTTATAATGAAGGCTGGGAAAACGAAAAGAGTGTTATTCTGTTTTACGATGAAGAGGAGCTCCATTACCAGGCTTTATGGAAAAATTATTATAAGAATACCGTGGTTACTGAAACGCGAACTATGAAATTACACTTGCAAAATGTTCCTAAACATTACTGGAAATATTTACCCGAAAAGAAGAAGTGATAACATCACACCAGTCTTTTCGAAGTGTGACAAAAAAGAATTGTTGTTTTCGATACTTCATTCGTTAAAATTTACTTTTTCCTTTCACCAATCTGCTGCCGCCACATCGCATAATACAAACCCCCAGCAGTTATCAGCTCATCATGTTTCCCCTGTTCAACAATTTCTCCGTGTTCAAGAACAATAATTTTATCGGCATGCATAATTGTGCTTAAACGGTGCGCGATTAGTATAGTAATACGGTTTTTACCCGCGCTTATCTGGCGTATGGTTTCAGAAATTTCTTCTTCAGTTATGGAGTCGAGCGCGGAAGTTGCTTCATCAAAAATCAGTAGTTTAGGATTGCGCAGTAAGGCGCGGGCAATGGATATGCGTTGTTTCTCTCCTCCGCTTAATTTAATACCGCCTTCTCCAATAGTGCTGTATATGCCGTTGGATGCACGGCGTAATAAATTCTGGCAAGCTGCTTTGTTTAACACATCAATAATTTCTTCATCAGTAGCTGACGGTTTAACAAACAATAAATTATCACGAATGGTGCCACTGAATAATTGTGAATCCTGTGATACAAGCCCTAGCTGTAGTCTTAACTCGGTAAGATGGATACGCGTTGATTCTATGTTATTATAAAGAACCGATCCTATGTTGGGTTGATAAAGTCCCAGCAATAATTTAACGAGTGTGGTTTTGCCGCTTCCACTGGGGCCAACAAAGGCCACAGTTTCACCGGCGTTTATCTTCAGGTTAATATTTTTAACCGCGTAGCCAAGCTCAATTTTATGTCCGAAGGAAAGGTGATTGAACTCTACCTGTTTTATTTTTCCAAGTGTTTCAGGATGTGCAGGAACCTCTTCTGAAGGGGCATGCATGAGTTTGGAAAAATTATCCATGCTCACTTTTGTTTCATTAAAAACGGTGATGGCGTTGCCTAATTCCTGCAAAGGATTAAAAATAAAAAAGGAGAAGAACATGAGTGTTACAAGATCTCCGATTTTAATTACGCCGTTAAATAGAAAAGCGTAAAGGGAAAATACCAGGCAGGTTCTTACAAAATGAACAGTGGTGCCCTGTATGAAGCCCAGGGATCTGACAAAACGCACTTTTCTGAGTTCAAGACCAAGTATTTTTAAAGTGGTATTATTTAAACGTTGTTCTTCCTGGTTTACAAGTCCCAGGCTTTTTACCAGTTCAATATTTCTAAGGGATTCGGTGGTTGCCCCGGCAAGCGCGGTTGTTTCGCCAAGTATTTGTTTTGAAATGCTTTTAATTTTTTTTCCAAGAAAAGAACTGATGGTGGCGATAATAGGAACTGTGGCAAGGAACAGCGGACCTAACAGCCAGTGAATATTTATGGCATAAATAAAAACAAAAACCATTCCAATTAAAAATTGAAAGATAAGAGAGACTGAAATATTAACCATCCGCTCTGTATCCGATTTAACTTTTTGCAGACGGCCGAGTGTTTCGCCGCTGCGCTGGTCCTCAAAATCCTGGTAGGGAAGGGATAAAGCTTTTTTAATACCATCAGTATACATTTGCGCGCCGGTACGCTGAATAATAATGTTTGTGAAATAATCCTGAAAATTTTTAGCAATTCGCGACATCATCGCGGCTCCTATAGACAGGGAAAGAAAAAAAATGAGGTTGGATGCGAACTCGCTGAAGGTAGCGCCAATTTTCCAGTAGTGCACTCCGTTTTCTTCGATGTGCGGAGCGCTAAATTTATTAATGAGCTTGCCGGTAATGATAGAATCACTGAGAGAAAAGCACTGGTTAATTGCTGCCAGTAAAAGAGCAAGGAATAATAAACCTTTATGTTGTTTTAAATAGCTAAAAAGCAGCTTCATAAAGTGGCAAAGGTAGCAAGTTTTTTGCTCAGGATGTGAGTAATAAAAAGAACTCTTATTAAATAAACTTAATTGACTAATTAGTCCAGTCTCTGTCAGGTCCTGGTTGATTCCGAATTGCAGCTAATCCTGCTCAGCCAGTTCTTTTAATTTTTGATTCATTTCCCTAAATCCCCTAATGGTATTATCGTTCAACGTTTTCTTAAACAAGGGTACGAGAATTCCGTTAAATTTTTCGCTCTGTACAAAGGTTGTTGTGCCATTTCTGTTATCAATCAATTCAAATTTATGTTCGCCATCAAACAAGCCAGCGAATAAAAAATGACCAATCCATCTGAGTTCTTTGTTTGGTATAAAAGAAAGAACTTTCGGTTTAAAAGTCATTCCACTTGCATCAGGTGGCTCAATTCGTGCTGCGATTTTATGACCTGTTTTTACGTCTCCTTTTATTGATTTGATAAATGGATTCCAGGCAGGATAGTTTTCAAAATTGGTTAAAATTGACCATACTTTTTCTGGTGATGCTTTGATTACCACTTCTGTTTTGATTTCTTTTGACATTGCCATTAAGTTTAATGTTGTTATTAAGAACAAAATTGATACCAGGTACTTCATATTGTTTATGAATTAACAATACAAAGTTCAGTCATAACAACAATTATTCACTTGATTTAAGTCAAGAAATCAGGATAATTGCTTTTTTCTTATTCTGCTAAAGGTTTCGGGTGTCATACCAAGCATGGATGCAATATATTGTAAAGGTACCTGATTAAAAAGGTCTTTGTTGTTTTCAAAAAACCAGTTATATCTTTCTTCTGCAGTCATTGAAAGATGGCTAAATATCCTGTCTTCAAGAATGGTAAAACATTTCGCGATAAATAATTTTTCAAGTTCATGCCATCCCGGGACTACCTTTCCGATTGTATTATAATCTTCCTTGTTTATCGTGTATAGTTCAGCATCTGTTAGTGCCTGAATTGTCCAGCGGGCAGGTGTTTCAAAAATAAAACTGGAAAGGTCTGTTACAAAATAACCGCTGGTAGAAATCCATTGAGTTACTTCCTTATCTTCTTTTGTTACGTAAATTCTTAAAAGGCCGGATTTAATAAAGCTTAATTTGTTGCAATTTTTATTGCTTTTAAGAAAGTAGTCTCCTTTATTAATTGCCGTTAATTTAAAAAAGGAACTAATAGTATTTAATTCTTTTGAATCAACAATTCCGAAGTAAGATCGTATATGCTGTTCAAGTTCTGTCATTGGTTTGTGCTCCCGTCTTTCATTTACTTTCCACTGTTTTTCATTTTCACATAGTCTTCAAATGTTTTTTCACCAATTTGTGGCGCTATTGTGTCGTGTTGCATTACCTCAGTAAAAAAGGCGAATTTGTCAAATGTGTTTCTGTTGAAAATTTTCATGAGTGGCAATGTGAGTTTAATTATGCCTAAAGGGACTGTTTTAATTCTTTTACTCTTGTCTATTTCATTCTGAACAATTTCATTTAGTTGCTTTCTTGTGTAAATTATTTTGCCGCCGGCTTCAATGGTTTTATTTTTCTCATTAATGGCGTTGATACAAATTTTTGCAAGGTCGCCTTCGTATATTGGATTTGTTTTTTTATCACCGGAACCAATATTAACCAATTGTCCTTTTTTAGCCATTTCCATCATATCGATAAAAGCACAAAAAATCGCGGGCGGTTTAATGATGGAATAATCAATTCCTGAATTTTTAAGCCGTTCGGTAAACTCGTGATGAACTTTAAAATACTCCAGGTGCAAGTATTTTTCAGAATGAAATGCTGAGACGTAAACAAATTTTTTAATGCCACTTTTTTTAGCTTCTTCAAGAATGTTTGAATTTGCATTTAAGTCAACCTCCCTGAAACTTTGCTTGCTCTTGTCGTTAGGCGACACGCTTTTACCAAGGGCAGAAACAACTATTTCGTGACCTTTACAAATATCCTTTAACGTTTCCTTATTGCAAATGTCCGCAATTCGATAATTAGTAGTTATATGATTTAATGATCTTGCTTTAGCTTCATTTCTAACAACAACGGTCAGGTCATAGCCTTGCTTTATTATTTCTTTAGCAATTTCTTTTCCTAAATTTCCAGTGGCACCAAATAAAATAACTTTTTTCATTTAAGTTTCGTGTAGTTAAAACAAACGTTTAGTTCACATAAAAATTATTGCGCATTCCAGCCACCATCAACCGGCATTGCAATACCTGTAATGGTTTTGGCATGATCGGCGGCAAGCAATAAAGCCGTTTGCCCTAATGTTTCCAAAGAAACAAATTCTTTCACGGCTTGTTTGTACAGCATAATTTTGCTAACAACTTCACTCTCCGGAATACCATGGGTTTTTGCCTGATCGGCAATTTGTTTTTCTACCAAAGGTGTTTTTACATAACCCGGGCAAATTGCATTGCACGTAATGTTAAATGGTGCGCCTTCTAAAGCTAAAGTTTTCGTAAATCCAACAATCCCGTGTTTACTGGCTATGTACGCGCTCTTAAATTCGCTGGCAACAAGCCCGTGAGCGGAGGCGATGTTAATGATGCGACCAAATTTGTGTTCTTTCATCCCCTTCCAAACAGCTTTGCTAAGATGAAAGGCTGAAGTTAAATTTATTCCTATTATGGCATCCCATTTTTCTTCAGGGAAGTCTTCGATTGCTGATACGTGCTGAATTCCGGCGTTATTAATCAACACATCAATTTTTCCAAATTTTGCAATTCCTTCGCTTACCATTTTTCTTAAATCTTCAGGCTTTAGCATGTTGGCATTGCTGAACATCACTCCAATGCCAAATTCTTTTCCAACTCCGTCGGCAATCTCCTGACCGTTGGCTTCGAGCCCGTTAAAAATAATATTGTACTCTTTTGTTTTGGCAAATTCGCGCGCGATACCCAGGCCTATGCCGCTGGTACTTCCTGTTATTAAGACTGTTTTCATAATACAATGTTTTTTTTGTTTAAACCAAAAGGATTGTATCAAATCTAAAATTTTTTTTAGCTATAAGAAAATAAAAATGTTCACCTTAATTACACGTTATGTTAACTTCTGTACTATAATGCGCAGGTTAATAATGATAGCATAAAAAAAAAGCGGCAGTTCATACTGCCGCTTTTACTTTTGTAGTAATTTGGAAAGATTATTATTTCCTGGTTTTAATGTCCGTTCGGAATTTCTACTTCCGGAATATTAATGGTTTCAACCGTTATATTATTATTTTTTGCCCCCAGTGTTTTAAATTCCTGAATAATCTCAAGCACGTCGTAATCAATGTTTTCTGATTTGGAACCATCAATTATTACTTTTGATCCTTTCGGAAGTTTGTACAGGGTTTTTTGTATCATTCCTTTATTAAGGAAAGTAACCTCTTCGGCCAGTTTTAATACAACCACACTTGTTCCGTCTGGCAGTTTGCTTTCTTCTTTGTTGTAAGAATTAAGATAATTCTTTTTAAGAATAAAGTATATCGCGAAAAACATCCCAATACCAATGCCTTTTAAAAGGTCGGTTGCAAGAATTGCAATTACAGTAACGATGAAAGGAATAAATTGTTCCCAACCCAGCTTATACATTTTTGTGTAAAGGCTAATGTTTGAAAGTTTATATCCCACCATTAACAGAATAGCTGCGAGGCTTGCCAGTGGAATAAGATTTAGAACAGTGGGAATAAAAATAGCTGAAAGAAAAAGGATTGCGCCATGAATAATGGCTGCCAGTTTTGTTCTTCCTCCCGCATTGATATTGGCTGAACTGCGTACTATTACCTGGGTAATTGGCAAGCCGCCAATAAGGCCCGATACCATGTTGCCAATTCCCTGCGCTTTCAATTCCTGGTTAGTTGGCGTGCTTCTTTTCAATGGGTCCAGTTTGTCAGTAGCTTCTACACATAATAAGGTTTCAATGCTCGCGACGATGGCAATTGTAAAGGCAACAACATAAACTTTTGGATTTGTTATTGCAGCAAAATCAGGGAATTTGAAAAAATTAATGAAATCATTAACGTTTTGAGCAAGAGGTAATTGTACTACGTGCTCACCGGAAAGCGCCCACTGAGGCATAACTCCAATAAAAAGTAAGTTGAGAAGAATGCCGGATAAAACAACGAACAAAGCTCCTGGAATGTAGCGGAACAGTGTTATATTTTTCATAAATGGCCTGTCAAACAGAATAAGAAGCGCTAATGACACTAAACAGATAATTATTGCTCCAATGCTGTTATACTTCAGTGCATAATAAATATCAATAAAAGAGTTGCTTTTACCAATATGCACCAATTCTTCATCACCCATAAAATCTTTATCATAACCAAGGGCGTGAGGAATTTCCTTAATTATTAAGGTGAGACCAATAGCAGCCAGCATGCCTTTAATTACTGATGATGGAAAATAATACCCTATTATGCCCGCGCGAAGATAACCTGCTAAAAGCTGTATGGCACCTGCCAGAACTATTGCCAGCAGCAAGGCTTCAAAAGAGCTAAGGGTTTGCAGGGCGGTAAGCACTATAACAACCAGGCCGGCAGCGGGGCCGGAAACACCTACCGGCGATCCGCTGAATAATCCGACCACTATCCCCCCAACAAAACCCGCGATAATACCTGAAAACAAAAGATCAGGCCTTCCTGTTGAAGCCAGCGCAATACCCAAACAGAGTGGTAATGCTACCAGATAAACCACGAGTCCCGCGGGACCATCTGTTTTTAAGCGCTCAACGAAATTGGTTTTTGTTTTTTCCATAAACCTCTAATCTCTATTTTCTGCCTTATTTAGAATATAGTAAGACGGTAGTTCGCTGTTGTCTTTTATGGCAACATCAAGATCCATTAATAAGCCGTTATTAATGTCGTAAACAACGCCGTTTAAGATTAAAGTCTTGTTGTTTCTCCATGCATTCTGAACAATCGATGTTTTGGATAAGTCATAAACCTGTTCGATAACATTTAATTCAACAAACCTTCTTGCTCTTGTATCTAAATCCTTAATGCTGTCCAACTCTTCACGATGAAGCCTGTACACATCTTTAATGTGTCTTAACCAATTGTCAACTAATCCCACCTGGTTGTTGCCCATTGCGGCAATTACTCCACCACAACCATAATGGCCACAAACAATCACGTGTCTTACTTCAAGCACATTTACAGCATAGTCAAGTACGCTCAGCATATTCATATCCGAATGCACAACCATGTTGGCAATATTTCGGTGAACAAAAATTTCGCCGGGCTTTGTGTTTGTTACTTCATTTGCGGGAACACGGCTATCAGAGCAGCCAATCCATAACACGGGTGGTTTTTGCTCTTTTGCAAGATTTTTAAAAAAATCAGGGTCTTTTTCAAGGGTTTCTTTTACCCACTTTCTGTTTCCTTCAAACAGTTGTTGGAAAATTTCTGGCATAATAATATTTTTAATTTGGCTTGTTCAGCCGTTTAAGAATTAATATTTTTTTGATTTTACAGAGTTCGTTTCCTAAGAAACAATAAAATCAAGCCAGCTCAGGTGGAGGGGTAGTTTTTTTCAGCAGGGCGCTGAGATAACTAGAATTTGAAGTATTCGCGATGGAAAAAGTGATAACTGAATCTTCAAGCTGAAATCTGGTAAAATCTGCTAAAAATTCATCTTTTTCTTTTTTCTCGCGTGTATCCGGATCCTCTGAACCATTCTCTTCGCATCCGTTTTCGCTTTCAGTTTTTTTCGAAAGTTCTGTTTTATACTCACTTTTTTTGTTAAAAGGAAGGTACTGTATTACGGTTAGCACCATGCCGGTTAACAGTAAAACAAAACAGATATATTTAAACAGTTTCAATGAATACGAACAAAACTATGTATTATTTAATCAATACAAAATTAAAAAAATCTTAATTGCCCGGTTATACACAAATTGTGGATAACATTAAGGAATTTGAAATAGCCCAGAACTGAGTTAATAAGCCTGTTTTTTTAGATGCTTTGAGTGATCAAAAATATTATGATGATCTGAAAGGTAATTCGTGGTATGTTTTGATATGAGGTCCCAGATATAGTTTTGCATATATCCGTATCACAGAAACGCCACCAAGTATCAGGCTTAAAGCGCAAAAAAATGCCAATGGCACCTGGTTTTGATGGATATGGGTAAAAATAACATCTTCGCCAATAAAAGTTGGTGTGATAGGAAATCCTGTTAAACCCAGGCAGCAAAGCAGAAACGCAAATGCCAGCTTTGGATGTTCGTATACGTGTCCCTGAAATTTATCAAGGTTTACATTGCTTTCTGCGTTGATTAATTTGTTTAAGAGCAAATAACCAATAACGCCTGCCACAACTATTCCACTTGCATAAAGCATTATCTGATTAAAATTAAACTGTTCGTTAAACGAAACGGCAAGCATGATCCAGAAATGATTCATTAGAATCAGCGTCCAGCTGTTTCTTACGCTGCTTCGCTCAATAAAAGACCGGATAACAAGCAACAGACCAATAAATGCAAATACTGAAGGGAGAAACGCATGAAGCAGCGGGGAGATTTTATGGCCTGTAAATAAACTAATAATACCAGCGATATATAAAGGAACGACAAGAAAATACACTCTTCTCAGAGTTAAAAAGCTAAGTTTTTTGCCTATCCATTTCATAGGTTTAAAAAATATACGATTAATAAACGCATCGAGGTTCCACTCTTTTACCGAAAGCATATAAAGTCCGTAACGTATTTTCTTCGGGATTTTGTTTTCAAAGTTTTTGTTACGGGGAACGAAATTGTAAAATTGTTCGCGGATGAGATAACTAACAACAGATGGCGAAACAAGAAGCTGGTAAGTACGCAAAAATGCATTGCCGGCAAAATGCAATAAGGCAAGGTTTTCAAATCCAGCTGCTACTTCAATAAAAATAAAACCAATTTGCGCAATTGAGGCATATGCGATCTGGCTCTTCACCGAAGATTGAACCCGTGCGGTGGTTGTAGCAATAAGACTTGTAAAAAAACCTAATACTCCAATAAGTATTCTTATTGAGGTTTGTTGTTCCCAGAAAGGAAATGTTCTCAGTAACAGAAATACTCCAATGTGAACTGAGAGCGATCCGTAAAAAATAGCACTGGATGGAGTAGGGCCTTCCATAGCACGAGGCAGCCATGAAGAGAATGGCAATTGCGCTGATTTGGCTGCCGCTGTAATCAATAATAAAATAGAAATGGTAGCACCAATAAGACTATGCGATTGAAGTTCTTCATGAACAAGTTCGTAGTTGTTCAGTTTTAAAAAAGTAATGTTCTCATGCCATAAGTGATGACTCAGCCACATGGCAAGAATAAGGCCTACATCGCCAATCCGGTAAATGGAAAATACCTTTACCGCGTTCTTTACAGGAAAATACCTGTCGCGGTAAAAAGCAATAAGCAGGAATGAGCAAATGCCAAGAATTTCCCAGCCTATAAAAAGTGTTTCCAGATTGCCGGAAAAAATAGTTACAATATAGCCCAGATAAAAAAACAATATCGTATTAAAGAATCTCTTATATCCGCCTTCACGATGCATGTAATATCTGCTGTAGATCATAATCATAAAGGTGAGAAAAGCCCCAACAAAAAGGTAAACAGCGGTAATTTTGTCGAAGCAAAAATCAATATAAAATTCATAACCCGGGGCTTTGAACAAAGCCAGATCTTTTATATTTAAAGTTGGATGTCCGTCAAAAATCCACTTGAGCACAAACACAACAATTGCAAATAAATGAAATCCGATAGTAAGTACGCTTACGTATGATAACAATGTTTCATTTCTTCTAGGAATAACAAGGCTAATGATAAAACCAAGAAGTGGTATAAGTATGAGAATGTGAAGTAAGCTGGTCATATTAATTTTTTATTTAATGATCATCACTGGAATATTTTCCTGCGTTGATTCTATTACTGGAGTAGCATCGTCTATTAAATTAATTTCTTTCTTTAAAGGAATATAATTTTCAAATGTTCCGTTTCTGAATACGAATTGTTCGTGCGTTTCAGGATGTAACGCAATCAGATTGATCCATTCATTAATAAACCATTCGTAGGTTGCAGGGTTTTTCTGTATGGTTTGTAAAATTATTTCAGGATAGTGTTCAACAATCATGAGAAGCCTTATGGGATCATGAACTTCAATCATCTGGCTTGGCAGTCCGGGTCTTAAATCCCCATCAATTCCATTTGCCACTCCAAATAAACCCATTACATTATGTGGTAATTTTGTTCCTGCCCCAAGCTTATGATTATCCACCCGTGAAAAGAAATATTCAAGATTTATACCGCCACATACAGGAGCAGCCGCGTTTAAAATTGTTAAGAGGTACTTTCCTTCAGGATCAACACGATAATCGTACGAATTAAGGAAAGCACGTCTGTCAAGGAATAATTTACTGCTTAGTTCCCTTCTTCCTATAATGCACAGAGAGTTTGTAGCATGATTAAGTTCAGGTCGCGGTTCAAATAATGAAACCGATCTTTTTAATATTTGTTCATGCACTTTTTTCGCTCCAAGTTTAGTGTTCACCAGTTCGAATCTTCTTGAGCGTTCTTTTGCATTCATGTCAAGAGCCTTGCTGAAGGTTTGTTCGTTTGTTTTATGTAAAGTAAGATTATCGGGTGTAAGATGATCTTCATCGTAAAACATGATTTCATCACGGGTGGTGTCGTGCAGGGCGCCAATAAATTGTGTTTCCTCCGGAATTTTGATGCCGCGGTCTTCAAGTAATTGCCTCACTTGTTTGTTGTTTGCCATGGTACAAAAAACTCTGGCGTTTACCGAGCCGGGTCTTCCTGAACATGCCCCGCAATCATACGCGGCAAAATGCGGATTGTTTACACTGCTTGATCCATGACCTACCATGTAAACAAGTGGTGCAAAATTTTTAACCAAACCTGTACTTTTTAGTAACGATTCGACCCGATTGGCCATCTCTTCAATTGTATAACCAATCTGCAACCCGTTTTCTGTTTCACCATCTTTGTTTTCAATGGTTAATTGCGAAAGCTTATCCATGTGTTTAAAGGATGAGGCGGTGGCAGGACTCATGGACGGTTTAAATACGTTTAAAAATAAACGAAATGCAGCCCAGAAGCCGACAGTTTGCGAAATTAGCCAGCCTCTTAATAAACCATGCGTGCGATGCGTGTATCGAACATCTATTTCCTTTTTGTCTGTTTTGGTATACCCAAATTCTTTAATAAGATATTTTGGAGTTACCGGGGCAGGGCACAGCTTAGTATAAAATTTTCCTCCCGCAGGCTGGTAAAAAAACTCAACGCTAAAAAAACCCGGTGTTGAGAAGGTTTCGCAGCTGGTGTCGGTAGTTTCAAGATAATGCCTTAATGAGTATTCGCGGTCATCGATACAAAAGAAGGCCTGAAAATTTTTTGATCCGAAATTTTTTTGTTGTTTATCTTTTAATTTGATTCCTGCAAGCACCATATCGTAATAGCTCCATTCAAATGCTTCCTGCCACATTTCGTACACTTCGTAAAGTTCATTGGAAGGCACCTCATCAAAAATATTTACGGGCTTTGTTGAAAGATTAACTACTAACGGTTTCCATTTATGCTCACCTAATCTGTAATCAAGGGCATCAATTTCAAGAAGTAATTCAAAAGTAATAAGATCGTGCAGTGAAATTTTGCGGGGATCCAGTAATGTTTCCGGGAAATCTTCAACGGATGATACCATTCCAGACCAGCCTTGATGCGCGAATTGCTGATCGAAAAGATATTGTTCATAAAGAGATTCATCTTTGACCAGAATATCAAGCAAATCTTTTATTTCATGCTCATTGTTGAGCAATAACTGTCGGGCGCGTTTGGTTTTAAAGAAACTGGCGGCGCTGTTACGTTCCAGTTCTTTAATTGCTGAAAGAAAGTCTTTATCCTGTACCGGAAAAGAAGTAATAGATATTCCCTGATCAAGATAACTGCATATTATTCTGAACAATATCGGATGAACAAGAGAATCGATATCGATGTGATATTGATCCCGCCACTTTTTTCGCAAACTACCAATCCGGCGGTTAATAGAAGTGTTGTAATCTTTTGAAATTAAATTGTCTTTCCATTCCTTTACTTCCGACTCGCCTTTTTTACGTGCAATAACAGTTTCAAGTATTCCAAGTCTTATTTTATGATCTTTAAAAAACTGCCGGTATTCTTCAAGTGAAAGGGAAACTTTATAGCCAAACATTTCAGAAGCACTGCGTAGGGCATCATGAAATTTTAATGTCTGGAAGGCATGAAGAGTGTTGTGGTGAATGAAATCTTTTAAAGGGGCTTGGGCAGGCAGGTAATGCTTTAACTCATGCAATACCTTGTGCTCATCAAATTTTGTTTTATCTTTTTTATGTTGATCTGTGCTTTCCATTAGAATGAGATTTGATATTGAAACGTTACCGCGCTTTTTCGTTTTCCGGGAATAACATCATTAATATTATTAAGATAATATGTTGGACGGTTCTGATAGTTAATTGATATTTTAGAATTATGGCCTTTTACAAGCCAGTTTAAACCAGTATCAAAAACTATCATTGCTTTATGTTGCAAACCTTGCAAATCTGAATATTGAATGCTTGCATACGGCATAAGTTGTCCGTTTTTTTCGCCTAATAAATTTTTAGGAAACAGGTATCCTAACTGTGCATACACTATCTGTCCGGTACCAAACATCGGGAAAGCGTTGCCGTATGCGTTTGATTGAACCATGTGTTTGGCAATGCTTCCTGTGGCCGGATTCATTAAGCCATTGTATCGAATGTAATTCTTTCCATAGTTCATATTGTAATAGCCTGCAAAGGCATTAAGGGCAGATCCTTCATCTTTATTAACCGGAAAATCCAGAAATGTTTCCACGCCAAAATGAATCATGTTTGCAAAAGATGTGTCTTTATAAATTCCATTAGCATCGGGTGAAAGGTACCACAATGCGTTTGCCTGATAAACCCCTCCGGCAGCAATGTTCCAAATTTTCTTACTTCCAAGATATGTGCCGCTCATGTATGGTGTTGTGTGCGTTTCATTTTCAAAAAAATTATACGCCACATATCCGCCATATTGATTTCTTATACCAGGGCCATTTCCACCGGAATAGCTAATAGGGTTCACAAAGGTAGCGTTTCTGCTGATATTTGGTGGAGTTAGACCGTTGGAAGTAACCGGAAAAGGATTAGCTAAATAAACTCTGTAATCTATTTTTCTAACTTGCCCACGTGCATAAACGGCAAGCCTTCGGTCAAACTGATCAATCTGGTCAACCGAATATTGGAGAAACACTGGTAAATCCAATGTCATGATTGTTCCAACGGAAGGCTGAGAGAATCTTGATAATCCATTCATTACCGTTAAGCCACCTCCAATTTTTAATTGATTTTTATTTGTGACTTTAAACTCGCAAAGAGCGTCGTGAAAAAATGCCGCAATTTTCCTGTTACCTGTATAGTTATACGTGTTGTTAAAGTTGTTTTGACCGAATTGAAAATATATGAAGGTACGATCGGTTATCTGTCCAAACATCTGGATGCGTGTTCGTCTTAGTCCAATATCAAAGGTGTTTGGAGCGTTTTTATTGAATAAAGTGCTGCTATCGTTACTTTCATTGAATCTGATCCATGTCTGGTTTAAAAAGGTAACCTGAAAGTAATGCGAGCCATCGTTATTGATATTAAATTTAAGAGCGGTTTTTTCTTTTGGAG
>Ga0255338_1000747_pt1 | contig 83295 bp, 57 predicted proteins | sample MeOH1_35cm_T4_19_FD_203715 | JGI IMG/M metagenome (GOLD analysis project Ga0255338, IMG submission 203715) | Sandy soil microbial communities from University of British Columbia, Vancouver, Canada - MeOH1_35cm_T4_195 | ecosystem: Engineered > Artificial ecosystem > Sand microcosm > Unclassified ... | reverse complement strand
AGACGATCATGGACTATATCGCGGCCAACAACCGCCAGCCGCAGCCATTTATCTGGACCGCTCCTGCCGACCTCATTCTTGGCAAGGTCGCCCACTTATGTGGCGAACTTGCCTGACAGGACACTAGTAGCCTGTATCGGATGATTTTTCGGATGAGCCACAGAGCCGAGCCGGAGAGCGGACCCAGAGGTCACAGAGGAAAGGCGGGGCGAAATCAAGGGATGCGATATGAACTCGGTGATCTCTGTGTCGGAGCTCGGTGAGCTCTGTGACGAAAAACACTTCCAGCGGTAGCGAAGAATCCAAAATATCTGGTGTTACTGGATACTAGCCGCAGTCGCCAACATAGACCACCGGCAGTTTGCGACCGGTTTCCAGCAGGGTTTTCAGCCCGCTGAGGATCGCCGGCCATCCGGCGCTGATGCCCTTGAAATCCCGGCTGCCGGGCGCATAGCCCCGATGCGTCACGGTCACCCGCAGACCCTTTCCCCGATGCACCGTGTCCTTGGCCAGCGACTCGACGTCGAAGGTCACGAGGGTCCGCGTGTCCTTCGGGTCGGCGCCGCCGAAGGTGTAGCTCAGCCGGTGCGGCGGCCGGTTCTCGACGATCCGACCGTGCCACTCGAGTTCGCCGTCGGGCGAGCGGCTCTCGAGCGGGGCGCCCTTCCGCCACGTCGAGCTGTTGGTCCGGCCCATCCAGTATTGCCGGATGAGCGCGGGATCGGTGAGCGCACGCCAGAGCTTCTTTGGCGTGGTGTTGATGTAGGTGACGTAGACGAACTCTGCCTTGCGTGGTTTTGTTTTCATGGGATGAGGGAGAAAAGTTGCCAGGCCGCTCAGTTGCCGGCGTAAGCGGCTTCTTCCAGTCCTTGCTTGAGTTCGCTGAGCGCCTTCAGGCGGTGCCGTTCGTATTTCTCGATCCAGCGGTCGTAGATCTCCTGCAACGGCACCGGATTCAGGTAGTGCAGCTTCTCGCGCCCCTGCCAGGTGGTGACGACGAGATCCGCTCCCTCGAGGAGGACGAGGTGCTTGGTCACGGCCTGACGCGACATGTCGAGATGTTCGCAAAGTTCGCCCAGCGTCTGGCCGTTCCGCGCATGCAGCTTGTCGAGCAGCCGGCGGCGGCCGGGATCGGCAAGGGCCTTGAAAACGTCGTCCATCATGGGCGAGACATTAGGCAACCATTTGGTTGCACGTCAAGGTTTCAACCCTCCCCCCTTTGCCTCTCACCGCGCCCTGACGCGCCGCCACCAGGTGTGGCCGTGGGAATTCCGTCCCGGATCCAGCGGTGTGAAGATCAGACCGACCCAGTCCGCCTCACGTGCCCGTGTCACCGCGAACGGTTGCGGCGCGCGATCCGCTTCCCGACTCCGCGGCTGCAGCGTTTGCTCGAACAACACTTCCAAGCATCCCGGTCGGAAGGAGACCACCCGCGCCACGACCCCGGGCAGAGCGCCGGGATTGGTCCACGCAGGCGGCCACAAGCCGAATTCCCCATCGAGCCGGTTCCATGCGGGATCAGCGCGCAACCAGACCTCGCTGGGCGTGTGCGCAAACAAATGCCAGCCCGACTCCACCTGGATCGGGTTGATCGACATGCCGGCTCCGGCAAATTCCGTCGGCAATCGTGAACCGGGCACGAACAGGGCCCCCGCCCAGGTCTTCGTCTCGGGCTGCACGGCCAGCGAATCATCCAGCGGCCCCGGGTAGCCCGCAACTGCCCCGGAACTGTAGTCGGTCTGCAATCTGCGGATGCCCGCCTCCAGGATTTCCCCCGGTGGCAAATCTAGCTCGATCGCCACGCGCCGACCGGAAGGAGTCGCCGTTATGTCCACGGTTTGCTCCACCTGCTGCGACACCAAGTCGACGCGCCCTTCCTGCAAAATCTTTCCGTCATCCGGCGCCCCGCGCGTGACAATCCGCCAGACAACCGATTCAGGCTGGCTGGCCGCCTTGGTCACGCGACGCACCACCAACTCCGTCTGCAGACGATCGAGCGGAGCGCCCACCTCCAACACGACCGGGCGCACGGTTCCGAGCACGGATCCCGCCGGTCGAAGCGACAGGACGCAAGGTCCGCCGGTCACCATCAGATCCCGGACATAGGCGGTCGAAGCGGTTGTCGTGGCAAAGGTGAGGGGATTCCTCCAATCCGATTCCGTGCCTCCGCGCAGCCGATAGAGATGAAACAGCGGCCCGACACGATCATGCCGGTAGCGCAGTGCCAGATACCAGTCCATCTGCAGCGGCCAGACATTCCATGCCTCGAGCGAAACCACAGCCTGGATCCCCTGCCCCGATCCGAGCCGGTGATTGATGACCCGGGCCTCAGGTTCGCCCAAAGTGGTGCCTTCATGCAGCCACAACGGCAGGCCCGACTGCCGCGCCTCCGGCACCGCGCGGACCATCCACTCCATGGCATTGACGAAATAAATTGAACTCACCGGCACGCCTTCGGCCGCAAGTTCTTCGAGGCGTCGCGCCATCGCCACCATCGAGTCATGGAAAGGCCGGGGAATGCGCATGCCGCGAAAATAGGCGAAGCGCGGTGGCAGGTCGTCCGTGGCACACAATTCGTCCCGCACGAGCGGCACATGCCCCCACAAGGCACGCGTGCCCTGCCAGGCCGCCTGCCAGGCCGGCAGCAGCAGGCTTAGCCCCGCAAGACCCAAGACGATCCGCAGGCCACGCCCCACTCGGCCATCTGCCGTCGGCATCGCCAGCACCAGGCCGGTGCCGAGGACCAGCCACGCGGCGCCAGCGAGGTAACCGATGTCAAAGTTCGTCGCCAGCAGCACCCCACCGCAGATGGTCGCACCAGCGAATACGACGCCCAGCATCATCCAGTGCCGCTCGCGCGCGGATGACATCCGGACCGACCATGCCGCCATTGCACCCAGCAGGACCAGCAGGCCGAGACCCCAGGCCCCGACAAAAGGAAAATACATCGGGGCGTAGTAATCGTGCGGCGTATGCAGATAAAATCCGGGAGTCAGTATCGCCTGCAACAAGCGCACGCGCGCCGAAGGCATGAGCACGATATTTTGCCCCCATTGGTCCAATGTCGCACCCGTGCAGAGCAATTCCGTCAACAGCGGCGCCCCCAGGCCGCAGAGCACATAGGCCGCCAGACTCACGCCTACCCGCCGCCACGGCAGACCACCGAGCCAGCCATCGCGCAGGACAAAGAGACCGGCGAAGGCCAGAGCAGTCACCTGATAAGTCAGCTTGGTCATCCCGCCGAGCCAAAGGATGGCACACACCAGCGCGAGGCGTCCGGCCCGGCCGGGTGCATCGGCCAGCCGGATCGGCGCTGTGAGCCAGACGACGAGCGCCACCCAGGCGACCCCGAGCGCGTTGTGCCAAATGATCGTGTGTTGCCCCGCGGATGCCGCCACCACACCGGCCGCGACGATCACGGCCACCCCAAAACCAAGCGGTCGGCGCAGGAGCGCGGTCATTGCGATGAAGCCTGCCGCGATGAATACCGCGTTGGCGTAGGTCAGACTCAGGTAGCGCGTCCCAAAGACCGCCTCGGCCCCCCGGGCCAGAAGAAAGAGCATCGTCTGGATCGGCGTGAGGAAATCCACATACGGCTGCTCGCCCAGCGACATCCGGCCCGCCCCGGCGACCACCAGACCATAGTCGTAAAAATCGCGGAGTATCGTGTGATTGCGCCACCACGGCAGCAACAGCACCCCCACCCCGCCGAGCAGGCTTATGATGAGCGCGGACCGCCGCTCCGGCTCTTGTCGCTGCCGTTCCCCGAAAAATGCCATACGTCACCGTGGCTGCGCGGAGCAGCGGGAGGCAAATCCATATCCCGGCCCCGACCCGTCGTTGGCGACTTTCGCCAGCATCTCAGTTCTTCGGCGGCACTTCCGGGTTCACGGCGATCAGCTCGACCTCGAAGATCAAACCGGAGTGCGGCGGGATGTTCCCGGCACGGATGCCGCCGTAGCCCAGGTGCGGCGGGATGTAGAACACCCCCTTGCCGCCGGGCATGAGCGACGGCATCGACGCCGACCAGCCGGGAATGAGGCGGTTGACCGGGAAGTCCGACGGCTTGCCCCGCGGGTGGGAGTCATCGAACACCGTGCCATCCTTCAGTTTCCCGATGTAATGGACGCGCACGCGATCATTCATCTGCGGCGTGAGACCCTCACCCGGCGTGATGACCTTGATGCCGAGCCCGCTTGGTCGCCACTTGATAGCCGGATCCGCGGCGATCTCCTTGCCGAAGTAGTTCTCGCGACGCTGTTCTTCCACGGTTTTTTCCGGCACGACCGGGGCCGGCGGTTCCTTCGGGCCGCAGCCGGAGAGGAACAGCGCGAGGGCGATGGCGAATATTCCGGACGAGCGATTCATGCGCCGAGTCTGCGACAGTCCCGTCCTGAAACCAGCCGGAATTTCACCCGCCCGCGGGGCTGAGCTTCTCCAACATCTCCGGTAGCGCCGCACGGAGTGGCGAGTCCACGAGGTAGTCGGCCGCCAGCTGCTTGTGCCCGCGGGCGCAGAGCGAAGCGTAGACGTGCAGCTCGAACTGCACCCGCAACCGGGCCTGCGCGTCGCCGAGACCAAGCGCCCCCATCAGGAAAAGCAACGCCTCCGCGGTGGAGAACCGCCCTTCGCCGCTCTGCGCGCGGAGCCAGTAGCGGCTCCGGCCCTGCATGGGCAGGCTGATGCGGCGACCCCACGAGCCGGCGAAACGCGCCATCTCGGCGGCTTGCACCCATGTGCCATCGAGCAGCAGCACCTGCAATCCGGCCGGATCAGCGTTGGCCGGCAATGGTTCACCATTGGGGTGCAAGATCCAAAGTTCCCGACCCGGCTGGACGATGTCGGCGCACGCGATCGGCCGCTCCGCCCGGAACAGATGAAGCCCCGTCCCGGGCATGACCCGCTGGAGGAGCTGGCCCGTGCTGCTCGGCCGGTAGGACTCCATGTAATGCTGGAGCACGTCGACCCGCAGCGGACTCATCACCTCGCGCAAGCCCCCACAGATGCACCACCGCGGCGCCAGTTGGCAGCCGGGGCAGCGCGGGGTTTTCTTCAGGACGACACTGCGGGCCATGGCTCGCAGCCCGGGGCAAATTTCCGCGGTGGTCAAATACCGAAGCGGCTCGGCGCCGCAAAAAACAGGCCTCGGTGCCGCACCGGCCGGCCCCGGACCTCATTCCTCGCATGACGGCACAAATATCAGCCTGGCCGTGGGTTGAACGGCTCTCGGGAACCACTCCATTCCCGGCCTGACCAAGGTTAAAAACCAAGCGTGCAATTTACAAATTTCCCAACATACAAGAGTTTGCATGAGTGATATCGCCATGAGGCCCGAGCCACCCAAGGCGCCCAGAAAGGCGCTGCATATCCTGCATGTCGACGACATGCGCCAGCTCTGCGACATCGTTCAGCAATCACTGGGGCGGGACGGCCACAAGGTGGAGAGTTTCGCCGACGGCGCTTCGGCGTTGGCGCGAATCAAGGAGGATCCGACCGGGTTCGATGTGTTCATCAGCGATCATCACATGCCCAAGATGAACGGCCTGGAGGTGGTCCGGGAGTTGCGGAAGATCGGATTCACCGGCCGGATTTTCATCTTCAGCTCCGAGATCGACGAGGAAGTGAACGACATCTACCTCGAACTGAAGGTGGACCACGTCCTGCCCAAACCGATCCTGCTGCCCGAGCTGCGGCAGCTGTTGGCTGAGTCCTGAGCAAGTATCCTGTGGTTGAAGCGGGTGGAACCGGTCCTCCGGACCGGTTTGCCGAAGCACGCCAAGCAACCCGTCCAGAGGACGGGTTCCACCTTTCGATGCGTGCTGCTTCAGAGGTGAGTGGCGCTCCAATTGCATGAGTCTTTTGGCTGAGCGGCGAGGCGGCACCAGCCGGGACGCCCGGTCGCAAAATCGCCGGGGCGAGCCCCGGCGATTGTTGATTGAAACTGAATGAAACGGAGTTCAGTCCGCGCGCGCCTTGCGGTAGGAGAGCTGCAGCTTGTCCCACGCGAGGATCACGTTGTTCTTGGCGGCATCCCAGGTGTCGGCGCTCGCGGTGCCGAGCGCGGCGAGCTTCTCCTTGTAGTCGGCCTCGGAGTTCTTGAGCTCCTCCATGGCGGCCCGGCGGCTGGCGCTGGCCTGCGCTTCGGAATAATTGGCGCGGAGCTCGCTCAGCTGCGCGTCCATGCGGGCCGAGATCTCCTTGGACTTCGCGGTGAAACTGTCGCGCTTGTCGAAGGTGAAATCCTTCACGCCGGCCCACGCGTCGGTGATCGCGTCCTTGGTGGCGTGTGCGGCATCCTGCACTGCCACCTTGGTGTCGTGCGCCGCTTCCTTGACGGTGGCCTTGGCGTCGGCGCGATCAGCCTTGCTGCAGCCGGTCAAAATGAGGGCGGTGCAGCCCAGCGCGAGGGCGAGAACGGAGGGAATTTTGTTTTTCATAGGGAGGAGCAGGCAGGGGTTGGATCCGCAGAACGGGACCGCCACGGGAATCGTGGCCGTCCAGAGACTGACCGAACCCAGCCACTGACGGTTCCCAAGATAATCCAGGCTACTTGAGGATGAAATGGGGTGATATACTGCCCGGAAGCGGACGCGGCTGGTGCCGCACAGCCTTGCCAACCGCCGGCCAGCGTTGTGTGCTGGAGGGAAATCATCCCCCATGCCCGCCAACACCATCCGCTCCACGGCCTCACTCCTCGTGATGCCTTTCCTCGCCGTGCTCGGCCTCGTCGCACCAGCCGGCGCCGCCGAGACCACTCCTGCCATGACCAACAATCCGCTGCTCACCGCGAGCCCCCTGCCCTACCAGCTGCCGCCCTTTGAGCAGATCAAGGACGAGCATTTCGCCCCCGCCTTCGAGCAGGGCATGGCGGAGGAACTCGAGGAGGTCGCAGCCATCGCCGGCAACGCCGCCGCGCCCACCTTCGACAACACCATCGTCGCGCTGGAACGCTCCGGCGAGATGCTGGAGCGCGCCAACCGGGCCTTCGGCATCCTCACCGGCGCCCTGACCAACCCCAACCTGCAAAAGCTCGAGACCTTGATGTCGCCCAAGTTCGCCGCGCACCGCGACTCCATCCGGCTGAACCCCGCGCTCTTCGCCCGCATCGCCGCGCTTTACGACGCCCGCGCCTCGCTCGCCCTCGATCCCGAGTCCGACCGCCTGCTCGAGCGTTACTACAAGGACTTCGTCCGCAGCGGCGCCAAGCTCTCCGAGTCCGACAAGCTCAAGCTGAAGGTGCTCAACGCCGAGCTCGCCAAGCTCTCCACCCAGTTCAGTCAGAACGTGCTCAAGGAGATCAACGCCTCCGCCGTCATCGTCGACACCCGCGAGGAACTCGCCGGCCTGTCCGACGCCGCCATCACCGCCGCGGCGGCCGCCGCCAAAGCCGCCGGCCAGGAAGGCAAGTTTGCCATCCGCCTCACCAACACCACGGGCCAGCCGCCCCTCGCCTCGCTGCAAAACCGCGCCGTGCGCGAACGCGTCATGGCCGCCTCCCTCGCCCGCGGCAGCCGCGGCGGCGACTACGACAACCGCGCCATCGTTTCCTCCGTCGCGCGGCTCCGGGCCGAGCGCGCCCTGCTCCTCGGCTACCCGACGCACGCCGATTATCAGATCGAGGAACAGACGGCCGGCAACGTCGCCACCGTGAACCAGCTGCTCGCCCAGCTCGCGCCGCCCGCCGTGGCCAACGCCCGCCGCGAAGCCGCCGACATGCAGGCGATCATCGACGCCGAGAAAGGCGGCTTCACCCTCGGCGCCGCCGACTGGGCCTACTACACCGAGAAGGTCCGCGCCGCCCGCTACGCCTTCGACGAGAACGAACTCCGCCCCTACTACGAGATCCGGAACGTGCTCGTGAACGGCGTGTTTTACGCCGCGACCAGGCTCTACGGCATCACCTTCAAGGAGCGCCCTGACCTGCACGGCTACAGCCCCGACATGTATGTGTTCGAGGTGTTCAACGCGGACGGCTCGCCGCTCGCGCTTTTCCTCGGCGATTTCTACGCCCGCCCCAACAAGCGCGGCGGCGCCTGGATGAACGCCTACGTGCCCCAGAACGGCCTCACGGGCACCCTGCCCGTCATCGGCAACCTCCTCAACATCCCGAAGCCGCCCGAGGGCCAGCCCACCCTGATGACCCACGACGAGGTGAACACGATGTTCCATGAGTTCGGCCACGCGCTGCACGGCATGTTCTCCCAGGTAAAGTATCCGCGCTTCTCCGGCACCAGCGTGCCGCGCGACTTCGTCGAGTTCCCCTCCCAGGTGAACGAGATGTGGTCCACTTGGCCGGAGATTCTCCGGAACTACGCGAAACACTACCAGACCGGCGAACCCATCCCCGCGGCGCTCCTCGCGAAGGTCGAGGCCGCCGGCAAGTTCAACCAAGGCCACGCCACCACCGAGCTGGTCGCCGCCAACCTCATCGATCAGGCCTGGCACCAGCTCACCCCCGGCCAGGTGCCGGACGCCGACGGCGTGCTCGCCTTCGAGGCCGCCGCGCTGAAAAAGGGTGGCGCAGATTTCGCGCCCGTGCCGCCGCGTTACCGCAGCACCTATTACTCGCACATCATGGGCGGCTACTCGGCCGGCTACTACTCCTACTTCTGGAGCGAGGTGCTCGATGCCGACACCGTCAACTGGTTCAAGTCGAACGGCGGCCTGACCCGCGCCAACGGCGACCGCTTCCGCGACCTGCTGCTCTCCCGCGGCGGCAGCCGCGACGCCAAACAGATGTTCCGAGACTTCACCGGCCACGAACCTGACATCAAACCGTTGCTCGTGCGCCGCGGCCTCGACACCGCCAAGTAACAAGAAAGGGCGTCTGAAGCCGCCGCCGCTGCCAAACGATCCGAGAGCCCCGCGGTCCGCCGCGGGGCTTTTACTTTTCGTTCATTCGGCTGATCTTGCAATTTCGGCGGCCTTCGGCCCTGTTTGGCCCGAACCCATTCCACGCCCGGTTCCGGACACTTTAGCCGATTTTTCTCAGAACCTTTGGCCGGCGCAGGCGTCAAGAATGTCACGTAATGAGCATCCACGTCTCCACCCTTGGTGCCACCAGCGTCGTCCCGCGTTCCCTCCACATTCTCTACGCGGACGACGTGCCTGAATTGCGGCGTCTCTTGGAAGTCACATTGGGCCGCGTCGGCCACACCATTGAAACCGTTCCGGACGGACAGGAAGCGCTGACGCGGGTCCTCGCGACGCCGGCCGCCTACGACCTGGTCATCACCGATCACCACATGCCAAAAATGAACGGCCTCGAACTGGTCGGCCGGTTGCGTGCCCTGCCTTTTCCCGGCAAGATCGTGGTCTTCAGTTCCGAGCTGGGCGAAGACGTCAGCCAGGCCTACCGCGAGCTGCGGGTGGATTGCATCCTGCCCAAGCCGATTTTTCCGGACACGCTGCGTTCCGTGCTGGCGGCGCTTTGAGGCGGACAGGGTGGCTGCGGCTTCCAGCCGCAGGGTTTCACCGGCTGGAAACCGGCCTGCCAGCCATGGGCCTCGCGACGGTTGGCGCCACGGTCGATCAACCGCGACAAGCTGACGGTCAGAATAAGTAATCCGGCTTCCCCCTTGCCGCCCCGGGGGCGCGGCGAACAGGCTCATGGCGCTTTCGCCCCACCCCATGTCGACGTCCACGTTGATCCAGCTCGGTATCTTCCTCGGCCTGAACGCGCTCGTCGGCGTCATCACCTGGTGGCACTGCCGCCATGCCGACCGCAGCGGCAACGAGGCCAAGGAATATTTCCTCGCCAGCAGCAGCCTCAGCTGGGTCTTCATCGCCGGCTCGCTCACGCTGACCAACATCAGCACCGACACCCTGGTCGGCTGGAACGGCAACCAGATGCTCCTCGTCGTCTGCTGGGAACTCGCCGGCGTGCCGGGACTCATCCTGTTGGCGAAGGTGTTTGTGCCGCTCTACTACAAATACAAGTGCACGACGGTCACTGAACTCCTCGAACGCCGCTACAACAGCAAACACATCCGCGCCACGGTCGGCGGCATCTTCCTGCTGGGCGATGTCTTCATTTTCCTGCCGATCATGCTCTACACGTCCTCGCTGTTGCTGAAGACGATGTTCGGGTTGCAGGTGCCGATCGTGTTCATCGCCAGCTGCACCGCCCTGGTCGGCGCCGCCTACGCCATCGGCGGCGGCCTGCGCGCCGTGGCCATCTCCGACACCTACAGCGGCATCATCGTGCTCGGCATGGCGCTGCTCATCGCGTTCCTGTCGCTCAACGCCGTCCACTGGGATCTCTCCGGCCTGCCACCGGAGCGCATGACCCTCATCGGCGGACCCGACTCGGTGCTGCCGTGGCCGACCCTGCTCACCGGCATGATCTTCACCCAGCTCTACTATTGGAGCACGAACCAGACGATCACGCAGCGCATCCTCGCCGCACCCAACATCAAGGAGGCCCAGAAAGGTGCGTATGGCGCCGCCGTCATCCGCCTGCTCATCGTGCCGCCGATGGTCGTCATTCCCGGCCTCTGCGCCTACAAGCTCTTTGGCCCGCTCGGCGACGCCACCTACGGCCGGGTCGTGGGCGCCGTCCTGCCGACCTGGCTGCTGGGCACCTTCGCCGCCGCGATGTTCGCCGCGGTCATGACGAGCTACAACGCCACGCTCAATTCCGCCGCCTCGCTCTACGTCTGCGACTTTCACCAGAAATACATCAACGACAAGGGCCCGATCAAGTGGCTGAGCATCTGGCTACAGGTGGGCTTCGCGGTGTTCTCCGTCGCGATGGTGCCCGTCTACACCGGCGCCGAGAGCATCATCCAGCTCATCCAACAGCTGCTCGGACTATTCAGCATGCCCATCCTCGCCGCCTTCATCACCGGCCTGCTCTTCCGCAACGTCGACGCGCGCGCCGTCATCTCCACGCTCATCTTCGGCGCCGTCTTCTACGCGTTGCTGTCGTTCGGCTGGCCGCCGTTGCACAAATTGCACCCGTCGCTCCCCGCCCCGCCGCATTTCCTCCACCTGATGTTCGTCACCGTCTGGACCTGCGTCGCCTTCGCCCTGGCCCTCAACCGCGTGGTCTTCGGCAAAAAATCCGAGTTTGAACTCGGCACCCGCGAGGCCTGGCGGAACGTCTATGCGACCTTGAAGGCGTAGACTGCATCCAACCGAAAATCACGCACGCTCGGAAGTCGACAACCCGCCTACCCGTGGCTCAATTTACCTGACAATCCGATGTCCTACGAACCCGCCCCCTCCCGTTACGCCAATCCCGCCCTTTATCAACGCTGCGGTCGCAGCGGCCTGAAGCTGCCCCGCATTTCCCTCGGGCTGTGGCACAACTTCGGCGATGACGTCCGCCAGGAAAACGCCCGGGCGCTCGTGCTCCGCGCCTTCGACCTCGGCATCACGCACTTCGACCTCGCGAACAACTACGGCCCGCCGCCGGGCGCGGCCGAGACCAACTTCGGCCAAATCCTGCGCGCCGATCTAGCCGCCCACCGCGACGAGCTGATCATTTCGAGCAAGGCCGGCTATCTGATGTGGCCCGGCCCCTATGGCGAATGGGGCACGCGCAAATACGTCCTCGCGAGCCTCGATCAGAGCCTCAAGCGCCTCGGTCTGGAATACGTCGACATCTTCTACAGCCACCGCTTCGACCCCAACACGCCGCTGGAGGAGACGATGGGCGCCCTCACGCACGCCGTCCGCTCCGGCAAGGCGCTCTACGTCGGTCTGTCCAGCTACAACCCCGAGCAGACCGCCGCCGCCGCCAAGTTGCTCCGCGAGGCCGGCACGCCCTGCCTCATCCACCAGCCGAAATACCACATGTTCGACCGCACCGTGGAGCGCGGCCTGCTCGACACCCTGACCCGTGAGGGCATCGGCTGCATTCCGTTCTGTCCGCTCGCCCAGGGTCTGCTGACCAGCCGTTATCTCAACGGCATCCCCGCCGACTCCCGCGCCGGCCACGACCCGCGTTTCCTCAAGCCGGAGGACATCACCGAACAGCGCGTCGGCCTCATCCGCCGGCTCAATGATCTTGCGCAAAAACGCGGCCAGTCGCTCGCCCAGATGGCGCTGGCCTGGGTGTTGCGCCAACCGGCCGTCACCACCGCGCTCATCGGCGCCAGCCGGCCGGCCCAGATCGAGGAAAACCTCGGCTCCTTGCAGGCCACCGCCTTCTCGGCGGAAGAACTCGCCGCCATCGACCGCATCATGGCGGGCTGAGCCGTAGGGCAGGTCTCCGACCTGCCCGCTCTCGTCCGGAAGGCAGGTCAGAGACCTGCCCTACCCATCCAGCCACGTCCCCCCCGCCCCCTTTGCGAACATGAAGCCCCCGCTTCTCCGCCTGATAGTGTTGTTCCTCGGTCTGGGCCGGTTGGTCGCCGCCAGCCTGACGTCCGCCGGCGAACCGCCGACCTATCCCAATCCGCTCGTGCTCCAGCGCGCCGATCCGTGGATCCACCGGCACACCGACGGCTGGTATTATTTCATGGGCACGGTGCCCGAATACGACCGGCTCGAACTGCGCCGCGCCAAGACCGTCGCCGGCCTCGCCACAGCCGACACGAAGGTCATCTGGAAGAAACACGCGACCGGCATCATGGGCGCACACATCTGGGCGCCGGAGATCCATTTCATCGACGGCAAATGGTATGTGTATTTCGCCGCCGGCGCGGCCGGGAAGGTCTGGGAGATCCGCATCTACGTGCTGGAAAATTCCTCGCCCAACCCGCTCGAGGGCGAATGGATCGAGAAAGGCCAGCTCAGGACCGGCTGGGAATCCTTCTCGCTCGACGCCTCCACGTTCGAGCACCGCGGACAACGCTACCTGCTCTGGACGCAGCGGCATCCCGACATCAAGGGCACCAACATCTACCTCGCGAAGATGGACACGCCCTGGAGCATCAGCACGCCGGCGGTTTTGTTGTCCAAGCCCGAATTTCCGTGGGAACAGGTCCGCTACTGGGTCAACGAAGGCCCCACCGTGCTGCACCGCCACGGCCGCCTTTTCCTCACCTACTCCGCCGCCGGCACCGGCGCCGAATACTGCCTCGGCCTGCTCACCGCCGACGAAAACGCCGACCTCCTCGATCCGAAATCTTGGGTGAAATCGCCCGCGCCGGTTTTCGCCACCAGCGACGCCCACGGCATCTACGGCCCCGGCCACAATTGCTTCACGACCGAGAACGGCACGGACCTGCTCGTCTACCATGCGCGCAATTACCGCGACATCCCAGGCGATCCCCTGCGCGACCCCAACCGCCACACCCGCGTGCAAGTCATCCACTGGCGCGCCGACGGCACGCCGGATTTCGGCGAGCCGTTGCCCGAGTAAACGTGGCATCGGCTTCCAGCCGATGAAGCTTGTCCGACCCTGCGACTGGAGGCGGAATTATGGCGCTTCTTCAGGCCAACAACTACCCACTTCCCGTCATTCCGAACGAAGTGAGGAATCTCGACGTGCGCAGGTGATATCGCTCTCGTTGCGGGAGATTCCTCACTTCGTTCGGAATGACCAGTGGGTTTGAAGCCACTTCCTACTCCACTCCCCGCTACGGACAAACCTCACCCCCGCCAGTAGCCGCGGATATACACATGGCTATGCCCCCGACGCTCCCAATGCGGCGCGACGTAATGGCGGTAGCGCGGCGGCGGAACCTCCCAGAAGCCATCCACCCAATAATAGCCGCGGCCATCATATTCCCAGTGGCCCTCGATCCAGACCGCGTCACGGGAAGTCCGCTCGTAAATCACTTCACGTTCACGCCGCGGCGGCGGCGGGGGCGGCGGCGGGGTTTCGACGATCACCTGCGTGGTCGCCTCCTGCTGCGAGCCGTAGATGGTGCCCCGTCGATGGTCGGCCTGATTACCCATGGTGCCACCGACCACGGCACCTGCGACCGCGCCGATGGCCGCGCCCGATGCCGCATTGCCACTGCCGCTGTTGTTGCCGATCACCGCCCCGGCGATCGCCCCGAGCACGCCGCCCGTCACGGCCCCCTGCTGCGTGTTGGGTCCTGTTCCGACACAACCGCCCGCGCCCAATGCGGCGAGCACGAGAACCAGCCTGAAGGTGTTTTTTGTGTTCATGCTAGGTTAGAGTGGTCCCCGGATGGGAAAGGTTCCTCCGCTCCGCCATTCGGTCAGTTTTTTACCACCAACAGGGATTCGACGTTCTGCACACCACTGGTTTGCAGCGCCAGGTCTATGGCCCGCCCGATGAGCTCCGCCGAGGTGGCGGAGCCGGTCAACGTCACATGGCCGTCCCGGCAAGCCACGCTGATGGCGAGAACCGAGAGATTTTTGTCCATGACGTATTTGCCCTTGATGACGGCGATGATACGGGCGTCGCCGATGTGCTCGCCCACCACGCGGGCTTTCGAGCGCACCACCCGACCGGTCTTTTTCAACTCCTCCTTGATGTTCTCGGGTGTCAGCTTCCTGTCCTCCGTCTTGGCGACCGCGGCATCGACCCGCTGCCCCGAGGAGGAATCCTCGACCGGCTGGTAATATCGCCAGACAATGACGCCGATCAGCGCCACGAAAAAAAGAAGGAGCACACTTCGTTTCATGACCGGTGTGGGTTGGGTTTCACGACGCTACGACAGGCGGCATGCCGGCTGGTTCGCGACTGCGTGAAGATTTGACCGCACAGACCACGAGCATCCCTGTCTTATTGAGACTTGCCCAAAACGTTCAACACCATGACCCAACCCGCACCACGTCCACGCCTCTACCAGACACGTAAATTCAGCTTTCGCCACGTGGGGCAATATTTTCTGCGTGGCATCCTCGTCATCGCCCCGCTGTTCCTGACCATCGCCCTGTTGCTCTGGCTCTTTCGCAAGGTGGACGGCCTGCTGAGCCCCCACGTGACCACACCGGGGCTGGGCTTGCTCTCCTTGTTGCTCGCCGTGGTGTTGGTCGGCTGGATCAGCTCCTTTTTCTTCGTGCGACGCACCTTCGGGGTGATCGATCGCGGGCTCGAACACACCCCGGGCGTGAGCTTCATTTATTCGTCACTGCGGGACTTTCTCGACGCCTTTGTCGGCAACAAGCGGCGGTTCACCGAGGCCGTGCTCGTCAATGTGCATGCGGATGAGGTGTGGCTCGTCGGCTTCCTGACCGACGAGGATCTGGACGCCTTCGGACTCGGGGCCAAGTTTGTCTCCGTCTATGTGCCGCAAGCCTACAATGTCGCCGGCCAGCTCTATCTGGTGAAACGCGAGCGGGTGCGCCCCATCGGACATCTCTCCCCCGCGGATGTGATGAAATACGCCGTCACCGGCGGCGCCGTGGAGGTAAGCGAGAAGGACGCCTGACCCGGCCGAAAGTGGCACCGGCTTCCAGCCGGTGAAGCCCTGCGGCTGGAAGCCGCAGCCACCCAAGCAGGCTTCGGCAGGTGAAGAATCGCGGCAATGTCGGCATTGGTTTGGGCAAATGCCCCGGTGTGTGGTAGCTTGGCTCCGCCTTGGAACCTCCCCATTCGCCTTCGGTCTCAGATTTCATGCGCCCGACCCGCTTGATCCTCCTCGTCGGCTTGCTGTTGGCTGCCGTGATTGCCTCACAGGCGGCCGAAGGCGGCTTTACCGCGACATTGTCGACGGAAAAACAGGTGGCCGCTGGACTAGCGGAGCTCACGACCGCCGAACGCTCGGCCCTCGACCAGCTCGTGGCCGATGAACTCGCACTGGTCCGCAGCACCGAACGCCCCGAACTCTCCGGCACCTTTGTCAGCCGCCGCACCGAAGCCGAGCGCAAGGCCGCGGGCCTCGACCGGCTGACCACCGCCCAGTTGGAAAAACTCAACGAGTTGGTCGCTTCCGTCCTCAACCGCCCGCAACCCAAGGAGCGGCCGCGGCTGAAGGAAAGCGATGTTCTCTCCGCCGCGCGCCAAAACCGGATCCACGGTTCGGTGACGGTGGCCTACGGCTGGGGCCGGGGCGGACGTGACATGTGGGCCCAATCGCTGTGGCTGGAATACCAGGACCCCGAAGATCGCTTCAGCCTGGGGATCGGCCTCTCGAATTTCGACGGCGACGGCTTCTTCGGCTACTACCCGGATTATTACGGCTTTTATCCGGACTACTACGGTTTCTATCCCGACTACTATGGCGGCTACGGCAGCCGGTATTACAGCCGTCCGCCGCTCTTCATCACGCGCCCGTCCTACGACGGCGACGCGCGCGGTGATTTCAATTTCGGCGAAGGCAGAACGTTCCGCGGCAACACCGGCAGCCAGCCCTTCATCCACCGCGGACGCTAGGGCCCGTCTTCAACCCTCGTATCTCCTGTTGCTGGAATGTGAGAAGGGGACGTCCCCCGATGGAATAGGCGCAACCTCTGCTGTCGGGCATAAAAGTCCCTGCCTGCACATTGGAGGGCATGCCCTCACGGGACCAGCAGCACCACGAGGCCGTAAGCATCGAGGGCCAGAATACCGCCGGTGGTTTTCTCGAGCTTGACGATCCGGCCCGAGAGCTTCGCGCGCTTCGTGATCTTGCCGGCGGCATCCACCACGCAGATTCCTCCATTCCTCCCGCCGATGAGCACGCGCTGGTCGTCCAAACCCGCCAGCACGGACACACCCTCCGTGACATCCACAATCTGTCGCACCGCACCGTCGCGCAGCCGCAAGTAATACAGGTATCCCCCTTCCGAACTCGCGACCACGGCCGGTTCACCTGCCCCGATCGTTGTGACGCCGGAGAAACTAAAACCGTAGCTGTTATAGCGCCACAGCGGCTTCCATTCTGGCGCGTCGTAGGGATAATAATCATCCATCGCCAAAGTCGCGGGGCTAAATGCGGTCAGCCGGCCCTGATCCGAGGCACTGATCACGTCGTCGACGCCGTCGCCATCGACGTCAGCAATCGCGAGAGCGACATCACCGATGCCGTTGAAAGCACCGCGGCACCGCTCTTCCTCCGGCGTCTTTCCAACCTCCAGCCGGTAGCTGCCGCCGTATTTGTCGCCCGCATAGAGGAAGTCGCCCCCGTGGGGCGCGGGACCGAAAGCAAGGTCCGCTACCCCGTGCAAAATCATTGAATTGTGCCAGCGCGGCCGGAATTGGGCATCAAAGACATGCAGCTGCCAGCTCCGCAGACCCGCGATGATCTCTGGCATGCCATCACCGTCGAGATCACGCACCTGCAGGTGCGTGACCCAGGGGTTCCCCTTCACCCCAAACTCCCCGGACGCCTTGATGGTGATTTTTGCCTGTCTGACCAATTTTCCTGCCGCCGTGAACCCCAGCAGCCGCGCATCGGCGGTGCCGGCGATCACACGCACGCCCCCATTGTCCAGGTCCAAGGTGGCGCAGGACGTGATTCCCACCAACTCGGAGTGACTCCATAATTCCTGACCTTGCCCGTTGAGGCAAATCAACCGGTTGTCTGTCGCGACAATCACCTCGTTCGCTCCGTCGTCGTCAATATCCCCCGCACGCATATCGCGTTCGCGCTTGTATTTCAGGCCGCCCAGCGCGCGCCATTGTTCGGCATACGTCGCCGGGGCCGCCTCTTCCCGCGGCACTGCCCGCTGCTGTCCGGCGAGGCCAAGCAGGTGGCGGTCCAGGCCCCTCAGCACGGCCCCGGGTGGAAGTTTTTCCTGCGTCTTGCCCGCTGCGTAATCCACGGTGATGTCACCGGTGGCAAGCCCGAGCACCAAACGGCCGGACGCCTTGGCCTGAATTTCCAGACGGTCTCCGTTCATCCGCACATGAACCTTGGCGCTGCTGCGGAGGATCCCGATGCCGTCCACGCTGATCTCACTCACATTGGCCGCCAGCATCTCCTGACCGGCGAGCGACAAAAAGCGCGCGTCGGTGGCCACCCCGCCGCCTCCGCCACCGACGACCACGAGCGCGTTGCCGGCCCTGGCTTTCACCAGGAGCGCATTCTCACCCAGTTTCGCCGGTTCAAAGCCGGCGACCCCGCCATCCGGCTCCGGGCGTTCCAGATAAAAGAGGTTTTGAAACGAAAGGCTCTCGCCCTTGGCCAGCCGGATTGTCTTCCGCTGCCGCACCTGGCGCGTCGGGAAACCCGATTCCGAGATGTGCTCGTCCCATTCCCCCGTCTCGACGCTGCGCAGGCGGAACGTCGCGGGCGGGAAATCGTGAAGCTTGTCGAGCTCCGGGCTCGGCGCGCGGCAGGTCAGATCGCGACCGTCATAATCCTCCATACCCCGGTTGACCACCTTCCAGACGCAATCCGCGCGGTAGTTGCCCGCCGCCTCGGCCTGCAGGGTGTCGAAGATCACGAAATAGCGCCCGGCCAGCCACAGCAGATGACGCTCCCAGCGCATGCCGTTGTAGCCATCCACGCACACCTCCGCGTAAGCGCCACCGTTGAAATTGAAATTGTCCTCCAGCCCGGCCAATGGCGGGACCGGTTGCCCGGCCGCACCGTCGCGCAGGACGGTGACCATGTTGTGCTCGCTGCTCTTCGCGACAAGGTAGTCCGCATCATAGAGGAACCGGTAGCCGTCGAGCGTGCAACAAATGATCGCACCCGTGTCCATGTGCCCGTGGTTGCCCTGCCCGAAACCATCGACCAGAATATATTCTCCGCGCCGCGGCGTGAAGGAACGGAACTGGAGTTTGTCGAACGTCTTGTCGTAATCGCACGTGGGTTTCAGCTTCGGCAGAGCCGCGAGGTCCACCATGCGAAAGCGGTCCTGCCGCTCGAGATGGTCGTAGAGTCCGCGGTCCAGCGGGATCGCCACGCTGCCAGCCAGGCGGTCCGGCCGCTCGGCCTTCATGTCGGGATGAAACCGCGAACCTTGCCGAAACGCACTATCGGAGCCTTCGACCTGGAACCAGAGCCGGTCATAGTCGCTTCCGGCCTGCGCGTCCCACTGCCCCTTGAACCAGAGAAGCTCGGGCAGCTTCAGCTTGAAATCCATGATCTCCCATCCGTGATTCGCGCCCGGCACCTCCACGTCGTGCGAGTCTCCCGTGCCGCCCGCCTGCCCGTTGTTGTCCACCTGGGCCAGCAGCAGTTCCGCCGCCTTGCGGGCGTTGCCGTTGTCGAAATACTCCCATTGTCCCGTCATGGCGTAGTAGGCCAGGACGAACTGCAGCGAGAACTGGGCGTAGTTGAAGGCGTCGCAGGAAATCCGGTAATTGTCCTTCTGCCCGCCGAAGTAGGTGTCCGCCCGTTGCATCACCTCATGCAGGTCGCATCCGTAGCGCGCCTGCAGATACCGGGAGATGGTGAACAGGCCCAGCAGCGGGATGGAGGTATGGTTCCAGGCGATGACCGGGCCCGGCTGCATCGTGGCGAAGATCTCCGTGCGCAGAACCAGTTTGTTCATCAGCTCCAGGAACATCCTGTCGTAATCACGCGTCTCCGCCTCGGACTGCCCGCCAAATTCCTGGATCAGATCCCACGCCTGCACGGCCCGCCAGGAGTCGATCTCATCGCCCCAGATCAGCTCCCAGGCCGGGTTCGCCTGTGTCATCTGATAGTGGCTCCGCAGTTTTTCGTAAGCCTGTGCGACATATTTCCGGTCGCCCGTCAGACGGAAGGCGTCCACCGCGTTGCGAAACCCCCGCAACCCCTCGCCTTGGGCGTCGCCGCGATCCTTCGTCGCCAGTCCGTGCAGCGTCATCAGCGGTGGCAGCACGCCGCCGCCGCGGTTGCGCAGATCCTCGATGAACGTGTCCACCGCTTGCGCCACCGTCGCGGGGTGGCTGCCGCCCAGGATAACCACCTGCTGGCGCTGTAAAAGCGGCAACGGTTCACTGACGGTCTGGATCACGAACCCCCGCGCCCCGGGAAAGCCCGGATCCACGCCGGTATAAAGGTTCCAATACAAGCTCTCCAGCACGGGATTGTTGCTCATGTTGCCGAGGGCAATCACCACCTGGCCGGCACCAAGCTTCCCGGACAGCCCGCTTTCCACCGGGTAATCGGCCTGCACCGCGGCCTGGAGCGCGACCCGCAGCTTTTCCGCCATCGGCCGGTAGCTAGCGGCGCGGGGCACGATGATGATGCCGCCCCGAGTGAGGTCGGTGTCGCGCTGCAACGAGCGGCCTTGCCCCAACACCGGAAACTCCCAGGTCTGCGCCCAACAGGGCGATGCGACGGACGCGAAGGACGCCAGGATTGCTGCCATCAGGAACGGTTTCATGTTAGATCTGCCTTTGCCTCTTGGGTTGTTATCCGCCGTCAAAATCCATTGTCCGGGCCGGCAAGACGCCGCGATGCGCCCGAATCCGATCCTTGGACGGAAAAGCACGCTGCCGACCGTCATGGACGGGGTTAATATGAGATTTTCGTTCCATCCGCGGTCGTCACGACGAGGGTGTTCGCCTCCCCTTTCATCATGGTCAGGCCGCGATAGTCCTCCCCCGCAACCGGGTCGAGGCTTTCAAGATACTTTCCGGCTCCGACTAGATCATCGTAAGTCACGTAACGGCTTCTCGTTTGCTTGATATGAACCGCCGCCGCGTAGCGGAACAGCAGGAGATTCTCCCGGATGAGATCCACGGTCGCGGGGGAGAGATCGGCGGGGGCCTCGATTACCCGCGAGTGCCTGAGGGGCACCCGATATTCCCGATCCCCGCCGCCCAGCACGGCGATTTCAATCGCGGGCTCATAGGTGTTGATCGTGTAGTCGAGAAAGCACCCGCCGACCGGAACCCAAGACCAGGCTCCGGTGGACTCGTCCTCGAGGCACAGCCGGGTTTCTTGCGACTCGGTGACAACCCCGACGAATCGGATCGCCGGAGGCGCTCCTGCCGCGAGCATGTGGCCCGCGAGCAGGAGTCCGGCGATCCACAACTGTCGGCTTACTGCCACGTCAGTTCGTCGATGATCGTCGCCGCGGAGTCGTTCCGGTAGTTCACGCAGCTGGCCTTCTGGCCGGTGGCGGGCGCGCCGTTCACCCAGTAGGTCTGGCCCAGCACGCTGTGGTTGAGCGTCGTCGAGTTGGCGTCGCTCGTGTAGATATCGACATCGGGCGTCGCGCCGGAATAGTCGCCGACAATCCGCAGTTTATACCAGCGCAGTGTATCGCCGGCATCGGAGTAGTCGCCGTCGCCGTTGCCATCGACCGAGAATTGCAGCGTGCCGAGCCCCGACAGGATGACGAAGGTGCCGCCGTTGAAAATGCCGAACTGGCCCTGGTCGTTCACCCCGACGGAGACTCGGGCGTCGGCGTTGACGTTGTGAAACACGTCGACGCGGAACTTTGTGCCCGTGCCGGAGCGCGTGCCGATGGCGAAGAGCAGGTCGTGGGTGTAGGTCGTCGTCAGCGGACTGGCGACCCATTGCCACATCTCGTTCACTCCGGTGGTCGCCATGCGCGCGGCCCTCGCCGTGCCGTTCAAGCCCGCGTGAGAGACGGGTTCGGTGCCATTCCACATTTTTTCCCAGTTACGGAGCCAGCTGCCGGCGCGCTGGAAGTTTGCGTTGAACCCGAGCTTCGGCGCCGCGCCCAATGTGCCCGACGTGCCCCAGACAGCCGGACGGACGTTCGTGTATCCCTGCACGCCGCCTTCGCTCGAGCCATAGTTGTCCCAGTGGCTGTAGGCCTCCCAAAACGAAGTGCCGCTGAAACTGTTGCCGTAGACCTTAACGCGCAACGCCTCGATGCCCATGTTGCTGCTGAGCAGGGCGCGCGCCGCCGCATAGTCGGTGCCGCCGAGCGTGGCCGCCTGCGTGCTGGAGGGAGACATGTCGTAGGGCGGCGCACTGACACCGCTCACATCGAAGGCGATCGCCACGCGATTTGTGCCGGAGGCGACGTCGTAGGTGAACGAGTTGTTCGTGAACTGAAAGTCCGTGCCGAAATAATCGTATTCACCCGGGGGATCCTCGTCGTTGAAGAGCGGCACGCGGATGAAGTCCTGGTTGTAGGCCGTCCCGGTGCTGCGGAACGTGCAGTTGTCGACAGTGGAAAAGTCCGTGTCGTCGCGGAACCGCACATAGTCGCCCTTGCAGTCGGTGAACGAGCAGTCCGTCACCGTAAGATTCCGGGCATCGTGGTCGCAGTAGAGCATGTGGGCGCTCCCGTCTTTGCCAACGTTGTTGAACGTGCAGCCCGTCACGGTGATGTCGCGCGAGTTGTCGAGGATGCCGATGGCGCCGTAGTCAAGCGCGGTGAGGTTCTCGAACTTGCAGGTGTCGATGGTGATGAACCGCGACGTGTTCTTCCCGTTCGACTGGCACCAGATCGCGAAGCTCGTGATGCCGGTGCCGCTGAAGGTCAGGCCGTAGACCCGGATGTTCTGCGCACCGCGGAGCTTGAGCTGGTGGGCGCCGCTGCTGTTGAAGACCGGCGCATAAAGGGTGTTCGCCATGAGGGTGAGCTGGTTGATCGGGTGCCCCTTGTTGGTGAGATCGAGCATGCCCTGCGTGTAATGCGTGGCACCGCCGGCGAACCGGACGACGACCGGACCGCCGCCCAGCGCAGTCTGCATGTTGTTCCAAAACGTGGCGCTCACATAACTCGCCCGGTTGTTCCAATCCGAACCGTCGCCGGCGCCGAGCGCGGTCGGACCGACGTAGTAATCGGCCCGGGCGGCCGGCAGGCCGAGCAGGCTCAGGAGAAAAATGAACAGGACCAACGATTGACGCGCCTGACAGGCGCGGAACAGACGGGAACATGGCTTCATCGGGATCGGGGTTGGGGGTTGTTGTTGCGCGAACGAAAACGGACTCGGTGTTTTTCTGGAACACCCAGGCGGAGCTCTGGAATTGCGCTTGCTCACTCGCCTCCGCCGGCCGGGCTCTGGTTTTGTGCCTCCACGGTGGATTCATGCCTCCGGTGCGCAAACCGGCGGGCGGTGGCACAGTCCACCGTCACGATGCGAACGCGCGAAAGTAAAGATCTCCGGAGCAAGCTCCGGGGCATTGGCGAGACAACTCGCGGGCGGGGTGGCCCGCGCTCCAGTCACCCGCCTTGGAGCCACGGCGACCTCGCCGTGGAGTCCCTCGACCAAGCCGGAGCTTGCCCGGGGTATTGGACCCAATGGGAATAAAAAACCGGCCCGCGGGAACAAAGTCCCATCCGGGCCGGCGGCCAGACGAGGCCGGCGCGGGAGGCCGCGCCTGGCTGGCTCAGAACCTCACGGTCGTGGTCAACTGCACGCTGCGCGGAACCGGCCAGTAGTAGTTGTTCCGGTAGACCACGCCGCTGATGGTCGATACAGAATTGGCGCGGTAGATAGGCTCCTGGTAATCGAGGGCGTTGGCCATGCGCAGATTGAAATCCACCGGGATGCCGCGGATCTTCATGCTGTAACCCAGCGAGGTGGTGATCAGATAGTAGGCGTCCGCATACACGAAGTTGAACGGATCGTTCGAGACATTGCCGATGAGCATCTGGCCGAAGATATTCGCCCCCGCGCCGAGGCGGAGATTCTTGAACGCTCCGTTCTGGACCGTGTAGTTGGCAAACACGTTGAAGCGGTGCTTGTAGAGGCCGTTCTGCGGACGGTCGTTGACGGAACCGGCCAACAGGCTCTCGACGGCGTTGACCGCGGTGTTCACCGCCGCCGTCGCCCGATACTGCGTCCACAGGGGGATGTTCGCGTTGTAGTAGGCGCGGGTGTCGCGCAGACCGTCCGTCTGGCTCGTCTTCGGGAAGCTGGCGTTGACCGTCATGCGGAAGGCCCGGGTGATGTTCGCCGTGAACTCGGCCTCCCATCCCCAAGAGTTCAGCGTCGACACATCGGTGTATTGCGCGAGGCCGCCGGTCTGCACGATGCTGTTGTTCGGACCGCCGGCATTGCCGACGGCCGTCCAGACGTTGTTGATCGTGGCCAGCGTGATCTGGCTGTTTCGGTCCTTCTCGAACGAGTCGTAATAGCCGATGGAGCCGACGATGCGGCGGTTCAGCAGGTTGAAGCGCAGTCCGCCACCCCAGGACTTCGATACCGCCAGGTTATAGGCGACGCTGCCATCGAGTTTCGGGGTGTTGATCGTGGACGGCAGAAACCCGTCGCTCTTGTAGGCGTAGAGGCCGACCTGCTCGATCGGGAAGTAGGTGGCCCCGAGCTGGGGCGTGTTCGAGTTGACCTCGCTGCTGACTCCCCCGACCTGCGTCGGGGCGCCGGTAACCGGATCCCGGCGCTGCACATCGCGGGTCTGTCCCTTGTATTCGTCGTGCCGGATCCCGGCGACCAGCGTCAGCTTGTCCTGGAGGTAGCTGCCGACCATGTTCGCCTGGATCGAGCGCAGCTCGTTGGTGCTGTGCTGGTCGCGGCTGATGACCCAGCGGTATTTGTTGTTGGCATCGTCGACGGGCAGGTTGGCCTCGGCGTCCGGCTGATCCCAATAGCGCCAGATGACCACGCGCTGGTTGTTGTCGAGCGCGGAACTGGTCGCCCCGTTGGGCGCCAGCAGGCCGTTGTCGCGGAAATATTGCTGGGCGGCGAAGTCGTCGAGCCGGTCGCGCCATTCCGCGACCACGCTGAAGGTCTGCGAAAACCACTTGGTCCGCCAAGGATAGGCGGCAGCCACACGCGCACTGGTGGTGTAGCTGCCCGTCCGGATCGGGTTCCAGCCGTTCGTCTCGCTGTAGGTCTTGCCAAAGTTGGGATTGGGCCGCCCGTCCGGCAGCACTTGGTTCACGTCGATGTAGCTGTTGCTGAAAAACAGGGTGTCGCCGGTGCGCACCGCCTGCGAGTGGTTGAACGCCGCCTCGACCACCAGACCGCTGTCGAATTGCTGCTCCGCCGTGACGTTGTAGTTTCTTTGGTCTGCCTCCACCATTTCCAACGGGGAGTTGATGTTGAATTCGCGATGGGGGAGCGTCGGCATGTTGGCGAAATTGCCCCGGCCTTCCCCGAGGTCGGTCAGGGTCGAAAGGTTCGTGCCCGTCGTCCGGGCGAAATTGCGCCGGTTCTGCACGCCGATGCCCTCGATGTAGACCCAGGTGTCCGACGTGAAGCGGGCCAGCCCCGTGCCGGCCGCCGGGTTGGCGGTCAGCGGCGCGGCGACCGTGGTGGTGCGATCCCAGGAACTCTGCGTGTCGAAGAGCGAATCGGGGCGCAGGCTGGTGCGCTCGATGATGTCCCGTTCCACTTCGAAACGCAGCTCGCCTCCGCGCCAGGGGCGGTAGCTCATCACAAACTGGGCTCCTTTGTGATCGTCGGTGGAGCGGTCATACCATTGCTCGCCTTTCATATACTGCATGTTGAGGCGCGCCGCCCACTGCGGGCCGAACTGACGGTTCACGTCGAGGTAGGCGCCGGCTCCACCGAAGGAATCCAGCCGCAGCCGCGCCGTGGTGAAGTCGCGGAACGCCGCCCGTTTGGTGGTGATGTTGACCTTGCCGGCCTGCGTGGCGTCGCCGTAAAGGATGCCGTTCGGCCCGCGCGAACCCTCGATGCGCTCCGTGACGTATTCCTCGGGCGCGAAGTCGTTGCGGAAGTAGTTGCGCGTGTTCGTCGTGCCGGCGAGTCCGCGATATCCGGAAGCCGTGCCGAAGTCGGTGGGGTTCGTGGCATTGACGGTGTTCGCCGCCGGGTCGGAACCGGTCAGCCAGATCTGGACATCCTGGATGTTGTTGGCGCCGACATCGTCGAGGAATTCGCGCGTCAACACCGTCACATCGGTGGCTGTCTTCAGCAGGTTGGTCGCGAGCCGTCCCCCGGAGATGACATCCGCCGCCATGTAACCCGTGTCTTTTTCCGACGAGACGGTGAACGGAGACAGCACAAGGGTGTCCTCGGCCGGCTTTTCAGTGCCGTCGGTGGAAGCCGGCTTGGTCGTCTGGGCTTCCGCCGAGGACAAGAGAACAAAGGCGATCGCCAGGACCGCAGACAAACGTATCAGGTTGCTGGTGTTTTTCATGGGGTGTCAGAGTGAGGAATGGCGGGAAACTTCACCCGAGCCACGGGCGCCTGGCCGGATCGGGTTGAAGGCGTTGAGGAGACTGCGGACTTGATCGCCGCACCCGCCGCGCCGCTCAAGGACCGCAGCAGTGTCACAGTCCACCGGCGGCGGAGGGAAAATACTCCGCCCCTCCACCGTGGCAAAACCCAAGGTGCCGGCTGCATGACTGGACGGAATTTTCATTTTTGCGGATTCAGAACCGGCCGTCGCGGCGATCGTAGCCGGTGCTTTTCTTCCAGGTGGCGCCCCGTCGCAGGAGCCAGGCGGCCACCCAGCGCATCATGCGGTCGAGGGAAGTCGGGGGTGGGCCGAAAAGCCGGTGGGAACAGGCCGCGTTGTTCAGCCAGGCGGTGTCCGCTTCTGCGCCGGAAAAGCGCACGGGACACCCGAAGAGTCCGCCAAAACGGGTCGCCAGTTCCCTCACCGGGAGCACCGCGGCGCCGGTCACGTTGAGGGGCGCCGCCGGCGAACCCGCCACGTCGAGCGCCTGGATCGTGTGGACGACCGCATCGTGCTGCCAGATGACGTTCACGTAACCTGTCGTGAGATCGATGACCGCGCCGCGCAGCACCTTCTCGGCAATGTCGACGAGCACGCCGTAACGAAACTCGACCGCGTAGTTGAGCCGGATCAGGGCCACCGGGGTGCCCTGCCGGCGCGAGGCCTCGGCAAACGCCGTCTCGCGCTCGAGACAGGAGGCCGCATAAGGTCCGTTCGGTCCGGGCGGCGTGGCCTCCGTGGCCCCGCCGGAAGCGGCGGACATGAACGGATAGACGCACCCCGACGAGAAGGCCACGATCCGGCTCCGGGCGAAACGATCGGCCACCAGCTGCGGCATCTCCGCGTTGTATCGGCGCAGCAATTCGGGCGAATCCGCCGTGCCGAATTTGACTCCGGCCAGAAAAAACACCGTCGGGGCGTCCGGCAGCCGGGCCAGCGCCTGCGGGTCAGTCAGGTCGCACGGGATTGTCTCGACGTCGAACGCCGCGAAGTCCTCGCGGCCCCGCAACGTCGAGAACCGCGAGACCGCCACGACCCGGTCTTTTCGACCCAGGGCGGTGAAGCCCCGCCGGATCATGGCGCTCAGGTGCAGGCCGATCTTGCCGCCGGCGCCCAGCACCAGCACCGGCCCGGGCATGCGCTCGAGCACGGACAGCGCGACCGGCACCGGCCGGCTCAGGAATTCATCGACTGCCTCGGCGCCGCACGGAAGTTCCGGTTGCGCAAGGGCGGGCTCGGGGTGAGAGGACATCGCAGTTTGATCCATGGTGCTCAGACGGCCGGATCAAGTCGCGCGGTCGTAGCCGGCGAGCGTGACCACCGCGGCGGGCAGTTCCCCCCGCACGAACCGAGTGATGTTCCGCAGCGCGAACTCGCCGCACTGCGGATACTGGTCGAACGTGGGCCCGCCGACATGTGGCGACAGGACGGCGCCCGGCACGCGGGCAAACGGACCGTGGGGCGCCAGGGGCTCCGACGCGACCACGTCCAGCGCGACCCTCACCCGGCCGCTCCCGGCTTCGCGCAGCAGCGCCGCCTCGTCCACGAGTCCGCCGCGCGCCACGTTTACGAACACCGCCCCGTCCGGCAGCTTCGCCAGCACCCCGGCGGACACGCTGCCCGCCGTGACCGGCGTCAGCGCCTCGCACTCGAACAGCACATCGGCCCGGGCGAACAGATCCTCCAACGACCCTGCCGGCAGGACGCCGGCCGACTGCAACACCGCGGACGGCACGCCGGTGGAGAATCCGGTGATGCTCACGCCGAACGGACGCAGCAGCGGCACCAGCGCACAGGCGATCCGCCCGAAACCATGGATGCCGACCTTCCGGCCGCAAAGCGAACGTGTTCCCAGTCCTTCGATCCGCCGGGCCGTATCGAGCGGATGCGGAGCCCCGCCGCCGGGCCAAGCCCCGAGATTGCGCAGGCCCGCGAGCGCGAGAAGGAGCGCGTGCTCCGCGACCGTGGCGCTCGGGATATCGCCCCAGTTCGTCACCACCCCACCCTGCTCGATGAAGGACCGCGGCAACAGGCGACGGACCGAACCGGTCAGGTGGCAGACGTAGCGCAAGGCGCACGCCCGGTCCTCCAGCCACGCCGCCGGCAGCGGCGCGGTCGACCATCCCGTCAGGAGGATCTCGGGGTTCAGGTCCGTCCATTGCTCCAACGTCATGCCGTGCCCGCTGTTTTCCAGCCAGGTGGTCGTTACGCCCGGCGGGTAAAGCGCAGGGGCGGCGTGATCCAGGAAGAGCCGTTTTTCCTCCGGCGAAAGCGCGCAGGCCAGCCGGCGCAGCGGCGCCGCCAGGGAGGGGGAACGACCTGACTCGGGGGTTTCACGGACGGGATTCATCTGCGGCCACGGATAGACGGTCGCGGCCCGCGCCCCAACCTTCCGTTCGGTGCCACAGTCCACCTCGCGGTTTCAAGATTGCTGCATCCGGCCCAGTCCCGCTATGTCAGCACTGTTTTATGGCCGGCTCCCGCATCACCCAACGCGACATCGCCCTGAAGGCCGGCGTCGGCCGCACCGCCGTCTCGCTCGCGCTGAAGGACCACCCGAAAATCTCGCCGGCCACCAAGGCGCGGATCCTGCAGATCGCCCGGAAGCTCGGCTATGCGCCCGACCCAATGCTCTCCGCCCTCGCGGCCTACCGCACGAAGAAGCAGTCGCGCGCCTTCCAGGGCACGCTCGCCTGGCTCGCCAATGCCGCCGACGATTTCCAGTGGAAGCAGGCTTCGCACTACATGGGTTATTACGCCGGCGCCCTCGCGCGCGCCGCCTATCACGGCTACCAGCTGCAGGAATTCGAACTGCACGCCGGCGCGATGTCGCCGGCGCGGCTCGCCTCGATCCTGCAAGCGCGCAGCATCAACGGCATCCTGCTCTGCCCTCAGCCGAAACCCGACATGGACATGGCCTTTGCCTGGCAGTCGTTCTCGGTCGTCACGTTCGGCTACAGCCTGCGGACTCCGCTGCTCAACACCGTGGCCTCGGCTCATTTCCTCAACACCCGGCATGCGATGCACCGGCTCTTCCAGCTCGGCTACCGCCGCATCGGACTGCTGATCGACCGCCGGCTCGACCAGCGTTGCGGCTCGAACATCTACGCGGGTTTTCTGATCGAACAGGAGTTGAACAAGGAAGTGGCGCACATCCCCCCGTTGCTCGACTACGATCCGGCCGCGGAACATCGGGCGCTCTACGCGCAGGAGCTCGCCGGCTATGTGCGCCGGCACCGGATCGACGCGATCATCACGGCCGATTATTCCATCCTCGAGGTGCTGCGGTCCGCCGGGCTCCGCGTTCCCGACGACATCGGGGTCGCCGGCATCAGCCTGCCATCGCAGGAGGGCACGATCGCCGGCATCGTGGAGGATTCCGCGATGATCGGCAGCATCGCGGTGGACATCCTGGTGGGCATGGTGCAGCGCGGCGAATGCGGCGTGCCGCGCATGCCCGTGCGCACCCACCTCGAGGGCACGTGGCGCGACGGCGCGACGCTGCGACCGTCCGCTCCCGGGAACGGCGTGCCGCCGGACGCGAGGTAAACTGTGCCGGCGGCGGCGCGTTTGCTCCGCAAACGCGCCCCGGTTGCCTCGTCGCACCGATGAACCTGCATTCCCTCCCGGACCTCCGCGCCCACCTCCTCGCCGGCCAGGCCATCCCGGCCCTTCCCCTCGCCCTCGACCGGCGCCGACGCTGGAGCGAGCGCCATCAGCGCGCCGTCGCCCGCTACTATCTGGATGCCGGGGTCGGCGGCATCGCCGTCGGCGTCCACTCCACCCAGTTTGCAATCCGCGATCCCCGCCACGGCCTCTACGAGCCTGTGCTGGCGCTCGCGGCCGGAACGATGGCGGACTGGCCCGCCGCGACCCGGCGCCCTGTGGCCCGCATCGCCGGCCTGTGCGGCCGCACCCCCCAGGCGCTGCGCGAGACCGCCCTCGCGCGCCGCCTCGGCTACCACGCCGGCCTGCTCAGCCTCGGCGCCTGGAAGAACGATCCCGAGCGCGCCATCGTGCGGCATTGCGCCGCCGTCGCCCGCGAGATTCCCGTGATCGGATTCTACCTGCAACCCGCGGTGGGCGGACGCGTGCTCAGCCACCGCTTCTGGTGCGAATTCGCCGCCATTCCCGGTGTCGTCGCCGTCAAGATCGCCCCTTTCAACCGCTATCAGACCCTCGACGTCGTCCGCGCCGTGATCGACGCCGGGCGCGACGATGTCGCCCTCTACACCGGCAACGACGACAACATCATCGGCGACCTGCTCACCCGCTTCGAGCATGCCGGGAAGACGCGGCACATCGTCGGCGGCCTGCTCGGCCAGTGGGGCGTGTGGACGGAGCGCGCCGTCGCGCTGCTGCGCGAGATCAAGCAGGCCCGGAACCGTGTCACGCTCGATCGCCTTTGGCTCTCGCGCAATGCGGCGCTGACGGATGCCAACGCCGCGATCTTCGATCCCGCCCACGGATTCGCCGGCTGTCTCCCGGGAATCCACCTGATCCTGCAACGCCAGGGCCTCCTGCCCTCGACCGTCTGCCTCAATCCGCACGAACGCCTCTTCCCCGGCCAGGCCGCCGAAATCGACCGGGTCACGCGCGCCTACCCGTGGCTGGTGGACAGCTCCTTTGTGCAGGCCAACGTGCAACGCTGGCTGGCCTGAACCGGTCTCCGCCGTTGACACCGGCCCGGCGGCGCCGCCCGGTCCGGGCCCACGGCGCCCTCGCTACGGCGTGTAGCGCCAGAGGTCGATGCCTTGCGCGAGGTAGATGCGACCCGCGCGGTCCATCGCGATCGGGCGCGTGTGCTTCTTCTCGATGACCTCGCGCAAGACGGTGACCTCCCTCGTCCGGCCGTCGATGCGCAGGAAACGCCCGTCCTCGACCGCGTAGACATTTCCGTCCGGGTGGACGAGCATGGCGGCGTCCTGCCACATCGCCCGCGCGTTGAAATCGGCCTGAAACAGTTCGCGCACCTCGGTCACCCGGCGGCTCTTCAGGTCGAAGACGAAGAACGCCCCCTGCGCGAAACCCCAGACGGTGCCGTCGACCATCGGCGTCAGCCCGGAGACGATTCCCTTGCCCGGCACGGGTGTGGTTTCGAAAATCTTCTTGTTCTCCACCGGATCCCAGAGGAACAACCGCCCCTCCTTGTCGACCGGCTGGACGCCCAGTCCGCCCTGGATCGTCGTGCCACCGATCACGAGTCCCTGTGCGTAGGCGAGGCTGGCGACCGACTGGTTGGCCACCACGCCGGTGAATGTCTCCCAGGTCCGGGTCGCGACATCCCACACCGCCAGGCCGCCGCCGAGCAGGCCATACTCCGGAATCATGCCGACGAACAAGCGGCCGAGCAACGGCACTCCAGCCAGCGCCACCGGCCGGCTCTGGTCCTTGAAAATCCCGATGCGCCGCGGATTTCCGTCGGCGAGACTCCACGGCCGGGCTGGATCGAATTCGAAGACGCGGCCGTGCGGGTAGATGCCGAAATACAGCGTGCCGCCTATCGTCTCGATCTTCTCCGCCTGCGAAAGCCCCTTGAATTGGCGGGTCCGGCCCGACTCCGGATCGAAGGCCGCCGTGCCGCCCGAGAGATAGCCGCCCATCCAGATCCGTCCGTCGGGACCGAGCGCGAGCGATTGGATGACCGTCGGCTGCTCCGGGGATTTTATCTCCACCACCTCGCTGCGGCCCGTCGGGGGATGGTAGCTCACCAACTGGCCCGCCTGCGTGAATATCACCAGTGATTCTCCGGGACCGGCTCCCGGCCGCGGCAGCCACGTCATCGCCTGCGAACTCGCCACCGGCAGCACGCTCCGGGCCGGCGCACGGGGCCGGGCCGGATCGAACGCCTTCAGGTTTCCGTCCTCCACGTGGTAGATCAGCCCGTCGTGCGGCGAAGGCGCGCTGGCCGCTTGATAGAGTCCGCTGACGCCCACCTCGCCCACGACGGCGCGCGTGCGCCGGTCGAAGACCAGCGTGCGGTGCGACGGCATGAGCATCGCGAAGAGATGATCCCCGCACAACGAAAGCGAATACACGGACTGTTCGCCCGGGAACGCCTCCAGCAGCCACTCGCGTTTCCCTCCGGTCTTCAGGTCAAGTTCGATCAGGTGCGGCGCCCTGACCCCCACGCCGACCCAGAGTTTTCGCGCCGCCGGGTCGCAAGCGATCGAGCGTGCATAGGTCTCGCCCGGCACGATGGCTCCCGGCACCGGTTCGCTGAACCCGTCCACGGGCGCATAGCGGAATACCCGTGCGCCATTATACGTGCCGCCGAACACTTCACCGTCCGCGCCGGATGCGAGGCTCCAGATGTAGGTCTCGCCCGGCAACGCGGCGCCGAGATCGCGCACCTCGCCCTCGCCCGGCACCCAGCGGAACAGTTTCCCCTGCGGTTCCGTCCCGATATAGACGGAGCCGTCGGACGCCGTCGCTGCCGCCCACGCGCCGCCGGCGCCCGGCAGATCCATCTCGTGCCGCAGCGCGCCGGTCCCGACATCGGCGACGAGCAGTTTCGCCGCAGGCTGGCTGCGCACGACGGCGCACACCACGGCGCGGCCGGCGGGATCACGGGTGAAGGCCGCGGCTTGCAACGTCCGGGCGGAAAGCTGCGGACCGAGGTTTTCGAATTTCCCCGCCGCCGCGCCCTTGGGTTCCGCCGCCCGTCCGGTCAGGGCGGTCAGGCTGAACCCGAGGATAAAAAACCAGCAACGGGCCTGATGGAACACGGTCACGGATGGAGGTTTCACGCAAGGGAGGGAGAATTGGAAGCAAATGCCGCGAGGGCGACCGGCGCGCCGCCGCCGCGCTTGCTCTCGTCGGCCGCCTCCATGAACGCAAGCACCTCGATCATCTCCTCCGGCGACACGGGCGCGTGGCGGCTCCGGAAGAAGGAGACCGCCTCCCGGAGAAGCGGAGCGTATTCCGCCTGAAAATCTCCACCCACCACTCCGTCGGCCAACAACGCCTTGAACCCGAAATGTGGCGGCACGCAGCGATGCCCATAAAAGACCCCGAGCCGGCCGTCTCTCCAGCGACCGGTGACCACATCCCCATCCGGCACGTGCATGCGAGCGACACTCTCGCAGCCGGGACCGAGCAACGCATAGAGCATCTCCACCCCGTGGATGCCATACCAGAACAGGTCCGGATGGTGCGGCTCGATCTCGCAGGGGGAAAAGGTCACCGCTCCCCGGACCGTCCGGCGCCGGCCCGGCGGCACACCGATGATGGCCGGCGCGAACCTGAGCGCCGACGCGCTGAACACCGGCACGCCGTGCACCTGCGCGAGGCGCATGATTTCCCGACCCTCGACCAGGCTGCCGGCCAACGGCTTGTCGATGAAGACCGGTTTGCCGGAGGGGAAAACCGCGCGCGCCATCTCCAGATGCTTTCGGCCGTCCACATTCTCGATCATGACGGCATCGCATCGGGCCAGCACCTCGTCGATCGTGTCACAAAGCTCCACCCGGTATCGTTCCGCCAGTTCGGCGGCGAAGCCCGCGATCCGGCCAAGGCTCTTTTCCGGCATGTCGGCGCTGCCGCTGCGAAACGCCGCCGTGATGACCGCCCCGGGCACATGCCCCGGCGCGGCCGGATCATTGAGCAACCGCGCAAAGGCCACCGTGTGCGAGGTGTCGAGACCGATCATGCCGATGCGAAGATCGTCGGAGGAGGCAAGGGGAAGGGTCATCAGGAGGAGGCGCCGGCCTGTGACCGGTGCTCCAGAACACGTTCACCCTCCCGCGGGTAGCGACGAGCCCCGCGCCAGTGGCCCAGTTCTCCTGCGGTCGGACGGAACGCCCCTTCGTTACAAACAGGCGGGCAATGCACCCAATCGCGCCTTTCCTTCACCGGTGAACTGTGGCAACGCCGGGCGGGTTCCCCTGCCCGCCCCGTCCGCTAGTCTGCGGCATGTCTCCAAATTCGATGCAGAGCCAATCCTCTCTCGCGGCACCCTTGTCGCCGATCACGATGCCGGAACCCCGGAGGAAATCCTTTCGTCCGCACCTCATGTTATTCGCCGGGGTGCTGGGGCTTGCGTTGACGGGCACCACGCACGTCCGCGCGACAAGTGCTGATTTCCCGCGCAGCGAGACGCAGATCGCCCGCCTCGTCCAACTCTCGGTCCGGCCAGATCATGCGGACTGGACCTATCGCGCCGGCGAACGGGTGCAATTCCATGTCACGCTCACGATCAACCGCCACGACGCCGCGGATCAGCCCATCCGATACGAGATCGGCCCGGAGATGATGCCGCCGGTCAGGCAGGTCGAGGCCACCGTGCGCGATGGCACCGTCGTTCTCGACGGCGGCACGCTGGATGCCCCCGGATTTCTGCGTTGCATCGTCACCACCGAGATCGACGGCCGGAAGCATCGATCCCTCGCCACAGCCGGCTTCGAACCGGAGAAAATCCAGCCCACGCAGGTCGAACCAGCGGACTTCGACCGGTTCTGGTCGGCCGGCCGCGACGAGCTCGCGGGCCTTCCCGCCGACGCCCAACTCACCGCGCTCCCGGAACTCTCCACCCCGGGCGTCGAGAGCTTCATGGTCCGGTTGCGCAACGTGGGCGTGCCGCTGGCCCAGGGTCGGCCGCCCGAGCCGAGCTCGCTCTACGGCGTGCTGTGCGTCCCGCGCGGGCCCGGCCCGTATCCCGCCGTGCTCAACGTTCCCGGCGCCGGCGTGCGCGCCTATCGCGGATTGACCGAGCTGGCCGAGCGCGGGTGCATCACCCTGCAGATCGGCATCCACGGACTGCCCGTCAACCTGCCCGACGCGGTCTACCGCGACCTCGCCACCGGGGCGCTCGCCGACTATCGGGTCCACGGCGCCGACCGCCACGAAGCCCATTATTTCCGCCGCGTTTACCTGGGCTGCCTCCGCGCCAACGATTATCTCACCACCCTGCCCAAGTGGGACCGGAAAAACCTCATCGTCACCGGCGGCAGCCAGGGCGGCCAGCTGGCGATCGTCACCGCGGCGCTCGACGCCCGCGTGACAGCGCTCGCCGCGTTGTATCCCGCCTACTGCGACGTCACCGGCTTTCTGCACCAGCGCGCCGGCGGCTGGGGTCATTTGTTCAAGCCCCAGGCCGACGGGCGGCCCGGCCCGCACGCCACACCCGCCAAGATCGCGGTCAGCGGCTACTACGACACCGTCAACTTCGCCCGCCGGCTGCGCGTGCCGGGCTTCTTCTCCTGGGGTTTCAACGACGAGATCTGCCCGCCGACCTCGATGTTCTCCGCCTACAACCAGATCGGCAGTCCGAAGGAACTCGTGCTGTTTCTTGAGACCGGCCATGCCGTGCTTGCGGCGCAGACGGAGCGTTCTTACCAGTGGATCCTCCAACAGTGCCAGCCGGCGCCCTGGTCCGCCCCAACCCGGTGAACTGGGCCACCGGCGGCGCCGTTGGGTGCCGCCCGGCAGGTCGGTTAACGATCTGGCGCTGCCCGGACGGAATCCTCGCGTGATCCCGCCCCCGGTCCGATCCCCCCGTCACCACCGCCCGCCGTCCTCCCCATGCTCTCCTCTTATGACTACGCCGTGATCGGCGTCTATTTCGTCTTTATGCTCGTGATCGGCGCGGCGTTTCACCGGTCCAACCGGGACACGAGCGACTTCTTTCGCGGCGGCGGCAAGGTGCTGTGGTGGATCGTCGGCGCCACGGCGTTCATGACGCAATTCTCGGCTTGGACCTTCACGGGCGCGGCGAGCAAGGCCTACGAGACGGGCGCCCTGGTGCTCGCCATCTACTTCGCCAACGCCCTGGGCTTCTTCCTCAACTATCTCGGCACCGCCTCCCGCCTGCGGCAGATGCGGGTCATCACGATGTTCGAGGCCATCCGCGAACGCTGGAGCCGCGGCAACGAACAGTTCTTCACCTGGCTGCAACTGCCCGTCGGCATCCTGCTGGCCGGCATCGCGCTCAACGGCCTCGGCGTGATCCTCGCCGCGGTCTTCGGCCTGGACGTGCGGCTCACCATGCTGCTGGCCGGCATCGTCGTCATCTTCATGGCCACGCTCGGCGGGGCCTGGGCCGCCGCCGCGGGCGATTTCATGCAGATGCTTGTGCTCATGGCCGTGACCGCCGCCGCCGCCTTCCTCGCGCTGCAAAAGGTCGGCGGCGTCAGCGGCTTCATCGAAAAGCTGCCGGAAAATTCCATCGCCTGGGGCGACACCGGCCGTATCGAGGTCATCCTCTTCTGGTTCCTGGCGCTGACCCTGATCCAGGCCGTGTCGATCAACAACATGAGCGCCGGCTACCGCTACCTCTGCGCCAAGGACGACCGGCACGCCCGCCACGGCGCGCTGCTCGCGGCGATCCTCTTTCTCGTCGGTCCGATCGTGTGGTTCATCCCGCCGATGGTCGGCCGGATCCTTTTTCCCGACCTCTCGGTCGTGCCCGCCCTCCAGATGCTGGGGGACAAGGCGAGCGACGGCGCCTACCTCGCCGTGGGCATCGCCACGATGCCGAGCGGCATGATCGGGCTCATGGTCACCAGCCTCTTCGCCGCCACCATCTCGAACATGGACACCGGCCTGAACAAGAACACCGGCATCTTCATCCGCAGCTTCTACCATCCCGTGCTCCGGCCCGCCGCCGCCGAGCGCGAGCTCCTCATCGTCAGCCGCTGCGCCACGGTGCTCTTCGGGATCATGACGGTGCTCGCCGGGTTCATGTTCCAGGCCATGCCCAATCTGCGCCTCTTCGACATGATGCAGCAGTTCGTCTCGCTCGTGAACATGCCCGTCGCCATGCCGCTGCTGCTCGGCCTGTTCATCCGCCGCGCCCCGCCGTGGTCCGGCTGGTCCACCGTCGTCGTCTGCCTGCTCGCCTCCCTCGTCGTCGGCAATCTCACCAACCTCTTCGGGGAGGACGCCTATCAGCGCGTGCTCGGCTTCGCGACCCCGCTGGCGGATTTCGAGCGGCCCACGGTCATGTTTTCGCTCGGCGCCGCCGTGAACGTCATCGTCGGCACCGCCTGGTTCCTCGGCACCACGCTCTGGTATCGGCGCCAGTCACCCGAGTATCACGCCCGGGTGGAGAACTTCTTCACGCGGATGAAGACGCCGGTCGACTTCGCCGCCGAGCAGGGGAAGTCCGCCGACCATTCGCAGTTGCGCACGCTCGGCTCGCTCTGCCTCGCCTACGGCGGATTCGTGGCGCTGCTGGCGATCATCCCCAACCCCCTGTCCGGCCGGATCTGTTTCCTGCTGATCGGCGGGGCGATCGCAGCGGTCGGCGGCGGACTGTTTGCCGCCTCTCGCCGCCTGGCCCGCCGGACGGCGGACGACGCCGCGCGGTCCGCGCTGCAATGAACCGCCGACTCGCAATTCCCGCGCTCCTGGCTCTCGCCCTCCTCGGCCCGATGGCGCGGGCCGCGACCGAGGAGGACATCGTCACGCAAGCCGGACTCCACCCCGGGGTGATGCTGACCGACCGGGAGGTCTTCGCCGCCCTCGATCTCGCCCGCCCCGGACTCGAACCGGTGCGGACCGCGGCGCAGTCCGGGGACCTGCCGGCGGCGATCACCGCCCTCGCCCGTTACTACCGCGGCCGGCATGGCTACTACGAATCGTTTGCACCGGGATCCCCCAACGTGTCTTTCCTGACCGACCAGCTGATCGGCGACGCCACGCCGCTGTTGGAGCGCACCGGCCACTTCGCTCCCATCCACTGGTTACCCAACGGGCAGTTCGATATCCGGGGCACCGGGCTTCGTTTTGCCGAGCGCCTGTATTACTGGGACGGCCTCGGCGATCTCTACCGCCGGACCCGCGACGAGCGGATCGCCGGGGCCTGGGTTCCCCTGCTGCGCAGTTTCATCGCCCAGATCCCCTATCCGGAGCCGGAGAGCTACTGGCGCACGATGCATGTCGGCATCCGCCTCCGCTCGGCGTTTCCGATCGCGTTCCGGAGTTTCCTGCGCTCGCCCGCCTTCACCGACCGCGATCTGTTCGACCTGCTTAGGCTGACGCTGGAGCACACGCGCTTCCTCCGCTCCCGGCACAATCTCACGTCGAACCAGCTCACCTTCGAGATGGCGGGGCTCTACACTTCGGGCGTCATGTTCCCGGAATTCAAGGAGGCGTCCGATTGGTGTCGGCATGCCGGCGAGACGGCCGTCGCCGACCTGAACATCGGCTGGCTGCCCGACGGCATGAGCATCGAACTGTCGCCGGGTTACGGGCAGTTTTTCACCAATTACTACGCGATCCACGATCTGGCCAAGGCGGTCGGCCGGCTCGACGAAGGCCGCCTCTCCACGCTGGTCACCGGCACCGAGCCGCTCTTCGAACTCTACCTCAAGGTGATGACGCCCGACCGCTCCACGCCCGCGACCAATGACAACTCGCCCGTGGACGTGCCCGCGTTTCTCCGCAAGGCCTTGGAGCGCTTCCCCCGCAACGAGCTTTTCCGCTGGGCCGCCACCGGCGGCCGGGAAGGCGCCGCCCCCGCCTACACCTCGCTCGTCCTGCCCTACGCCGGCTATGCCGTCATGCGCAGCGGCTGGGAGCGCGACGCGAATTTCCTCTGCTTCGACTTTGGCCCCGTGGGCTACCGTCACGTCCATCAGGACAAGTTGCAGGTGTTGCTGTGGGCCTACGGCCGGCAACTGCTCTTCGATTCCGGCCGTGGCCGTTACGACGTGTCCCCGCCGCGCATGCAAAACCACGCGCTCGACACGTTCGCGCACAGCACCGTCCTGGTCGACAACCGGCCGCAACGCCGCGCATGGTATCAAAACCCCCATCCGCGCAACCTGCCCTACGCCAAGGCCGAGGATTGCGGGTGGGTTTCAACGCCCGGCCACGACCACGCCTCGGGCGTCTATGCCGAGGATTACGGCCGGCCGGGCGAATCCGATGCCTACCCCTACCAGGCAGGCAGCAACTTCAAGGAAGGCTGGGGGCGGCCCGCCACGCATCATCGCCGCGTGCTATTCTTCAAACCCGACCTCTTCGTCGTCGCGGACACCTTGCATCCCAACGACGACCAGCCTCACACTTACGACGCCCGCTGGCAGCTGGCCTCCGTGCATCCCGAGACCGGCGCCGACGGACTCACCGTGACCTCGGCCGATCCCGGCGAGCCCAACCTCGAAATCGTGCCGCTGCGCCCCGAGGGCCTCATCGTCAGGGCGACAACGGCCCAGGAACAGCCCGAGTTGCTCGGATGGAACGCCGCCGACACTCCGCGCCCCGCCACCACGGTCCAGCATATCCGCACCGACGCCGGTCCGGTCCAGTTCGCGACCTTGTTGCTGCCGCTGCGTCCCGGGGAAACCACCCGACTGAAGAGCGCGCACGCGACCGGCGCCTCCACTTACGAACTCGTCCTCGCCGACGGACGCCGCCTCCAACTGGAAATCCCGCCCGATCCGGCCCTGAAACTCGCCATCATACAATGCAGCCCGTCAGACCGGTGAGCTGGAATCCACGCCCAACCCTGAAACGACCCACGGCGACAGCCGAGGATGCTTGGGCGCGTCTCCAACCCGAACCAGGAGCCTGATTCGATTGAGTGGCAGTGGCTTCCCTATTCGAAGGGCCCGTTCGGCGGGCTCAGGATGGTGAGCGAAGTCGAACCACTCACGCCCTGAGCTGGTCGAAGGGCAGCCGCAGGGCAGTTCTTCACCCGCTCCTCTTCCCCTTTATTCCCCCACCCTGATCTGTTTCGCACCATACGCCGGCCAGTTGCCCGTCATGGTGCGGGCGAGCTTGAAGGCGTCGGACACATCGACCAGCGGCATCTCGGCGCGGCGGGACTCGAGCGGAAAATCCTTCAACCGGGACAGGAATGATTTCACCCGGGTATGCCGTCCATCGGTGACCTCGAGGAATATCTCCCGGGTGGGATAGGCGCCGTAGATCGAGAGTTGCAAGCCACGCTTGGCGCCGAACTGGGCCAGTTCGCAATACGCGATGCAGTCGGGCGAGGCCTTGAGCCGGGCCAGACGTTCGGCAGCCAGTTCGAGCGGTTCGCTACTCAAGGAAGGTTCCAGCATGTTCAGTCGGTGGCGGCGGGCGGCTCCATGCGCGGGTTTCCCGGGCGTGGATCAGGATGAAAGGTTTCATGAAGCAGGTGAAACCGCTGCCGGATGTCCCATCTTCCCCGGACATCCGGCAGCGGAGCAACACACTAACTAACGATGACCGATTGGGGATCACCTATTAAGACGCACAGACCGCCGTTTTCCCCTACGCTATGACACTTATTTTTTCACCATTCACCAGCCCGGCGGCCTCATCCCAAGCCGATCACCCGTAAATCGGGCCGCCGCCACCCGGTGATCGACGCTCCCCCCTCCTCCCCACGATCAGTTCCTCTGCTCCTTGGCCGCTTTATCGTCGTTCAACTCGAAATCGAACTCATCAACCGCACTTTACCGGGAAGCGCAACCGCCCGCCGGCACCACCCCGACCGAGGGATCAATGAACAGCCTGACCCCGGGCTATTTCTCGAGGGTGTGCTCAAATTCCAGAAACTCCTCCGGCTTCAGCGCCGGCGCGCCTTTGCGCGATTGGACGTGATCTCCATCCCAGAGGAGTGTGCCCTGAGCATCGCGCGCGACATCGCAATAGTCGTCGAACCAAGCGAACATCCGGCTGTTCATGTCGCGGATGTTGCCAGGACTGGAAGGGGAGTGCCCTTCGCCCCAGTAACGCACCAGTTGGGCTCGTTTATTCCTTAGGGTAAGCGCGGTGAAGAACCGCTCGTAGTGCGACATGGCGAATGTATCCATATCCGAGTGGATCAGCATGGTGGGTGCAGCCACCTGTCCCGCACGGAACAGGGGGCTGTTCTTAACATAAGCTTCAGGAGCATCGTAAGGACTGCGACCGATGTTGAAGTCTCCACCTGTCTTGTTCTCGTAGCGCACAGCGGAACCGCGGAAGTCCTTCATGACAAAGTCCGAGAGGTAAAAGGACTCGGAATAATGGGAATACATGTCCGCCCAACCGTTCAGGGATACCACGGCTTTGAAGCGGGCGCTTTCCGAGGCGACCCAGAGAGAGGAGAATCCGCCTTGGCTGACGCCGAGCAACCCTAGGCGGGCCGGATCTGCATAACCCTGCTGGACCAGGGCATCGATCCCCTGCTCCACCATGCCGGTCATGCCATTGATGGGCCCATGGTCCGTGCGGATGTAGTCCGTGGCCGTATTGGGATAGAACACAACGTAGCCTTTGGCGGCAAACAAGTGCACGGAAAGAGAAGCGGGACCGCTGTTCAATCCGTGAGATGACTCATAGTCGGTGTCGCTGCCCAGGTTGCTCCTGCCGGGATAGACCTCGATGATGGCAGGATAACGCCGTCCTGGTTGATAGTCCGGTGGGAGGAGCAGACGGCCTCGGACGGTCCGTTCGCCCTTTGGCGTTTGGACCGGGTAGCTGATGCTGCGCCACGCGGTCTTCGCAACGCTTGCAAGGTGACTGTTGAGCTGGGTTACCACCGTCTCGTGTCCATCCGTGGTCTTCACGACCAAGTCGGAACTAACCGGATTATTGGAGCGGAAGAGGACCGCGCCCCCTTCCACGGACACGGCCATGACCGTGTCCGTGGCCTTGGTAAAGGGAATCCTGGCCACCTTTCCGGCGATGATGTCGAGGAGGGCAAACACCGGTTGGTCCGACTCGCGGACCTCGAACACCGCGGTGGCGGGAAAACGGCCGCGCTGCATGAAACGCGATGCGATGGTCGACCGCGGCCAGGTGAGCGGGGCGGAAAATCCGGGTGTCAGGTTGACCGGGGCAGCCTTCGCACTGAGACGCCAGACTCCGCCATCGGCAAGGACCGTGAGGCTGGTGGCGTCCGCATGCACGGGAGACGCGGAGACTTCCTTGAAGGAAGCAGTGAGGTTTTGAGGGGGAGTTTCCGCGTTGAGCAGAAACCAGTCCGCCTTGCCGGGATAACCCGGCGTGCCGGGCTGCGTGATATCCCGGTAGGCGAAGCGTGCCTCCTTGCCCTCGTGAGGCCGCGCGCAGACCACGAGGCGGCCGTCGAGCCACACCGGCTGTTCCGGCAACTGCATCCAGCCACGCTCACGCTGCGAGGCTAGATCCAGTCCCGTGTGCGAATGGGACTGAAGTGTCTCTGTGGTCGTGTCCCATGATTGAAACATGCCTGTGCGCACACTTTCCCCGGAACTCCACGCGAAGAAGGCCAGCCGGTTGGAGTCAGGGGCCCAGGTCAACGAGCCCTTCATCACTTCCTTCTCCGGGACAATGACCGTGGTCGCTCCGCCGTGATGCAAATCGAACAGGACCAGTTGCGTGCGGGACCAGACCCAATCGCCTTGCGGGGTCGAGCCAGCGGGCCCTTCGTGCAAGGCGGCCAGATAGCGGCCGTCAGCGGAAACGGCCAGGCTGGCGTAGGTGCCTTCGGCGAGAACTTCCAGGGCACCGGTGCGCACATTTGCTTGGTAGAGTCGGCCGGGCAGCCATTGCGAGCCGGGTTCGGGAGCGGCGCTGTCGGTCACGTCCACCGCCACCCCGCCCGACCAGGAACGCGCCCAGGCTTCGTTGCGCCGAAACCCCGTGTAGGGACGGGCAGCAGACAACGGTTGCCGCCCATCGGCCGTGCCGGAAAATATGAGTTTCTCCGAGGTCGGCCAGGCGGTTTCCCAATCCCGGACCAGTGAAGGGATGGCATCGAACCTCACCACCCGCTCTTCCTGGGCATCAAAGACGCCGGCGAAGAAGCTCCCCTGCTTCGCCGCATAGAAGGCGATGCAACGTGAGTCGGGCGAAACTGATCCCAGCCAATAGCTCGTGTCCGGTTCGGGGGTGAAAAGCGGGCGCGAGACCACCTGTCCACCCGCTGAGGCGGAAGTGCGCAGCTGATAGCCTGCCTCCCACCAGGAACCAACATGACCGAGCCCGTAGTAGCCGATTTGTTCGTAAGGTGGCGCCTGCTCCCAGACGATTTGTTTGCCCATGGCCTGGGCTTTGCCCACCGACGACAGTTTCAGCAGGTCATTAATCCCGAAGGGGTGAAGAGCCGGTGTGGAGGGTGGCTCGGCATGCAGCAAGCAGAACAGGCAGGTGACTGCTGTAGCCAGTGAGGATAAAGGGCGTCGATAAATCGCCAGTGAGGCGGGCTGTGTGGAATGGTCGTTCATACATCTTGGGGTCGAGTGTTTTTGAAGCGCGTGCGACGGAGGTCTTCACAGAGGCGGTGCGGAATGGTCTCCAGTTTCGGATTATCTGCAGCCGGCGGGATAATCCTAATAGGTGCCTTCTTGGAGATGCGGAAACCACCCGACCGTCCGCGCAAACCGTCCCGCCGAACGCACTCAAAAGATCTTTTTGAGGGAGATGTAGTAGCTCGCGAGGCGTGGATCGGCCAGATAGCTATAATAGCCGGCACTGACCGCGCCGGCATCAAAGGCGGGCGCGGCATTGAAGACATTCTTCAGGCCGACCTGAATTTCCGTTCCTCGCAGCAACCCGCGCCAACCGTGGCGACCGGAGGTGATGCCGGGAAACTTCCAGCGGGCGAACACATCGTGGAATACTTGGGAGTTTACACGACCGCCGTTGCCTTGGCTGACCAGCACCGCAGCGCTCGTGCTGGCCAGGTAGGAATCATAATAGCGAGTCGCCCAACCCAACGTAAGGTTGCTCCGTTGCCAGGTGATGCCGCCATTCGCGCGCCACTTTTGCGGTCGCGAGGAAAGAATGCCCAGTCCCTGAACCTCCGGTGAAAATGAGAACAACTGCGTGGTGAAGTCCGTCGTGCGCGTGGCAGCGGCATTGAAATCAAGCGTGCCCCAGCTGGTGGTTTCCCAGCGATAATCCAAGGCGAAATCGTAGGCTTCGACGGTGGCGCTCGCCAGGTTGACCACGCGGCTGTCCACGTTTGTGATGGGGCCGGCCCAACCGGCGGGATCACCCGCGAGATTGGGCCCGCGGGTCACGCGTTCAGGCCAGAGGGACTCGTTGTCGACAACCTGTTGCGGGGTGGGCGAAACGATATTGTCGGTCTTCTTTATCCGGACGTAGTCGACGGAAAAGCGTAGGTGGGTGATGTTTTTGGGCGTCCAAATCAGCCCGGCCGAGATGCTCTCGGATTTTTCTGGTTTCAAGCCCGGATTGCCGCCCAAGGTATTCGTAAACGAACCCATGGTGTTGCCGCGGCGGGGATCAGGCAGGGAAAGAATAGCTCCGTTTGGTGAGCTGGTGGCCAGTTGCTGGGTGGTCGGCGGGAGGAAGCCGGTGCCGTAGCTTGCGCGCAACTGGAGGTCCCGCGCCGGCCGATAGCTCAGCGCCACCGTTGGGTTGAAGGAGTCATTCTTATTGGTGGCACGGATGACGGGGGCCGTGGAGGTGACATTGATAAAGGACGTCGCGCCTTTGGTGGTGTAATCGTCATAGCGACCGGCTAGCTGTAGCGTCAGCTCGCGGAGGCCGGAGCGCGAGTTAATGGTGGAAACGAGCGGCACCTTGGTTTCAAGATAGAAACCGGTCTGGGTAATCGAGCGCGAAGGAACCTGGAAAAGTGCACCCGCCGCCGAGAAAATGAATGACTCGCCGAACTCCTCCCGGCGATGCTCCAGCAGACTGGACAGCACCACGGGGCCGGCCGGAAGCGTGGCCACCGGACCCGCCGCGCGTATCGTGTAGTTCCACAACTCCGCCGTCAGCGGATAGTCTTTGCTTCTGGCCGCCGTCAGGTAACTCGAAAAGTCCAGGGGGAACAGCGTGGTATCGCGAAAGATGTCGACCGCGCCCGTCGTGACAGCCGCGGTGTCTGCGCCGGTAGAAGCCGCAAAAAGGAGATCGGAAAAGGTGGAACGATTCCATGTGACGTCGAACTGACCCTGCCAGTCACGGGGCAGTTTGATGATAGCACCGGTGAGAATGCGACGGTTTTCGAAGAGCGTCTCGAACGTAGTATCGACGCCGCTGAGCGGCACCGTCACACGCACGGCTTGCCCGAATGGATTGTTCGGGGCGGTCGCAGCCAGCGTATAGGATGGGTTGCTGATCGACACAAAAGGGAACGACCCCCGGTTATCGCTCGCGGCGAGCTCCAGGAACGCCTGGACATGACTGCTGAATTGGCGACGCACAGTGAGGGATCCGCTTTTGATCACCGGATTGTTGGCTAGACCGCCTTTGCTGCCGGTCGGGTTGATCGCCATCGGGGCCAGGCCGAGATTATATCTCCCCGCATTGGTTTGCAGCGCGGCGAGCAAGGCCGCCTGGCCGCCGGTATTCGCATAACCGGTCGGCACCGAGGTGAAATTCGCCGTGCCGGGACCGAAAAGCGGCGAGCCATTCACGCTGCGGATATTGGTGGTCGCGCCGAGGGGCGGAAAGGTCGCGGTGAGGATGGACGCTGGGTTGTTGGCCATGATCTGATCGATGCCGCGCCGCGAAAAATCGCGGTCCCCAATCACGAGTGAGTTGCCATCGCGATAGCTGCCAGCCAACAGGATGTTGGTGCGGCCCTTTTCCAACGTCAGGCCGGCCGAGAAGTCCACGCGGCGGATGGCTGCGTCGCGATCGAAGGTGTTGTCGTAGGTGACCTGCACTTCAGCGCCGGCATAATCTCGGCGCAAGATGACGTTGATCACACCCCCGGTGGCGCCCCCACCATAAATGCCCGAGGCCGTGCTCGGGAGCACCTCGATGCGCTCGATAGCGGCCAGGGGAATACCGTTCAGGTCAGACTGCTGTGGTCCTAGGGAGCTGACGGCGGGAGAGGCCACACGGTGACCGTCGACCAATATCAGGGTTTGGCCCGCGCCGAGACCGCGCAAGTTTACGGTGCTCAGGTTTCCGGCCAAGGCCGCGGCCTGGCTGTTGGACAACCCGGTGCTGTTCATCGTAAGCCGCTGCTTGAAGAAATCTTCGAGATTAGTCGCGCCGGAGTTGGTGATCGTGTCACGATTGAAGACCACGTAAGGCTGCGCGTCGTCGCGGGTCCGCCGGATGTCCATGTTCAGGAGCTTCGTGCCCATCACCTCGAAGGTATCGAGCTTGATCACCCCTCCCTCGGGCTGGTCCGCCGTCCGGTCACTTGCCGGACGGCTTGGGGCGTTTTTTTTGGCGCCCTCCTCGGAGCTTTCCCGGCGGATGCCGAGCGCCCCGGTTTTCTCGTCGACGACCACGACCAGCGGCGTGCCGGCCACCATCTTCTCGAGCGCCGCGCGCGGCGTGAGCTCTCCCTGCACGGCATTGGTGCGGATGCCCTGCACCCGGTCGGTGGGATAAACCACCTGGACCCCCGCTTGCGTCTGGAATTGGACGAGGGATTTTTCCGCGGGACCGGCCGTGACCTGAAAGGACTTCGGGGCGGAGGCGGACGCGCAGGCGGCGTGGCTGGCAAGGGTGACGAACACAACGGCGAGCAGGCGCCGGAAGAATGAGGTGGTGAGCATGGCGTTGGGTGTGTCACGCACGGCGGAAAACCGGGCGTTGGGAGGAAGACACCGGAGCGTCACAAACCTTCTACGTGGATTTTTCAGAATGTTGCCGACCGGGGCCAACGATCCTGCGCCCAGCCGCCTATTGGGTGAGCGCGACTTCTTGCTCTCCCCTGGCCGCAGACTGGAGGCCGAAGGTGGCGGTCACGATGCGAACAAAGCCTTCAGGATCGTCGGAACGGAACGTGCCGGAAATGCGCAGGCTGGCGATGGCCGGATCGAGGGTGATTTGGAGCCGGTTCTGGCGGTTCATGAGCGCGATGGCCTCGCCGAGTGTCATGCCTTTGAATTCCAACTGCGGGATCCGCCACGCCAGCCGGGTTTCCAGTTCGGATTCGGATAAGGCGTCGGGCTGAACGGGCGTGGCGGCGGGCGCGGTGAGGTCGACGAAGAGACGGTGGCCGGCGTCGACGAAGGCCATGACGTTCGGCGTCGGGACGCCCTCCCCCGGCGCGGCGGATTTGGCCGCGGCTGGCTGTTCGACAGCCACGCGACCCTCGGTGACCACGACCTCGGCCTTGTCCTGGATCAGCTGGACGGTGAAGGCGGTGCCGACCGCGCGGACCTCGACGCCATGCGCCAGTTCGACGATGAACGGACGGGAAGGATCCTTCTCCACACGGAAATGCGCCTCGCCGCGAAGAAGGTGCACCCGGCGCAGCATCGGCTCGTAACGGACGGCAATATCGGCGCCGGCGTTGAGTTCGACGATGCTGCCGTCGGGCAGCTTGCGGACGGGGTCGGCGGCAATGACCGCCACGACGGGAGCAGCGGCCGGAGCGAAGAGAGAGCGCGGGGCCCACCAGAACCCGGTGGCGAGCAGGATGAGGGCGGCCGAGGTGACCGCAATGCGGCGGGAGCGCCGTTCGCGAGCCCGTATTTTGAGGCGGGTGATCACGGCCTCTGAAATCCCACTCTGTGCAGCACGGTCGAAGACGGCGAGCGTCTTGCCGAGACGGTCGAAGGCGGCCTGGTGGGCGGGATCGGCGGCCAGCCAGGCCCTGAGTTCGGACGCCGCGGTCGGCGACAAGCCGCTGTCGCGACGCATCAGCCAATTGGCGGCCAGGGTGTCGATCGACTGGGTGGTGGGGGCGCGGGCGGTCATGGGCGATCCAGATGGATGCGGAAATACTCTGCAATGCGCTGGAGGCCCTTGGAGGCCTGCTGGGCGACGGTGCCCTCGGAAAGCCCAAGCCGGAGGGCTATTTCCTTCTGCGGCACTTGCTGGAGTTTGCGGAGGATGAATATCTCCCGGCAGCGGGCCGGAAGCGACTCGACCGCAGCGGCGAGGAGTTCGATCTCCTGCGCGCGAGTGGCGGAGGAGGCCGCGTCGGGAGCGGAAGCCAGGACACAAAGACTGTCGAGATCGGCCACCGCGCGGAGCGGGGACCGGTTTTCACGGCGGATGAGGTTGAGGGCGAGCCGGCGGGCGATGGTGAAGAGGAGCGCGCGGGCGCACTGGATCGGCTGGCTGGCATGCGCCTGCCAGATGCGAAGGTAGGACTCCTGGACGACGTCGTCGACGTCGCGAACCCGGGGAAAAGAACCGCGAAGGTGGGCCTTGAGCTGGGCATCGTGGGAGTAAACCTCATCCGTAAACCAGCGGTGGGAGCTGGGCGGGGCGCAGGGGGACTCGGACGACGGGCTCATGGAGTCGGGACCGGTGGATTCGTAGGCACGGACCGAGCAAACGCAATGCCAAGCCACCCCGGGACGGAGTGGCCGGAGGCAGGAAGGGCTAAGGATGCGAAAGCGGCCGGCAAGTAGATCGGGAGTGTTCCTGAGAGGAAGACACCGCGCCCCGGAAAACCTTATATGGGAATTTCCCCTGTTTATTGCTCCCTCCCCCGCCTCCCCACGATCAGTTCCTCTGCTCCTTGGTCGCTTTATCGTCGTTCAACCCGGAATCGAACTGCCCAACCGCACTTTACCGGGAAGCGAAACCGCCCGCCGGCACCAGCCCGACCGAGGGATCAATGAACAGCCTGACCCCGGACTATTTCCTTAAGATGATGCGCCAGCCAGCTTGAAATCGCCTCCCACCGTGAACGCATCGAGGCGGCCGCCACAGGGACATGTGACTCCGCCCATGAACGAACCAGGACCGGGTGCTTCCCTGCCCTGATCAGTGCTTGATAGAATCGGGCCGAGCCGTCCAGGTCCGTGGCGAGGATGAGCAACGGCGTATCGAGCTTATCCACATGGAAGAAAGGACTGTTCCGCATATAAGCATCGGGATTCACCCATGGGGGATCCATCAGGCCCAGCTGGCCGGTTTCCGCCCCCGTTACGCTGCTGTTGCTCAACCGGCCGTCGGGCACGATCAGGTCGCCCATCGACTGACTCCCATAAATCGAGATCGGATCGTAGATGCCGGCCGAAGCGATGCCGGCGCGGAAGCGATCCGAACGCTGGGTCAGCACGGCCGCGGTGGAAAAGCCACCGAAGCTGTGGCCCATGATGGCGACCCGCTGGGGATCCACCACGTGGTCGCGCGCCAGCTGGTCGATGGCCGCGACCGCCTGGGTCGCGAGGTCGGCCATGAGGTTGCTTTCCTTGCCCGGCTTAAGGGGGTAACTGGCGTAGATCACGACGTATCCGGCCGCGGCCAGGAGCTGACCCGATCCCATAGGCTCAACCCGACCGCGCGTCGCAGCGCCATCCGGCGGACGCGCGGTCTCGAGGTGGCCGCCATAAATCCAGACGACCGCAGGCTGGGGTTTCGTCATGTCAGCCTGCGGCGGCAACAAATACCAGCCCTGCCGGGTGGCACCTGCAGCTTCGTAAGTGAAGGCATGCAGTGGCGCGATGGCCCGGGATTTCATCGCGAGGTTGACTGAAGCCAGCGGGAAATCCATCCGGCCGTCATAGACGAACGACTCGGCCCAACGGTCGATTTCCCGGGTCAACACATGTTGGAGATCCGGCGAAAATGAAATTACCTCCGTGGAGGGCGTCAGGGCGAACCGCCCACGGACCAGGTCGAGCACGGCAAACGTGGCGGGGGCGTTTTCCCGGGCCACCTGGACCGCAATCCGTTCCTCGCCGTCGCCGGCAAAGTAGGAAAAATCATTCGCGTAACGTTCATTGCGTCCCGGCAAGAAAAAACCCGTCAGACGGGTGCCGGCTTCGGGAGTAAAGATGGGGTTCAATCCGCCCGCATTCGCCCGGCAAAGTGCCCCGTCAACAATGATCAGGCCCCCGCCTTGGGAGTCATTCACGAAGGTGCGCACGCCTTGGCGCGCGGTCTCGGTGAGGTTGCGGGCCTCGCCCGTTCCAAAGAGATAAAGGTCATAGCGCAAGCGGCCTTCCCGGCCATAACTGTCGGCTTCGCTGGCTCCCGCAGCCGACCGGACCGTGCCCGCAATCGCGGCTGGCTGGCCGTCGATCCAGCCGAACGGCATCATGCGCGGCGCGGCGCCGTAAAACGGGAGAGCCAGCCGCAGGCCGGCGGTGGGAATTGGCGTGATCCTGCCGGAGTGGCCGTCGAGCTGGAACATGCGAAGAGCTTCGCGCTTTCCCTCCGGACGCTTGGCCCCGAAGAGCAGCTGGCCTCCGGCGGACGACCAGACCCCGTTCTCGGGATGAATATCCCAATCGGTGACGGTCGCGACCAGACGAGGCTTCGGGCCCGCGAGGTCGAACACCACCATTTCCCCCTGCCGGCCGCTGTCGGCCAGCGCTTCGACAATGACTTTGGTTTGCCGGACGGCGGATAACCAGCGCCCATCCGCGGAAACCGCAATCGAACTGAAATCGCCGCGGGCGAGCACTTCGGATCTTCCCGTCACAGTATCGGCCAAGTAAAGCAGACCGGCCGATGGCTCGGAGGTCCGGAAGACCTCGCTGGCCGAACTGATCGTCGGCGGGACGCCCTCCCGAGTCCATGCCTGGCGCCATTGTTTTGCGAGGAATTCGAGCCGCTGGACTTTGGACCAACTCTGCGGGGCGTCGTCAGGCAGCGAGGCATAGGCCAGTTTGCGGCCAGCCCAGACCACATCGGGCAGGCTCGCCGACCTCGGACGTCCGGGCAACACACGCACCTCGTCCCGCGCACGATCCCAATAGGCGATGTGATAGTGGCCGCCGCGACTGGCGAGGAGCATGAGCGCCTCGCCGTCAGGCGACCAGGGAGTCTGGCGCAGGAGGGTCAGGCTCAGCTCGGCGTCCGGAGAGCGCAACGGATGACGCGCGTTGGTGCGGGGATTCACCAGCAGGAGTTGCTGGCCGTTTATCCACGACGCGAAATATTCCGAGCGGGGCTGGTCGGCGGCGCCGGCTTCGATTTGGAGCACCAGCGATTCACCGTCGGGCGAAAACCAGACGTCGCTCAGGCTTTCCCGATGGAGAAGATCGTCGATCGTGATGGGCGTGCCAGTGGCCGGAGCGGCGCGGAGGACGCCGAGGCTGGCGATGAGGACGAGCGCGCCCGCGGCGCGCCGAATGCTTGCATTCATAGTTGGAGGGACAAGGCCGGCGCCCCACGGGCGGCCGGGCCGGATTAGAAGGTGCGCTTGAGCGAGACGTAATAAGTCCGCCCGCGGGGATCGCCGAAATAACTGTAGTAGGAATTGGTGTTCGAGGCATCGAACGGGATGGCCTGGTTGAAGACGTTGCGCAGGCCGACCTGCGCTTCGAAACCGCCGAGCCAGGAGGCGGGCCGCCCATTGCGCGAAAAGTCGTAACGCGCAAAGACGTCGTGGTAGATCTGCGAAGGAATGCTCCCATCCCCGCCCTGGTTGCGAAGGGTGGTCGTGTTGGTGGTCACCGCCGGATCTGCCGCGAGGTAGGAGTCGAAATACCGTGCGTTCCACCCGAAGATCCATGGGCCCGACTGGCAGGTCGCGCCGGCGTTGCCTTTCCACCGGAGCTGGACGCCCGGGTTGATCACCCCGGCCTTCCCGATGTTGTCGGTCGCAAGCTGGCCCGCGAGGATTTGCGTGCGGTGCGTGACCACGTAGGTTGCCGCACAGTAAACGCTGAACTTGCGCGAGCCCCACTTCCAATTGTAGCCGATGGTGCCATCGTAGGTCTCCAGCAACGTGTCCGCGGCGTTGATCGCCGTCGTGTTGATGCTGTTGACGGGGCCGACCCCGAACGGATCGCCGGGAGCGGTCGCCGCCCGGCCGATGCGATCTGGGAACAAGGCCTCGTTGTTGAGCACCTGCTGCTGGGTGAGGCTCACGATGTTGTCGGTCTTGTGGATGCGCGTGAAGTCGAGGGAAACACGCAGACCGGCCACGGAGGGCGGATCGACGACGACGCCCACCGACCAGCTCTCGGAGCGTTCCGGCTTGAGGTTGGGATTGCCGCTGCTGGTGAACAGATAGGTGCCGAAGGTCTCGTTGCCGCGGCGTGGGTCGATCAAATGCGGGGCGATGTTGATCGACTGGGTGATCGGCGAGAGCTGGTTGACGCTTGGCGAGAGGAATCCCGTGCCATAACTCGCGCGAATCATGATGCCCTTGAGCGGGGAATACTTCACGGCGACCGTCGGGTTGGTGGACTGCGAGTCATTGCTCACAGGATTCGCGACCGGCGTGGCCGCGTTGACGATGTTCGTCGCGTGGACCTCGTAGCGGTCGTGGCGGACGGCCAATTGCACACCGAGTTCCTGAATCAGTGACAGTCCCAGGGCCGGCGATACGAGCGGGACATACGTCTCGAGATAGCCGCTGTCGTTCTTCTGCGAGCGCTCCGGATAGGTGGCAGTGGCGCCGATGTTTAAGAGGCTGCCCGATTGAAACGTTTCCCGGCGCGACTCGACCGAGCTGGAAAGGGTCAGGTCGCCCGCCGAGAACTTGAACAGGGGGCCGGAGACCCGGAGGGTGGCGTCAAGCAGTTGCGTGCTGAACGGGTCGAATTCCTGCGTGTTGATGAGCAGCGAGGGATCAAAGGTCGTCAGGGCGGGGTCACGCAGCGGATCGGGGTTGGCGGCGGCGAGGGCGGCGGTGCCCGCGGCGGTAAGGGAACGGCTTTGCGAGAAGGATTTCAGACGGGTCTTGTTCCAAGTGTAGTCGGCGGCGGCCATCCAGTCTTTCGGGAGCTTGGCGATGACGCCGCCCGAGAGGCGCCAGTTCTGGTTGAAAAATCCACCCCACCTGTCGCCGACCGGGACGGGCACGCGGACCGTGATCGCCTGGTTGAACGGATTGCTGGCGGCTGTCACCGGCAGCGCCACCGTGGCGGTGAAGCTGGTGAGATCGCGCTGCCGGCTTTGGGAGAAGGCCGCGTCGACGTAAGCGCTGAGTCTGGAGGTAAAGTCCCGGCGGATCGTGCCGCCCGCCGACGCCGTCCGCGCGCCGGAAAGGATGATCCAGCGCCCGCCGCCGCCGTTCTGGGCGGTATTCGCAAGATCGAAATTATATCGCCCGGCGTTGGCCACGAGCCCCGCACCCCCATCGCTTGGGCCACCGAGATAACCGTAAGGTGCGAAGGTGATGGGCGAATTGAGGGCCGCGCCCGTCTTCAGCGTGAGGTTCGAGCCGTTGGTGCTGCGAATGTTGGCCGTGGCGCCGATCGGCGGCGTCGTGGCGTTGAGGAGGAAGCTGGGATTATTCGCGAGCACCCGGGCTATGCCGCGGTCATAGAAATCCCGATCGGCTTGGGCGAGCGGGTTGGTCTCGGAATAGGCGCCGGTCAGCATCATGTTTGTTTTTCCGTCCGGGAGGGAAAAACCCATGCCGAGCTCCACGCGCCGGACCGACGTGTCGGAGTCAAAGCTGTTATCGTAGGTAGCGCGAATTTCCGCGCCGCGGAAGTCGCGCCGGAGGATCACGTTGATCACGCCACCGGTGGCGCTGCCGCCGTAGATGCCGGAGGAGGTGGTCGGCAGGACCTCGACCCGCTCGATCGCAGCCAGGGGGATCGTGCCGAGATCGGACTGCAGGGGCAGGCCCTGGGTGGCCGGGGCCGCGATCCGCCGACCATCGATCAGGATAAGAGTCTGGTTCGTGCCGAGCCCGCGCAGGTTGATGGCGCTCAATCCTCGGAAGGCGGTGGTGCCTTGGCCCGAAGCCTGGCCGACCGTATTCATGGTCAGGCGCTGCTTGAAGAAGTCGCCGAGGTCCAGGGCGCCGGATTCGATGATGCGATCGCGGTTAAATATCACATAGGGCTGCGCGTCGTCGACGGAGCGGCGGATGTCCATGTTGAGCAGTTTCGTGCCCATCACCTCGAAGGTGTCGAGTTTGATGACGCCGCGGTCCTCATCCGACGCCGCCCGGTCACTGGCCGGGCGGCTTGGGGCGTTTTTTTCGGCTTCGGCCGTGTTGGCCGCCCGTTTGATCGCGAAGGCGCCGGGGGTGGCGTCCTTCATGACCACCAACGGCGTGCCGGCGACCATCTTCTCCAGGGCCTCGATCGGCGCGAGGTCGCCGGCCACGGCGTTGGTCCTGACCCCCTTCACGAGGTCCGTCGGGTAAACGAGCTGCACCCCGGATTGCGTCGTGAACTGCTTGAGCGTCTTCTCGGCGGCACCGGCGGGAAGGTTGAAGGTCTTGGTGCCGGTATCGGCCGCCTGGGCGGCCACGGTGGCAAGGAGACCGAAAGTGACAAGGCACAGGAGGCGGGTGAACGCCCGGAGGAGGATCCGGCTGGCAGGTTTGCTCATGAATCGGGTGAGGGTTGGTCTGTTGAGGACGCCCCAGCCGGAAAATCCTTTACCGGAATTTTGCCCACCTGCCATCCGCGGATCGGAAGGACTCACTCCCGCACGAGCACGAGTTCGCGCTCTCGCCGCTCGACACGCAGGTTGAATGTCGCCGCCACAAGACGCGCGAAAGTATCCGGGTCGTCGGGCGAGAACGTGCCGCTGATGCGGAGTTCGGCCAAGCCGGGATCAGCCAGCACGATCTGGTCGCGATTGAATTTGTTCAACTGAGACAGTGCCGTGCCAAGAGCCATGCCCTCGAACGCAAACCGGGGGGTGCGCCAGGCCAGCCGTTCCTGAATTTCTTCAGGCCTGAGGTCGGCAACTTGGAGCGGCTGAGCCGGGCCGGCCAGCCGCTCAAATTCCACCTGCACGGCCTGCCCGGCCGTGAGCACGGGCTCGCCGGCACCGGACGCCGCCACTGATGGCAGGAGCGAGGCGCCGCGAGCAGCGTCCTCCACCCGGACCTTGCCCTCGGTGACAAGCACCTGAACCGCGGTGTCCGCGAGGCGCACATTGAAGGCGGTGCCGACGGCACGGATGTCCACGCCTTTCGCGCCGACGATGAAGGGACGGGCGACATCCTTCTCGACGCGGAAGAGGGCTTCGCCCCGGACGAGATCCACCCGGCGGATGAGCGCCTCGAAGCGCACGGCGATTTCCGCGCCGGGTTTCAGCTCCACGATCGAGCCGTCGGGCAGGCGCCGGATGGGCTCAAAGACCTCGGCGACGACAGGCGCGGCGATGCGCGACGGTTGGGTGATCTTCCACCAGACCCCCGTGGCGGCCAGGCAAGCAACGGCCACGCTGGTCGCGATGCGGCGGCGCCGGCGGCGTGTCCGGGTGCGGCTCTCGAGCTGGGTGACGATGGTGATGGCCGCGCCCTGGGAGCGGGCCCGCTGGAAGACCTCCGCCATGGCGGCCAGGCGATCGTAGGCCGCCCGCTGTTCCGGGATGGCCAGCCAGGCGGCAAGTTCGCGCTCCGCGGCGGCATCGAGACCGGCGCGGCGGCGGACGACCCAGTCGGAGGCTTGGGATTCGAGGGTGGAGGTCATCGGGGAGACAGGCGCTGGCGCACGAATTCCTCGCAACGTTTGAGGCCGCGGGCGGACTGGACCCCGACGGTGCCTTCGGCAAGGCCGAGCCGGGCGGCGACCTCCCGGTGGGGCAGACCCTCGAGGTGGGTGAGCATGAAGATTTCGCGACAACGGGATGGCAGCGAGTCGACCGCCTCGACCATGAGTTCGATCTCCAGGCTGGTATTGGCGGTCGCGCCCGCGTCGGGGGCCTTGTCGTGGACGAAGAGTTCGTTGACATCCTTGACCGGCAGGAAGGGCGAGCGACGGTCCCGGCGGATGTGGTCGAGGGCCAGGCGGCGGGCGATGGTAAAGAGGAAGGCCTTGGCGGAGTTGATGGGTTCGCGGGCCCGCGCCTTCCAGATACGGAGGTAGGATTCCTGGACGACGTCCTCGACGTCGCGGACCGAGGGATAGGTCTTGCGGAGGTAGGATCTGAGCTGGCCGCCGTGCGGATGCACCTCCTCCTGGAACCACCGCGTCGGGTCGGCGGGGGCAGCGGAGGGAGCATCGGGAGGCGGGCTCATGGGTGACCGACAGGCGGACTAGACCCCTGCCCCACCGAAATCAAGCGTCCGAAAAAATAAGCTAAAGCCTGTAAAGAAAAAGTCGGGGCGCACGTCTTTACTCCAACGCCGCTCCAAATATCAGTAGCCGCTTCTTCTTGGGTAGTCGATCAAACCAGTCGAGACATCGCTCCCTGAAGTCGATAACATTGATTGGAATTTGAAGGACATGGCCTTCGTGATCATACTCGATGAATTCAGCCTCCTTACCGAGACGTTTCAATCCCAGGCATCTTTAACAGGCGGCTTGAGAGCCTGCCCCACTGCTGGGGCGGCTTCTTGAGTTCTGGTGGAAACTGCAGAGCGAGATATTTCTCAAACCATCGTTGTGCTTCCTCGAACGCCATCTTGGCTGACGCAGGCGTAGCGTGCGCGTGGCCTTCATCCACACAGGAACGCATGCGGACAGCCTCCATGCCACTCTATCGGACGAAGACGTGCTTTCCGTCGCCAAGAGTCCTTACTTCTTTGGAACAGAAGTTTCCGGACGAGCTGGTCTTAAATATTTATCCAAAAACTCGACCATCCGTCGTGTCGCGTCGACAGAGTTCACCCGAGCCCATCGATTCACAAAATGCCCTTCGCCCCTATATTCCGCGAACTGGACCGTGCCGTCCAAGCGCTTGAGGGCATTGAACATTTTGCGAGCATCCTGCACATTACAGCGGGTGTCACCTTCACCGTGCAACAGCAGCATCGGAGCTTGGATCCGGTCAGCCATATAGTAAGGCGAATTAGTGATGTAACGGGTCACGTCCGACCAAAGGGGGGAACCCATGCGGCCTTGGCCGGTTTCTGACCATTCGCGATTGATCATGTCGCTGTCGGGTCCCATCCAGGCATAGGAGCCCGCTAGGTCATACATGCCCGATATCGCAATACCGGCACGGAACAGATTACTGGTGGCGAGCACCGCAGCTACACCATATCCGCCATAGGACTGCCCGCACACCGCCATCCGCTGAAGGTCGACGTAGCCCAGCTCGGCTGCGTGGTATACCTGCGGCAGCAGCGCGTCGACCATTTCCGCCACCGGGTTGCCACGAGCCCCAAAGGGCGACAACGGCAACTCGACCAACAGCACAGCATAACCGCGCGTCACGAAGATCGACGCCGGAATGGTAGCTGGTTCACCTCCGCCGAATTCAGCAAGGCGGCTCGACACCTTGGAGCCGGGATAAAGAAACACCACCGTCGGAAGCCGGTCGCCGGGCTTGGCACCGGCAGGAAGCATGATCGCCGATGTCGCCGCCTTGAATGAACCATCAAAATTGGGCACCTGCGTGACGAAGGTGGCTGTAGGACCGAACCGAATCGATGCGAGTCTTGGCTCCACGTCTGTCAGCCGCTTCTTTTCCGTGAAATCCGTCGTGAACCGGTAAAGGTCCACCGGATGATGCATGTCCTCAAGGGCCATGATCATTGACTGATGATCAGCCGGAGCGAAATAAGGAGCCACCGTCGCCTGATCTTTCCACAGTATCGTTGGCTGGCCTGACGAATAGTCTAGCTGGGCAATCACATTAGCAACGCCGACTTCCTCCCGACCGAGAAAGGTCAGCTTGTCAGGTGCGGGCTGCCAAGCGATGCCTTCGCGTTGTCGCAGCAGAGTTTGGAACCGAACCCCGTGAGGCAAAGGCGTGATCCGAGTTTTGCCACCGCCATCCAACGGCACAAGCGCGAGTGACTGCGGGGTCGCGTCGGCAGAACCCGAGGCAGCAAGCGGCTGGGTGCCAACCACGACGGATAGACCGTCCCGCGTAAACATGATTGGCGACCGCGTAATGTCCGCAAGCTCGGGTGCCAGCTGTCGGGGCGCTGCCGAGGGACCCTCCAAGTCCAGCGTCCAGACCTTGTCATCCTTTATCCAGCACAGCTGGTCGCGGGTCGGATGCCATGCATACGAACCCACATAATAACCGCGTGACGGCACCTGAAGGTCAGTCGCCACCACACGGATCCCACCACCCCCAATCGGCACGACCGCTAGATCGAACCGCGAGATCAGATTGCGCGCACCCGGAGATCGGCGAGGCACCGACATGTAGGCCAGCCATCTGCCTGTCGCAGATAACCGCAACAGGCTCGGCGTCGGCGTCGCATCCTCGGGAACCACCACACGGATCTCGCCGCTCGCCGCGTTTACCGCCACCAGCGCTGCCTTGTTTTCCTGCAGAAAAAAGGCGTTGGTATCGCGCTCGCCCAGCGACACCTGCTTTGTGTTCGAGCCGATCTCACCTCCAGCCACATAGACCGTCACAGCTGGCATCGACGGAATCGGGACGCTTGGCGCCGTAACATTTTCGGGTGTGCCCGTCTTCGGCGGCGCGAGCGGAACGAAGATTTCCTGTCCATCCCGGCTCCAGACCGGCTCGTCACCAGCCCACGTCCTGGCTTGGATGACCGCCCGACCAAGCTGACGGCTCGTCCGCGACGTCACGTCGTAGATCCAGAGGTTGGCCGAGCCGTTTGCTCCGCTGTAGAATGAGACCTGCCGACCATCGGGTGATAACGATGGACGCCAGCAGGCTTCGTTTTCCGGGCCCACCCGCCAGTGCTCGCCAGTCGTGGTGTCGGTGAGAAAGATCCGACCGTCGAGGGCCGGGCGCGGCAGACCGCTTGGCATCCTGTATTCGGCTCCGGTTGCCTCCGAGCGAATGTCGACCGTGTAGGCCAACCAACGGCCGTCGGCACTCAGGGATTGACGCTCCTCCCCATTCAAACGTGCATGCCCAAAGGCGAGATCGTGCGGGATTGGCGGAGCGACGGTTGCCGAATCGGCTGAGGCCAACGATGAACCCAATGCCAGGAACATAATACCGATAAGAGCAATAGACCGGGCTTTCACAGTAAGGGTCGATATGTGTGATAACTCATGGACGGGACGTCGCGACCGAGGCGGCGGCTTCCCTCCGAGTGGAGGAAATCCACTCCTCATTCATCTGTTCCCAGCGAACATACTGCTCGGCATCCGCGGGGTTTGGATTCTTTTTCCCAAGCATCCAGTAGTTAAACCAATCCACCTTGCGGTGCATCGAGGCAAAGCGGACCGTCGGACGCACAAAATTGTGTTCTTCCCTCTCGTATGTGACCATTTCCGCCGGGATGCTCAGCATGCGCAATGGCACCAGAAACTCGAAGCCGAGGGCGATATGGGTGTTCATGAACTCCAGGAATAACGGCGTGCGGACTCGGTCCACGCTGAGCACCGGGGAGAACTCCAGATAAGCCGCAGCCGTCTTGGCCGTGAAAGGGCCGCCGAAGGTGTTGTGGTAAATCTCCGGCCAGCTACGCGATCCCCAGAGCCAGTAGGCACTGGGGTTGTAATCACCCCCTTCGCCCACGCAGGCGGCGGCAAAGGGAAGCTTGGAATGAGCGAGGATAAATTCCACCACAAAGGCCCCGTGGCTCCAACCGTAGAGCCCCAGCTTGGCGGGATCGGCCACGCCCCGATTGACCATCTGCTGGACGGCGGTTTCGAAAGTGGAAAGAACCTGCCAGCCTTCGTTTTCGCGCGCCTTTACTGGATCGCCGGCCAGACGTTGGGCGCTGACCAAAGGCGGCGTGTTGACCAGTAGCACTGCGTAACCCTCGCCAGCGAGGGTTTGCACCGGAAAGGTCGTGTGCCATTCGGCCGTGGTCAGGAAGCGGCCACGAAATCCATATGAAGCGAGGATGAGCGGATAGCGCCTGTTTTGGTCGTATCCGACCGGGAGCACCAGATACGCGTCGGACTGGGTTCCATATCCATTGGTGATCGAAATTTTTTCCACTCTACCCAAGCTTCGTTCGTCCAATATCGGATTGGTCTTGGTCAGTCGGCGGAGGGCGGCTCCGGGGGTATCGACCACCGCAACCTCCGGCGGCTGATCGGACGACTCAGAGAGAAAAGCATAACGGGAATGACCAGCAGAGAAGCTGGGACTGGAGAAAGCACCCGGGATTTTTTCTACCGCTTGATCGCGTAATGAAACTCTAACCAGTGATGTCCTTGTCTGCACAAACACGCTGTTGGTGATGACTTCATAGGTTGCATCAGACACCCATTCGAACGACTCCTTCACCCAGGGAAGATCAATGACCGAGTGGTCCGAATGAGAATAGATCCGGGCCTTCTTTTCGCTCGTAAAGAAGACCTGCCCGGTATCCCCGAGCCACACTCCACCCATTTCCGTCTGGACGGAACCAGGCATGACCTCCGTCCAAGCACCTGTGGCCATCTCCAGAATGCCAAGGTCGTAATTGAAGGGCGGACCACCCTTCGTCGGGCTGCCCGCCCGACGGACCTCGACCAGCATTCGTCGATTGCCACCATCGATTCGGAGTTTCGCTACCATCCAAGTGCCAGGAACTGCGGTGAACGGAATCCGGCCTATCTCTCGTTCTGATAGGTCGACGGTATTGACCCCGATGAAGCACTCATGCGAAAGCTCGCGGTAATTTCCTTCGAGTATGTCTGTGAAGCGAGACTTGCCCAAGTCGTAGACCAGTCCCGTATCACTTCGGCGTTGTTGCTGATCACCCGCCGCGTAGCGGCCGACGGCCACGACGCACAGCTTACCGTCGGGAGAAAGCGTGAATGCATCGAGGGGATCGCTCGTCTCGTAACACACGGTAACCTGGGTGGTGGCAAGGTTTACGCGGACAAGGCGGGTGAGCTTGGATTGACGGATCAATGCGTAGATGAACTGCTCGGAGCGATCCCAGAGGAGCCCCTCCAAGTTCTCGTCGGTGAAGACGACCCGTTCCTTCGCGTCGGCCACGGAAAGCAGCACAAGGGAGTCGTCGTTATGTTTCTGCTCAAGATTAGCCTGCCGCCGAACATAGGCAACCGTCCTACCGGAAGGGGCCATCTGGATTTCACGGATCTCCCGGATTCCCAGCGTGTCACGAATCGACAGAGGCGGGAGCACCGCCGGCGCAGTATCTGCGGCGAACAGAACCGGCAGGGTGAAGACGGTCGCAGTCAGTGAGAACCAAAAGGAGTATTTCATGACAAAATCGCCGTAACTCATAGGTCGGAAGGTTTATCTCGTTTGAGCGGCAGGTGCGCTTACCCGCTGTCAGTATGCGCGCCTGCCGCGGAACGAAGCACGGAACAATCCGCGTCGGCGCAGGAACGGCCGCTGGCCTCTAGAACGCGGTTTTGAGGGAGATAAAGTAGCTGGCCAGTCGGGCGTCGCCGTAGGGGCTGTAGAACCGCGGTGAAGTTGCGGCATCGAACGGCGGCTCTTCGTCGAAGAGGTTCTTTACGCCGACCGTGACTTCGGTCCGAGCCAACAGTCCCGAAACCGACCGCCCCACCCGGCCATTTGGGTCACTGCTGAATCCGCGGCCGAGGCGATGGCTAACCGACAAATCGTGATAGAACTGGCTAGGCACTCGGCCGTTATCGCCCTGATTGAGGATTGTCGGGGCACTGGAGACGATGGCCGGGTTGGCGACGAGGTAGTCGTCGAAATAACGGACGATCCAGTTCAGGGTCCAGCGGCCGTATTTCCAGGTGAGACCGGCGTTCGCCTTGAATTTAAGGGGATTATTGGACGAGATACCGACGTTCTCCAGAAAGGGCGCGATCGGACTGGCCTGAGTCTGGTAGTGCGTCTGCCAGGTTCCAAGCAGGTAAAGATTGGCGGTGCCGAGTGCTTCGGTGCGGATGGTATAGTCGGCGGCGATGTCGTAGGCTTCGACCAGTGCGTTGGAAAGATTCACCGCGGAGGTGTCGAGCGCGATGATCTGGCCGACACTGAACGGGTCGCCCGCCGCGAGCGGAGCTCGCGTCACCCGGTCCGGAAAGGACGCTTCATTGTCAACGACTCCCTGCGGGGTAAGGGTCGTGATGATGTCGGTTTTCCGTATGCGAGTGTAATCCACCGACAGTCGCAGATCAGGCACTGCCGGCAGACTCAACACGACGCCCGCCGAGAAACTCTTGGAATTTTCAGGCCGGAGATTGGGATTGCCCCCGGTCCGGGGGAACTGTGCGGCCGTGAGCGGAGTGGCTTGGTTACCGCGACGGGGATCATTGACGGTCATGGTGGCGGCATTGGGCGTGGCGGGAATCGTGATCAGCTGGCTCGCTGAGGGTGGGACGAAGCCGGTGCCATAGCTCGCACGCAACGTTACGCCCTTTACGGGTGAATAGCGCAAACCGACCGTCGGATCGACCGATTGCAGGTTGACCTCGTTGCGGAGGATCGGCGGGATCGGGTCACTAAGCGCGGCGAGGTTGAAAAAGGAACTCGACCCGCGGATGCGATATTCATCCGCCCGCGCCGCAACCTGCAGTTCCAACAGTTCGAGGCCTCGATAGCGGTTGTGCTCCGAGAAAATTGGCAGCCGGGCTTCGAGGTAGACGCTGCCAGTGGACTGACTGCGGCTCGGACGATAAGCGTAGGAGGACACCCCGCTGCCATAGGTAGTCTGAAACCCATCATCCAGATATTCGTCGCGGTATTCCAGCAGACACGCCAAGGTGACCGATCCGGCGGGCAAACTATAGACCGGCCCGCTGACGCGGAGCGCAGCATCGCGCAACGTCGTGCGGAGGGGCGTCAGGAACTGGTTGGACGAGGGTCCGAGATAAGGCGTGAAGTCGATAGGGTTGGCGCGCACATCGCGGATCGGATTGAGCACACCGTTGCTGACGTCGCTGGCCAGCATGGGGGTGAAGGTGCGAGGATTGGTGAACGTGTATCGCGTCTGGTTCCACGTGTAGTCGGCCTCCGCCTTCCAGTCGCCCGTCAATCGCATGATCACGCCGCCGACAATGCGGCGATCGTAATTGGAGGATCCGTAGACAGAGTCAGCGGTTCCATTCACAGGCATCGTGACTGTGATGGCCTGGTTGAACGGATTGGTGGGCGCAGCGGCCGGCAGGTTGAACGCGCCGGAGGAAAAGTTAAACGGCAGGTATGCTACGTTGTTCGCCATGCTCGCATCGAGGAAGGCTTCAACCCGCTCGCTGAACCTGCGCCGGACGGTGCCCATGATCGACTCAACCCGCGGTGTGGTGAAAAGCCCGAACCCGCCGGCGCCCAAGGAGGCCTGATTGGTCGCCGTAGGCGTGAAATTATAGCTGCCAGCGTTGGCCACCAGAGCCGCCCCGCCATCGGCCGCTGTGCCTTGGTAGCCGGTCGGGACATGGGTGATCGGTGAATTGAGCGCCGTGCCGTTCTTAAGCGTGAGATTGGTTCCGGCGGTGGAGCGGATATTGGGCGTGGCGCCAAGGGTCGGATTGGTGGCGGACAGAAAGAACGCCGGATTATTGGCTAGGATGCGAGCGCGGCCCCGAACCAGAAAATCGCGATCGGCCACAGTCGGCGTCGCAGAATCAGACCAGCTTGCCGCAATCAGCACACTGGTCTTGCCGTCCTCCAGGGAGAAACCGGTGCTCAGGTCCACACGTCGCAGGGGCGCGTCGGCGTGGACGGTGTTTTCGTAGGTCAGCTTCAGCTCGCCACCGCTGTAGTTGCGCCGGAGAATGATATTGATCGCGCCGCCAGTGGCGCTCCCTCCGAAGATGCCGGAGGCGGTGGTGGGCAGAACCTCGATGCGTTGGACTGCCGCCATAGGGATCCAGTTGATGTCGGACTGCTGGGCCGTGCCGAAAATGCTAACGCTGGCGGCGCGGTGGCCGTCCACAAGGATCAGCGTCTGGTTGCTACCCAAGCCGCGCAGGTTGATCTGACTGATATTGCCAATCGTGCCGCCAACTGTCTGGCTGCCCACCGCCGACTGGGTGTTCATCGTTAGGCGGTTCTTGAGGAAGTTCTCGAGGTTGGTTGAACCCGACTGTTCAATCGTGTCGCGGTCGAATATGACATAGGGCTGGGCGTCGTCCCGACTGCGCGTGACATCCATGTTCAGCAGTTTCGTCCCCATCACCTCGAAGGTGTCGAGCTTGAGGGCGCCGTCCTGGGCATCAGCCGCCGCCCGGTCACTGGCCGGGCGGCTGACGGCGTTTTTTTCGGCCGGGGCTTTCTCCAGCTTCACCACATAAGAGCCGCTCTTGCGGTCTTCCGTCGCCACCAGCGGGGTGTTCGCCAGCATCCGGGTCAGGGCCTCGGCGGGCTTGAGGTCGCCTTGCACGGCATTGGTGCGCACCGCGCCCACCGTGTCCGCATTCATGATCAGGCCGCGGCCGGACTGCTCGGAAAAGAGCTTGAGGGTCTTTTCGGCGGCATCCGCGGGAATGTTGAAGGTTCTGGTCCCCTCGCTCTGGGCGGAGAGCGCTGAGGCCAAAACGAAAAGAGAAATACCCAGGAGAACGCAGAAACGCCGGAAGGATTGGCGGTGGGGGACAGGACGGGAGCTTTGCATGGTGTGACGGTTTCACCCTCGATCCATCAGTGGAGACGAAGGGCTCATGGGGAGGACTCACCAGGACGGTCCGGTCTTTAGTCAGACGGAATTATTTTTCGCAGGATTCACCGGCGGACTCAGCGCGAGCGGATCGCGATGGTGTTGCCGGAGCTTTCCGCCTGGAGGTCGAAGCCCGACTCGATCAGGCGGACGAATCCCTCGGGGTCGTCGATCCAAAAGATGCCGCTGACACGGAGGTCGCCCGCAGCGGCATCGGTGATGGCCAGCTGCAAGGTGTTCTCGCGGTTGAAGAGTTTCGCCGCCTCGGACAGGGGCGTGCGGGTGAACTCGATCCGCTTGCCGCGCCAGGCCAGGGTCTGGGCAAGTTGCTCCGCGGAAATCTTTCCGCCGACAGGCTGGACCGCCGCGTCGAGGGTCACGGGCACCTCGACCTGGCTGCCGGCGTCGAGGTAGAGCGGCGCGGCCTTGTCGGGGCCGCCGGCCGCGGTGTCGATCCGGTCAACCGCCACGCGGCCCTCGGTCACGATGACGCCGACCCCGGTGGCGGCGTTCTTGACGGTGAAGGCGGTGCCCACGGCGGTGACAGACAGATGATTGGCCGTGACGACGAACGGCCGGGCCGGGTTTTTCGCGACCTGAAAGAGCGCTTCGCCGCGCTTGAGTTCTATGCTGCGACGCTCGGGCGTGTAATTGACGGCGATCTCCGCGCCGGCGTTGAGTTCCACCACCGACCCATCGGGCAGCGTTTGCCGGTCCGGACGGAGGGCGAAGGTTGCCGCGGGCATGCCCGCGGGCGGAACCCGAGCCGGCAGAAAGGCAAAGACGATCGCGGCCGCCGCCGCCAGGCCAATGCCGGCCAAGACGAAAGTCCGGCGGCGCTGCTGCCGGTGTTGGGCCCGGATGTCCAATTGGCTGGAGGTGGCGCTGGCGAGATGGGGTTCCCCGGGGAAACTGACGGCCTGCACGGCTGCCTCCAACTCGGCGTAGATGACACGGTGTTGCGGGTCCGAAGTCAGCCAGGCCTGGAATTCACGTTCGGCGGCCGGCGGCAAGCCCGCGCTCCGGCGCGCGAACCAGTGTGCGGCCGCGTCGGACATGGCATGCGGGATGGGATCAGAGGTTGTCATGGGTATTCGCCGCGCTGGCGCAGGAACTCGCGGCATTTCTTCGCACCGGTCGCGATGTGGACGTAGACCGTGCTTTCCGTGATCCCCAGCCTGGTGGCGATCTCAGGGGCGGACAGGCGCTCCAGCGCAAACAGGCGGAACACCTCGCGGCAACGCGGAGGCAGGCTTTCGATGGCGAGGACCGCGAGGTCGATCCGCTGATGGCAGTTGGCGATTTCGGAGGCATCGGACTTCTCTTCCATGATGCACGAGTCCGGCAGCGCATTTACGGGGGTATCGGAATAAAACTTGCGACGCCGGAGCAGGACGAGCGCCGTGTTGCGGACCACGGTGAAGAAGAAGGCCTTGGTGGAGACAACCTGGTCCCGGGCCTTGTATTTGAGCAGCTTCAGGTAGGATTCCTGGAGGACGTCGTCCGGGTCGACCGCGGGATAGCGGCTCTGGACATAGCCCCGGATCGCCGGCTCATGAGGCATGACCTCCTGGGCCAGCCAGCGCGCCTGATCGGCGGCGGCCTCGTTGGATGTTGGTGAGGGCGGGCTCACGGTGACCGTCTCCCAGCAGCGATTGAACCAATTGCGTTACAAGTCGAACCTTTATCCCCGGCCCCGGCCGCAGACAGGGCCTGGTCGGCCGATCAGACGAGTTTTTCTAGGATGGAAGACTCGCCAGACCGCGGAATCTTTAGTCCGGGAAATATATTTTCGGATCGAATCAGCGACCCAACTATTTGCTTTTGGATTTTCCCGCCCCCGAACAGAAGATTCATCCAAGGCTTTGGGTCATTGTCGCACGTTCGGAGCGAAGGCTCGCTCAAATTTCAAAAATGCCTCCGGCTTCAGCGCCGGCGCGCCTTTGCGTGATTGCACGCGGCCGCCTTCCCAGAGGAGCGCGCCCTGAGCATCGCGCGCAACATCGCAGTAATCGTCGAACCAAGCGAAAATGCGGCAGTTCATGTCACGAATGTTGCCGGGACTGGAAGGCGTGTGCCCTTCTCCCCAATAGCGCAGCAGTTGAGCCCGTTTGTTTTTAAGCGTCAGGGCCGTGAAGAACCGCTCGTAGTGCGACATGGCGAACGCATCCATATCCGAGTGGATTAGCATCGTGGGAGCCGTCACCTGCCCAGCCCGAAAGAGCGGACTATTCTTCACATACGCGTCGGGATCGTCATAGGGACTGCGGCCGAGGTTGAAATCCCCACCGGTCTTGTTCTCGTAGCGCACGGCGGCGCCGCGAAAGTTCTTCAGGACAAAGTCCGCAAGGTAATAGGACTCGAAATAGTGGGAATACATGTCGACCCAGCCGTTAGCAGAAACCACGGCTTTGAACCGGGTGCTTTCCGAGGCGACCCACAAGGAGGAAAATCCGCCTTGGCTGACACCGAACAAGCCGAGGCGGTCCGGATCGGCGTAACCTTGCCGGACCAGGGCATCAATCCCCTGCTCCACCATGCTGGTCATGCCATTGATCGGCCCTTGGTCCGTGCGGATGTAGTCCGTGGCCGTATTGGGGGAGAAGACGACGTAGCCTTTGGCTGCGAGCAGATGCTCGGAATAGGAAATGGGACCGGCGCCCAGGCCGTGGGACGATTCATAGTCGGAATCGCTGCTCGTGTTGTTTAGGCCCGGATAGATCTCAACCAAGGCGGGGTAACGTCGACCGGGTTGGTAGTCCGGAGGGAGCAGCAAACGACCCCGCACAGTGCGGTCGCCTTGTGGCGTATGCACCGGATAGCTGATGCTGCGCCACGCCGTCTTCGCGACTTGGGCGAGGTGGCTGTTGAGCGAGGCCACCACCGTTTCACGCCCGTCCGTGGTCTTCACGACGAGATTGGAGCCGTTGGGATTGTTGGAGCGGAACAGGACCGCGCCGCCTTCGGCGGACACCGCCATGGCTGTATCGGTCGCGCGGGAGAATGGAATACAGGCCATTTTCCCAGAGGAGAGGTCGAGGAGCATGAACGTGGGGTGGTCCAGCTCTCGCGCCTCAAATACAGCCGTGCTGGAAAACCGAACGCGCTGCAGGAAACGTGACGCGATGGTCGCCCGCGGCCACGTGAGCCGGGCGGACAGTCCGGGCGTCAGGTTGACCGGGGCAGCCTTCGCGCCCAATCGCCAGATGGCACCGTCCGCGAGGACCGTCAGCGTGCTGGAGTCGGCATGCACAGGTGAAGCCGAGACTTCCTTAAAGGCGGAGGTGAGGATTTGCGGGGGCCCCTCGGCTTTGAGCAGGAACCAATCCGCCTTGCCGGGATAGCCCGGTGTGCCGGGTTCAGCGATGTCGCGGTAGGTGAAACGAGTCTCGGTGCCGGCATGGGCTCGCGCAAAAACCGCGAGGCCGCCGTCGAGCCAGACCGGCTGTTCCGGGAGCTGCATCGAACCGCGCTCACGCTGCGAGGCAAGGTCCAGTCCCTTATGCGGGTGCGTTTGCAGCGCTTTCTTGGTCGCATCCCAGGATTGGAACAGGCCCGTGCGCACGCTTTCGCCGGAACGCCAGGCGAAGAATGCCAGCCGGTTGGAATCAAGAGCCCAGGTGAGTGAGCCCTTCGACACTTCCTGTTCCGGAACAACAACGGTGGGAGCGCCGCCTTGGCGGAGGTCGAACAGGACCAGCTGCGTCCGGGACCAAATCCAGTCGCCTTGGGGGGTCTGGCCCGAGGAAGCTTCGTGGAGAGCGGCCAGGTAGCGTCCGTCCGCAGAAACCGCGAGGCTGGCATAGGAGCCTTCGGCTAGAACCTCGAGTTTACCGGTGCGGACATTCGCCTTGTAGAGACGGCCGGGCAGCCATTGCGAGCCGGCGGCCGGAGACGCACTGTCGGTCACGTCCACCGCCACCCCGCCCGACCAGGAGCGCGCCCATGCTTCGTTGCGCTGCAAGCCGGTGTAGGGCCGGGCGGCGGGCAAGGGTTGCTGGCCATCGGCGGTGCCGGTGAAAATCAGCTCCTCCGGCGTCGACCAGACGGTCTCCCAGCTTCCCGTCACCGCGGGAATGGCGTCAAACCGCGTGACGCGATTTTCCTGCGCATCAAAGACACCGGCAAAAAAACTCCCCTTCGTAGCCGCGTAAAAAGCGAGGCAGCGCTCATCCGGCGAAACCGATCCCATCCAGTAACTCGTGTCCGGTTCGGGCGCGAAGAGCGGACGTGAAACCAACGGATCCCCCGACCGGTCGAACGTGTGCAACTGAAGACCGGATTCAAACCAGGCGCCGCTGTGGCCGAGACCATAATATCCGATCTGGTCGTAGGGCGGCGCCTCCCCCCAGACGATCTGCTTGCCCATGGCCTGAGCCTTGCCCACCGAGGACAAGCTGAGCAGGTCATTGATGCCAAACGGGTGCAGCGCGGGTGCCGCCGAAGGCTCGGCGTGGAGCATTCCACCGAGGAAAGCGACCGAAGTGGCCAGGGCAGAAAATGTTCGCCCGCGGAAAGCACGAAAAACGGTCAGGGCAAAATGGTCATTCATAATGGCTGGGCACAGGTAACGGAATGGCGGATGGCGTGGCTCGAGTGCAGCCGGCGGGACGGGTTCGTGATTTCCCAGGAGTCGCCAAGAATCATCCGCCTGTTTGCGCCGGCCGCCCCGATAGTCCGTCAGAAAATCTTCTTGAGGGAGATATAGTAGCTCGCGAGGCGGGGATCGGCGTAGACGCTGTAATAGCCCAGGGAAGTGTTGGCCGAATCGAAGGCAGGCTTGGTGTTGAATACGTTCTTGAGGCCGAGTGACAATTCCAGGTCGGACAGGATGGCGGCGCGCCAGCCCTTTTCGTCGCTTCCGCCGAAGCGGTGGGCGACCGAGAGGTCATAGAACACCTGGCTCTTCACGCGGCCGCCGTTTCCTTGGTTTGCGACCTGGATGGCAATCGCGGCGGCATTGGAGGTCGCGGGGTATACCAAGTAGGAGTCGGAGTAGCGGGTGAACCAGTTCACCGTCCAGCGGCCACGAGTCCATGTCAGGCCGGCGTTGGCTTTGAGCTTAAGCGGCGAGGCGAAATCCGTGCCGGCCGCCTGAACACCATAGCCGACGTTTTTGACGGTCGGCGCCAGGGGTGTAACCTGGGTGTCCAGTCGGACGAGCTCGGTGGCGGCCAAGGTAAAATCGAAGGTGCCCCACCCTTCGGTTTTCAAGGTGTAGTCAATCTGCAAGTCGTAGGCTTCGAGCACGGCTTTGGCGAGGTTGACGGTGCTGAAGTCCAGGAAGGTGATCGGGCCAGCCCAGCCAGGAAGGTCGCCCGGCAGGTTGGCGCCGCGGCTAACGCGGCCGGGGAGGAACTCCTCGTTGTCCACCACGCCCTGGCGGGTCAGGGACGCGAAGTTGTCGGTCTTTTCGATTTTGCTGTAGTCGATCGAGACCCTCAGGCCCGGCACGGCGGGCGGGGTCACCACGACGCCAGCCGACCAGCTTTTGGATTGTTCGGGACGAAGATCCGGGTTGCCGCCGAAGGTCACTTGGCCAACGGGCAGGAAGGTGGATGTATTGCCACGCTTGGGATCAAGGATCGTCGCGGTGGTTGCGCCGACGCGGCGGATCAGGGAATTCATGTCGGGCGGCAGGAAGCCCGTGCCGTAGCTGCTGCGCACAATGATACCCTTGGCCGGAACCCAGCGCAACGCGACCGTGGGATCCGTGGAATTGACGCGGTTGGTCGCGCGTGGGATGGGGGTGGTCGGAGTCGGATTGCTGACGCTGGTGGAGCCGGTGGTCGCGTAGTCGTCCCGCCGCACTGCCACCTGCAATTCGAGCGAGTCGACCAGCGGCAGCCGCTGCGCGGGGGCAACCAAGGGAACTTTAATCTCGGCGTAACCGCTGTAGATGTCTTGGGATCGGCTGGGGATGAGTAAAACCGGGGTGGCGGTGGTAAAGGTAATGGAGCCGTCGCTCGTGCTTTGGGTGCGATACTCGGCCAGGCCCGATATATTGATCGGACCGGCCGGGAGCTGGAACGTGGGGCCGGACGCGCGGGCGGAATATATGCGGCTGGTCAAACGCGGCGCGGTGATGACCTCTTGGTAGAAATAGGGGCCGAACGATGCCACCGGGATGGGGAATGCCCGCGTGTCCCGGAGGACATCCAGCGTGCCGGTGGTGGCGGCGGTCGTGAGGGCTGCCGGCATGGAAGTGACCACGCGGTAGCCACCGAAGGACTGGCCCCAGGCATAGTCCAGGTTGCCTTTCCAGTCGTGGGGCAGTTCGACGACGAATCCGGCCGCGACCTTCGCATCGGTCGTGCGATTATACATTTCGAGGCTCGGATCCGCCAGCGGGACGCTGACGGTAATGGTCTCGTTGAACGGATTATTCGGGGACGAACCTGGAAGCGTGTAGACACCTTCCGTCTGCGCGAATGGGATCCGGCTGGTGTTCGTGCTGTAGCTCGTGTCCAGGTAGGCTTCCAGCCACGGGACGAACTGGCGGCGGATGGTCAGCGAACCGGATCGAAGATTGGGACTGTTGTAAGCGCTCGACCGACCGGCGCCTCCTGCGCTGGCGGGGCTCAGGTCCAGGTTGTATTTGCCGGCATTGGCGACCAAGGCCGCACCCCCGTCGGTGGAGACGCCCGCGTAACCCGTCGGAACAAACGTGCGGGGCGAATTGAGCGCCGTGCCATTCTTCAGGGTCAGGTTGACTCCGGTCGAGCTGCGGATGTTCGGGGTAGCGCCTTGCGGCGGAAACGTCCCGCGGTTCAAGGCGTCGAAATTGCCCGCGTTGTTCTCGACGACGCGAACGCGATAGTCGCGCATGAAGGCGCGGTCCTGCAGGAGCAGGACGTTGGCATCGGCATAGCTCAAGGCGAGGAGCACGTTGGTGCGGCCCTTTTCGAGGGCCAGGCCCACCGAAAAATCCACGCGCTTGCTGGCGACGTCGGTGTCGAAGGCATTCTCGTAGGTGGTCTTCAATTCCACCCCCGAGTAGTCTCGGCGGAGAATCACGTTGATCACGCCGCCCAGCGCGGAACCGCCATAGATGCCGGAGGCCGTGGTGGGCAGCACTTCGATGCGCTCCACGGCCGCCAAGGGGATGCCGTTCAGGTCTGGCTGGGAGATTGCGCCGGTGACGTCGAAACGGGTGGGCGCGCGGCGGCCGTCGATCAGGATGAGGGTTTGGTTTGAGCCCAGGCCGCGGAGGTTCACGTAGCTCGCGGTGCCGGTGCCGCCGCCGAAGCTCTGGCCGGCAGTGCCGGCCTGGGTGTTCATCGTCAGGCGATCCTTCAGGAAATCCTCGATGGTCGCGGCACCGGAACGGGTGATGGAATCCCGGTTGAAGGTGACGTAGGGCTGGGCATCGTCGCGGCTGCGCCGGATGTCCATGTTCAGCGACTTCTGCCCGAAGACCTCGAAGGTCTCGAGCTTCAGCACCCCGTCCTTGGTTTCACTCTTTTCGCTGCCCGGCTGGTCGCTGTTTTTCCGCGCCAGCCTTGGGGCGTTTGGGTCGGGGTCTCGGCTGACCGCGAAGGTCGAACTCTTTTCATCGAAAGCCGCCACCAGGCCCGTGCCGGCGAGCATGACATTCAGCGCCTCCCCGAGGGTGTATTCACCTTTCACCGGAGAGGTCTTCACGCCCTTCACGTCGTGCGCGGGATAGACGACCTGCTGGCCGGCTTGTTGGGCGAATTGCTTCAGCGTCGCGGCGGCATCGCCTGCGGGCACGTCGAAGGCCTTCTTGGGTGCCTCGGCACCAGTGAGAGTGAAAGTAAAGATCCCCGGGGCAAGCCCCGAGGCATTTGACCAAACCACCTCTCCATGTCTTTCACATCCAACGCTACGTGCACGTCCCGCGCGCTGCGACAAAACGCCAGTCGAAGACTGGCGCTACGTAGCGCCGGTCTTCGACCGGCGTCTCTTTCGCTCTCCGTCTCTCCATCCAAGCCGAAGCAAGCTTCGGGGCATTGGACCCATCACGAGTGAAGGTGAAAAGGGCCAGAAGGGCGGACAACAACAGGCGGAGGCCGGCGAAGGAAACGGCGGCACTTGGCCGCGGGAGGGCGTGGATCTGCGTCATGGGTGTGCGAGGTGGTTGACCCAAGACGGGATTGCCGGCCCGACCCCGTAGAAAAATCTGCGCAAACTTTTTATTGGCTGATTTGACCACGGGTTAAACGAATAAAATTCGGATGGCTTAACCACTAATCCCCACTGATGTCTCACCAAGCCGGAACGATTCCGTTGCCCGCGAATGACGCGAAAGAACGCGAATAAAATGCAGCCCGAATCCCCTGTTTCTGCGTTCACTGAACGGTGCCGACCACCATGGGGAAAAGATCAGCGGGAACTCCTCGGCAATTCGCGTTCATTCGCGTTATTCGCAGGCTGTCTGCTGCATAGATCCGGCTGAGCATTAGTGTCCGATTAGTGAAAATCAGTGGTGCCAAATCCTATTGCGGACGCAGCACGATCACCCCGTCGGAACGGCGCTCGGCTTTCACATGGAAACTGGCTTCGAGCAGGCGGATGAATCCCTCGACGTTGTCCGAACGCAGCGAGGCGCCGACCGGCACCGAGGCGAGCTGCGGATCGTCCACCACCATCTTCACCTGATTGCTGACGTTGAACTCCGCCACCACCTGGGCCAGCGGCGTGTCGTTGAACTCCAGCTGCCGCGGCTGCCAGGCGAGGACGCGCGTCATCTCGGCCGCCGGCACGGATTCGATCCTGGGCTCAACCGACGTGGCAAGGTCGACCACCGTTCGCTCACCGGCGTCGAGGAAAACCTGAGACCTGAGACCTGAAACCTGACGATCGAATGGCTGTTGAGGGTTGAGCGTTGGATGTTGAGCGTTGGGCGTTGGAAGTTGGGAGCCAACGGCAACGCGCCCTTCCGTCACCAGCACTTCGACGGCCTGCGTGCGGAGATTGACGTTGAAGGCGGTGCCGACGGCGCGGACTTCCACGCCTCCGGCGTTCACGATGAAGGGCCGGCCTGGATTCTTCGCCACGGCGAAGTTGGCCTCGCCGCGAACGAGCCGGATGTCGCGCCGTTCCGCCGTGTAGCTTATCTCGACCTCCGCCCCGCGGTTGAGGTCGACGGTGGAGCCGTCTTCCAGAACCTTCCGGACGATCGGCGGCGTTTCGGCATAGGCGACCGCCGGGGATTCAGCTGCCGGTCGCAGCTGCCACCAGAGCACAACCGCGAAGGATGCCGCGGCAAGGGGAAGCCAGATGCGGAAGACGGCGGACGGTCGGCGGTGAACGGTCGGCGGTTCTTTCGGCGGCGCCAGCAAATCAGGATTCGGGCGGCTGCCGTGCTCGGGCTGCCATTGGGCGAGGAGCTTGAGGCCGGCGACCGTCCGCTGGTGTCGCGCCAGGCATTCCCCGTGACGCGGGTCATCCGCGAGCCATTGGAAAAATTCGTCCTGCTCGCGCGCGGTCAAGCCGCGGTCGCGCCGGGCCAGCCAGGCGGCGGCCTGCTGGTCGAGGTCGGTGTCGGAAAACGATGAGGGATCGGGGGACATTGTTTCAGCGGGAGCGAAGCTGCGCGATGAACCGGGTGCAGCGCTTGATCCCGGTGGTGATCTGCGCCTCGACCGTGCGGACCGAGATGCCCAGCTGCCCGGCGATCTCGCTGTGCGGGAGTCCGTAGACGTAGCGCAAGGTCAGCACCTGCCGGCAGCGGTCGGGAAGCGACTGGATGGCTTGGGTCATGAGTTCGATCTCCTGGTTCCGGGCTGCCGTCTCGGCGATGTTGACGGTTTCATCCAAGACGGAAATCTCGTCGAAACCACCTACGGAATCGGTGACCGTCACGCTGGCCTTGCGGTAATGGTCGCAGGCGAGGTTGCGCGCGGTGGCGAAAAAGAAAGCCTTGGGCGAACGCATCTCCCCGCGGGCGTGCGCGGCCAGCACCCGCGAGTAGGCCTCCTGCACGATGTCGTCGAGGTCGGCCAGCTTGGGAAACCGGCTGTGCAGCCACGCCCGCAGCATCGCCTCGTGCGGCTGGAGATGCTCGGCGAACCAGCGGGCTTGCTCGGAATTCTGCGGAGGCATGCGAGAGGAGGAAAACCTGGGAGGTGAGACCTGTAGTTGGCTGCCGGGCGGCGCGGATGGCTGCCCGGGACAGCTTAACACTCCGGCCAAGAGCAGAGTCGAGGGCGATTTGGCCCGCGAACGCCGGCCGGAAACTTTTCCAAAAAGATCTACGGGGTATCGCCGCCGGAACCGTCTTGGCGTGTTTCCAAGCCAAGGGGCAAGACAGAGAATTAAGGGATTCCCCTAGGAATTTTCCCTTTAAACCGCCCTGGCCCGAATGTGTGCTACCGCCCGGCCCCGGCCGCACATTCTTTTGCACCATTACGTATAAGCACGTAGATACGTAGCCGAAAATTTCTTGCAGCCCAGCCCCGTATCCCGGAAACCTACCCAGTGCATTGCTTAGTGGATATTACCTATCCTCAAGATACCTCATCCGGGCTTTCAGTCGTGTGACTGAAGCAACGCACCCCGGTTCGCGTGTTTCCACCTAATCCCGCCATGGCCATGTCAAATATGTTGAAGCTAACTCTCGTTGTCCTCGCGCTGGGCGTCAGCCAAGCCTTCGCCCAATCCGCCGCACCGGCCAAGACCACGGTGCAGACCAAGTCCACCGAAAAGGACGGCCGCACCACCACCGAACGCACCTTCACCACCACGGTGACGGAAGTCGCCGAAAAGCCCGCGGGCGTCACGGTCGCCATCTTCACCGCCAACCGCGCCGGCAAGACCGGCGATGACGAACTCGGCGCCCTCGAGGACTACATCACCGGCAAGGTCACCGAGCTCGATGTCCACGTCATCAGCGGCGAGACCGCCCTCAACGCCGTGGCCGGCATGGCGCCCGGCGCCAAGGCCAACGCCCTCGACGCCCAGCTGGCCGACAGCACCTCCGCCGTCCGCCTCGCGCAGACCCTCGGCGCCACCCACCTGCTCCAGGTCACGATCAGCGGTTTCGACTCCAACAAGAAGACCATCGACGCCTACGGCGTGAAGACGACCAACGACGAGCGCACCGCACGCGTCACCTACAAGATCCTCGACGGCAACACCGGCGCCAGCCTCGCGGCCGACACGGTGCGCGTCACCAAGATGGTCCAGCAGGCCGAGGGCCTCAGCGACGAGCGCTCCGACGTGCTGAACGACCTGCTCGCCGAGGCCTCCGGCAAGGTCGCCGCCAGCCTGAAGCGCCAGCTCGACCGCGGCCGCCTCACCACCTCCGCCGCTCAGGGCCTGGTCAGCGTCACGCTCACCACCGAGCTGGCCGACGTCTACATCCCCGACGTCCGCATCGGAGCCGAGAACACCGTCAGCATCTCCGACAGCAAGTTCAAGGTCTCCGCCCTCGCCGCCACCGTCGAGGTCGACGGCATCGCGGTCGGCACCGCCCCCGGCAAGATCGAGGCCCGCGCCGGCCTGCACAAGCTCCGCGTCGTCCGCGAGGGCTTCAAGCCCTGGGAGCGCACCGTCAACTTCAGCAACGGCCAGAGCTTCAACGTCCCGCTCGAGATGAGCGAGGCCGGCTACGCCCGGTGGAAGGAAGCCACCGCCTTCATCAACGACCTCAAGAACGGCGCCAAGCTCACCGACGGCCAGGTCAAGGTTCTCGAAGGCGAGGCCAAGATGCTCGAAAACAGCGGCTTCAAGGTGAACACCAAGGAAGGCATCACCATCAACGCCGGCCCGACCCGCTCCCTCTTCCACTGGTAAGCCGCCCGGCACCGCCAACCATCTCAGCCATACCACCATGAAACTCTCCCGTTTCCTCCTCGCCCTCACCGCCGCCCTCCTCGTCGTCGCCCCGCTGGCCCGCGCCCAGGAGGCCGCCGGCAAGAAGAAGCTCGCGATCACCAAGATGACCGCCACGCCCTCGCTCACCGAGCGCATGAAAAAACAGGGCGTCGCCCTCTCGCTCAGCTCTGTGATCGAGGCGCTCGACTCGCAGGTCCACGACCGCGTGCTCAATACCCGCCGCTTCGAGATCCTCGAGCGCACCGACGCCGACGCCCTCGCCACCGAGAGCGCCGCCGCCGGCGAGGCCTTCGCCTTCAACAAGGCCGACTACGTGATGACCATCCGCGTCGACTCCTTCAACGACCGCATGGAGGAGCGCCGGCTCGCCTCGCTCGGCAAGACCGTCCGCGCCCGCGTCATCGAGCTCTCCGCCGTCGCCAAGATCACCGAAGTCGCCACGCAGCGCTCCGTCGCCAGCGCCAACTTCAAGGTGTCGAAACGCGACTCCGAGAACCGCTCCGAAAACACGACCGCCCGCGTCGGCGAGGCCTCGGACGACCTGCTGAGCGAGGCCGTCGGCGAGATCGCCCAAAAGATCGCCGTCCGCGCCGCCGACGTGGTGTCGCCCGCCCGCATCATCGGCAAGCGCGACAAGATCGTCACGATCAACCGCAACGACCAGTCCGGCATCAAGACCGGCCAGACCTGGGAAATTTTCGCGCTGGGCGACGATCTCGTCGATCCCGACACCGGCGAAAAGACCCGCGAGGAAGTCTTCGTCGGCAAGGTGAAGATCACCCGCGTCACCCCGCAGAATTCACAGGCCGAGATCCTCGAGGACACCGGCATCGACCGCGGCGCCATCGCCCGCCTCGTCGAGTCCGAGGAAGACACCGAGTCGTAACCCCCGGCTCCCCGTCGCCCAGCAGTCCACTCGCTTCAGAACAAGATTTCCATGCACACCCACCAGTCACCCACCCTCGGACGCCGGGCATCTCAGGTCGGCAGCGCGCTCGCGCTGCTCCTGCTCTCCGCCTGCGCGTCTTACGATCAGCAAACCGCCCAGTTCACCTCCGCGACCAAGACCGGCAGCTTCGCCTCCGCGGTCGTTGAGATCGACAAACAAGCCGCCGCCAACACCGGCAAGAAGGACGAGCTCGTCTACCGGCTCGAACAGGGCGCCACCCTGCTCACCGCCGCGCTGGCCGACCCGACCATGGTGCCGGACATCCGGCCGCCGGTCGCCGCCCCGAAAAAGGGCGAGGAACCCCCGCCGCCGCTCCCCGAGCCCACCCCGGCCGAGGTGCGCACGCACTATCTCCAACGCTCCGTCGCCGCCTTCGACGCCGCCGAGGAAAAAGTGACCGCCTGGGAAGAACAGGCGAAAGTCAAGGTCGGTGCCGAAGCCGGCGCGATGCTGACCAACCAGGCCAACCTCCCCTATCGCGGCCGCACCTACGACAAGGTGATGATGAACACCTACAAGGCCGTCAGCTACCTCGGCCTCGGCGACAAGGACAAGGCCCGCGTCGAGCTCAACCGCTCCCTGCAACGCCAGCGCGACGCCGTCGCCGCCAACGAAAAGCGCATCGCCGCCCTCCAGGATGAGGCCGGAAAAGCCGCGCGCGGCGAACTGAAGGATGAGAGCGGCAAATCCGCCGCCTACGATTCCAGCAAGGCGATGAACGACCCGAAGACCGGCCCCGGCCTGCAGGCCGCCCTCGACGCCTCCCTCGCGCCGATGAAACCCTACGGCGACTACGTGAATCCCTTCTCCGTGTTCCTCGACGGCCTGTTCTTCACCACCCTCGGCGAAGGCGGCTCCGACCTCGAGCGCGGCCGCAAGTCCTTCGAGCGCGTCGCCGCCATGGTGCCGGAGAACACCTTCCTGCGCGCCGACCTCGACGCCGCCACCCTCGCCGCCGAGGGCAAGGCCCCCGAGAACATCACCTACGTCATCTTCGAGACCGGCACCGCTCCCGCCCGCGCGCAGGTTCGCGTCGACATCCCGACCTTCCTCGTCACGAGCAAGCTCGCCTACGTCGGCGCCTCCTTCCCCAAGCTGGCCTACAACAACGACTATATTCCCAGCCTCACGGTGACCGCCGGCGGCCAGACCGTGCAGACGATGACCGTCGCCAGCATGGACAGCGTCATCGCCAACGACTTCAAGAACGAGTGGCCGACCATCGTCACCAAGACCCTCATCACCACCGCCACCAAGGCCATCCTCCAGGCCGCCGTGCAGAAGGCGGCCGAGGATCGCGGCGGCATGTGGGCCGGCCTCGCCGCCGGCCTCGTCATGGGCGGCATCAACTCCGCCACCAACATCGCCGACACCCGCACCTGGACCTCCCTGCCCAAGGAATTCCAGTATGCCCGCATCGCCACCCCGGAAAACCGGGAGCTCCTGATCGACGCCGGCGGCGTGCAAAAGACCGTTGTCTTGGAACCCGGCGCGATCAACGTCGTCTACGTCAAGTCGGCGTCACCGACGGCGCCGCTGCTCGTCTCATCCTTCCTGCTCAAATGAAAAACTTCGCCTCCTCCCTCCCGGTCGTCGCGCTGGCGCTGCTCTTCGGCGGCTGCCAGAACGTGAACACCTACGAGAACGCCGAGTCCCGCGCCACGCCCAACTACGTCGCGGACAAACGCGTGATCACCGACAACACCCTGGCCGGCGCGGTCCGGGTGGTGTCCATCAACCAGGCCACCGTCTCGGGCAACCTGCTCAAGATCCAGGCCACGGTTGAAAACCTCAAGAGCTCGCCGCGCACCGTGAACTACAAGTTCGAGTGGTTCGACCAGGACGGCATGGCCGTCAACTCGCCCAACGAGGTCTGGAAGGCCCTGCCGCTGCAGGGCCGCGAGAGCACCACCATCTCCACCGTCGCGATCTCGCCCAAGGCCGTGGACTTCAAGCTCAAGTTCCGCGAGTAACCACCTCCCTCACCATGAAACAGACTCCCATGTCCAAGAAACTCACCGGCCTCCTGGCCGTCGGCGCGCTCCTGGCGCTCACCGGCTGCGAAAGCCCGACCGAGACCCGCACCGTCGACTCCCGCGGGCCCGACACCATCAACACCTCCGCGATCAACACGCAGGACTGGTCCAACGCCGCCGACCAGCTGTTGGCCTCGTTGCTCTCCAGCGAGGCGCTCACCAACGCGCCGCGCACCCCCGCCATCCTCGCGGTGGACCGCATCATCAACAACACCTCACTCATGGTCGACACCGACCTGTTGATCAAAAAGATCCGCGTCGGCCTCACCCAGACCGGCAAGATCGCCGTCACCAACACGCTGGGCCTCGGCGAACGCGCCGTCGTCGCCAGCGAGGCGGCCGAGCTCGAGGAGATGCAGAGCGGCAAGAAGCAGAAGACGCTCGTGCCGGACTACACGCTCTACGCGAAGCTCATCCAGCAGACCGACCGCAACAGCAAGCTCACGCAGAACACCTACTCGTTCCAGATGTCGCTGGTGCAGGTGAAGACCGGCCTGACCGTCTGGGAAGACGAAAAGCTGATCACGAAGCAGACCAAGGCCAAGCCCGCCATCGGCTGGTAAGTCCCGTCACCTCTTCAAAAACAAAACGCACCCTGCAACGGGTGCGTTTTTTGTTTTCTGAAGCCGTCGCGATGCAATCGCCAAGGGTGGCACGCGGCCTCCGGACGCGTTTCAGGACGCACGCATGGAAAAACGCGTCCGGCCTCCGCCATAGGCTTGGCGACGGCGGAAGGACCGGTTCCACCTGAAACAACAATCGCTTATTTCCCCGCCTCGATCGGCCGGCCGTTCTCGTCGACCTCGACCTCCACCGGCACCTTGATGATGCGTCCGTCGGCGGTTTTTTCCTCGCGCCACGTCCGGATCACCCGGCGTTCATTCGTGAAGGTGGACTTTGTCGCGGCCGCGGCGCCCTCGACGCCCCCGACGACCACGCCGGCGACATTGCTCCCCACGGCGCCGACCGCCGTCCCCACGGCCCGCCCGATGACGGGACCAGGCTGGTCGCTGGTCACGCGGCCTTCCGGGCTGGTGGTGCAGCCGGTCAAAAGGGCCGCGCCCATGGTCAAAGCAGTGAGGGAAACTCGATTTTTCATAGGGTGGTTTGGTGGCGAAATTTCTAATCGTGAACCGTCTTCCCGCAACTCTAGAAATGCTCCCCGCAAACCGGCCGGAAGGATGGCACTCAACCGCGCAATTTGGCTGCCGGTCGTATTTGCCTCGTGGCTGCGGGAATTTTTCGTAGAAAACGGCTTCCAAGTTCCATGATTGTCCTTCTGAGATCCCGGAGCGAACCAGAGTTCTTGTGTGGAAAACGCCCATGAGCAAAAGCCTGTCATTGCGAGGAGCGCAGCGACGAAGCAATCCAGCGCATGGATCGCCACGTCCTCCTCCGGAGGACTCGCGATGACAAACAGAGGAGTTCATTGGCAGCCGTCGCCGGGCCTTTGGCCGGCAGGCCGGATGACCGAAAGGGTAAATAGTGCATTATTCCGGATCTCACCGGCGCTGCTCCTCTCCCTCGGTCTGCTGCATGGCCTGTGCGCCCAACCCGTCGCGACTCCGGCCTCGCCCGACCCCATCGAGGGCACCTGGCTGGGCACCGTCACCGCACCGCAGGGCCCCGCCGAAATCGGTTTCCGCTTCGAGCGCACGCCCAAGGGGGCGCTGGTCTACGCGCTCCAATTCCCCGTGATGAACGCCTATGGCGTGAAATTCGGCGCACCTGTCGGTCGCGACGGCGTGGCCTACACGGAACCGGTGTTCAACTCCCGTCTCGTCCTCGATACCGACCGGATCACGGGCACTTTCGGACCGGGCAAACTCCCCGTCGAACTCGTCCGCGGCGGCAGTTTCACCGCCGCGCCGCCACCGCCGGCCTTTCCCGTTCCTCCTGCCCCGCTCTGGTCCCACGATCTCGGCGCGCCCACATGGGCGCCGCCCGTCGTGGCCGACGGCATCGTTTATGTCGGCACGCAGGACGGAAAACTTCACGCCGTGCGCGGCAGTGACGGCTCCGCGGTATGGACATGGTCCGGCCCCAACCGGGTCGACGGCCGCGCGGTCGTCAGCGGCGACGCCCTGTATTTCGTCGATGGGAAAAACGACCTCGTCTGCCTGAACCGCACGAGCGGCGGATTGCACTGGCGCTCGGCCCTCTACGACGAGGCGCTCGCGGGCAAGCCGCTGCCCGACAACCCGACCTTCAACCGCCGCACCGCGATCCCGCTCGTGCTCGACGGCACCGTCTATTGCGGCTCGGCTGATGGTGGACTTTACGCGCTCGATGCCGCCACCGGCGCCAAGCTCTGGCGGCACGACGCCAAGGCACCGGTCTTCTCCGGCATCGCCTGGCACGGCGCCGACACGCTCATGTTCGGCACCATGGACGGCTCCGTGGTGTTGTTCGACCGTCGCATACGGCAGGAGACACTGCGCGCCAAGGTTGGCGGTGGCGTGGTGACGACACCCGTCATGGCCGCTGGCCGCCTCATCGTCGGCAGCCGCGATTATTTCCTCTACGGACTCGATCCCGTCGACGGTTCCGTGGCGTGGAAGTTTTCCTATTGGTTCTCCTGGATCGAATCCACGCCGGCGCTGGCGGACGGCCTGATCTATGTGGGCGCCTCGGATTACCGGCGTGTCACGGCGTTCGATCCCGCCACCGGCCGCGCCGTGTGGGGCACGGACGTGCGCGGCATGGCCTGGGGTTCGCCCGTGGTCACGACCGATACCGTCTTCATCGGCACTGCCGCGCAAAATCTGCCCGGCACCGCCTTGGAACACACCGGCGGCATCGTCGCGCTCGACCGGCGGAATGGTGAAGTGAAATGGCAGCTGCTCGCGCCGAAGCCGCCCGAAAACTCATTCGGCGGCTACGCCGGCACGCTCGCCTGCGATGGCGAACGCATCTACGCCGCCGGCTTCGACGGCCGGCTCGTCGCGTTGCCGGTGCGGTGAAGTTTCGCGGGCGGGGCAGCCCGCGCTCCAGTCTGACCTGCCAGCCGTAGGCTTGGCGAAGGCTGGAGCCACGGCGACCCCGCCGTGGAAAATGCCCCAGGCGATTTATTTCGCCGTCTTCGGCTTCACGAGCGCCTGATACACCAGCACCTTGAATTTCTGGTTCAGGTCGCTGCCGCCGGTCGGACGCAGCTGCGTCATGAAGAGCGCAACAATCTTCTCCTGCGGATCCACGACATACTGCGGGAAATACGCGCTGCCCCAGCCGTAGGCGCCCTCGCTCACGAGTTCGCCGTAGTGCCCGGGATCGTCGTTGACCCAGAAACCAAGGCCGAACGAGCTCAAGTCGCGCATATATTTGTCGCCGGTGTGGTTGACATGCATGAGCCGCACCGTCTTCGGGCTGAGCAGGCGCACGCCGTCGAGTTCACCCTCGTTGAGCAGCATCTGCAGCAACCGGCCATAGTCGCCGGCCGTGGAAAGCAGGCCCGCTCCGCCGGAGAAGCACTTGCGCGGCCCTTGGACATAATCGCTCTTCGCGGTGGATTCCTTGAGGACCAGCTTGCCTTCTTCGACGCCATAAACATTGGCCAGCCGCCCTTCTTTGCCCGGAGGCAGGAAGAACGAGGTGTCGGGCATCTTCAGCGGCTGGAAGATCCGCTCCGCCATGAACCGGTCGAGTGGCATGCCCGACACGACCTCGACGAGTCGCCCGAGAACGTCGGTGGAATAGCCGTATTGCCACTGTTCGCCAGGTTGGCCGTGCAGCGGCAGCTTGCCGAGCCGGTCGATGGCCTCGCCGATGGTCTCGTCCCGGTCGGCAAAATACCAGCCCGTGAGATTGGCCTTCTTGTAATCATCGGCTGCGAGGCCGTCGCCGTAGGTCAGGCCCGCAGTGTGCCGCATGAGGTCGCGGATGCTGATCGGGCGCTTCGCGGGCACGGTGGAATATTTGGTGCCGACGGGCGAACCCGGGTGCGGCGGGACGGCGACGACGGAGTTGGCGAAGGCCGGAAGGTATTTCGCCACCGGATCGTTCAGCATGAAACGGCCCTCTTCATACAGAACCAGCGCGGCGATGGTCGTCACGGCCTTGCTCATCGAGGCGATGCGGAAGATGGCATCCGTCGCCATCGGCTTGCCGCCCTCGATGTCCTGCCGGCCGTAGGCCTTGAGGTGCGCGGTCTGGCCGTCGCGGGCGATGAACATCACCGCGCCGGCGATCTTGTGCTGGTCGACATTGTCCTGGATGACCGCATCCAACCGGCCGAGCCGCTCCGTGGAAAAACCCAGCTCCTCGGGCGTGGCGGCCGGCACCGCAAGGGCGGTTGAGGCAAGGACGGTGGAAAGCAGCAACGCGAACACGGACAGGCGGGGTAATTTCATGGCCTCGCCAACGTAGCGCGCCGCCCGGCGTCAACAATGGCAAATTCAGGAGTGGTATAGCTGCCTTGTCATAGCGAGCCCGGCGCAGCCGGGCAGCCTGTCAGCCGCAGTGCAAGTATTACTCTGTTAGCGAGCACCCGCGCTGGGGCGCGACCTCTCAGGAAAGAAACTTGGCCGGAGGGAGAGGAGGTGCATGGTGAGCGGTGGCGCCGCCTGCGGGGGCAAGCTCAAACCG
>Ga0255338_1000746_pt1 | contig 83312 bp, 69 predicted proteins | sample MeOH1_35cm_T4_19_FD_203715 | JGI IMG/M metagenome (GOLD analysis project Ga0255338, IMG submission 203715) | Sandy soil microbial communities from University of British Columbia, Vancouver, Canada - MeOH1_35cm_T4_195 | ecosystem: Engineered > Artificial ecosystem > Sand microcosm > Unclassified ... | reverse complement strand
GCCGAGGCCGCCGCCGTCGGCCGACCGGATGAGCTCAAGGGCCAGTCGCTCGTCGTCTTCGTCACGCTCAAGTCCGGCCAGACGGCCAGCGACGAACTCAAGGAGGCGCTGCGCAACCATGTCGGCAAGGAAATCGGCTCGCTCGCGAAGCCCGACACGATCCGCTTCGCCGCCGGCCTGCCCAAGACCCGTTCGGGGAAAATCATGCGCCGGCTTTTGAAGGAACTCGCCACCAGCGGCTCCATCAAGGGCGATACCACGACGCTCGAGGACTTCTCCGTCATCTCCGCCCTGCAGTCGGAAGAGTGATGCGCCATCCGGAATAAATGTCACAGGCTCCCCCAGGGGCCACCGACAAACGAGCAGCCTTCACGCTGCTCGAACTCCTCGCCGTCATCACGATTGTCGCGCTCCTTGCCGGCATCATGCTCGGAGTGGGGCGGCGCGCCTCCGGGGCCGGCAAGATCGCCCGCGCCAAGGTTGAACTCGCCGCCCTCTCCGCCGCCCTCGAAGGCTACAAACGCCGCCATGGCGACTACCCCCGGACGGACGACGAGGCGCACCTTCTCCAATCACTGATCGGCAGGAGAGGGCCGCGGGATGCCATTATCAATGGCCGCTCAATGCTTGAAGCGGCCAGATTTGTCGTCGCCCGGCCTGCCTCACCGGACACGCCGGCGGATCCTTTTGGTGAGACCGGTGCCGTCCTGATCGACCCGTGGAGCCGGCCTTACGTCTATGCCTACAAGGTGTCGGCCGGTGATTGGACGAACTCCGCCTATGTGCTCTATTCGCTCGGGCCGGATGGGAAGGACGCGCCGGCGCTGCTGCCTGGCGGCATCGTCGATTCCGCGCCGAGGGAAAATGCCGACAACATCCACGCCAACCGCTGAGCCGATGCTTTCCCCGCAACTTACAGTCCGCAGTTTGTGTGTAGACGATTTCGTGGCTGCGGCTTCCAGCCGCAGTTCTTCACCGGTTGCTTGTAGGGGCGCCGCTTGTCGGCGCCCGCGGGCGGCGTCAAGCGCCGCCCCTACCCAAACCTGTTATTCAGATAAGCTTTGGGCACTTCCGCGCCAGTGGCGGGGCTTCACTCTCCTCGAACTCCTCAGTGTCATCGCCATCATCGGCATCCTCGCCGCGCTCATCTTCCCCGGCGTCGGCGCGGCCCGCCGCGCGGCCAACAAGGCCAAGACCAAAGTCCAGTTCAGCCAATGGGCCGCTGCGATCGAGGGATTCCGCAGCGAATACGGCTACTACCCGGCGCTGCACAGCTCGAATCTCGTCAACCCGCCGGGTCAGGCCACAGACGCGGCCACGCTGCATCTCTTTCACGACATCCTCGCCGCGACGCGACGCGACGGCTCGGCGCTGGCAGCCTATTCGGCCGGCACCAACAGCCAGTTTCCCGAATCGCAAAACCGGAAGCTGATCTCGTTCCATTCGTTCAGCGACTCGGACTTCACCAGCGCGGGTTCATCGCCTGCACCCAACCTCCTGCGCGACGCCTTTGACAATACTGAGATCGCCGTGCTCGTGGACCGGAACCTCGACGGGGTGATCAACTCCACCGACTACGGCGGCACGCTTCCGCTGGTGGGAAACATGCGGCCCGCCGCTGTGGATTTTCCCGCCGCCGGCGTCCGTGCCGGAGTGATCTTCTACGCCCCGGCTCCCGGCGCCGACGCCGAAAATACCGAATTCATCTTCAGCTGGAAATGAACATGCGACCGACCGTTACCGAATTGCCTTGGTGTGGGCGGGGTGCCCTCACCCCGCGGCTTGGCCGGAACGATGCAGGTGAAACGCCAATCTTCTCTGCGGAGGCTCGTCGTATTTGGTGGAACCCGTCCTCCGGACGGGTTGTTGAATGTCCACCAGGAAAACCGGTCCGGAGGACCGGTTCCACCTGTTTCACCTCATCACTCCGACCTGGAGGCATCTTTGCCCATGTCCCGCGGGGTGGGGGCACCCCGCCCACAAAGATCCCCTGTCGAAATCAGTTTCCGGTCGCCGCCTTCACTCTGCTCGAACTCCTCGTCGTCGTTGGGCTCATCGCGGCCTTGGCCTTTGTCCTGATCAGCGGGCTCGGCGGCGGAGGCAAATCCGCCGCCTTGCAGTCTGCCCAGGCCACGCTGGCGAACATGATCACGGTCGCGCGGGTCAAGGCGATGGCGTCGGGCCAGCCGGCGCGCGTGCTCGTGCACATCGATCCAAACAGCACCGCCCAGCCGAACCGTTACCTGCGTTATGTCGCGCTGCAGGTGCAGGTCGCCGGCACGTGGCAACTGGTAACCGAGGCCTACCTGCCGGACGGCATCTATCTCGTGCCCGGCAAATTCAGCAGCATCCCGGCCGGACTTTTCTCCACGAGCACCTCGACGCCCTGGACCAGATCCGACGGTTCCGCCCTCAGGTCGACCGTCTTGCGCAACGACTGGATCACGACTGAAACGATCGGCCATGCAGTGGCCGAGCAGTGGGCGAGTTTCGGCATTTCCGCCGCCGGCACCACGGCCCAGTGGGGCGACATCATCCTGGCAGCCGGCCGTCAGCGCGCGCCGGGCTCCTTTGCCGCGGGGGAATCTCCGGTGGAGTTGCTGAGTCCCGAGCAAGTGCGCGGCCTGGCCTTGAGTTCTTACGGCGTGCCGGTGCTGGTCAACAGCCGTGCCAGCTTCTGATGACCTCGTTCATCAAGTGTTCATTTCAAGACCCCGGTTCTTTTGTAGGGGCGCTGCTCGTCGGCGCCCGCGGGCGGCGGCATCAGCCTTCGCCAGGCCTACGGCTGACAGGAGCGCCGCCCCTGCACTGGAGAGCCCCGCACCAAAAGGTGGAACCCGTCCTCCGGACGGGTTGTTGGCCGCGCGCCAAGGCAAACCGGTCACGGAGGACCGGTTCCACCCACATCAATTGCATGATCCCGACCAAACGCGCGGGGTTCTCCCTGATCGAGGTCGTCCTGGCGGCCGGCATCTTCGCCGTGGCCGTCACGGTGATGCTCGCCTTGCTGCCCGCCCTGACGAGGCAAAGCGCCGAGTCGGCGGATGCGCTCGTGGCCCAAGGTCTGCCCGACAGCCTGCGGGTCGAGTTGCGGCGGCTGGCGGCGAATGATTTTAACGGCCTCGCCAATACGATCCCGGTCATGGGCACACCGCTCGAGAACGGCCTTCTGTTCGTCGCGTCGCGGGATGGCAGCCGGTTGCACTCGGCCAGCTACCTGTCGCCTGCGACCAGCGGGTTGATCCCGCAGGAACAACGCTATTTCGCGATCGAGGTCTGGCGATTCAACCAAGGTTCGCTCCAATTCGACGGCACGGGTTCGGTGCTCGCAGTCCATGTTCGTGTATCCTGGCCCTATCACAATCCGGGCGTGACCATTTCCACGCCGCTGCCTGATCGCGGCCAGTTCACGTTCACGATCGCCATCAACCGATGAACCATATCGATGCAGTAGGCTTCCCGCGAATGACGCGAATTGACGCGAATCCAGAATGTGGTGCGTATCAACTCTCCAAGCCCGCTTGTGGTCATCTTTTAGTGGCTGTTCGTGGCACCGGCTTCCAGCCGGTGAAGCACTGCGGCTGGAAGCCGCAGCCACTCAATCGGATTCTCGGACACGGCGGTTTCACCCTGCTGGAATTGCTGGTCGCGGTGACCATCACACTGCTGTTGGCGGGCATCACGCTGGCGGTCACCACGGGCACGCTGAATCTCTGGCGGCGCACACAGGACTCCTTTTCCTCCGGCACGCAGGCCAAGCTAGCACTCGATCTGCTAGAGCGCGATCTCCAGGCCGCGGTTCATCGTCGGGACGCCAACGGGACGATCTGGCTTGCCGCGGACGTGATCAATGTGCCGGGCACTCTGGTCGGCAGCCACGGATGGCTGACGGCTCCGCTCATGAAGCCTGCAGCGGGCGAGAGCCAGCCCCTTGTGCCCGATTCGGCCGACAGCCTCGCCCCAAGCATCGCGGATGCCCGCTTCGGGCTGTCCGGAACCTGGCTCCGTTTCATCGCGGCCACGGCGGAGTCGGAAAATGAGCGGGCGCTGCCGCGGGCTATCGCCTACCAGATCGCCCGCCGGCCTGTCAGCGGTCCGGTCACGGCGACAAATCCGGCCGAGGTGCGGTATTCGCTGTTTCGCACCGCGGTCAGCAACCAGACCACCTTTGCGAACGGCTACGATGTGGCGACCGCCTATGCGGCCACGCTGGCCAATCCCGGCACCGGCAGCGATGCGCTCGCCACCAATGTGGTCGACTTCGGCATCTGGCTTTACGTGCGTGATGCCGCCGGTGCCTTGCGGCGGATTTATCCGGCGAACAAGGCCGATCTCGCCCATGCCGCCACAGATGCCGTCGCGCCGGGCGACGCCAGCCGTTTCCCCGAGGTGGCGGATGTCATGGTGCGCATTTTGACCGACGAAGGCGCGCGGATCATCGACGCCATGGAAAGAGCCGACGGCGCCATCGCGCGGCCGGCGGCTTTTGCGAACGATGCCGCGTGGTGGTGGGCGGTCGTCGAGGCGAACTCTCGCGTCTACACGCGCCGGGTAGAAGTGAAGGGGAGCGCGCTATGAAATATACCCCGCCTTTTGGCCCACGAAACACACGAATGGCACGAAATGAAACCGATCCGGAACAATTCACTGCAACCACAGATAGACACAGATTCACACAGATAGATAAGGGCTTGGGGACACCGAGATCGGAATCATTTTGTGCTCCGGTGTTCTCCAGCAGGGGATGTCGTATCCGAGGTATCTGTGTTCATTTGTGTCCATCTGTGGTTTTAAACTGCATGAGCCCCATTGATCCACTTTCGTGTCATTCGTGTGTTTCGTGGGCCATTTCCGAAAGGCAGTCGATGAAGCCCTGCGGCTGGAAGCCGCAGCCACGCAAGCAGGCAGCTGCTTTGGGGGAATCGCGACGGATGTATGGGGTGGTGCAAATGCCCCTGGGCTTGCCCCGAGGATCTATATTAGGTGGTCAAAATAATCGTCCCGGCGGCCGGCGCGGCTTCGCGCTGATCATCACGCTGGCGCTGCTCGCGCTGCTGGTGCTTGCCGTGGTGGCCTTGAGCGCGTTGGTGAAGGTTGGCGGGCAGGTTTCCGCCGCCGGCACGTATCAAGTGCAGGCGAGGCAGAACGCGCTGGTGGGGCTGAACGTCGGGCTGGGTGAATTGCAACGGCACGCGGGCGACGACACGCGCATCACCGCGATGGCGGGCATCACGGGCGTTGCGGCCAATGCCGGCAACACCACGCGGCATTGGTGCGGGGTGTGGCACGCCGACGGCACGTTCGTCGCCTGGCTGGTTTCCGGAGCGCAGGGTGCGCCCGTCGCCGCCCTGCAAAACGGCGTGACGGGCATCGAGCTGATTGCCGCCGGCAGCGTCGGCGCGCCCGTCGCCAACTCGGAGCACGTCATCGCCGGCAAGGTTCCGATCATCGTGACCGAGACACCCGAGGCACCCGGCGTCGCCACAACCGTGGGCCACCATGCGTTCCTGGTGATCGATGAAGGCGTGAAAACGCCGGCCAGCTCGCCCGCGCCGTTCCCCGTGGTGACCCCGGTGATCTTTGCCAGCGCCACCAACGCGCAGAGCCGCCTGCGGGACGCATTGGCCGCCCATGCATCCAAAATGCCGAAGGTGGTCTCTTACGAACAACTCGCTGTCCTGCCATCACCGGCGGCGGCGCTCTCGCCCTCGACGCTGCAGGACAACCTGCATCACGTGACGCTGGCCAGCCGCACCCTCCGCGGAACCCAGCTCAACGGGGGCATGATGAACGTGAACACAAACTCGGCGATCTTCTGGCGCAATTTGTTGCAGACCTACAACACCGTGCCGGGCATTTCTGCGTCCATCCCGAACGCGGCCGTCTCCACCCGCGGCACGACCATACAGAACAGCCTGCCGACTTTTGCCACGGCCGGGAAGTTTACCAACAGTCCATTCACATCCGTTGCCGCTTTGGGCGACTACCTCGCCACGGTTTTCCCCGCCACAGGATCGCCCACCGCCGCCCAAATCCTGCAGGCCGTCGGTCCCATGCTGACCGTGCGCTCCGACACCTTTCGCATCCGCGCCTACGGCGAAGCCCTGAACCCCGCCGACTCGAACAAGATCGAGGCGACCGCCTACTGCGAGGCCATCGTCCAGCGCACCAATGATCTTGCGTCGAACGGATTGGGGGGAAAGTTCGTGATCCTGAACTTCCGCTGGCTCGGGCCGGACGACATTTAGAAAAATCTTGTGGATTTCCCCGGAAAAATGTGACTTCTAACGCCTCCCTTTCGCCAGGGTAGCTCAGTGGTAGAGCAGAGGACTCATAAGCCTTTGGTCGCGAGTTCAATCCTCGCCCCTGGCACCAATTTCTTGGATTATACCGTTTACCTTCTCCGGGGTGCCTCGGGCCGGCACTATATTGGCCAGACTTCGGATCTCGCGGCTCGGCTGGCGCAACATAGCGCTGGCCACACGCACACGACGAAGCGGCTGGGCGGTGCAGTCGAACTGATCGCGAGCCGCCCGTTCGCCAGTCGGGCTGAAGCTGTCGCCGCCGAGCGGATGCTGAAAACATGGAAGAGCCCGCTCAAGGCCATCGATTACCTCCGTGGGACTCAGGGGGCATAGAGCAGCCCCGACTCCTGTCGGGGTTGGTCGCGAGTTCAATCCTCGCCCCTGGCACCATCTTCAAGCCGCAGCCTTCGGGGTGCGGCTTTTTGTTTTACGCCTTCGGTTTCCGTGTGTTCCGTGTGCCCGTGGTCAAACCTTCCTACGATCTTGTCATCCTCGCCGCGGGCATGGGCAGCCGCTTCGGCGGACTGAAGCAGGTGCAGCCGGTCGGGCCGCATGGCGAACTCATCATCGAGTATTCCGTCCACGATGCCTTGCGGGCCGGCTTCGGCCGGCTCGTGCTCGTCATCCGCCAGGACATCGAGCAGGAGTTTCGCGCCACCATCGGCAAGCGGCTCGAGGCGCGCATGGAGGTCGAGTATGTGTTTCAGGAAACAGGGGAGGGGCGCACGAAGCCTTGGGGCACGGGACACGCCTTGCTGGCGGCGCGCGGGGCCGTCCGCGGGCCGTTTGCCGTCATCAACGCCGATGATTTCTACGGTGCTTCCGGCTACGAGGCGCTGGCGAGACACTTTGCTTCAGGACGGGGCTACGCGTTGGTCGGTTATCCGCTGCGGCAGACCTTGTCGGAGTTCGGCACCGTGAGCCGCGGGCTGTGCGCGACCGATGCCGCCGGTCGGTTGCAGGGCATCACGGAGGTCACCAAAATCGCGAAGCACGGGAACGGGGCGAAATACACGGAGGCCGACGGACTCGTGCATCTGTTGAGCGGCGAGGAGATCGTCTCGATGAATTTCTGGGGCTTCACCCCGGCGGTGCTTCCGCAGCTGGAAAGGCTTTTTGCCGACTTCCGGAATAAATCCGCTGGCGATCCGAAGGCCGAATTCTACCTGCCCACGGCGATCAGCCGGCTCAACGAGAGCAAGGAGGCTGAAGTCGCCCTGCTGAAGAGCAGCGATGCGTGGTTCGGCATCACCTACCGCGAGGATCTGGCCGCGTCGCAGGCGGCAGTCCGGTCGCTGATTGAGGCGGGTAAGTATCCTGCGCCGTTGTGGGGGAAGGTGTAGGGCGGATCGCTGATCCCGCCTGTCCAAATGGTGGGCGTCGGTTTCCATATCGACGCCTGCCTGCGGGCCGTAGCCTTGGCGAAGGCCTGTCGCTGATGTGGAAATCAGCGACCACCTTTGGCGGGATCAGCGATCCCGTCCTACAGTTCAGAGAGGATCGCACGCAGTTCCTGCGCGGGGTCGTCGTGATTCTGCGCGGTGGCCAGTTGCAGCGCGGCTGCCAGCCATGGTTTGGCTTCGGCCTTCCGACCGAGCCCGAGCAGCGTCTTGCCGAGGAGGATGCGCGGCATCATCCACTCGGGTTTCTTGCCGGCGCACTTTTCCAGATGGTCGAGCGCGTCGGCCGGCCGGCCTTCGTTGAGCAGCGCCTGCGCGAGGCTGAAGCGAAAGAGCTCGTTGTCGGGTTGCGACGCGACGAGTGCGGCGAATTGTTGGGAGCGGCTCACGGTTTGGTGGGGGCGTCGCTCGACGACGACCGTCGTATTGCGAATGGGGAGCGGGCGTCCGCAAGGGACGCCCCTACGTTCAGTAAAATGCCTTTATCCGTGCCAACCATCTGCCTTCGCTCTCAGTCGAAAAACAGCACGACGGCGGTGGAATTGTCGAGGCCGCCGCGTTCGTTGGCGCAATCGATGAGACGTTGGACGGCGCTGGCGGCTTCGGAGGCCTGTTGCAGGATTTCCTGGATTTCCGACATGGCGACGAAACGGGAGATGCCGTCGGAGGCGAGCAGGTAGCGATCGTGGGGCAACACGGTGTGCGTGTGGCAGTCGCTCTGGATGGGCGGGGGCTGGCCGATGCAGCGGGTGAGGGCGTTGCGGTTTTCCATCAGCATGGCCATGGGCTCGCCGCGGGCGGCACGCTCGCGCATTTCGTTCTCCACCGTGTGGTCCCGGGTCAGCGGCTCAAGGGCCTTGGCGCGCAGGCGCATGGCGCAGGAGTCGCCCACGTGGCCGATGTTGAGCTTCACTCCTGTCAGGTGGGCAAAGGTCAGCGTGGAGCCGATGCCGAACTGGGGGCTGAGCAGGCGGCCCAGGCTGTAGACCTGCTGGTTTATCTCGGCGATGATCTGCGCGTAGTCGGGTTTCTTGCCGGCCGGGAGGTCGGCAAGGCATTTTTGCAGCGCCGCGATCGTGAGCTGGCTGGCCTGGGCGCCGGAGGGCAGTCCGCCGATGCCGTCGGCGACGGCGTAGAGCTGGAGGCCTTCATGGCAAAGAAAACTGTCCTCGTTTTCCGGACGCACGCGGCCGACGTCGCTATTGGCAAAGGAGTGCAGTTTCATTTAAGAGGGTGACTCTACGGCAGGTTGCGGCTCAAGGGAAAGGGTGAAAAACAGTTTCCCGGGTTTCTTTGGTCATCCGCTCGTAGTTCGCCTTGGGCAGCGACGCGAGGAACTCCCGGCCATACGCCTTGGCGAGGATCCGGGAGTCGAGGATCGTCACCACGCCGCGGTCGGTCTTGCTGCGGATCAGGCGCCCGACGCCTTGCCGGAACTTGATCAGTGCATCCGGCAGGGTCAGTTCGTTGAAGGGGTTGCCGCCGCCGTCGCGGATATGCTCGCACCGGGCCTCGGTGATGGGGTGCGTGGGCGGGTCGAAGGGCAGGCGGGTGACGATGACCTGCGACAGGGCTTTCCCGGGAACATCGACGCCGGTCCAGAAGCTGTCGGTGCCGAAGAGAACGGCGTTGCCGAGCGACCGCATCTGCCGGGCCAGTTCGGTGCGGGAAAGGTCGGCGCCTTGCATCAGGAAGGGCCGTTCGGCCTTGCGGTAAACGGGCTCAAGGGCCTGGGCCACGGCGCGCATGTCGGTGTAGCTGGTGAACAGAACGAGCGAGCCGCCATGCACCTGCGCCGTGCAATAGCCGATGTAATCGATGAGGGTTTCGAGCGAGAGCCGCGCTTCCTTCGGCGTGGGGAGAGGGACATCCGTCGCCACGAACACGCGCATGTGCCGTTCGAAGTCGAAGGGTGACTTCACCGCGGTCGCTTGCGCGCGGTCGGCCCCGATGCGAGCGGCGAGCGGCTCGATGCTGCCGCCCATGGCCAGCGTGGCGCTCGTGCAGACGACGCTGGTGTTGCAGCCGAAGAGGTGCTTCCGCAGCTCCGGCGCCACGTCGATGGGGGCGCTGCGGAGCGTGACGATGGTCTGTTTCCGGCCGCTGCGCTCGGTCCAGTAGACGTGGGCCTTGTCGCCGAGCGTCAGCCACTCGGTCACGCCGGCCTGGATGCCCTTGATCCGCTGGCCTTGTTCCAGCAGTTCGTCGCGCTCTCGTCCGTCTTCCAGCTTGTCGGCCAGCTTCGCCAGCCGGCGGTGCAGGGCGCCGAGCGGACCGTCGAGCATGGGCTCCGCCGCGCCTTGGTCGCGGATGCGGACGATGGCCCGTTGGTCGAGCAACCGCGTGGCGATAAAGTCGAAGAATTGTTTCGAGGCGTCGAGGGCGTCGACCACCAGCTGCTGGGCCTCGGCCCCGCCGTGCTTGCGGAAGAGGCCGCGTTTGGTGCGTGGGTTGAAGAGATACTTGAGGGCGCGGTCCACGCCATAGCTGCTCAGGGACAGGCCGAAATGGTTCGTCGCCACCTCGGGCACCGTGTGCGCCTCGTCGAGCACGAGGAAGTCGTCCGGGAAGAGCACGCCGCGGGTATCGCGGGACGCCCCGTGGGCCTGGGCGCCGCCGGCGTTGATGAGGGCGAAGAGCAGCGCGTGGTTGACGATGACGACCTGTGCCGAGCGCATCCGGGCGCGGGCCCGCTGGTAGAAGCATTTCTCGCAATCGCAGTGCTTGCGGGAGCAGGCGGAGGAGTCGGCGTTGACGGCATCCCAGACCTCCGGACGCGGCGGCGGTTTCAGTTCGTGGCGCAGGCCGGAATCGGTCGTCTCAGCCCAGGCGGCGATGCGTTGCAACTCCTCGTAATCGGCGTCGGCGAAGAGGCTGGCGCGGTCGGCCAGCGCATGGCCGAGCCGGGTCGTGCAGAGATAGTTGGATTTGCCGACGAGAACGGCCGAGCGAAAATCGGCGTAACGGGCGAGAGCGGGGTCGGCCTTGAAGATTCGGCGGCAGATCGGCAGATCCTTCGTCTCGATCTGCTCCTGCAGGGAAATGGTGTTCGTGGAAACGATGAGTTGCCGGGCCTGGTCGGTGGCGTGGATGAGACCGGGCAGGAGGTAGGCGAGGGATTTGCCAACGCCCGTGCCGGCCTCAAAGAGCAGCGGTTCGTCGCCGAGCATGGCGGCGGCCACGGCGCCGGCCATCTGCGCCTGCTCGGGCCGATGCTCGAGTTTGAGCGCCTCGCAAAGGGCGCCGGTCTCGGCAAAGACCGCCTTCACGAGCTGGCGCACCCGCGTGGGCTTGGGGCCGGTGGCGGTCGGCGCGCTGGCGTCTTCGTTCAGGCCGATCATAAGCGTTCACTGAGCGTGGGAAAACGGCACGAGGCAACAGTAAGTATGCCGGAAATATTCCGCGCGACTCCGGTCACGACCAGATCAATCCGAGTCGCATGCACCAAGAGCGGTTCGAGCAAGGTGAAACCGCGCTAGGCTTTGTGGGGTTCGGGAACCGAGGGGGCCAGGCAGACGATGCCCTCGGGGTTGGGCACGCGGGCGTATTTGGGGATCACCACGATGCCGGAGTCTGTCACGGTGAAACGTTTCCTGTCCTGCTCCAGGTCGTAGCCGATGACCGAGCGGGGCGGGATGGCCACGCCCTTGTCGATGATGGCGCGGCGGATCCGGCAGTGGCGGCCGACATCGACTCCGTCCATCAGGACGGAGTCTTCCACATCGGCCCAGCTGTGGATGTGCACCCGGGGCGACAACACGCTGTGCTTCACGCGGGCGCCGCTCACGATGCAGCCGGGCGACACGATCGAGTCGAGGGCCTTGCCGCAGCGGCCGTGCAGATGGTCGTCGCTGAAGACGAATTTCGCGGGCGGATTCGGCGGCTGATACGTGCGCAACGGCCAGCCGCGGTCGTAGAGGTTGAAGAGCGGGTCGATCCCGACCAGGTCCATGTTGGCCTCGAAAAAGGCGTCGATCGTCCCCACGTCGCGCCAGTAGACGGAAAGCTTTTTGTTTTCGTCCACGAAATCGTAGGCCATCACCCGATGATCCTGGATGAGCTTGGGCAGGATGTTTTTCCCGAAATCCACGTCGCCCGCCGCCATCGCCTCCGGTGAGAGGGTGGCCAGCAACTGGTCGCGGCTGAAGACATACACGCCCATCGAGGCCAGCGCCTTCTCGGAATTGTTTCCGTGGGCCGGACTCGGCTTGGGTTTTTCCTGGAAACCGGTGATGCGTCTCCCGGCATCCGTCTCCACGATGCCGAACTGGCTGGCCCGGGAGCGCTCCACCTCGAAGACCGCCACCGTGGCGTCGGCGCGATGCTCCCGGTGGAACCGCACCATCTTCGAGTAATCCATCTTGTAGATGTGGTCGCCCGACACGATCAGCACTTCCGTGATGTCGTCCTCGATGATGCGCAGGTTTTGGAACACGGCGTCGGCCGTGCCATGGAACATGTCGCCATCCGCGCTGAGCGTGGGATGGATCGGGTAGATGTGTTCGCCGAGTTCGGGCCGGAATACGTTCCACGCCACGTTCAGATGGCGGTTGAGCGACGTGGACTTGGTCTGCATCAGCACGCCGACCTTGCGGATCGAGGAGTTGATGCAGTTGGACAGGGTGAAATCAATCACCCGATAGATGCCACCAAAGGTAACCGCGGGCTTGGCCCGATACTTGGTGAGCGGGTAAAGCCGCTTGCCTTCACCGCCGGCCAAAAGGACTGCGAAGACATTTTTCATGGCTTCTGTGGGTGCAGCATGGCGACTTCGGTTGCGAGAACCGGGAATAACTCGAGGAAGGACGGAGGCATGACAGCAAAGAGGCCGGCGAATGACCAGCCTGATTGCCCGATGAGTTTAGCAGGAAGCCGACCTCGCACGCTGCATTCCTTGGTAATTCCGATGCGCGGATTGTGGCGGCGCAGCCCACGAAGAACGGCCCGGAACGACAGCGCCGGACGCGGGGCGTTCATACTGTCAGCAAAGATCCCCGCAGTTCGCGGTTGCCGCGGGGAAGGAGAGCACCAGCTTGACGAAACCGAGGTCCACGCCGACGCGTCACTGGTTTCGTTCGCGGCCCTGCGGCATGCCCCTCAACCCCATATCCCTTGCATCCCATGATTCACCCTGTCCGCAAGTTCGCCACCATCGGCGCGGTATTGTTGTTTGCTGTCTCCGCCTCCTTCGCGGCCATCGGCGCGCGTTTCCCTTCGGAAAAGAAGATTGTGCCCGATCCGGTAACCGGCGTGCCGTTGACTTTCCTCACGAGCACCCCGGCGGGTGATTCCAAGATATACCAGACGCACCATCAGTGGACGTCCGATGGCAAGTGGGTGGTGTTCCGCTCCAACCGCGTGCGCGGCGAGGCCATGGCGGTCAACGAGGAGACGGGTGTGATCGTGCAGATCACCGAGGGCGGCTATTCCGGCATGCTTTGTCTGGCGGACAATTCGATGAACCTCTATTTCCTGCGCCACGAGCAGGCGGCCCCGCCGCCGGCGATGACAGGCGCCGAATCGTCCTCGCCGCGCGATGTCCCGCGCAGTCCGGCGCAAATCGTCCGGGTCGATCTGGCGAAGCTTTTTGCGGACAGCGAGGCGGGCAAAGTCGGAGCGGCCTCGGATTATCAAAAGGTGTGCGGCACCATACCGTTGGAGTGGGGCGCGGGCGGCGACATGGCGCTCGATTGCACGGAGGAGTTCGCCTATTTTCGCGTCGGCAAGGAGGAAGCCGCCAAGCACCTCGCTCCGGGCACCAAGATCGAGGAGAATTTCGGTCCGCGGAACATGGGTGCCGGTCCGACCGGACTCGGCCGGATGGACCTCAAGACCGGCGAGGTGAATTTCGTCGTCGCGGTGCCGTTCCAGATCGGCCACGTGCAGACCAATCCGTGGGTTCCGGGCGAAATCGTCTTCTGCTGGGAAACCGGCGGCAAGGCGCCGCAGCGCACTTGGACGGTGATGGGCGACGGAACGGGACTGCGCCCGCTCTTCCCCGAGGCGCCTTACGACTGGGTCACGCATGAGGCGGTGGTCAGCAAGGACTACGTCGCGGTCGCGATCCTGGCCCATCGCCGGATAAAGATACCGGGGCAAAATCAGTCGGAAAACGACGGCCCGGGGCAGGGCGACGCGTGGGGGCCGTCCGGCACGGCCGAACATCCGACCGGACTCGCCATGGTCAATCTGCGCACGCGCGAGTTGCGCATCGCCGGCCAGGTGCCGATCGGCAACCCCGGCCGTTCCGTCTGGCATGTGCATGGCTCGCCGGACGGCCGCTGGGCGGTCGCCGACGATTTCCTCTACCGTCTCTGGCTCTACGATCTCACGAGCGGCGAGAGCATCCTGCTGGCCGATCTCGGCAGCAAGACGACCGCGCGTGATCACATTCACCCGACTTTCAGTGCGGACAGCACCCGGATCGAGATCCAGACTGCGATGCTCGCGGAAGACGGCAAGGGCCTGAACATCTGCGTCGTGCCCGTCCCCGAGTCGTGGCTCAAGCGGACTTACCCGGTGAAGGTGAAATGAGGCGGTGTTTGGGCGCTCCAGTGGCACCGGCTTCCAGCCGGTGATCTGCGGCTGCCCCTCGACAAGCTCTGGGCCGTGAGCCCGTCGAACCGGGAAGCGGCAGCCACGAAAATGCGAAGCAGCCGTCGGACGACGGCTGCTTCGGGAGAGCGCCTCAATAGAACACGTTCCGGTCGAGGCTGCGGTATTGGATGGCTTCGAGGAGGTGGGGCGATCCGATGCGCTCGGCGTCGGCGAGGTCCGCGATGGTGCGCGCGACCTTGATGATGCGGTCGTAGGCGCGCGCGGAGAGGGACAGCTGTTCCATCGCCTGTTGCAGCAGGTCACCGAGTTTCGCGTCGAGCCCGCAATGTTTCTTGAGCTGGGAGGCGGGCATCCGGGCGTTGGCCGTGATGCTGCTGCCGCGGAAGCGGACGAGCTGCCGCTGGCGGGCCGACTCGACACGCTCGCGCATGGCCGCGGAGGATTCTCCGGGCTGGTCGTGGCGCAGTTCCGCGATGGAAAGGGCCGGCGCCTCGACGTGGAGGTCGATGCGGTCGAGGAGCGGGCCGCTGATGCGGGCGCGGTAGCGCTGGATCTGGGTCGGCGAGCAGCGGCATTCGTGTTTCGCGTCGCCGAGATAACCGCAGGGGCAGGGGTTCATCGCCGCCACGAGCATGAAGACGCAGGGGAGGGTGATCTTGCCGGCGCTACGCGAGATCGTGACGTGTCCGTCCTCCAGCGGCTGCCGCAACACCTCGAGCGCGGAGCGTTTGAACTCGGGCAGTTCGTCCAGGAAAAGCACTCCCTGGTGCGCGAGCGAAATTTCCCCCGGGCCCGGAATGGTGCCGCCGCCGAGGAGACCGACATCGGAGATGGTGTGGTGCGGCGCCCGGGCCGGCCGCTGGAAAAAATTCACCCCGCCCTGGATGGTCTGGCCCGCGGCCGAGTGGATGCGGAGGATGTCGAGGTATTCGTCGAGCGTGGGTTGCGGCATGATGCCCGGCACGCGTTTCGCGATCATGGACTTCCCGGAGCCGGGCGGCCCGATCATAATGAGGTTGTGTCCGCCGGCGACGGCGACTTCCACGGCGCGGCGGACGGAATGCTGGCCCTTGATGTCGGCGAAATCGGGTTCGTGGCCGTTGGCGAACGGAGCGGTGGTGGCGGCCTTTGGCGTTGCCAGCGGTTTCAGTTCAAGCCGGCCACCGAGGAAGCGGGTGGCCTGGTCGAGCGAGCTGATCTCATAGACGGCCAGGCCCTCGACGAGGGCGGCTTCCTGCGCCGCGGGGGCGGGCAGCAGCACGGCCTTGCGACCGCTTTCGCGGGCGAGCACGGCCATGGCGAGCCCGCCCTTGATGGGACGGGTGGCGCCGGAGAGACTGAGTTCGCCGGCGATGAGGTAATCCCGGAGGTCATCGCAGACGAGCTGGCCGGTGGCGACGAGGATGCCGAGGGCGATGGGCAGGTCGTAGATCGCGCCCTCCTTGCGCAGGTCTCCGGGGGCGAGATTGATCGTCGTGCGCGTGCGGGGCATGCGCAGGCCGGAGTTGCTGAGGGCGGAGAAGACGCGGTCCTCCGATTCCTTGACGGCCGCATCGGGGAGGCCGACAAGGATGAGGTTGGGAACGCCGGATTCGCCCGTGTTGACTTCGATCTGGACGGGCACGGCGTCAATGCCCAGCAAAGCTGCCGAGCAGATGGTCGCGAGCATGAGACAGTGGACGGTGTGGTGTTAGGTAGCCCCGCTCCCGGCCTGCAGGCGCCGCCGCACTTCAACCAAGTTGGCTTCGACCGCCTGCAAATAAGGATTGGGTTGGCCCGCTGTCGTCAGATAGCGATGCACACCGCCCGCCTCGAAGTCGAGCATTGGCCGCACATAATTTTCCCAGAATCCCGGGGTCTTCTCGAGCAACTCAAACTCCGATTGGTAGGGGCGCTTGGCCGCCGGCACCTGCTCGAAGTCGAAGGACTCCTGGAATTCGAGGAAGAGGGCGGGGAGCTTGTCGAGGTAGTCCGCGGCGCTCATCTGCGCCAGGTAGTCGGCGGTGACGAGGATGAAGGCCATCTGCCGGGCCTCCTCGCGATGGAAGGAAATCTGGCTGATCCGGCTGCGCGGGCCCGTGCAGATGATGGCGGCGCAGATGTCTTCGATCTCCGAGGCCGTCACGCCCATGCGCGGCAGGTAAACGCGGGCGAAGTCGCAGCTGCGGCGTTCGTGGACCATGGTGTATTTCGCCCCGGTGCCGGTGAGGTCGTCGGTCTTCTTGAGGTAGCCGCTGTCGTGCAGCAGCACGGCCATCACCGCCAGTTCCCAGTCCCGCGGAGCCAGCACGGGGCGGTCGGCGCTCCGGCTGCGGCCCTGCAGAATGTGGATGAGACACACGGTCGCCTGGAGCGTGTGCTCGAAATCATGGTAGCGCATGTCGATGGCTTGGTAGCCCGCGTAGCGGCCCGCGAACATGCCGGCGACATCCTCGAACAACCGGTCGAGCAGGGGATGGCTGGTCTCCGCCCCGATATCGGAAAAAGCCGCCTTCACAGCCTTCAGCACTTCGTCCGGGCTCTTCGTGTTAATGGCGTGCGGCGGGACCATTCGGTCCCAGTAGCAGATAGGGGTTGCCCCCCATGCGGCAAGCCCATTGTCTGTTCGTGAATCGAATGGAAGGCACCACCAACTTGATCGTCGGCCTCACGGGCGGCATGGGGTGCGGCAAATCGACGGCGGCGGCCATGTTCGCTGATCGGGGATTCCGCCGGCTCGATGCCGATCAGACAGTCCGTGACGAATTGTTGCCCAACCCCGCCGTGGCCGAGGCCATCCGCGCGCGGCTCGGGCCGGCCATGCTGTCGGCCGACGGCTCCGTGCGACGCGACAAGGTGGCGGAGGCGGTGTTCAAGGATCCGGCCGCGCTCGCGTGGCTGGAGGATCTGCTGCACCCGCAACTGCTGGCGGGTTGGCGCCGGATTTTCGCCCAGAGCCGGGACACGGCGTTCATGGTCGAGGTGCCGCTGCTCTTCGAGAAAGGGCTGGAGAATTGGTTTGATTTCACGATCTGCGTGACCACAGACTCCGCCCTGCAATTGAGGCGGCTGGAGCAGCGCGGCATCCCTCCGGAACTGGCGCACCAGCGCCTGGTCAAGCAGATGCCACTGGCCCGCAAATGCGAGTTGGCGGACCACGTTCTCCTGAATGACGGCACTCCCGACTTTTTGCGTGAACAGGTAAATGCCCTGGCCGACCGCCTCCTGAACTCCCAACCCGATCGTCCCAACGGTCAAATTCATGTCAGTCCACCCTAAATCCGACAAGGAAACCAGCAAAGCCGGCTCCGCCAAGCGCGAGTCCGCCGAAACCAAGCGTCCCGCGCGCTCCCGCCTGACCCGTGGCGGCAAGAAAACCGCCAAGGTTTCCGTCAAGGACATCGCCGCCCGCGAACCGGAACTGGCGCTGGCCCATGAACCGGCACCGGTTCCCGTCCCGGCTCCGACGCCCGCACCGGCACCCGAGCCGGTGCGTGTCGAGCCACCGCAACCTCCTCCGCCTCCTCCTCAGCAACAAACGGAAGCTCCCTCCCAGCTGGGTAGCGAGCAACAGGAGCAGGGTGGACAGCAATCCGCGCCGCAAGGCGACGCGAACTACCAGGAAGGCGGCCCGGGCGGTGGCAACGGTGGCGGTGGTGGCTTCCAACCACACAGTGGCGGTGGCAAATTCGGTCGCCGGCATCGCGGCAACAAATTCCGCGGTGGCGGTGGTGGTGGCGGCAAGTGGGGTGGCAACCAGAATTTCCAGCCCAAGCACCCGCCGCAGCCTGCTCCGCCCAAGGAGGTCGTGCATTACGGCGATCTGCCGGACCCGGCGCGTTTCCCGAACCTCGAGGCCATCGCGAAGATTGCCGAGGAGATCTCGGGCGGCAAGGAGGAGCCGGTCTGGCTCAACGAACTCTATGCGCTGAACCTCGCCGAACTCACGGCTTTCGCCAAGAGGATGGAGGTGAAGTTCGAGGGTGCGCCGAACCGCCGCCAGCTCATCACGCAGGTTTTCGCGCACATCGCCGAGCAGAAGGTTCCGCTCTACGACCGCGGTTTCCTCGACCAGACCGACCGCGGCCTCTGGTTCGTCGTGCATGACGACGTCAACTACCGCCTCTATCCGGAAGACGCCTTCGTGCCGGAGATCTTCGTGCGGCATTTCGGCCTCAAGCGCGGTCATGCCGTCGAGGTGCAGTTGCAGGCTCCGCAGGGCAACGACCGTTGTCCGGCCGTCGTCGCCATCCGCTCGGTCATGGGTGGCAAGCCCGAGGATATTTCCAAGGTGCCGCCTTTTGAGGAACTGGTGCCGTATTACCCGCTCAAGCGGATCTTGCTGGAGATGCCCGGCCAGAAGGACGTCTCGATGCGCATGGTGGACATCGTCACGCCGGTCGGCTTCGGCCAGCGCGGCCTCATCGTCGCCCCGCCGCGCACCGGCAAGACGGTCCTGATGCAGAACATGGCGAACTCCATCGCCGAGAACTCGCCGGACGCCAAGCTCATCATCCTGCTCGTGGACGAACGTCCCGAGGAAGTCACCGACTTCAAACGCCATTGCAAGGGCGAGGTCGTCAGCTCGACCTTCGACGAGGCCCCGGAGAGCCACGTGCACTGCGCCGAGATGGTGATCGAAAAGGCCCGCCGGCTCGTCGAGCAGGGCGCGCACGTCGTCATCTTGCTCGATTCCATCACCCGCCTGGCCCGCGCCTACAACGCGCTCGCCGGCAGCGGAGGCAAGATCATGTCCGGCGGTCTCGAGTCCAACGCCCTCCAGAAGCCCAAGCGCTTCTTCGGCTCCGCCCGCAACATCGAGGGTGGGGGCAGCCTGACCATTCTCGGCACGGCGCTGGTCGATACCGGCAGCCGCATGGACGAGATCATCTTCGAGGAGTTCAAGGGCACCGGCAACATGGAACTCCACCTCGACCGCGACCTCGTCAACAAGCGCATCTTCCCCGCGATCAACATCGACAAGAGCGGCACGCGCAAGGAAGAGCTCATCTACCATCCCGACGAACTCATCCGCGTCTACGCGCTCCGTCGCGCGATGCAGGGTGTGCCCGCCGCCGACTCGATGGACATGCTCATCCAGCGGCTCAAGAAGACCAAGACCAACACGGAATTCCTCTTGAGCCTCAATCGCTGACGCTCTTCCTGTGTCGGCGCGCCACCCGTGACCACAGCCGACGACTACGTTATCCAGATCGCCCTCGAGCGCGGGCTGCTGCCGCCTGACCGGCTGGAGGCGGCAAGGCAGAGGGTCGCGGCGCAGGCCGACCTGACAGCCGCGGCACCCGGCCTCGCGGAAATCCTTATCGCCGAAGGCGTGCTCGATCCGGCGGCGCTGGGTCAGGCCGTGGCCGCCGAGTTCGGGATGCCGTATGTGTCGTTGGCGGCCCGGCAGATACCCGGTGAGGTTCTGGCTGCATTGCCCCGTTCCTTCGTGCAGGAGCACACCGTGATGCCTTACGCCCGCGAGGGTGGCGTGCTGCACGTCGCGCTGGCCGATCCCATTGCCGCCGATGTCATCGACAGCCTCGGCCACCTGGCGGGAAACGAGATCCAACCGGCGCTCGCCTCGGCGGACGACATCGCCCGCGCGATCACCCGCTACTATGGTCGGGGGATGGAGGAATTCGGTGATTTGCCGCCGGACGCGGCCCGGCAGGAGCCGGGCCCTCCAGCGAACCAGTCCGTAGCCAACAGCGAAGAGGGGCAGGCGAGTGATCGCGACGCCCCCATCATCAGGCTCGTGCAGTCCATCATCACCGAAGCGATCCGCCGTCGTGCGTCGGACATCCACCTGGAACCGCTCGAACGCCGCTTCCGGGTCCGCTACCGCATCGACGGCGTGCTGCTCGAGGTGGACGCGCCGCCGAAACGCCTGCAACTCGCCATCATCTCACGCCTGAAAATCATGGCGAACATCAGCATCGCGGAAAAACGCGTGCCACAGGACGGACGCATCCAGGTCGAGGTCGCCGGCCGCACGCTGGACCTGCGCGTGTCCTCGCTCCCGACGGCGCACGGCGAGAGCATCGTCATGCGCATTCTCGACAAGGAGGGACTTAAACTCGGCATGCCCGAATTGGGTTTTCTGCCTGACGACCAGCAGCAGTTCGAACGGCTCATCGCCTCGCCCGACGGCATCATGCTCGTCACCGGTCCGACCGGCTCGGGCAAGACCACCACGCTCTACGCCTCGCTCCATCACCTCAACCAACCCGACCGCAAGATCATTACCGTCGAGGAGCCGGTCGAATACCAGCTCTCCGGCATCAACCAGGTGCCGGTGAACGCCGCCATTGGCATGACGTTCGCCGCCGCCCTGCGCGCCATGCTCCGCCAGGCGCCGAACATCGTGATGGTCGGCGAAATTCGCGACCGGGAGACGGCCGAGATCGCCCTCAACGCCTCGCTGACCGGCCACATGGTCTTCAGCACGCTGCACACCAACGACGCTCCCTCGGCCGTCACGCGGCTGATCGACATCGGGGCCAAGCCTTTTCTTGTGGCGGCGGCGTTGCGGGCGACCATGGCCCAGCGGCTGGTGCGGCGGATCTGCCCGCATTGCCGCCGGGCCTACACACCGTCGGCCCGCGAACTTCATGCCCTGGCGCTGACCCCGGGGCAACTCGCGGGGGCGGCGTTCGCCCACGGCGCCGGCTGCGCCGCCTGCCACGGCACCGGCTATCAGGGCCGAATGGGGATCTTTGAAATCTTTCTCGTCCACGACGGGATTCGGGGCATGATTTACGACAACGTTACCGCGACACGCTTGCGCGAGCAGGCTCGCCGCGATGGCATGCGCACCATGAGAGAAGACGGCATCCGCAAAGTTCTCGCTGGCCTCACCACGATCGAAGAGGTTGTCTCGGTGACCGTCGGGGATGCCCTGTAACCTTCTTTAACCCACCCATCACATGAGCTACGACATGAACGATCTCCTGGAACTGGTCGTCGACCAGAAGAGCTCCGACCTTCACCTGCAGGTGGGCGTCCCGCCCTGTCTTCGCCTGCGCGGCAGCATGACCCCGATCGACGGACCCGAGCTGCGCCCCGAGGACACCGAGCAGCTCATGCTCTCCATCACGCCGGACAACCACATCCAGAACGTGAAGCTGAACGGCGGCACGGACTTCGGTTTCGCCTTTGGCGAGAAGGCCCGCTTCCGCGTCTCGGTCATGAAGGCCAAGGGCAACTACGGCCTCGTCCTGCGCCAGATCCCCAACCAGCTCTTCGACCTGCGCACCATCGGCATGCCCGACAAGATCAAGGAGCTGCTCTATCGCCCGCGCGGCCTCTTTCTCGTCACCGGCCCGACCGGCTCCGGCAAGTCCACCACACTCGCCTCGATGATCAATTACATCAACGAGAACCGCGACGGCCACATCATCACCATCGAGGACCCGATCGAATATTATCACGCGCACAAGAAGTGCGTCGTCACCCAGCGCGAGGTCGGCTCCGACGTGCCGAGCTTCGCCGAGGCCATCCGCCGCGCCCTGCGCCAGGACCCCGACGTCATCCTCGTCGGTGAGTTGCGCGACCTGGAGACGATCGAGGCCGCCATCAGCGCGGCCGAGACGGGCCACTTGGTCTTCGGCACCCTGCACACCAACAGCGCGGCCAAGACCGTCGACCGCATCGTGGACGCCTTTCCCGCGAACATGAAGGAGATGATCCGCATGCAGCTCTCCACCTCCATCATCGCCGTCATCTCCCAGTCGCTTTGCAAGAAGAAGAGCGGCGGCCGCATCGCCGCCTACGAGATCATGGTCAACACCTCGTCCATCGCCTCGCTCATCCGCGACAACAAGACCTTCCGCATCCCGTCGGACATCCAGACGGGGGCCGCGCTCGGCATGATCACCCTCGACACCCACCTGATGAGCCTCGTCAACCGCGAGCTCATCGAGCCCGACGAGGCCCTCGAGAAATCGCAGGAGCCGGTCGCCATGCGCGACAAGCTCACCAGCATGGGCTTCAAGCTGCGCGAACTCTGATTCTTTTTTCATCTTTCAGGCCGTGGGCCCGGCCGGACCTCCATGTTCGCAGGGCACGACCATACAGTTTTCGAACTTCTCGCCGAACGACGGCTGGTAGAACCTGCCTCGCTGCAGGCGGCATTCGACGAGCACAAGGCCACAGGCAGGCCATTTGCCGACATGGTGCTGGAGCTCGGCCTGCTGGAAAAGACGCCGCTGCTGCGGGCTGTCGCCGAGCACATCGGCTGCGACTATGCCGACGAGATTCCCGCGGCGCTGCCAGGTGACGCGCTCGCCCTGGTGGATGGCGGCATGGCCCGCACGTATGGCGTCGCCCCGGTCGCGGTGGACGGATTTTCGGTCACGCTGCTCGCGCTTGACCCCTTCAATCCAAACCTCGTCAACGACCTGACGTTTGCCCTGGAGCGCGATGTGCGTCTCGCGGTCGCCGACCCCGACCAGGTGGCACTGCTCATCCGGCAGCATTACGGCGAGGAGGAGGTGTCACTCGACGACGCCCTGTCCGAACTTCAATCCTCGGCCGGGAATGCCGACGACGATGCCACGCTCACCGAGGAGGACATCGAACAGATGGCCGGACAGACGCCCATCATCCGCTTCGTCAACCTCGTGCTCGCGCAGGCCATTCGCGACAAGGCGTCCGACATTCACTTCGAACCCTTCGAGCACGAGTTCAAGATCCGTTACCGCATCGACGGCGCGCTCTACGAGGTGTCGCCGCCGCCCAAGAATCTCGCGCTGCCCATTCTCTCGCGACTCAAGGTTCTCGCGAATCTCAACATCGCCGAGCGGCGCCTGCCGCAGGACGGCCGCATCAAGCTCAACCTCGGCGGCCGGGCGGTCGACCTGCGTGTTTCCACCTTGCCCACGCAGTTCGGCGAAAGCCTCGTGCTCCGCGTGCTCGACCAGGGGGCGGTCCGGCTCCAGCTCACGCAGATCGGGCTGCCCGCAGACGTCCTGCAGGGCGTCGGCGACATCATTCATCGGCCGAACGGTATCTTCATCGTCACCGGTCCGACCGGCTCGGGCAAGACCACCACGCTCTACAGCTGCCTGACCGCGCTCAACTCCATCGACGCCAAGCTGCTCACCGTCGAGGATCCGGTGGAATACGAGATCGACGGCGTCATGCAGGTGCCGGTCAACCTGGGCGCCGGACTGACCTTCGCCCGAGCGCTGCGCACCTTCCTGCGGCAGGACCCCGACATCGTGATGGTCGGCGAGATCCGCGATCTCGAGACGGCCCAGATTGCCATTCAGGCTTCGCTGACCGGTCATCTGGTGCTCAGCACACTGCACACCAACGATGCTCCGGGCACGGTGACGCGCCTCGTGGACATGGGGATCGAACCCTTCCTGCTCGCGTCTACCTTGGAGGCCGTGCTCGCCCAGCGCCTCTTGCGCCGCATCTGCCCGGCATGCAAGACCGCCTACACCCCCGATGCCGCATTGCTGCACCAACTTGCAATGGATCCCCTGACCGTCCGCGGCCGGGAGTTTTATCGCGGAGTGGGTTGCGCATCTTGTAACCTATTAGGTTACAAGGGCCGGTTCGGCATCTTCGAATTTCTGCGGATGTCGGATTCGCTGCGCGAACTGGTGGTGCGCGGCGCCTCGTTGGTGGAGTTGCGGCAGAAGGCCTCGGAGGAAGGAATGACTTCGCTGCGCGCCGCCGGTTTGGCGGCCATCCTGGCCGGTGAGACTACAGTGGAGGAAGTGATCAAGTATACCTGAAATGCCACGCTTCACCTACACTGCCATGGATGCCTGCGGGGCTGAGAAATCCGGACTGCTTGACGCGCCGGATGTCAAACAGGCCACCGCGATTTTGCGCGGGCAGGGACTCTTTCCGACAAATGTGGCTCAAACGACGACTGAGATGAAGATGGAGCGCGGGCTCCGGGCATCCGCTGAACCCGCCCGGAGGCCGGGTTCCACCAGTGAGGCGCCAGGCAAGGGACTGAAGCTGGAATTGCGCCTTCCGTTTGTCCGCATGGTGAAGCCCAAGGAACTCTCCGTTTTTACGCGGCAGCTATCCACGCTGCTGCATGCGGGCATGCCGCTGTTGCGTGGGCTCGAGGTGTTGGCCAGGCAGGAACGAAACCTTGGTTTCCAGCGGATCATCGAATCATTGGGCGAGGCCATCAAGTCCGGCGGCACGCTCTCCGAGGCGATGGCCCGGCATCCACGCGTCTTCGACCGGCTCTATATCAACATGATCAAGGCGGGCGAGGCGGGCGGGGTTCTCGATGTGGTGCTCGACCGGCTGGCCCGCTTCCAGGAAAAGAGCCACCAGCTGCGCGGCAAGATCACCGCGGCCATGGTCTATCCGCTCATCGTCATGGCCGTGGCCGTCGTCATTCTCGTGGGTCTGCTCGTGTTTGTGGTGCCGAAGTTCAAGCAGATCTTCGCCGACCTGTTGAAGGGCGCGCCGTTGCCGACGCTCACGCAACTGGTGCTGACGATCAGCGATGCGGTGAAGAACCATTACCTCATCGTGCTGGGCGTGCTGGCCGTGGCATGGATCGGGCTCGGGGTTTTTAGACGGACTCCCGCCGGCGCGCGTTTCTTCGATACGTTGGTGGTCAGGCTGCCGCTCTTTGGCGACCTCTTCCTCAAGGGCATCATTGCGCGCTTCGGGCGGACACTCGGCACGTTGCTGTCCAGCGGCGTGCCCATCCTGCCGGCGCTGCTCATCACCCGGGACACCTGCGGTAATTCGCGGGTGGGCGCGGCCATCACGGATGTGCATGCCAGGGTGAAGGAGGGCGCCCCTGTTGCCCGGCCGCTCGAGGCGACGGCGGTTTTTCCGCCGATGGTCACGAGCATGATCGATGTCGGCGAGCACACCGGCCAACTACCCGAGATGCTCGGCAAGGTGGCCGACATCTACGAGGACGAGGTGGACAATGCCGTCGCCGGGCTCAGCTCGCTCATCGAGCCTATTCTGATCCTGTTTCTGGCACTGGTGGTCGGCACCATCGTGGTCGCGCTGTTTTTGCCAATTGTGCGGATCGTGCAGTTGCTGACGTAGGAACAGGGTGGGGCGCGGCCTCCGGACGCGCTCTGAACCCGCCCTGAGGCCGGGTTCCACCCACCAAATCACTTCTGCGGCTTCGTGAGCAGCAGCTGGGCGTTCAGGCCGAGATGCCGGTCGGAGAATTCGTCGTTCTCGCCGGCCTGGCGGAGGAGTTTCTGGACCATGCCCATCTTGGCGTCGAGGTCGTCGATCTTGGCGACGAAGACGGCTTCGGGCGTGGCGGCCATGACGGCGGCGCCCCATTCAAGTTCGCCTTGGTGGCTCAGGACAATGTGCTCCAGGCGCTCCAGCAGGTCGGGGTTGAGCTTCGCCTTTAAACCGGCCTTGCGGACGAGTTGGTAGCCGAGCACGACGTGGCCTTGCAGGATGCCTTTGCGGCTGCGCGAGGTGACGAGATCGCCCTGATACTCGATGACCTTGCCGGTGTCGTGGACGAGGATGCCGGCGAGGGCGAGGTCGGCGTCGACCTCGGGGTAGAGCGGAAACAGCGCCCGGCCCGCGCGCGCCATGTGACAGGTATGCTCAAGCAGGCCGTGGCGGTAGGCGTGATGCATGGCGACAGCGGCAGGTGAGTTGCGGAATTGTTCGCCGATCTCGTCGAAGACCGCCTGCACCGTCGCGCGCAGCTCGGCGTGCGTGATGGCCGCGATGTGCTCCTGAAATTCGGTCCAAAGCTTGTCGGCATCCTCAGGGGCGGTCTCGACGAGGTTGGCCATCAGGGCCGAGCCGGAAAGTTGATCGGGCGTGATTTCCTCGGCTCGCAGCAGTTTCGGCGAAAGCCGGTTCTGGTAATAGTCGACCTTGGCCTCGATGCGAACGATGGCGCCTTCTTTCAGCGCCTTGAAGAAATCGAAGGCCGGGTTGTCGCTGAAGCAATTGCAGGTGAAGGAGCCGGTCTTGTCACCGAGTTCGACGGCGAGGAAGGGATTGCCGGTCTTGGTGGGGCGCTCGGTGAGACGCTTGATGAGCAGGACGCTCGTGAAAGTGTCACCGCCGGTGCGGCTGAGGGACTTGATGTCGCGAACGGCGAGCGAGGTGGAGATATCAGACATGGAGAAGCAGTAAACGGAAGGGGCTGCGTGCTAGCCACCCATAAAACCGACTGCGGCAGATAATCCAACCACGGATTGCCCGAGGGGATCCGTGGTGACGCGTGCGACCGAGCCGCGCTTACTGTTTAACCAGCTCGACGAAGTCGACGCGGCGGTCTTTCGCCCACTCGGCCTCGCCGCCGCCCTGCTTGGCATCGGTCGAACCTTTGGAGAGGGTTTCGAGCCGCTTGCTGTCTGCGCCGAGGGTTTCGAGGTAGCGCTTTACGGAGTTGGCGCGGCGGTCGCCGAGGCCAAGATTGTATTCGGCCGTGCCGCGCCAATCGCAATGGCCGACGAGCACGAGGCTTTTGCCGGGATTTTCGGCGAGCCATTTGATGGCGGCCTGCAGTTTCGGGCGTTCGGCCGGGGCGACCGCGGCGCGGTCGAGGGCGAAATAGATGGGCTCGACGACGCTGGCGTTGGCGTCGGGCACGGTGCCCGCATCGCGGGCAACCAAGGTGGAGTCGGGGCCGACCGCGATCTGTGTCGGGTCAATCATTCCGGTGCCTGTCTGCGTGCTGTCCGGCGTGGCGGAGCGCACGGGCTTCTTGGCGCAGGCCGAAAGGAAAAGGGCGGCGGCGACGAGCACCAGGCCGAGGGATTTGGAAACGTGCTTCATGATGTGCGTAAAAAAGGAGTGGCCGTCGTTATCAGTCAAAGCCCACAGGCGCGCAAGAACGAAACTCTCTCTGGGACCGGGCTTTCACCACGTCTGGGCTCGATGGTCGATCAGGCCGATTTCCAAGGCGTAGCGAGTCAGACTGGCGACGTCGTGCAGGTTGAGCTTGCGCATCAGGTTTGTGCGGTGGTTGTCCACGGTCTTCACGCTGATGGTGAGCTTCTGGGCGATCTCCTTGGTGCTGTTGCTCTCGGCGACCAGTTTCAGGATCTCGCGTTCGCGGTCGGTCAGGGTGTCGACGCCGGAGGCGGGGCTGTTGTTGGCCACCACGGTGCGGAGCAGGGCGGCCACGCCGGGCCCGAAGTAGGTGCCGCCGTTGGCGATGGTTTCGAGGCCCTTCTTGAATTCGCCCAAGCCCGCGGTTTTTTCCACGAACCCATGGGCGCCGGCCTCAAGCATCTCCCGCACCAATGCGGGACTCTCATAGGCCGAAAAGATAAGAACCCGGGTGCTCTTGAGCTGCTTGCTGATGCGGCGCAGAATATCCACGCCGCTCAGGCCGGGCAGACGGGCATCAAGGACAATCAGGTCCGGCTTGAGATCGAGGCAGAGCTGGCAAGCCTGTTGGCCATCGCCGCTTTCGCCCACGATCTTGTAGGCCGGGTCAATGCGGAGAATCTCGGCCAGCATCTCGCGGATGGCGGTCTGATCTTCGACGATGACAATGCGCTTGGCTTGGATGGCGTTCGACACGGGTGACAATGGCAATGAGGGGATAGCACTCAGGCTTATTAGTGCAACAAGCTTGTGCCTCCGGGGAAAAACTCAACTCCGATTACTCGAAAACGGGCCAAGCCTTCGCTTTGACCAAGTCGAGACCTTGCGACGCAGGAGCGAGGAATCTCGGGGTGATGGCCGCATAACTGGCTTGGCTGGCACGGCCGGATGAAAGGCCGTCCTCCGCCAAGCCTTCAGCCGTCGCTGGGCCTATGACTGACAAGATGGAGGGCATCCTTCGTCCTTGCCCCGCTCTGGCGCAGGCTGGTGGGGCGACTGGGATTCGAACCCAGAACCAAAAGCTTAAAAGGCTTCTGCTCTACCGTTGAGCTATCACCCCGTGCCAGCGTAAGGGCGCATATTTTTTCGCTTGGGCGGCAACGCAAGGATTATTTACGGGGCAGGGGGCCGCGTCGTCCCGGCAACCCGGCATTGACCGGCGGGCGGCGGCGGTGCAAGGCTGCGGATCAACCGCCTTTTTCGTGGGAACAATTCTCAAATTTCCGGATCCAAACGAGCCTGACGACATGACTGCCAAGGCCCAAGAAGTCGCATTGGATCGTATGCTGGTTGACCGCTTTAAGGGCGGCGACGCCGCCGCGTTTGACCAGCTGGTTTCGCGCTACTGGGACCGTATCTACGGCATGGTCAACCAGCTGCTGCGCAACCAGCAGGACGCCGAGGAGGTCACGCAGGACGCCTTTATCCGCGCCCACCGCGGCTTGGTCAATTTTCGCGGCGATTCCGCCTTCTCGACCTGGCTTTATCAGATCGCGACCAATCTCGCCCGGAACCGCTACTGGTATTGGTGGCGGCGCAAGCGCGACAAATCCATTTCGTTCGACGCACCCGTCAGCGGGGACAATGAGACGACCTTGGCCGAACTTATTCCGGCCGAGCAGGAGACGCCGGAGGACGCGACTGTCACCCAGGAATTCGTCAACCGCGTCGCCGAGTGCATGGAAAAGTTGAACGAAAAGCACCGCGAGATCCTGATCCTGCGCAACGTGAGGAATCTCGCCTACGAAGAGATCGCCGAGATTCTCGGCATCAGCGTAGGGACCGTAAAGAGCCGCATCGCCCGCGCCCGCGAAAGCCTGCGCGCCATGCTCGGGGAGGAATTTGACCATGAAAGATAACCGATTCATTGACCTAGTGAATCTCTACATCGACCGCCAGATCACCGCGGCCGAAACCGCCGAACTCGAGGCTGAGATCCAGAGCAATCCGCGTCACCGCGCCATCTACCGGCAATATTGCCAGATGCATCGGGCCACGACGCTCGTCTACGAGAGTTTCCGGGCCGACGCCCCCGCGCAACAGGCGCCCGCCGCGGCCGGCGAAGGCACCATCGCCCGCTTCGAACGCGACCGCCGCACGCATTGGGGCTACTACGCAGGCGGTCTGGCCGCGGCCGCGTGCCTGGCGCTGGTTTTTGTGCAATTGAACACCCGCAATGCTGTCGAGGCAGACGTGCTGGCCAAGGCGGAATCGCTCCCGGCGGTCCAAGCCACCGAGGGGGCGCTCCGGAGCGACGCCATCGCGCCGGTGGTGACGGTGGCGCCGAAGGCCGGGCTCGTCAGCCTGCGCGACAACGTGGTGACCGAGCAGGACTATGTGGCTTTGCTCACGGCTCTGCGTCAGGAAGAACGTGCCTTCTCGAACGGACAGATTCAGTCCGACCAATTGCCGTCGCTCTTTGATGACGGAGTCTTTGAGTCCCGCCAGGTCATGCCGATGAATAATCAGCGCGTCTACCGGAGCCGGCAATCCCCGGCCCAGCAGGCGGAGTTCACCGCCTTCCAGTTCCAGCGCTGAGGGACTATCCGAATCACCTGATTGTGTAGGAGCGGCGCTTGCCGCCGCCCGCGGGCGCCGACAAGCGGCGCCCCTACAAGAGGAATGCTCAACCCAGGGCTTTCTTGATCAAGGCTTCGGTGGTGGCGGTCGGACCGAGCGCTACCAACGACTGGCGGACTGCCTTGTCGGCATCCGGAGCCTTGTAGCCGAGGGCAACGAGGGCCAGGACGGCGTCACGAATCTTGTTTTCCCCGGCAGCGGGTGCGGTGGCGCCGGCTTCGGATTTTGCCGGACCGACCGTGCCAAGCAAAGCGGCGTTTAACTTGTCGCGCAGCTCGATGACGAGCCGCTCGGCGGTCTTTTTGCCGATGCCGGGGCATTTGGCGAGCAGGCCGACATCACCCGCGGCGATCGCGCCCTGCAGCGTGGAAAGGGAAAGCTTGCTCAGGACGCTGAGCGCCATTTTAGGGCCGACGCCGGTCACCTTCTCCACCATCAGCCGGAAGAAATCACGCTCTTCTTCGGTCGCGAAACCGTAGAGCGTCTGGGAATCCTCGCGATAGACGGCGAGGGTGTGCAACTTCACGCGTTGGCCGGGTTGGGGCAGGCGCTCGGCGGTCGTCACGGGAATGTGGACCTCGTAGCCGAGCCCGCCGGCCTCGATGATGGCGGTCAGCGGCGAGGCGGAGACCAAGGTGCCGGTGACGCTGGTGATCATTTCAGGCCGAGCACGTCCTGCATGTCGTAGACCCCGGCCGGTTGATCCGCGACCCAGGCGGCGGCGCGCAACGCTCCGCGGGCGAAGATGGCGCGGTCCGTGGCCTTGTGCGTCAGTTCCAGGCGTTCGCCGAGCGCGGCAAACATGACGGTGTGCTCCCCGACGACGTCGCCGCCGCGCAGGGCATGCACCCCGACCTCGGTGGGTTTGCGTTCGCCGGTGATACCCGAACGGCCGTGGCGCAGGGCATCGGCGCCAAGCTTGCGCTCCTCGAGGATGATTTCCAGCAGGCGCGCAGCCGTGCCACTGGGGGCGTCTTTCTTGAACCGGTGGTGCATCTCGACGACCTCCGCGTCGTAATCGGCACCGAGCACCCGGGCGGCGCGCCGGGTGAGCGCGTAAAGCAGGTTGACGCCCACGGAGTAATTGCCGGCCCAGACGCACGGCACCTGGGCCGCGAGGGCCAGCAGGCGCTTTTTCTCGTCGGCGGCGTGGCCGGTGGTGCCAATGACGACAGCCTTCTTGTGCGCGACGGCGATCTCCAGCACCTTGCCGGTGGCCTGGTGCGAACTGAAGTCGATGATCACATCGCAGCGGGCGACGTGCGCGGCCAGGTCGTCGCCGACATCGAGCGCGGCGCGGACGATGACACCGGTCTCGCCGGCGAGGCCGGCGATCGTCTGGCCCATGCGGCCTTTTGCGCCGTTAAGTAGAATCTGGAGAGCCATGGGTCAGCGATGGTAGCTGGCGAGCGCCGCCGTCAGGGTCTTGCGGCTGGCGGCGCTGAGCGGGCTCAGCGGCAGGCGGACTTCGTCGGAGCCGATGAGGCCGGCCTTGGCCATGGCGAACTTGATCGGGGTCGGGTTGGACTCGATGAAGAACGTCTTGAAGAGCGGATAGAGCCGGCGGTGCAGCGCGCGGGCCTTGGCGTAGTCGCCGGCCAGCGCGAGGGCCGCGAGTTTCGAGACCTCGCGAGGGAAATAATTCGAGGCGACGCTGATCACTCCCTTGGCGCCGACCGACATGAAGGGCAGGGTGAGGCTGTCGTCGCCGCTCAACACCGTGACCGAGTCGCCCATGGCCTGCACGATCTGGTCGACACGGTCGACGCTGCCGCCGGCTTCCTTGACGTGGGCGACATGCGGATACTTGGCCCGGAGGCGCTCGATGACGCCGACGCCGATCTCAACGCCGCAACGGCCGGGGATGGAGTAGAGGACGATGGGCTTTTCCGTGACCTCGGCGACGGCACAAAAATGCTGAAAGAGTCCCTCCTGCGTGGGACGGTTGTAGTAGGGCGCGACCAGCAGCATGCCGTCGGCCCCGGCCGCGTCGGCCGCCTTGGTCATCTCGATGGCCTCGTGGGTCGAGTTGGAGCCCGTGCCGGCGATGACCGGCACCCGGCCGCGGGTGGCCTCGATGGTGCAGCGGATGATGTCGAGGTGTTCCTCGTGCGAGACGGTGGGCGATTCCCCGGTGGTGCCGACCGGCACGAGACCGGAGATGCCGCCCTTGATCTGAAATTCGACCAGCTTGCGGACTTCATCAAAAGCGACGGCGCCGCGCCGGAAGGGCGTGACGATGGCGGTGTAGCTGCCGGTGAACTGGCTGAGTCGTTTCATGGGATTGTTACCTTGATCGATACAAGGTTAGGCTTTAGGCAAAGCACAGCTTTAAGGACGGTTCACGCAAAAAATTCCATGAGCACGACACTTCACACCGAAATAGTTAAGGATCTGCTGAAGCTGGCCGTCGAAAGCGGCGCCAGCGACATTGTCATCAAGTCCGAGAAACCCGGTTACGTGCGCATGGGCGGACGGCTCCGGCCGGTCGAGATGGATCCGATCACCTGTCAGCACGCCCAGGCCTGGGTCGACGAGCACGTGCCGCGCATCTTCAAGGACAAGTGGGACAAGGACGGGCAGGTGGACTTTGCCTATGCCTCGGAAGATGTCGGCCGTTTCCGCGTGAACGCCTTCCACCAGCGCGGTCTGGTCAGCATCGTCATGCGCCACATCAAGAGCCGGCCGCCGACCTTCGAGGAACTGAAGATCGAGTCGGAGACGCTGGTCAAGATGTCGCAGGCGAAGGACGGCATCCTGCTGATCTGCGGCGCCACCGGCTCCGGCAAGAGCTCGACGATGGCCGCCATGCTCAACTGGATCAACCAGAACATGGACAAGCACATCGTGACGATCGAAGATCCGATCGAATACACCTTCAGTGACGACAAGTCCCTCTTCCAGCAGCGCGAGATCGGCCTGGACGTGCCGAGCTTCGAGATGGCGATCAAGTCCGTCCTGCGCCAGAACCCCGACATCATCCTCATCGGTGAAATGCGCGACAAGGAGACCTTCGAGACCGCCATCTCCGCGGCGGAAACGGGGCACTTGGTCTTCTCCACGATGCACGCGGCCACGGTCGCCCAGTCGCTCACGCGCCTGTTTGAATTTTTCCCGCCGGAGCAGATCGCCCAGGCACGCCGGCAGATCGCGGGCTCCCTTCGCGGCTTCATCTGCCAGAAGCTGATTCCCGCCATGGAGGGCGGCGGCCGTTTCGCCGCGCACGAGATTCTCATCGCCGACGCCACGGTGCGAAATCTCATTCTCGACGGCCACAACGACAAGATCCAGCAGCTGCTGGAGGCCAGCAGCGACTCGGGCTCGAAATCCTTCAACAAGGATCTCTTCCGTCTCATCAAAGAGGGCAAGATCAGCAAGGCCGACGGCCTGCGCTTCTCGCCGAACCCACCGGCCCTCGAGATGAACCTGAAGGGTATCTTCTTCAAGACCTGATGCGTCTGCGTCGCGTCACGCCCGTTCTCCTCCTGCTGGCGGCCACCGCCGCCGGGGCGGCAGAGCAGGGCGGAGCGCCCTTGGAGGCTTCCAAAAAGGCCTTGCAGGAACTGCAGACGGACCAGACGGCGAAACCTGAGGCCAATATCACCGGCAATAAACCGCCCAACGCCCTGCCGCAGTCGCAAGTTCCGCCGCCTGCGGCGATGCAGGACTTCGGCAATCGCCGGACGAACGAAAAGGATCTGAAGAAGAATAAGGACGGGCAGGCAAACTGGCTGCTTGATGGAGTGGAAAAACTCGGACGGGACGCCAAGAACCGAAACCCGAGGGGACGCGACAACCGGCGAGACCTGCCGGAAGACGAAGAGGCCGAGCCCGACAGTTCCGATCCCGACTACATGCTGAAGCTCTATGCCCGGCAAAAAAAGGAGTCGGCCGAAAAAACGGAAGTCCGACAGTCCACGAAAGCCCGCACGGATCCTATCGCTCCTTTCCTGCAGGAATGGCTGGGAAATTCGCCGGTGCGGGGGAAGTTTTTCGATGAATATGTGAGGAAGTCTGATGCAGGACCAGGGGCTGCGTTGTCTACGGGGCCGGCGGAGAGAGTTTCGGGACAAGGTCTGGACTATCCCGTGAGGTTCGAAGATCGCCGTGTGGCAGGCTCCGCGACACCGCCACCGAACCCCTATCTCGACGGATTTGACCCTCCTCGCCCGTTTGCCGAATCAGGGAGCCGCAGCATAGGTCAGTCGCCAGTCGCCCCAATGACATTTGGGAGCCCGGCCGGTTCACCTCAGCTGCCGGCTGCCGGACCGAATCCGGTCGCCCGTCCGGCCGAGAAAAAGCCGCCTTTGCTGGCTCCTTCAGACAACGAAAAATACTTCCCGCAGCAGAAGAAATTTTAGGGCTTGGTTTTTGTGTGGTGGACCGGTTTAACCGCTCCTTTAAGCTATGTCACTCGCACTCATTTTCTCAGGCCAGGGGGCACAGAAGGTAGGAATGGGAAAGTCGCTTTACGACGGTTCCGCAGCCGCACGAGCCCTTTACGATGAATCCAACTTCGTGCTGGGCTGGGACTTGAAGAAAATCAGCTTTGAGGGTCCGGAGCCGGAGTTGACCCAAACCAAGGTCTGCCAGCTGGCGCTTTTCGTCCACGGGCTCGCGGTGGTCGCGGCCTTGAAGGAAAAGGGCAAACTGCCCGAGGTAAAATTCGCCATGGGTCTGAGCCTGGGCGAAGTGACCGCACTGACCTTCGCCGGGACGTTTGATTTTGCCACCGGCCTGAAGGTCGTGGCCGAGCGAGGCCGGTTGATGCAGCTGGCGTGCGAGAAGTCCACCGGCGGCATGGCGGCGATCATCGGAGAGGAGCGCGCGAAGATCGCGGAACTCTGCAAGGATTTCGACGTCGAGGCGGCCAATTTCAACGCGCCGGGCCAGATCATCGTTTCGGGTGACAAGGCCAAGATCGACGCGCTGGTCGCGGCCGCCAAGGACCGCGGCCTGAAGCGTGTCATGGCGCTCAATGTCGCCGGCGCTTACCACAGCCGCCTGATGGAGCCGGCGCGCGCGGCGTTTGCGGAATACCTGGCGGGGGTTACGTTCAACCGTCCCATGTTCACCGTTTTCAGCAACACCACCGGCCAGGTCGTCAGCGAACCCGCCCAGATCCGCGAGGCGCTGGTCAAACAGGTCGTCTCATCCGTGCTTTGGGAGGATTGCATGCGCGCGTGCGCGGCGGCCGGAGCGACTGAGTTCTGGGAGTGTGGCCAGGGCGGCGTGCTCGCCGGGCTGGCGCGACGCACCGAGAAGGCGTGGGTCGTGAAAAGCTTCGCCGAGTTCGCGGAGGTATCCGCCTGATGTCGTCCGCGCCTCTCACCCGCAATTTCTGCATCATCGCGCACGTCGACCACGGCAAGACGACGCTGTCCGACCGTCTGCTCGAATACACGAGCACGATCACGAAGCGGAACATGACGGACCAGCACCTCGACTCGATGGACCTCGAGAAGGAGCGGGGCATCACCATCAAGATGCATCCGGTGGTGATGAATTACCCGGCGAAGGACGGGAACACCTACAAGCTGCACCTCACCGACACGCCGGGGCACGTGGATTTTTCCTACGAGGTCTCGCGGTCGCTCGCCGCGGTCGAGGGCGCGCTGTTGCTCATCGATGCCGCACAAGGTGTCGAGGCCCAGACCGTGGCCAACGCGCACCTGGCGTTTGCCCAAGGCCTCAAGGTCATTCCGGTCATCAACAAGATCGACCTGCCCAGCGCCAACCTCGAACTCTGCATGCGGCAGCTCGAGGACATCCTGACGATCCCCGCCGAGGAGGCCATCCTGGCCAGCGGCAAGTCCGGCATCGGCATCGAGGACATTCTCGAAGCCGTAGTGACGCGCATCCCGCCGCCGCGGTGGACCGACTACCCGACGTTGCGCGCGCTGGTGTTCGACTCGAAATACGATGCCTACCGCGGCGTGATTTCCTACGCCCGCGTCTTCTCCGGCACGGTCAAGGCCGGCGAGATGATGATGCTCATGAGCACCGGTCAGCGTTCCGAGGTCAAGGAAGTCGGCGTTTTCCGGCCCGGCATGGAGAAAGTTGAAACCCTGGGGCCGGGCGACGTCGGCTACATCATCAGCAGCATCAAGAGCACCGACGACATCAAGATCGGCGACACCGTCACGCACGCCAACAAGCCGGCCGCCGAGATGCTGCCGGGTTACAAGGAAGTGCACCCGATGGTGTATTGCGGCCTGTATCCGCTCGAGTCGAACGACTACGAGAAGCTGAAGGTCGCGCTCGCCAAGCTGCGGCTGAACGACTCCGCGCTGATCTATTCGAACGAGACCTCCGTGGCGCTGGGTTTCGGCTTCCGCTGCGGCTTCCTCGGCCTGCTGCACATGGAGGTCGTCCAGGAGCGCATCCGCCGCGAATACGACGTCGAGATCATCTCCACCTATCCGAGCGTGGTCTACAAGGTGAAGAAGCACGGCGGCGATGTCATCGAGGTCGACAATCCCATCAATTTGCCCGATCCGGGCACGATCCTCGAGATTTCCGAGCCGACCATCAAGGCCTCCATCCACATCCCCAACGAGTTCATGGGCGACATGATGAACCTCATCATGGAAAAGCGCGGCAGCGTCGACCACACCGACACGCTCGACGGCGCGCGCGTCATGCTGACCAGCACGCTCCCGCTGAACGAGATCCTGGTGGATTTCAACGACCGGCTGAAGAGCATCACCCGCGGCTACGGTTCGATGGACTACGAGTTGGGCGAATACCGTGTCTCCGACCTCGTGAAGATGGACATCATGGTCAACGGCGACCCGGTGGACGCCTTCGCCAGCATCGTGCACCGCAGCAAGGCCGAGGGGCAGGGCAGGGCGATCTGCGAGAAGCTGGCCGGCATCATCCCGTCGCAGATGTTCAAGATCGCGGTGCAGGCCGCCATCGGCGGCAAGATCATCGCCCGCGACAACGTGCGCGAGATGCGCAAGGACGTGACCGCGAAGTGCTATGGCGGCGACATCTCCCGCAAACGAAAGTTGCTCGACAAGCAGAAGGAGGGCAAAAAGAAGATGAAACAAATCGGCCGCGTTTCGATCCCACCAGATGCCTTCATCCAGGTCTTGAAAACCAACAACTAATCCCGCCGCGCATGTTCAGTTTCCTTTATTCCCAGGAAAAGAAGATGCGGCAGAACGCCGAAAACTGGCTCGAAGTGGCCGAGCGCGTGCGGCATTTCCGGCGCGATCTGCTGACGGACACCCAGAACCAGCAGCTGCAAACGACGGCCGGGGAACTCCGGCTGCGGCTGAAGGAGAAGGCGGACGCCGGCCGGATCAAACTAGCCATCGAGGCGTTGGAGCGGGTGCTCAAGGTTACGGGCGGGCGTATTTATCCGTCGTCGTCGCTGGTCGAGAACGTCGAATTCTTTCTTGTCGCGGCCATCGTGATCCTCGGCTTGCGGGCGTATTTCATCCAGCCGTTCAAGATTCCGACCAATTCGATGTGGCCGAGTTATTACGGCATGACGGCGGAGGTGTTCAAACCGGGCGAGGAACCCGGATTTTTGCGCAAGACTGCGCGGCTGATCGGCCTCGGCGCGACGAATTATTCGGTCACGGCGCCGGCGGACGGGGAAGTGTTGATCCCGGTGTTCGGCAGCGACCTGCGGCCGGCCTTCAGCGAACGGTCAGGCCGCAGCATGGGCGTCTTTCCGACCGTGATGCGGGATTATACTTTCATGGTCGGTGGCGAGATGGCGAAGGTGTCGGTGCCGGCGGATTTCCAAGGGGAGTTCGACCAGGTCCTGAACGAGGCCTTCAAGGGCGACGCGCCGAGCCTTTATGCCGCGCTGAAGAATGCGGCGAACAAGGCCCAGTCCTTGGAAAGGTCGACCATCATCGTGCGCAGCGGCGCGCGGCCGGTCGAGGCGACTGTCTATTGGATCCCGCTTGGCCGGAAGGTGCACAAGGGCGAAAAGATCCTGTCGTTCGACATCCTGACCGGAGATCTGCTGTTCGTCGACCGGCTCAGTTATCATTTTCTCCAGCCCAAAGTCGGCTCGGGATTCGTCTTCCGGACCGGCAATATCGAAAACCTCAAGGCTGAGGACGGGGACAAGTATTACGTCAAACGCCTGGTCGGCGTTCCGGGCGACACCTTGGAAATCAAGGCGCCGGCGCTATACCGCAACGGCCAGCCGATCGAGGGATCGGAGGCATTTGGCAAAAATGCCCGGCAGGACGGCAAATATCCCGGCTACACCAATACCGGACCGGCAATCGTGGCCGGCGGCGACCGGCAGTTGATCAGCGATGGTCTCATGCCGGTGGGCGGAAAGGTGACCGTGCCGGCGAATTCCTTCTTCGCGTTGGGTGACAATTCTCCGCGCAGCAAGGACAGTCGCTACTGGGGCTTCGTGCCCGAGAAAGACGTCGTCGGCCGGCCGTTGTTCATCTATTATCCGCTGACCAGCCGCTGGGGCCCGGCCAGATGAGTTTTGGTCGAATGTAGCCGAGGCGGTAACACCGTTCGCCAGTCTAGGAATCAGCTTTAAGGCGCACAATAGATATTATGTCTATAATACATATCGGCTGACATCAGCCCTTTGCGACGTCTTTGCTACATCAGTTCCTTCTTTGGCCAAACTGCACCTCTATCCCCTGCGCCGGTAACGGCGGCAGATGCCGAGCAGACTGAGTGCCGCCAAGAACCAAAGACTGGGAGCGCCGCCGCCCCCGCCTGAATCCGTTTCGTCATCGGTGTCGGAGGTCGTGGGAGTCTTGAGCGCCACGGTGAATACCGTTCCCAGGCCCAGGTTAACCGCGCGCAGGACGGAATTGCCTGTGTCCACGACAATCAGGTAACCGGAAAGCATCACCGCTTGCGGTTGATTGAACAGAGTCGAGGCCGCTGCCCCATCCCGGTATCCGGTGAGGCCCGAAATGCCGGCGACCGTGGTCACAATACCCTTGGCGCTGACGCGGCGGATGCAGCTGTTGCCGGTGTCGGCCACGTATACGTTGCCATTGCTGCTGTCGACCACCAGTCCCTGCGGCAGATTGAACAGCGCATATGCCCCTGTGCCGTCGTAGACACCGCTGATGCCGGCCGACCCGGCCAGCGTAGCCACGGTGCCGAACCGGTTGGTGGACGTGCTGGTCGATGACGGGGTTATGCCCGTGCAGGTTCCGTTGTTAAGGGACACGTTCGGGATGTTCGAATCGTCCGTGACCGTGGAAAGATACGTCAGGGAAATGACGGCTCCACTGTAAGTCACCGTGTAACGCGCGGCGATCGCCGTGTTGGCCGTCAGCGCGGTCACCACCTTGGGCGCCCAGGTCGAGGCCGCATCCTCGGCCGCGACTTCCACGCTGAGGGTTATGGGACTCCCGGTCAGACCGGGATCGGTGACAACCACGGTGGCCGTGCCGGCTGTAACAATCGTGCCTTCGGCGGTCACCGAAGCCGAGCGGCGGGCCGTGGTGATCTTTCTGATCGTGTGGTTGTAGGTGTCGGCCACGTAGAGGTTGTAGGAACTGTCTACCGCCAGTCCCGTAGGATTGTTGAACCGGGCCTGGGCCGCCGCCCCATCGCTTTCCCCTACGGTGTTGGCCGTCCCCGCGAAAGTCGTCACCACCCCGTCGGTGGTGATCATCCGGATGGTGTTGCTGACCGAATCCGTGACAAACAGCGTGGCCGTGGTGCCACTGTAGATGATGCCTCGCGGTGAATGAAAAAGCGCGGCGCTGCCGGTGCCATCCTGCGTGCCACGGCTGCCTGGAGAACCCGCCAACGTCGTCACCACGCCGGCGGAAGTGATCTTGCGAATGGTGGCATTGCCGGTGTCGCAGACGTAGAAATTGCCGACGCCATCCGTGGCAATCCCGGTCGGCCCGTTGAACAAGGCCGCGGTGCCTGTGCCGTTGGTGGAACCGGCGGAGCCGGCCTTGCCCGCGAAAACCGTGACCGTGGCATCCGTGGCGGAAATCTGTTTGATACAGTTGTTGGCCGTATCCGCGACGTAGTAATTCCCGGAACTGTCCGCGACCACTCCACCCGGATTCAGCAGGAATCCGCTGCCGGCTGGCGTGCTGGGGCCGTCGCCGCCCGAACCCGATCCGTCACCGCCGGAACCGCCGCCCGAACCGCCGCCGCCACCGCCCGAGCCGCCCGAACCATCTCCACCCGAGCCGCCCGAACCGCCGCTGCCACCACCGGAGCCGTCGCCGCCTGAGGAATTGCCGGGCGCCAGCCCTTTTCGGATCATCTGGTTCTGGGTGTCGGCAATATAGAGGTTCCCGGCTGAATCGGCGGCCAATCCCGTCGGGTGATTGAAGCGCGCGCCGCCCCCTGCCCCGTCAGTCGAGCCCACATCATCGTTCGTTCCGCCGATGGTTGTCACCACGCCGGCGGGACTGATCTTCCGAATCGTGCTGTTGCCCGTGTCCGTCACATACACATTGCCCGTCGTATCCACGGAGATGCCGGCCGGGCCGTCAAAGGAGGCGCCTGTGCCGGTGCCGTCGGCGCTGCCGGCCACGCCGGATGTGCCGGCCAGCGTGGTCACAAACCCCGCGGCGGTGATTTTGCGGATCAGGTGGTTGCCCGTGTCCGCCACATAGACCGTCCCGTCACCCGTCACGGTCAGAGCCCGCGGATGATTGAAGCTCGCCGTCGCGCCCGTCCCGTTGGCGCTGCCCGCAATTCCGACGCTGCCGGCCAGCGTGGTCACGTTGCCGCCCGCGCTGATCTTGCGGATCGTGTGATTGCCATAATCGGCGACGTAGGCATTGCCGGCTGCGTCCGCGGCGACACCTATGGGATTGCTGAAACTGGCGCTCGTGCCCTGGCCGTCGGCGCTGCCCGCCGTCCCGCCGGTTCCGGCCAGAGTCGTTACCACCCCACCCGGCGTAACCACGCGGATCAGGTGATTGGCCGTGTCAGCCACGTAGAGATTGCCGGTTGCTCCGACCGCGACACTACCCGGAGCGTTGAAGCGCGCGGCTGTGCCTGCGCCATCAACGAGACCGTTGCTGCCGCTGTTACCCGCGAGGGTGGTCACGACACCCGCTGCGGTGATGCTGCGGATGCTGTGGTTGCCAGTATCCGCCACATAGGCGATCCCGCCGGCCGTCACGGCCACACCCGAGGGATTTCTGAACAATGAAGGATTGAGGAGGTAGCCGGTCCCATCGAGAAAGCCCGAGGTGCCACCGACGCCCGCCACCGTGGAGACTTCACCGGTGGCGGTCACTTTCCTGATCAGCTGGTTGTTGTAGTCGGTAACATAGACATTGCCCTGTCCATCGACGGTGACTCCGGTCGGATGGTCAAAGCGGGCGGCACTGCCCTGTCCGTCGACCCGGCCGGACGCGCCGGCCAGGCCGGCCAACGTAGTCACGACACCCGCGGGGGTTATTTTCCGGATCGTGTTGTTGATCTCGTCGGCCACATAGATGTTTCCGGTCCCGTCCACGGCCAGTCCGTTGGGGAAATTGAAGCGTGCCGCCGCGCCCACGCCATCCGCACCGCCGTAGGTGCCGGCCGTGCCGGCGAAGGTCGTCACGACGCCGGCCGGCGTGATCTTCCGGATCGTGTTGTTGTTGCAGTCGCCGACGTAGAGATTGCCGGCGCTGTCCACGGCCAGACCGCGCGGATAGTTGAAGCTCGCCGCCGTGCCGGTGCCGTCGGCGGTCCCGGCTGTGCCCGCGGTTCCGGCGAAGGTGGTGACGACGCCGGCGGGGGTTATCTTGCGGATGACTCGGTTGCCCGTGTCGGCAACGAAGATATTGCCGGCTGCATCCACCGCCAGTCCGCTGGGATTGAGAAAGCGCGCTTCACTCCCCGTAGCATCGGTGAGGCCGGTAACGGACGCCGACCCGGCGACGGTCGTCACCACGCCGGCGGGAGTGATCTTGCGAATGGTGGCCCCGAGATAATCCGATACGTAGAGATTGCCCGCGCTGTCCAAGGCCGGCCCTTGCGGGGCATTGAAGCTGACGTTGGTCTCGGCACCCGTGCCATCGGTGCCGCCGCTCAATCCGGGCGTGCCGGCCACGGTGGTCACAACCCCGGCGGGCGTGACTTCGCGGATCAGGCCGTAACCCGCGTCGGTCACGTAGAGATTGCCGGAGCTGTTGGCCACGAGTCCGGTCGGACGATAGAACAAAGGCAGGTTCGCCCCTCCACCGGTTCCATCCGTGGTGCCTGGCTTGACGGACACCCCAGCGATGGTCGTGAAGGTGTAGGCCGTCGTCGTCTGCGCGCGCAGCGCGGGCCCCATGATCCACGCCAGCAGCCACAGGATGACCTGAAAGCCGATCTGAACCGGATGCAGCCTGGGCTGCTTCGCGGAGATGAATGGAAGGGATGCAATCGCGTTGATGATCATGAAAAAGAAGTCGTGTCGGACAGATGACGACCGTGTGGGTTCAGATTTCTTTACGGAAATTCCACCGGGTTGGATTCACGCCGCTCAAATTTTGCGCAGTATTTTTTTAAACACTGCCAAGATCATCGCGCTTCAGATTCGGGCGCGCCGCGGTGCAGGCGCGGTCAAGCCGGCGGCACGGAGACGATTCAAGCTTCACGGACCGGATAGTTCGCACTGAACGACTGTATAATATCGTCGATTAAGGAACAATTAAGGCCGCCCGCCGTCCCACGTAGGCTAGTTTCGACGCCCGAGATGCTGAACTTAATCAAATCTTAATCGCCCGGCTGCCATGATTGCCCGAATTCACCGCCCGACGGCGGCCCGCCATGCAACCGGCCCTCGCCACAGCAAAATCCATGAGAATCCTGCTCGTCGAGGATGAGCTGCGCCTTTCCCGCAGCCTCACGCAGGCCATGCGCGAGCAAGGTTACGCGGTGGACACCGCGGAGGACGGCGAACTCGGCCTCTACAAGGCCCGCACCTACGAATACGACGCGGTGGTGCTCGATGTCATGCTGCCCCAGATCGACGGCTGGTCGGTGCTCAGCGGTTTGCGTCAGGAGAAGAACACTCCGGTCCTGATGCTGACGGCACGCGATGCGGCCCAGGATCGCGTGCGCGGCCTCGATACCGGGGCCGACGACTATCTGGTGAAGCCGTTCGATCTCGGCGAACTCTTCGCCCGGCTGCGGGCGATCATCCGCCGCTCCGCCGGGCAGGTGCAGTCGCGGTTCGAGGTCGGGGATGTGGTGCTCGACACCCGCCGGCGCACGGTCACGCACGCCGGCCGGCCGGTGGCGCTCACCGCCCGCGAATACTCCATCCTGGAATACCTCACTATCCATCGGGGCGAAGTCGTGTCGCGCCGGACGCTCTACGAGCACCTTTTCGATGAGAACGACGACACGCTATCCAACCTCGTCGACGTGCATGTCTTCAGCATCCGAAAGAAACTGCGGCCGGACATCATCGTCACCCGCCGCGGGCACGGCTACTGTGTGGCGGACTGAAGCGGTGCATGAAAATCGTCTCGCTTCGCGCCAGATTGATCGGATGGATCGCGCTGCTACTGGTCTTTCTTCTCACGGGATTCGGACTCACCTCCTATCAATGGATCCGACGCGACCGTCTGTCCCGGATCGATGAAGGCCTCAGCCAGCGCACGGCCGCACTGGCGAGTGATCTGCGTTTCCCCGCCCTGCGTTTCGGACGGAATCTCGCGGAGGGACTGCAACGTTGGAGCGTGATGGCCGGCCGGTTCCCCGAGATTTCCGACAACGCGGCCCCGCCCGACGGCCCGCCTCCCCCGCTGCCGGAAGAGCCCGGAAAACCGACGGAGACCATGACGAACCGGCAGTTTCGCCTCACGCGGCTCACCGAGCATCTCTTTGAAAAATCCGACGGGGAAGAGCCCTACTACTACGCGATCTGGTGGCCAGCCGACGAATTGTGGCAGAAGTCCGCCGTCGTGCCGAACGGATTGATGCGTCCGCCCACCCCGCGAAATGAGAATCGCCCGATCATCACCACGCGCGGTGAATTCCGGGAGTGTGCGTGGCTGACCGACCGCGGCGAACTCGTGCTCGCGGGTGTCTCGCTGGTCAGCTACAAACAGGACATGCGGCGTTTTGCCTGGCGGCTGGGCGGCGCCGGTCTCGGGGTGCTCCTGCTGGGCATCGGCGGCGGCTGGCTGGTCGCCGGCCGGGCGATGCGGCCCATCAGCGAAATTGGTGAAGCCGCACGGCGCATTTCCGCCGGCAATCTCACCGAACGGATTCCCGCCGCAAATCCGGCCGACGAATTGGGCCGGCTCTCGGAGATTCTCAACTCCACCTTTGCCCGGCTGGAGAGCGCTTTCGTCGAACAACGACAGTTTACGGACGACGCTTCGCACGAGATGCGCACGCCTCTCGCAGTGATCATCACCGAAGCACAGGCCGCTCTCGCCCGCCCACGATCGAAGGAGGAATATCAAGCCGCCCTGGAGACCTGCCTGGAGGCCGCCCAGGATCTGCGGCGCCTCACGGAGTCTCTCCTTTCGCTCGCCCGGCTGGATGCCGGCGGGGTCCGTCCGACCGAGCCCGCCATCGACATCGCGGATACCGTCGCATCATGCATCGCCTTGGTCCGGCCGCTGGCGGAGGCAAAACAACTGCAGCTCGAGACGACGCTTGATTCCGCCCTTCTGTCCATCAGTCCCGCCCGCCTCCGTCAGGTGACGGTCAACCTGCTCGATAATGCGATCCACTACAATTACGAGGGCGGCACGGTGCGGGTCGCAACCCGGCGCGACGGAAATTTCGTGCTGGTCGTGGTGGCGGACACCGGCCGGGGCATCGCCGCCGAGCACCTGCCTCATCTCTTCAACCGTTTCTATCGCGCCGATCCGGCCCGCACCCGGACCGGCAACCGCTTCGGTCTGGGACTGGCCATCGTGAAGGCGATAGTCGACGCGCATGGCGGCCAGCTGTCCGTGGAGAGCGAACTTGGTCTCGGCACGACCTTCACCGTGCGGTTCCCGGCCTAGAATCCCAGATGCCGCCGGATCTCGGCGAGACAGTGATCGGCCGCATCCTCCAGCACGTAATGTCCGGCCGACTCGAGATAGTCCGCATTGGCGCCCGGCAGCAGCACTTTCCAGCGATTGTAGTAATGCCGGTTGAAACAGAAATCCCGGCCGCCCCACAAAATCCGGACGGGACGGTCGCGCAGGATGGCGAGCTTGGGCTCGACCTCCGCCAAGGCGCGGTCACTGGCACCGCCCTTGCCCGTCGGTATGTCCACCACGAAGCGATGCGTGGCGATCCGGTTCGCCCAGTTGTCGTAAGGGAAAATGAATCCCCGCTTCACGTCACGGGCCAGGGGCTTGGTCACGGACATCCAGGTGGCGGGCCAGGCAAAGCCGTTCAATCCGCGCACGAGCCACTCGCCCACCCCGGGCGCGCGGCAAAGGCGGATTCGCCACGGCACGATGGTGTCGGCAAAAGCAGCGGTGTTGAGGATGACCACGCGGCCCAGTTGTTCCGGCCTCTGCAAGGCCGCGCCCAAACCGATCGGCCCGCCCCAGTCGTGCACGATCAGGTGGATTTTCCGCAGGTTCAGGCTGTCCAGCAGTCCGCGCAGGTTCTTGATGTGCTCGCCGAGCGTATAGGGAAAATCCTGCGGCTTGTCCGACAAGCCGCAGCCGATATGGTCCGACACGATGCAGCGGATGTTGCCGCGCAGGCCCAGCACGAGGTTCCGGTAATAGAACGACCAGGTCGGGTTGCCGTGCACCATCACGACGGCCTCGTCGCCGGCACCTTCGTCGAGATAGCTCATCATGCCACGACCGGTATCGAACCGCTTCGGTTCGAACGGATACAGGACGTGCAACCAAGGAGGAACGGCAATCATGGGTGAATTATCGGTGGAGCGCGGCCTCAGGACGCGCTCGAAACCCGTCCGGAGGCCGGGTTCCACCTTTTAGTGCCGCGTCGTTCATCACCATTCCACGGCCAGCATCAGGCTGTTGATGCCGCTGCCGATGCCGAGCAGGGCGATTTTGTCGCCGCTCTTTACCGTGCCTTTGTCCGTCGCGAGCGCCAGCGCGGTCGGCAGGGCCGCCGAGCCGGTGTTGCCCAACGTCTCAAAGGTCGAGAAGTCCTTCGCCAGGTCGAGGCCGACCGTCTCGTAAAGTTTGCGCCGGTGCGTGCTGCCCACCTGGTGACAGATCAGATGATCAGGCGTGGCGCGCGTCCAGCCGGTCTCTTGCTCGAACAGCCGCCAGGTCTCCTTGGCGACCTCCACGCCGGCGATGAGCAATTGCTCCGAGTCGGTCTCCATCTGCAGGCCCTGTCCGGAGGTATCGCCCTGACAGAGTGCGCTGTGCTGCGTCGCGGCCAGGCAGGCTCCCGCCAGCAGTCGGTGCTTCGGTCCCGCCGGCAACAGGTCTTCGTGACAGACAATGGCGGCCACGGCGCCCGATCCGATCGTGAGGTTCGCAAAGAACGGCTTGATGGCGTTCCGGCCCAGCGGCGCCGTCAGCAGGTGCTGGATCGTCTGGTCGACCAGCGGCCGGCCGTTCTCCCCGGCCACGACCATGCCGCAGCGGATCTGCCCGGCATCGATCATCGCGCCGAGGGTCACCAATCCGTTGAGGAAGCCGAGGCAGGCGTTCGATACGTCGAAGACGTGCGCCTGCGGCCCCAGCCCGATCTTGTGATGGGCAAACGACGCCGTGGCGGGTTCGAGCATGTCGCGTGACACGGCGCAGTGCATGAAGGCCTCGATTTGAGCCGGTTTGATCGCAGAGCGTTGGAGGACGGCCCGACCGGCTTGGGCGCTTGCATCGGAAGGGCGCGTGCCGGCGGCCCACATGCGTCGCTCCCTGATTCCCGTCATGAGTTCCAGGCGTCCGGCCGGCAGCTTCAGGCGTTCATACAACGGCCGCAGCCGCTCCTCGATCTCGGCAGAAGACCATATTTCCTCCGGCAGAACGGCGGCCAGGGACTCGATGCAGGCGTGACGAAAGCGCATGGCCGCTTATTTGTCCGGCCGCATGGCCAGGCGGATGATGTCCTTGTCGAAGAAATTGGATCCAAGGCCCGCATCCACGACCAGCGTCGTGCCGTTCAAACCGCTGCTGCGCTCGCTGAGCAGGAACAACGTGGCGTTGGCCACCTCCTGTGTCTCCAGGTTGCGCTTCCTGAAGGTCAGTTTTTCGGCGTAAAGGTAGCTTTCGATATAGCCCGGGATGCCGGCGGAGGCACTCGTCTTGAGCGGACCGGAGCCGATGACATTGAAGCGCACCTCAGTGTCGGCGCTGAAGGACTTGGCCAAAAACCGGCTGCACGACTCCAACGCCGCCTTGATCGGGCCCATGTAGCCGTAGTTGTCCGGCGTCACGCTCAACGACGAGATGCCGATGGTGACGACCGAGGCGTTTCGCGCCAGATACGGCTTCAGGGCGTTGGCCAACTCCACCAGCGAAAAGGCGGAGATGGACGTGGCCTGCAGAAAATCCTTTCGCTTCGTCTCCTGGAAGGCCTTGAACCCTTCGCTGTAGTTGGCGAACGCGATCGAGTGCACCACGCCGTGCAGCGGCGCCAGTCCGGCCCGGGCCACGTCGACGGCGAGCTGCGCGCAGGCTCCGTCCTGCTCGACGTCACAAATGAACACCGGCCGGCCGGCCAGCAGGGACTCGAGCGATTTCTTTCTCACCTCGGAACGGACGCTGTAGACGACGCGCGCGCCCTGTTCCTCGAGCGATTTCGCGATGAACCACGCGACGCTCTTCTTGTTGGCGACGCCCATGACCAGGAAGGTCTTGCCGGAAAGGTTGAGAAAATCGCTCATGGCTGCGGTTGCTTTTGTAGGCGGGGTGCCCCCACCCCGCGAGGCATGTGCTGCGTTGCCGAAAACCCGCGGGGTGAGGGCACCCCGCCCACAAGAATGGAATGTCCGTCGAGGCTCATGTGGTGACCTGTCCCTCGGGCTTTTTCCAGGCGACGGAAAACTCCAGGTTCAGCACGCGCTTGTCGCCATTCTTCACGGTGCCGGTCATGAAATGGAAATCCCCCATCGTCTCCTTGCGCCGCACCTCGATCGTCGTGGTGTCCCCGGGATAGACCGGCAGCCGGAACCGGACGTCGGTCACCTTCGTCAGCAGCGGCACCCCGCTCTGGGCGCCGGCCCCGGCCATCAGCCTGGCCATGAGCAACGCGCCGGTTTGGAACACGGATTCGCACAGCAGCACGCCCGGGGTGATGGGCGCACCGGGATAGTGCCCCTTGTAGAAATCCTCCTCGGCGCGCCAGGTGCGCCGGGCGACGAGCACGTCGCCTTCGTGCGAGACGATCTCGTCCACAAACAGGAACGGCGGACGGTGCGGGATGAGTTTTTCGACTTCGGTCACGGGAGAAATATTCAAATCAGGCCACGGCGGCCGCCGCTCGTTTCTTGGCGGCCAGAGCCTTGTCGATCTGGTTGGCGACGATGACGCCATAGTTGATGGTGCCAAGCCAGCCGGACATGATGATGCCGACGGAGCCGGCGTGGTAGAGTCCGGGCAATTGCGCCGGCAGATCCATCGAGACCTTGAGTCCCTCGAACTTCGTGCCGAACGACGTGCCGGCCCAGTGGCGGGTATAATATTCGATGGTGCGCGGCGTCGCCGCCTCCATCCAGTCGATCTTGGCCCGCACATCGGGGATGAAGCGTTCGAGCGATGTGATGGATTCCTCGATCAACCGCTGCTTCTCGGCGGCGTATTGTTCCGGCGTGAGGCTGTTCCAATCCTCATATTTCGCGTTGATCGAAACGACGACGGTGTAACGGTCCGAGCCCGGGCGCGTGTCCGGATAATACATCGAAAACGTCCGGCTCGTCGTATGCAGGTCGACCAGCTTCTCGCTGGAGAACCTCGGCTCGTCGGAGGTGAACACGAGGTCGCCGATGTGCGGCAAAGTCTCGCCTTTCCGGATGCCGAGGTAGACCTGGCACGAACTGCTGTTGACGCGCACGGCCTTCGTCTCCGCGACGAATTCCGGCGTGAAGTTCTCCTCGCCGGCGAGTCGCAGGACGGTGTTCTTGATGTTGGAATTCGACAGGATCACGTCACAGCGGATGGTGCGGCCGTTGGCGACGACCCCGGTGACCCGCTTCCGGCCGTCGCGCTCCTCGGTGAGGATTTTTTCCACGACCACGTGCTTGCGGACTTCCACCCCGTTGGCCTTCAACTCGGCCCCCATCTTTTTGATGAGCACATCGGAGCCGCCCTGGAAGGTATAGACGCCCTTGCTCATGAAGTTCGAGAACACGATGCCGAAAGTGATCGCCGGGTCGTCGAGGGTGGATCCGTTGGCGTAGGCGATCGGTTCCATCAGGAGGCGCTGCACATCGTCCCGGCCCGGAAAATAGCGCTCGAACATCTGGCCGGTCGTCTCGGTGTTGTTGTCGTAGAAATTCATCGCCCGCAGGTCGGTGAAGAACCGCTCGACCGTCTCGGCCGGCACCTTGAATTTCTCGACCAGCTGCCGCGTGAAATCCTCGCGGTCGAACGTGGTGTCGATCTGGAACTGCGGGTTGATGAACCGAACGCCCTTCAGCTGGACGATGGAATCGGCGATGTCCTGGCTCCAGTATTTGCGGATGGATTTGATCATCCCGATCGGAAAACCATGCAGGGAAATGTCGAAGATATGGCCCCCTTTACGGGTGAACCAGGTGGCCAGTCCGCCGAGCTGATAATGGTGCTCCAGCAGCAGCACCTTGTGGCCGCACTTGGCCAAAACGTTGGCGCCGGTCAGACCGCCCAAGCCGCTGCCTATCACCACGATGTCGTAGTGTTCTTCGATGCCTTTGAGCCAGTCGTAAGCCATGGGAGCCGCCCAAGTAAGTTTGCCGCCTATCAAAGCGCAACGCGGAATTGTCGGATGGAACCGATCGGAGTGGCATCGGCTTCCAGCCGATGGATTGGCAGCCACAAGCTAACCGCGTCCGCTCCCCTGCAGCACGTGATAATTCGCCATCGATATTCCGCTCAACATGGCGCCGACGATGCCGAGGAATCCCTGGTCGGTGCCGCAGAGGTAGAGGTTGCTCAGGTGCGTGCGGCCGTTGCGGATTTTCCTCGGCGCACCGTAGATGGCGCCGTTGAAGTGGCCGGTGAATTTCTTGATCGTGCGCGGCGTGAACATGTCCGTGGCCAGCTGCGCCTGCGCCAGCACGGCATCGTCCACCGGCGGCAGAAACCGGCGGGCGCTCCGGGTGGCCTCGGCGAACCAGCGCTTCTTGTCGGCCTGATATTGTTCCTCGGGCAGGCGCGCCCAGAGATCATAGTTGGCCAGACAGGTGACGCGAAAGATGCCTTCGGGCAGTCTGCCGTCCCCGTAGGCGAAATTGTTCGGCAGACAGATGACGCCGCTGCGAACATCCACCTGACCGCGCGCGCGTGCGTAGTCGAACCGGTCGGAATCGTTGAAGAAAACTATCGTGTCCTCGCCCCACCCCCACTCCGCCGGCTGGCGGTTGAAGACGGTGATGGTCTCGATGAAGGAGAGTTGTCCGATGTTATGTAGGTCGGGGTTTATCCCCGGCGTGTCGGGCGTAAAGCCCGACCTACAGAGGGCCAGGGTTTCCGCCACGCCGATGGAGGAAATCACATGGTCAGCGGTCAGTTCGGTGCCGTCGTCGAGCACGAGGCGTGCGGCCCTGCCCTGTTCCTCGATGATCCGGGTCACGCCACACTGCATGCGTCGCTCACCGCCGGCCGACCGATATTTGTCGAGCAGCACGCGGATGATGACGCGCACGCCGTCCAACGGCCGGGCGAAGCCTTCGAGAAAGAGCGCCTTGAACATGATGACGAACTGGCCGAACTCCATGTCCCGCTCCTGCGCGCTGCCGTAATACATCACCGGACAGAAGATCATGTCGATCAGCAGCGGGTCGGTGAGATGCCGGCCCACCACTTCGCGCGCCGACACCGGCTGCGCGTCGAGCGAGACATCGTCATAGGTGCGCACGAGTTCGACCAGCTTGCGCCAACCGTCGGTCTGCGTGGGGAATTTCGCGGCAACCTCGGCATCAAGCACGGCGAAGTCGTTTGTGAACCTCAGCGTCCTCTCGCCGCGCGGACCGAACGCGATCCTCGACTGCTTCTGCGGACAAAGGGCGAATTCGTCGCGCTCGATGCGCAGCTGACGGAGGAGCTTGCCCAAAGGCGTGCCCTTCACGCCCGGTGGCACGTAGTTCGTCATCGCGTGCAGACCGACGTCGTATTTGCGGCCGGCGAAGCTATAAAAACTGTTCAGGCCTCCCGGTGCATTGTGACGCTCCAAGATGCAGACTTTGCGGCCGAAATGCGCCAGACGGATACCGGCGGCGAGGCCGGACATGCCCGCGCCGATGATGATCGCGTCGTAATGGGAGTGCTTCATGCCGCAGGGCCTAGTTGTAGGGCGGGGTCGCTGTATCCCGCCACAAAAAAGGCGGGATCAGCGATCCCGCCCGGCAGAAGCAATGCTTCAAGGCGTGCCTCAGGACTTCTGGACAAACTTCGGCGTCAGATACTCGGCGCAGCTTTCCAGCGAGGCGAGCTGGCCGTAATCGGTCTCGGGCACCTCGATGCCGTGGCGCTTGCGGAGCTCCATGACGATGTCGAGGAAGTCCATCGAATCCAGCTGCAGCTGGTCACGCAGCCGGATATCCGGCTTGATGGCCGAGAGATCCTCGTCCGGGGCGATGTCGGAAATGATGTCGATAACCAGCTTCTTGCAGTCGTCTTTTGTCATGGGATGAGAGGGAGTTAAGCCACAAACCGCTTAATGACCAGCGTGGAGTTGATTCCGAGCATACCAAAGGAATTGTTCAGGATTACGTCAATGCGTTTTGCGGAGACCGGCTGATTGATGACCAGGCCGGGTATATCGCACTGCGGGTCAAGCTCATCGACATTGATGGTCGGGTGGACGACGAGGTCGTCGAAGCTCGGCAGGTTGCCCGCCAGCTCGAGCGCGCCGGCCGCCCCCATGGCGTGGCCGATGAAACTCTTGGTGTTGTTGATGTGCGGCGGGGTGCTCCGGCCCTTGAAGACTTCGGCGATGGCCACGCACTCCTGGATGTCGCCCAAGGGGGTCGAGGTGGCGTGCGTATTGACTAGGTCGATGTCCTCCACGGTCATGCCGGCGTGGGCGATGGCCTTGCGGACGCACTCGGCCTGGCGCTCGGGATTGGGCAGCACGGCGTCCGTGGCGTCCGAATTCACGCAATATCCGGCGATCTCGCCGTAGATCTTCGCACCGCGGGCCTGGGCGTCCTCGAGCCGCTCCAGCGTGTAGATGCAGCCGCCTTCGGAAATCACGATGCCGTTGCGAGCCTTGTCGAAGGGCCGGCTGGCCTTGGTCGGGTCGGCGTGCGCCGCGAGGGCGTTCTGGCTCTTGAACCCGGCGAAGATGCCGAAGGTCTGCGGGCTCTCGCTTACGCCGCCGCCGAGGGCGAAATCAATCTCGCCGAGCCGGAGCATCTGCGCGGCGTGGATCAGGCCCATGTTGCCGGCGGCGCAGGCGGCGCCGATGGTGTAGGCTGGCCCCGTGATGCCCAGGTTCATCGACACCTCGCCCGCCGGGTTGTTGGCGACCGTCCGGGGGTTGTGGTGATGCGTCCAGAACTTCACGTCGTATTTGAACTGCGAGATGTTGTAGACCTCGTTCTCGGTCTCGACGTTGCCGTGCTCGGTGATGCCGAGATAGATGCCGACGCGGCTTCTGTCGCGGCTCTCAAGGTTCACTCCGGCGTCCGCCAGCGCCTCCCGGGCGCAATAAATGCTGATGCCGCCGGCGCGCGTGCCGATGCGGACATCTTTTTTCTTCTGATATTTCAACGGGTCGAAGGTGCACATGCCCGCCGGATGGCGGCCCATGTAGCGCACGTCGATCGTCGTGATGCCGGACACTCCGGTCAGGAGATTTTTTCGGAATTCGGCCAGGGTGTTGCCGTTCGGGGCGGTGAGCCCGACGCCGGTGATGACTATGCGGCTTTGTTTCATGCGTATTACCCGAGAGGAAGCAGATTTGCCTAGCCATCGGAATTCGAAAAGCAATACAAGTTCTGGACCATGAAAGTGCTCGTCGCCGGCGGAGCCGGATATATCGGGAGTCATTGCGTCCGCCAGCTCATCGCGGCGGGCCACGAACCCGTCATTCTCGACAACTTCGCCTACGGCCACCGCGCCGCGGTGCCCGCCGGCGTGAAGCTCCACGAGGCCAGCCTGGGCGACGCGGCGGCGTTGGACCGCATCTTCGCCGCCGAGCGCATCGACCTCGTCATGCACTTCGCCGCCTTCTGCTACGTCGGCGAATCGGTCACCGACCCGCTGAAATACTACCAGAACAACTTCGCCGCCACTCTCACCCTGCTCGAGGCCATGCTGAAGCACGGCGTGAAGAAATTCGTCTTCTCGTCCACCTGCGCCACCTACGGCGTGCCGGAGAAGATGCCGATGACCGAGGACCTGCCGCAGGCCCCGATCAACCCCTACGGCCAGACCAAGCTCGACGTGGAGAACATGCTGAAGGCCTTCGCCCACGCCTACGGGCTCAGTTTCGCCGCCTTCCGCTACTTCAATGCCGCCGGCGCCGCCGAGGACGCGAGCATCGGCGAGGATCACAATCCCGAGACCCACCTTATTCCCCTCGCGATCTGGGCGGCCATGGGCACGGGCAAGCCGCTGCAGATTTTCGGCACCGACTACCCCACTCCGGACGGCACCTGCCTGCGCGACTACGTGCATGTCGACGATCTCAGCCGCGCACACATCGCCGTGTTCGACCGGCTTGCCACGCCCGGTGCGCAGCATTTCTACAATCTCGGCACCGGCACGCCGACCTCGGTTCTGGAGGTGATCAAGGCGGTCGAAAAGATTTCCGGCAAAAAGGTTCCGGCCAACTTCGCTCCGCGCCGCGCCGGGGATCCACCTGCGCTCTACGCGGACGCCGCCAAGGCCCGCCGTGAACTCAACTGGACCCCGAAGTTCAAGACCATCGAGCCCATCGTAGAGACCGCCTGGCGCTGGCACGCGAAGAGGCCGAAGGGTTACGGCGACCGGTGAACTTGTTGGAGACGCGATAAACAGTCCCGCGGCCTATAGGCTTCGCATCTCTCGCGTCCTGGAATATCCGGCTTACCGCTTCTTCGTCGCCGGCTTTTTCGCCTTCACGGGAGCATCCGGCGGCGTCTCGGTCGCCTTGCTGGCGGCTTCCTCTCGCGATTCCAGTGCGGCTTTCACCGCGCCGAGCATGTCACCGGGGTGCGTGATCTTGAGCTGGGCGTAAAGCTGGTCGAACAACGCCTCCAGGCTGGCGGGCGTGGCGGCCTCGCCGCCTTGCTTGATCTCGTCGGGCAGATCCTTCGGCAGGATGGCGTCGCCCTGCGCGATGACCGCGCTGCGGTAGATCGTGTTCTCCAGTTCGCGGACGTTGCCCGGCCAGTTGTGGCGGCAGAGGATGGCGAGCGCTTCGGGAGAGACCCGGCGGGCTTTCGTTTTCTTTTCCTTGGCGAGACTCTGGAGGAAAAACTCGACGATCTGCGGCACGTCCTCCACGCGCTCGCGCAGGGGCGGCAGCCGCAGTCGCACCACGTTCAGCCGATAATAGAGGTCTTCGCGGAATTCCTTGTCCTTCACCAGCGCCTCGAGGTCCTTGTTGGTCGCGGCGATGACGCGGACGTTGACCTTGATGGTCTCGGAGCCGCCGACGCGCTGGATCTCCCCTTCCTGCAGCACGCGCAGGATCTTCGTCTGGGTGGGCGGCGTCATGTCGCCGATCTCGTCGAGGAAGATGGTGCCGCCATCGCAGACCTCGAACTTGCCCAGCCGCTGCGCCGTGGCGCCGGTGAACGCCCCGCGTTCGTGGCCGAAGAGTTCGCTCTCGATCAGGTTTTCGGGAATGGCGGAGCAGTTGACCGCGATATACGGCTTGCTGCTGCGGTGGCTGTGGCGGTGGATGCTGCGGGCGACGAGTTCCTTGCCCGTGCCGCTTTCCCCGGTGATCATCACCGTCACGTCGCTGGCGGCGACCTGGCCGATGACCTTGAAGACCTGCTGCATGGGGTCGGAGGTGCCGACGATGCCCTCCTTGTGGTCCTCGGAGTTGATGACCGGCTGGGCGTTGCCGACCGAACGGATGTCGGCCTGGGTGCGCAGGGCGCTCTCGACCAGCGCGATCAGCTTGGGCGGGTCGAAGGGCTTCACCACGTAGTCGAACGCCCCGAATTTCATCGCCTCGATGGCCGTCTGGGCCGTGCCGTAGGCCGTCATGAGGATGACGAGCTGCTTCGGGTTGGCCGCGCGGATGTGCTGCAGCGTCTCGAGCCCGGTCATGCCGGTCATGCGGTTGTCGAGCAGCACAACGTCGGGCGGCTGCCGTTTCACCGCCGCCACCCCTTCCTCGCCGTTGGGAGCCTCCTGCACCTTGTAATGCTGTGATGAGAGCACCCGGTTCAGCGAATAACGCACTTCGGTATCGTCGTCGACGACCAGAATGTGCGGAACAGAGGCGGACTCGGGCATGACTTGGTTGGGAAGGGACAAAATGATTAGCGCTTTGCGCAAAGCTGATTCTACTTACCGCCCATGCTAGGCTGGTCAATTAACTTGTTTAAGGTCTTTGGCATCCAACTCGCGGTGCACGCGAGTTTCCTGCTGCTGCTCGCCTACTACGGCTACGAGGGTTGGATTGATGGCGGCATGCCCGGCCTGCTCTGGAGCGTTGGCCTGATCGTGCTTTTCTTCGTCTGCGTCATATTGCACGAGCTCGGCCACTCGCTCACGGCCCGGCGTTATGGCGTGAGGACCTCGCGCATCCTCCTCCTGCCGATCGGCGGTATGGCCGAGCTGGAACAGATCCCGCGCAAGCCTTCCGCCGAACTGCTGATCACGGTGGCGGGCCCGGCGGTGAATTTCGCCATCTTTGGCACGCTGGCCGTTGTGTTTGGTTTGCCGCAAGGACTTCCGTTCCATCCGGAATTTGAAGATTCATACAGAGGGTTCGGTCAGCTGCTTCTCTATTCCAACCTCATCATGGGCACCTTCAATCTCGTGCCCGTTTTCCCAATGGACGGCGGACGTATTTTGCGGGCACTGCTGGCCATCAGAATGCCCTACCTGACCGCAACCTACTGGGCGGTCATGGTCGGCCGCGTGTTATCCGTGCTGCTGGCCGTCGGGGCGGTCTACAAAGGCAATTACATGCTTGGTGTCCTCTTCATGTTCATCTTCTTCGCCGGTGCTGCCGAATACCGCCAGACGCTGCGCCGGGAGCAGGAGGACGCCTATTGGGCCGAGATGGCCCGCCGGGCCAGAATGGTGGCCCCGGTCGGCGAAGAACCGCCGCTGCTGATCCACGGGCCGAATTGAGCGCGGGACGGAGGGGCGCATCTCCCGGTTAGCGGTGATTTTTGCGAGAGTAGCGCCGGTCTGTGACCGGCGGACGCCAGTCGAAGACTGGCGCTACCATGGGCATCACGCCATCGGCCACCGCCAACCGGGAGATGCGCCCGGACGGAGGAAATCCGCGAAAAATTCCTTGCGTTCGACCTCTAAAAACTACTTTTAGGCCCTTCGCACGGGCTCTTAGCTCAGTTGGTAGAGCGCCTCAATGGCATTGAGGAGGTCAGCGGTTCGAACCCGCTAGGGTCCACCAATTTAAGAAAGCCACTCCTCCGGGGGGTGGCTTTCTGCTTTAATCCTCGTCCCTCATCCGGAAGGTGACGGTCCAGGTGTCGGGGCGGCGGGTCGGGGTCGGTCCGATGGAACGCATGCGCCGGAAGGCATCGAGCACTGACTCATCAAAATCCCGGTTGCCGGAGGTTTTGGAGATGCGGGGATTCAGAATGGCGCCGCTGGCCGTGATATCGAAGGTCACTTTCGCCTGAAGCTGGTCGCTGACGCCCGGCGGCAGTTCGTGGGCCTTCTTGAGTTCCTGGATCAGCAGGGAAATGTAGGTGTCGAGCTGGCTCTGCTGTTCGCGCGTGAGCGCCTTGCCCCCGCCGCCGCCGCGGGTGTTCGCAGTGGATCCGCCGACCACCCCGCCGATGATGCCCTGGGTGTCGATCTTCGGCACCTTGCCCCCTCGCGTCTTCGGCGCGGCGGAGACCTTGGGCGTCGGGTGGCTCTTCAGGTATTCCTTATAGGACACCCGGGCGCTTTTTTTCATGTCCTTCGCGATCGCGGTGTCCGCCGGCTTGGGTTTGACGGGCGTCGGCTTCGCCTTCTCCTGGACGACCGGCTCGGGCACCGCGGCCTTTTCCACCACCTCGGGTTCGGGCTGCTCGACGGGCAGGTTTACCTTCGGCACGTCGAGTTTCACCGGCTTCGTCGTGTTGCCGAGCGCCGGCGCGACCAGCTCGTCCGGGGCCGTGGGCGGCCCGGCGACCAGTTCGAAGATCACCGGCTGGATCTTCTCCGATTGCGCCACGAAGTAGGTCGTCACGAAGACCAGCGCGGCGACAAATCCATGCAGCGTCAGCGAGGTGATGATCGCACTGGGGGAATTCGGGCGCATCGCGTCACTTCGACTCGGTATCGAAGGTGATCTTGGTGAGGTTGCGTTTCGTGATCTCGTCCATCAGGCGGACCACCTGCTGCCATTGCAGGTTCATGTCCGCACGGATCCGGATGACCGGCTGCTTGGGCAGGGCGGCGAGCTTCGCGAGTTCGGCGCTCAATTGGGTGAAAGTCACCCGTTGTCTCTCGTAATAGAAGTTGCCGGTCTCATCGATGGACACGGCCTTGTAGACGGTGTCGGGATCCGGTTTGGCCTGGGGCTTCCGGCTCTCGCCCGGCAGGTTCACCGGGATGGTCTGCTCCTGCTGCAATTCCGGCGTCGTCGTGATCATGAAGATGATCAGGAGCGTGAAGCCCAGGTCCACCATATTGGTGACGTTGAGCTCCGCGATCGGATGCAGTTGCCGGGGGCGGCGGAAGATCTTGGCCATGGCGTTGCGTTACTTGGCTTCGAGTTCGATGCGGTCCGCCAGCGTGCTCGCGTAGTTTTCCAGCTCGGTGATCATGGTCTTCACGTTGCCGAGGAGAATATTATAGCCAAAGACCGACGGGATGGCGACCACGAGGCCCGCGATGGTGGTGAGCAGCGCCGCCGACACGCCGGGAGCCAGCGTCGCTAGCGTGGCCGACCCTTGCGAGGCGACCGCGCCGAAGGCCTCCATGATGCCCCACACAGTGCCGAACAAACCCATGAACGGCGCTCCGGAAACCAGCGAGGCGAGAATGATCATGCTGGTTTCATACCGCAGCGACTGGCGCGCGAGGGCGCGCTGGATGGCATTCTCGGCGTGCTCGAGCCGGGCGCGCGGGGTATCGTCCCCCTTTTCCTTGCCGATGGCGGCGGCGCGCCAGTAGGCCTCCAACGCGTCGGCGAGCAGGTCGGCATACGGGATGTCGCGCCGGTTCTTGAGGTTCTCCGGCAATTCGAGGATGTGGCGCTCCTGGCCGAGCTTGCGCTCGAAGAGGAAATTCAGCTCGCGCAGCTTCTTCAGCTCGGAATATTTGCCCATCATCACGGCCCAGGCGAAGATGCTGAAGATTGCGAGGAGGCCGATGACGAACTGGCCCACGCGGTCCGTCACGAGAAAGACCTGCCAGACGTTGATGGAGGAAGCGAGGAACGGGGACAAAAGGAGTGCGGACATGTGCGGCCAGTGTTGGCGCGTTTGCGCGGTGCAATCAACGGAAATTCCCGCGAATTGCCCGGCTAATTCTGGTTGCGCGCCCGCCCCAACCTTTGTTCGTTGGAGACGGTCCACTTTCATCATGCCCAACAAGTCCAAACCGGCCGGTAAACTCATCTCCTTCGAGGGGTCCGAAGGCAGCGGCAAGTCCACCCAGATCGCCCGCCTCGCCGCCCATCTCCAGAAAATCGGCCGCGAGGTCGTCGCCACCCGCGAACCGGGCGGCACCGAGATCGGCGAGCAGATCCGCAACATCATCGTCCACAACTCCCGGGGCGACGAGATGTGCCCCGAGACCGAGCTCCTGCTCTTCACCGCCGCCCGCGCCCAGGTGGTGCGCGAGGTCATCGCCCCCGCCCTTCAGCGTGGCGCCGTCGTCCTGAGCGACCGCTACCTCGACTCCTCCACCGTTTACCAAGGCATCGCCCGCAACCTCGCCCCCGGCCCGGTCAGCGAGATCAACCAGTTCGCCGTCGGCAACGTCATGCCGGACCTGACGATCGTCATCGACGTGCCGACCGAGGTCAGCCTCGCCCGCATCCGCCAGCGCGCTTCGGATCTGCCCGACCGCATGGAGCGCGAGAACATCTCCTTCTACACCAAGGTCCGCGAGGGTTACCTGCTGCTCGCGAAGCAGTGGCCTGCCCGCGTCGTCGTGCTCGACGGCACCCTCACCCCCGACGAACTCGACCAAAAGGTCTGGGCCGCCGTCGAACAGCGCCTGGCCTGAAATTCATGAAGTCTGTCATCCAGAGCGCAGCGAAGGATCCATGTCTTTCCGTAGGGCGGGGTCGCCGCACCCCGCCAAGGCGGGATCAGCGATCCCTTTCTTCCACCCTCTGATGTCCGCCGCCCCCACGCCCTGGCCCGCCGCCCTCGCCGGCACTCCGACCGTCGCCGTGCTGGAGCGCGCCATCGAACGACAACGCCTTGCCCACAGCCTCCTGCTCCAGGGCGAAAACCTCGGGACGCTCGCCATGGTGGCGCACGCCATCGCCGACCGTCTGCTGAACGATCCGCGGCAACCGACCCAGCATTTCCCGCCCAAGCAGCACCCGGACTTTCTCGCGCTGCGCCCCGCCGGCAAGATGCGGCAGATTTCCGCCGAGACGACCCGCGACCTCATCGGCCGCATCCAGGTCTCGCCCCAGATCTCTCGCCGCAAGGTCGCAGTCATCTACGAGGCCGACCGCATGAACACGGCCGCGGCCAACATCTTCTTAAAAACCCTCGAGGAGCCGACCGCCAGCACGACCATTCTGCTGCTCACCACGCGTCCCTATTCCCTCCTGCCGACCATCCGGAGCCGCTGCCTGCATTTTCGCTTCACCGACGCCGGCAGCGAGGCCCTGGCCGAGGCCGACGAGGCGACGCGCACCCTCTGGCACTCCACCCGCGCCGACTACATCGCCTGGCTCGGGCTGCTCACCGCCGGGGTCGTGGAGAAAAAGGCCGTCGCCGACCAGCTGCTGGGCGTCTACGGTCTGATCACCCGTTTCAACGCCGTGCTCGCCGCCGCCACCGACCAGGTCTGGAAGCAGCAGAAGGAAAAACTCCCCGAGGACCTCGATGACGACGAGGTCGAGGCCATCCAGACCGGCATCACCAACGGCATCCGCCTGAAACTGTTCGCCGAGTTCGAGCACGCCACCCGCACCTTCGCGCAGGAGCGCCTGCTCGCCGGCGACGAGAGCGCCCGCCGCTCGCTCACCGCGGCGATCGAGCGCCTCGAGCGCAGCGCCGGCCTCCTCCGCCTCAACCTCAACGAGGCCGCCGCGCTGGAGAATTTCCTGCTGGCGTCGCTGCGGCTGTGGAGTCGGAAATGAAACACGGTATTTTGTGCGCAGTGGCCTTTTCCCTGCCGGTCATTTGCGCGGCAGCGCCTGAATCTGGATTGCTACGCTTGCCGGGGAACTGGGTCCCCTATGTCGAGAGAATGCGACCGGACGATCTCAAGCTTTTGGAAGCCCAACTAAAGGATCCATTCTCCGAAAAATCCGATTTGGTCTTCTACAGCTGCGACGAAAAAGGGAAAATTTGCCTCGCCTTGGCGATTCGCCGGGATGAGCAGGGGGATCGGTTGGAAATGGCCCTTTATGATCCTGCGAGTAATTTTCCGGAGCGACAGGCCGTCCGTCTGCCGTCCGACGTGGCGGAGAGATTGTTCGAGTCGATTGAACTGATCCTCACCCGCCAGGTATTTCCAATTTCGAAGGATCCGGGCCCGCCAGGACTTTCCAATTCTGAAAGCAGCGTGATTTGGGTTTTCCTGCGGGCTACGAAGACCGAAACAGCCTTGGGGAAAGTCTTGGTGCCGGTGGGACGCTGCTGGGTAGGTGTCCCGGAGAGCAATCGGCCCTTTTTTGAAGTCTTCTATCGACTGCGGAGATGTGTGAACAAGGCGGAAGGCATTCCAGGCACCGCCGTTGCCGACCTAGACATTGCGATTCGGAGCGTGCGGTTGTCCTATCCCCGCTAGCTGTCGTCCGTGCTCCGCTTGCACGAGCGTAGTTTTGCGATCGCAGTCAGTGTCGCGTTTTATCGGGCGCCTGTAATTCGTCTTTACTCGGCACGACGTTGGCTGTGTCTGGTTCCTTTGCGCGGATGACACCGACACCTCCAGTCAAGCCCACCCAACCGACGTTGCTGACGATCGCCTGGCCGATCTTCGTCGAGCAGTCGTTGCGCATGCTCATCGGCACGATGGACACCTTCATGGTCAGCCACGTGTCCGACGGGGCGGTCGCCGCGCTGGGCATCGCCAACCAGTTCGTGGTGCTGGCGCTGATCTGCTTCAACTTCATCGGCATCGGGGCGAGCGTGGTCATCACGCACCATGTCGGCGCCAACGACCGGGCCGGCGCCGAGAAGATCGTGACCACCGCCATCGCGGTGAACACCTGGATCGGGTTGATCGCCAGCCTGACCGCCTTTTTCTACGCGGCCCCGCTGCTCCGGCTCATGCAGCTGCCCGAGGAGCTGATGGTTTATGCGCAGCCGTTCCTCGCGCTGATGGGCGGCACGCTCTTCCTGGAGGCGATGAACACCTCCATCGGTGCTTCGCTGCGCGCACACGGTTACACCCGTGACGCGATGGTGGTGACGGTCATCCAGAACATTTTCAACATCGCCCTGAGTTGCGTGCTGCTCTTCGGCCTGTTCGGCGCTCCGCGCTTGGGCGTCACGGGCGTGGCGATTGCCAGCGTGGCCAGTCGCGTCATCGCCAGCCTCATTCTCTGGGTGCTGCTCGATCGCCGGCTTCGCCTGATGCTGCAAGCCCGCGATTTCGTCGACCTGCAATTCTCGCGCATCAAGCGCATCCTGCACATCGGCCTGCCCGCGGCGGGCGAACACATGAGTTATTGGGTGTCGCTCATGGTCATCACGAGCTTCGTGGCCCGGTTGGGCGGAGACAGTCTGGCGACCATGACCTACACGCAGAATGTCCTGCGGCTGGTGATCCTGTTCAGCATGGCGCTCGGGCTGGGCACGGAAATTCTCATCGGCCGGCTCATCGGGGCCGGCGATTTCGAGGAAGCTTACCGGCAGGTCTTGCGCAGTGTGAAGACCGGCCTGCTGATCTCGACCTCCGCCATTCTGCTGGTCGCGGCGACCGCGCCGCAACTGCTCGGGCTTTTCTCGCACGACGCGACAATCATCGCCGGCGGGGTGCTGCTGCTGCAGATATCGATCCTCTACGAGCCGGGCCGGGTCTTCAATATCGTCGTCATCAATGCACTCCGGGCGACCGGCGACGCGCGCTTCCCGATCCAGGTCGCGATGGCGTCCCAATGGTTTCTGAGCGTGCCGCTCTGCTGGTTTCTGGGCGTCCGGCTGCACTGGGGCCTGCCGGCCATCTGGGGCGTCATGCTTTGCGAGGAATGGCTGCGCGGCCTGCTGATGTATCGTCGCTGGACGAAGCGCTCCTGGCTCAAGCACGCCCGCTACAGCCGCGATCAAGTGTCGGGCAACACCCTGCCGCTGATGCCGGAGACGTGAGGGTGGTCCGGATGTGCTTGTAGGGGCGCCGCTCGACGGCGCCCGCGGGCGGCGTCAAGCGCCGCCCCTACACAAACTCGGATAGGTGCTACGTCCCCTCGACCAGCCGCACGAACGCCTCGCGCTGGTCCATGTGCGGGTTGTGGCCGGAGTCGGCGATCACCTCGATCCGCGCCTTGGGAAAATATCTCCGGATCAGCGGGTGGTCGCTTGTCTCGGCGTAGCGCGAGCGTCCGCCGAGCACGAACAGGGTTGGTCCGGCAAAATGTTCGCCGGGTTTCAGACAGTTTTTCTCCAACACCGGCAGCGCCTCGGTCAGCACCGGCAGGTTGATGGCCCAATGCCAGGGTCCGTGCTCGCTGCGAGCCAGATTGGTGGCAAGGAACTTCCTCGTGCCGAGGTGCGGGACGCGCGCCTCGAAACGCAGCTCGGCCTCGGCGCGGGATTGCAGGCTGCCGAGGTCGAGCTCGGTCATCGCCGCAAATTCCGCGCGATGGCCCGCCCAACTGTAGTCCTTGGGCGCGATATCCACGACCACCAGCCGCTCCACCCTGCCGCCGTGCCGGCAGGCCAGCAGCATGGCCGTCTTGCCGCCCATGCTGTGGCCCACGATGGTCGCCTTGGCCAGGCCGTGGGCGTCCATCCAGGCGATGAGGTCGTCCACCATCACCTCGTAGTTCATCAGCGGCGCGTGCGGGGACCTGCCATGGTTCCGGGCGTCGAGCGCCAGCACGTGGTGGTGTTTCGCCAGATCCCGCCCCGTGCTCAGCCAGTTGCGCGACGAGCCGAGCAGGCCGTGCAGGACGATCATCGGCGGTTTGCCGGCGCCGCCCAAATCCGTGTGATGCAATTGAACCACAGAGACACGAAGACACCGAGAAAAGAGCTGAGACAAACCAAATATCGTCCGGCCAACTACTGCCGGTGCACGGCCACCTTTCTTTTGGCTTCCCAAACCTCTGTGCCCTCTGTGACTCTGTGGTGAATTAATCATATGTCCGCCGCCGAAAAGCTCACGCCGATGATGCAACAGTATTTCGAGGTCGAGACCAAAGTTTTTTCGGCGATGTTCGCGGCATTGTTCGCCGATGTTTTTAAGAGCGAATATCGAAAATCCCGGATCGCTGATGACCGCCAATAAACGCTGATTTTGCCGCCGGTGGTATAAAGAAAGTGGTATAAACCGAAAAAATTGGCGGCGCCAAAATGCTAGGTGTAGCAGTATTTGATCCTGACAGGCAGTTGGCCCTTTTCATAGATGTACGCTTCCGCGAAAGTGGCAGAGCATATGTCTGTTAATTCTAATACGGGGGTTTTGCTGATATTCGCTGAAGTGCACAAATGTGCGCTAGTCTCATCAGGCCAAATTGTTGCGCCACACATTAGGATTTCTCATGTGCTCCAAAATCAGCCGATTTTCGGCCTGCACTGTAGAAAACCCCTGTAGAAAGAATTTTTACGCGCATTTTTTTTGCGAGTCCGGATGATCGCGTCGCTGGGATTCAACTTCGTCCGCATCCCGATGGACTACCGTTGTTGGATTGCCGGCGGCGATTGGGAGCGAATCGACGAAAGCAAACTCAAGGAGATCGACTGGTTCGTCGACCTCGGCGAAAAACACGGGATTCACATGTCGCTGAATTTCCACCGCCCGCCAGGTGCATCGCCTTCCCAGAGCCGGATGGGGCAGACCCGAATGGAAACCGGGTCGTAGATGCAGTGTGAAGTGGACTGAACGCCCGGAACAGCGTTTCGGAGGATTTGAACAAAGCGCGACTCACCCCGTTCTCAACGATCTTGGTGTGAAGGTCTCATCCTGGGGGAGTCAAGTTACCGAGGGACAGTTGATGGAGGGCCGGAACCTTTGGTTGCCGCGTTTGGATGGTAAGCCGCAAGCCCAACAGCCTCTGCGATGAGAAGCTCTCCTTTGCGCCATTTTTGTAGCGTTGGCATGCTTGGCATCCTCCTCGCTATCGTTGCCGCTATTATTCCCCGGGCGCGTGACACGGTTGAAATGAAGTTATTGCCCCCGCGACGGACGCTGCAATCCTGAGGTGTGTTTTTGTCGAAAGAAACGCCACGGGAATTTCCCGCCTGGCTCCGCTGGGGGCTCGGCAGCTACCTCGCTATGAACATAGCAATTATGCTCACAATGGCCGGTTATGGGCAGAAAAACGCCGCGACCACGCCCAACTCCGGATCACGCCCCGTGGCATCGTCCCTCGGCCAGACTTCCGCCTCATGCCGTGAGTGCCACGCGGAGATCTTTGCGGCCTGGGCTGTGACTGACCATGCCCTCGCCAATCGGCCGGTCTCACCCGGAAAAGATGCAGCGGCGTTGGCCAAGTTCTTGCCGCCGGCCAGCGGTGACCCCGGCCCCGCGCCGGAATTCGTGCTCGGCCACAAGCCGCTTTGGCAGCCGCTGCTGCCGGCCCCCGGCGGCCGCTGGCAACCGCACGAGCTGGCCTTTGATCCGGTCAAAAAAGAATGGTTCAATGTCTTCGGGCAGGAGGGGCGGCAACCTGGCGAATGGGGCCACTGGACCGGCCGAGGCATGAATTGGAACTCCATGTGCGCGCAGTGCCACATGACGGGTTACCAAAAAAACTACGATGCTGCGAACGACACCTATCACTCGTCGTGGGTCGAACACGGTGTCGGCTGCATCCAGTGCCACGGTCCGACCAAGCCGGGGCACGGCGCCAAGAATGAGGTGAAGGACAAATTCCCCGCACCTTTCTACGGCGACCGGCAGAAGATGATGCAAACCTGTGCGCCCTGCCACGCCCGCAACGAGCCACTGACGCTGGATTTCCAGCCGGGCGACAATTACCACGATCACTATCGTCTCACCCTGCCGGTGGAGCCCGGGGTGTTTTATCCGGATGGCCAGCAGCGCAACGAGGACTTCAACTGGACCTCCGTGCAGCTCAGCCGGATGGGACGCGCCGGGGTGACCTGCCTCGACTGTCACGACCCGCACACCACCAGGACGATCCTGCCCGCCGCCAACAACCAGCTCTGCCTCCAATGCCACGCCGCACCCGGCCGCGTGCAGCCCAATGGCACGCGCGCCGTGCCCATCGACCCCGTGGCGCATTCGCACCACGCCGAGAGCAGCACGGGCAACTCGTGCGTCGGCTGCCATATGCCGACGACCACCTACATGCAGCGTGCGCCGCGCCACGACCACGGCTGGCTGAAGCCCGACCCGCGGTTGACGAAGGAGCTCGGCATCCCCAATGCGTGCAATCGCTGCCATGCCGACAAGTCCGCCGACTGGGCCATCGCGCAGGCCGAGGCCTGGTATGGGACGAAGCTGGATTCGCGGCAACGCGCCCGGGCGCGCGCGGTCGCCGCCGCCCAGACGGGTAAGGCGGAAGCCGCCACCACCCTGCTGAAGCTGCTGGCCCGGGAGGACATTCCCGCCTGGCGGGCGACGTATCTCTCGCTCCTCACGCCTTACGCCGACGGCACGGACGCGGTGCGGCTCGCCGCCCGGCAGTCGCTGGCCGCGTCAGATCCGCTGGAACGCTCCGCCGCGGTGCGCTTGCTTTCCGGTCACGAGCCTTCGCGGGCGCAGCTCCGCCCGCTGCTGCGTGACCCGGTGCGGCTCGTGCGCCTTGACGCCGAATGGGCTTTGTCATCCGAACTCGTCCCGGATTCGCCTGCGCGGAAAGAGTTCGACGATTATCTCGCGCTGTCACTGGATCAGCCGGCCGGCCGCTTGCGCCTCGGGCAGGATATCGCCAATCGCGGCCGGTTCCCCGAGGCGGAGCAGGAGATCAAGCGGGCAGCCGGGTGGGATCCGTTTTCACCAGGCATCCAGGAAGCGCTGGGCTATGTGCTCAATGACCTGGGTCGCACCTCCGAAGCGGCGGCGGCGTTTCACCGGGCGGCCGGGTTGCAGCCGAATGACCCCGGGGCGGCCTTTCGCTCGGCCTTGGCGTATGCCGGTGACGGTCGGTGGCCCGAAGCCGAGTCGGCGTTCCGGCTGGCGGTGGCGCTTGATCCAAAATTCGCCCGCGCGTGGTATAATCTCGGCCTGCTGCTGGCTCAAACCGGGCGACTGCAGGAGGCGGCGGACACGCTCCGTCGAGCCGAGGAGATTTCACCCCGCGCGGCGGAGTATCCGTATGCCCTCGCGACCGTCTTGCTGCGGCTCGGCGACCGTGCCGGCGCAGCGAAAGCGGCGGGACGCGTTCTGCTGATTGATCCGTCCCATGCCCAAGCCCGCGAGCTGCTGCGCAAATGACCACCCTGACTGAACGCTCTTCGTTGATGTCCAGAGGTTAACCAAGCTTGGCGCGGGCTTTCGGGTGCAACCTGCAAACGAGCGCATCCACCCTTGCCCCCGGTGAACGGGATTCCCGTTCTCTTCCGCGACGCTTTGCCCATTTGCGATGGTGAACGCCTCAGCCTGACCTGTTCCCCTGCAAAAACCAATGGGGCGGGGATAAGAACCCAAACCCATTTCGTCCCTTTTCAGTCCGTCGCTGACAGGCAGATGGCGGGCGGCGACCGTACGCGGTCTCCCCGTCATTTTTTCCCGGCAAGAATCTCGGCACCGGCGAGCAGCACGACGCCGCGACCGTGCTGATCGTCGTCCGGACGTCTGCGGTTCGCATAGTAGTCGAGCGTCAGGCCGATATTGGTGCCCTCGCAGGTGCCGTTCACGCCACCCTCCGGGGTGATGTAATCGGCGCAAATGCCGGCGAATGCCCGGCGCGCGACAGCCATGTTCGAGTCATCGATCCAACCGTGGTTGACCGCGCGCGCGATGCTGTAGGCAAACATCGCGGTGCACGACACTTCCTGCCAGAGTTCAGGGTGGTCGAGGATCTGGGGCCAGACGCCGGAGGCCGGCTGGAGTTTCTTCACGCCCTCGATTTGACGGCGCAATACATCAAGCAGCGCCGGACGGTCGGGGTGATTGTCGGGCAGAGCGGAGAGGATCTCCGCGGCCGCAACCATGGCCCAGCCGTTGGCGCGTCCCCATTTGAAGGGTGAGGGCGTTTTCTTGGTTTCACTGTAGGCGTGAAACCAGACGCCGTCGGTGTCTTGCAGGCGGGCGGCCATGTTGAGCACCTGTTGCGCGGCGTCATGAAGGTATTTGTTTTCGCCGGTGAGCTGCGACCAGCGCACGAGGTAGGGGCAGCCCATATACAGGTCGTCGATCCAGATGGTGCCCGGAGGCCAGATCTTGTGGAGGTCGGTGGAATCCGGACGCCAGAACGTGCCGTCGGGGAGGCGCGCCTGCTGGTCGGCGATCCAGCTGGCGATGCGCGCCACAACCGCCTTCTGCTCGGGGATCATCTGGTCCGGATGCCGCAGGATGCCCTCGAGGGTCTGCACGCCCATCGCACCGCAACTGTCGAGGTGGCCGAGGCGCAGCAGGCCGCCGGTCCTGACCTTGCTGTTGTCATGAATGAAGGCCTCCCATTCGGCGGATTCACCGGTGCGCTCATGCGTCGCGGACAACCAGGCGTAATAACGCGCGACGATGCGGTTGTGTTCGAGGACGAAGTCCAACGCCTCCCGGTCGCCGGTGGCATCCGTGGACCGGAGGACGCCGTAAAGCGTCACGCCCCAGGGATAGTTCCACGAGATGCCTTCGGGCGGGCGGGCGGCCCCGGCGGCGGCGACGGAATCAACCACCGGATATTCGCCGTCCTTGAGCGGCCTCATCTGGTGGCGCGCGACGACGCGCAGCACTTCACGAATGGACGCGTCCGTCGTTCCGGATAGGTCCGGCGCGATGGGCGCGGCCTGGGCGAACGTGACCGGCGCGAACGCGAGCAGGGCGAGGCCGAGCCAGGTGGCGGAGCCGTTTTTCAAGAGTGAGGGGGAGGGCACGACGATTCCTGTGGGTTGCATTGATGTGGCGTAAATGGCGGGTGTCATTGGCTGGGATCGATTGCGGCGTTTCGCCGCCGGAAGCAGCGTGGCGCTGCCGCCTCGGCCTAGGGTAATATCGAGGCACAGCCTGTCGCGGTCACACGCGACGGCAAGGCCGAACCCCGCGCCGGCTCCACGCATGCGCCTGAGGGCCGCCGCGGACCATTTCTCGACGGGCGCAGCGTGACGGGAAATAAACGGCGGCCGATTATCATAACAAACCTGGAACATCTATTTGCGGCCGTCGGGGTCGGACGGATCATCGGGCGCAAGGCGGAGGACCGGGAACTGCTCGTCGGTGCCAGCCGCGGGGATTCGTTCAGCCGCCAACAGGAGTGATCCATCCGGGGTCTTTTTCCAAATCGCGTAGTCAAACCAGCCATCCAAGGAGAGTTCCATCGTGCCGAAAACCGCGTTCTCCGGGTGGGCGCTGCCAATCAAAACCACTTTTTTCCCGGGTTGAACGGGATGGGGAAACCACGCCTGAAACGCCAGCGCGTCGCCCTCATGGGTGCGCCCACCGATTTTGAGCCGCGTCGCTTCCACTGTGAGGGGCAGACGCGCCGCCAGCCGGTTCCAGATCAGATTGGTTCCGGCGTTGCCCAGCAGCACCAGATGGCTGCGCGATTCCTCCTCGGCAGGCAGTTCCCGATCCTCGATCACGCGGCAGGGGCCGTAGTTGGTGCGACGCCACGCTTCCTGGAATTCTGTGCTCAGCCTGCGGTTGGCCGCGCGCTCGCTTTCATTGCCGCCTGTGGCCTCGACCACAATAAACCGTTCCGCGAAGACCCGCGACAGAGGCCCCCCCGTATTGTCGTTCGCAAGATCGAGTGGCGCGGGTTCAGTTCGCCGTTGCTGCGCCTGCCAGGCCAGCTGCTGCTCGAAGATGGCCAGCCGTGTAAGTGCAGGCCATTGGTTCCGATAATTGTCGAACCGTGGCCGGTGTCCCATGGCTCGCGCCTGTTCAATGAGATCGACTGAATGCGACAACGGTCCATGGTCGTCATCTCCCCCGCCATGGATGATCCAAATCGGTATGTTGGCGATGGCCGCCAGGGGTGTGACCGGATCGGTCTGTTGCAGCCATGCTTGATAGGCAGGCCAGGCGTTGAATGACCCGTCATCGTCGAAACGGTTTTTCACCCGATGCAGCACAGGACTGATGTAGGCGATGGCGGCATACCGCTGAGGATGCCGGATTGCTTCCATCGACGCAGTCAGACCACCGCTGCAACTCCCGTATAGGTAAAGTCGCGAAGGATCGAGCCGATAGTCGGCACCGACGGCGGCGAACACTTCGTCGAGATGGGCCAGATCAGCCGGATTGCCGTAAGGGCGGGCCCGGTAGCCTGGCCAGAGTATCCCAATGCCCAATTTTTCCGCAACTTGAGCCCATTGCTCGGCTTCGTCCAAACGAGCCACATGCACGCTTTCCAAATAAGGCGCGGGGCGGGCAAATACCGTCTGCATCACTATCACCAACGGCAACCCTGCGCCGTCGGCGTGGTAGCTCGAAGGAACGAAGAGACGGTAATTCAAGACTTGCCCGTCAACCGGTGAACGAAATCCGCGGAGGTGCAGACCCGCACGATGGCGAAAAGCCTCCTCGCCGCGGGTCTGCCTGAGGATGGCATCGTAAATCGCCTTCACCGCGAAGATCACTCTTTTCTCCTGGTCGCCCAACAATGTTTGCCTGGTCCATTCATTGTCGCCGGCATCAAATTGAACCGGGCGTTGGAGCACCTCCAGCCAGCGCACCAGCGTCCCCAGATTGATCGCCACTCGTGGTTCTTTCATCAGACCCTCGCACTTCGCTGCGAGGTCTGCATGGACCTGTTCCAGTCCTCCCCAATAAAAAATCTGCGCATGACGCCGCGTCCCCAAATCCAAGGAAACGCGGTATAGTCCCCGGGGCAGGTCCGCCATTTTGGCCGGAGAATCCCCATTAACCCTCAGTTGACGGGTGATTGTTCCATCGTAGGACTCCAGCCGCACTTCCGTCTCGGGCGGGGCCGGCAACCCCCGGCGGAATTTCAACGGCTCACCTTGCGGAATCAGCGCCCGTTTCAGGATCGTCGCATTCCTCTCCAACGCCGCGCGCGCGGCGGCGGACGCCTCGCGCTCCAGCCGGGCCTGCATCTGCCAGCCGTAGGCGATATTGGCAACTTTGACCAGCAGCAGATTCGCCCCACGATGCAACGGAAGAGCGATGGCCTCCTCGTTGGTGACCATCCGGCGCTGCTCCCGCCAGGCATATTGCAACCGCCCGTTCAGCCAGATCTTGGCTCCGTCATCGCTGCCAAACAAAAGCCAGGCCTCGCCGTCAGCCTCCGCCATTATTTCACAAGCGGCGTAAACGGCGGACTGAGGCAAATTCCAGTCCGGCGGTAGTTGCAAATCAGAAAGCGCGCCGAAGTCCACCACATCCGCTCCATCCACGATGCGAGCGGTCTGGCGCCCCCTCGTCGCCGTCGGCAGCGCCGCCGCCCACTGCGCGATCTCACTCCGTCCGCATTCCCCTTCCACCCGGCCCAGCCCGGCCAGAAAATCCACATCCACCGCCGCTTCCCCCCGCTTCGCCTCAAATGGCCCCAATAGCAGCCAGCGCCGGAGGATCACCCCCTCGGCCCCGAGCACGGTCCGCGGCAGCCCGGGCGCGTCGTCCGCCCGGCTGATTGCGCCGCTCGCCAGCAGAATCACAAGACAGGTCCGCAGGATTTTCATGGGCTCAGGGTTTTTCCTCCAGCGCCATGAGGCGGCCGGCCTCGTCGTAACTGAGAGTCCGTTCCGCCTCCCCGTGCCGCTGGATGCTGACGAGGCGGCCTTGTTCATCGTGGACGTATTTTTCGATGACTTCGCCTCCGATTTCGATCCGGTCCAGCGTCGTGCCGCCACCGCCTCTCCGGAATACGACGAGAAAATTGAACCCGCCGGTCTCCTGTGAAAGCCGTCGCCGCCGGGGATTGAACGTGGTTGTGGTCACGGCTTCGCCGGCCAGCTCCGTCCGTTGCAGGACCAAGCCCTTGCTGGTGAGTTTGCAGGAGTAGCTGGCCGCCCCGTCGGAGGCGAGATGCACGGGGGCCGCCCAGCGGGAGTCTCCCCGGCCATAGCCGGGGTTTTCACGCCAAATGAATAGTTGCGGCGGCTTCCCTGATTCTATGATTTCGCCCAACAAGTTGGCGCGATAGGCGAAGCGCACTTCGCTGCCGTCCGCGCGCCGCCAGGCGGACAGATGCCCGTCTTCGTCCCACGTCGGTTGTTGCGACATTCCCGCGCCCGCCTGCCAGGAGACCAGCCGGCCGCAGTCATCATAGCGGGCTTGTAGTAATGGAGGTTTCCCAGCCGGGGTGTCGGTCTGCTCAATCTGCGTGATCCATGCACCCTGGGTGGAAAAACGCAGTTGCCCGAGAGCGGGATGCTCCGCGCTGACCAGCACTCCCTGCCTGTAACGCCAAGCCCGACCGTCCAAGGACCGGATTTCATATTCGCCCGGGACCGATTCGCGGATCAGCCAGCGCGCCGAGCCGGCGTCGGCCAGCCTCCGGCCGATCTTCGCCCGGTCGAATTTCACCGATGCGCCGGCCAGCGGCTGCCAGCGCAACTGGGTGGGTCCCACCGGCGCGAGACTACTCTGCAAGCCTCTCACCCGCCACTCGCTGCGCGCCCGGCCGTCCGCGTCCGTTTCAATCCGGTGCTCCAGTTCAAAGCGGATCCCCAGTTGCTTGAGCGCGATGCTCGCACCCAAGGGAAAACTCAGCCGGAGCGTGCCGTCCAGATTCACCTGGCCGAGGGCGGCCTCGATCTGCGTCCATTGCGTGGATTCCCAGGCGGGGGTTCTCTTTTCCTCGGCTCTTCCAGCGAGTGCCCCCACAAGGACGAGCAAAAGCCATCGCAGGTCCGAGGTTTTCATAGAGATTCTCGCGAAGGGAGCGAAAACTCCTTCGCTCCCTTCGCGAGAGGTTGATTCGAATGCAGGGGCAAAGCTCCCGGCCAGGCTGCGCGGATATCCAGACCGCTCGCGGGTGATTCGACCACGCGGGCTCCGGTTTGCTTGGCCCAACGCCGCCACGCCGGCCCGTTCCCCGCTTCATCGATCTGCGGCAAAACGACTGTGGTCATATGCGTAGAAAGCTGTGGCAACTTCCCCGACACAGGCGGTGGCACTGTCGGGTGAAGAAGCCATAGCTCACGGCAATCGGGCGAAAAACTTGGACCGATCCGTTCGGCCTGCCGGCCGAATAGCAGAATGCATTCCGCCCCAGCCTGGGTTGCTCCCGGTTGCAGTGGCGCGGCGCGATGCACGACCAGCCGCACATTTGCCGATTCCTTCTCCAACCATCGGCGGAACTCCTTGCCCGGAGTTGATCCGAGCACCGCCGGATCGGGCCAGGCGTGCCAGACCGCCGCGGCAGGTCCGGCCGACACCAGCATGACTGAGCCGTTCGTTCCGGGCATGAAGCCAAGAGCTTGTTTCCCCAGCAGCCACCGACCCGCGCCGTAGAGGCCGCCGGCAGCGAAAACCGCGATCGCCAGACTGGCGATACTCAGTGGAACGAGCCGGATGCCTGGGTTATTCCACGCGCTCCACCCCAGCACGAGACACGCGACCGTAGGCACAACCCACAGGCGCGGCTCGATCCACAGCGTCGTGAATACATTCGCTCCCGCCCAAGCGACCAATGCAGCCCCCGCCGCCATGATTCCGTTCTGTTTGCTCGTTCTCATTCCTCGTTCTCGTAATCTTTCTCTCGGTTCTGGCCGGCCGTCGTCACCTGCCCCTCTCCCCGCCACCACCAGCAACCACACCCCGACCCACAGCACCGCCGCGAGGACCGGCAGGCCATGCTCCACCGCCACATGCAGGTAACTGTTGACCATGGTCGTGTAGCCCTCGTCGCGATCCAGTTCCTGAAACCAATTCATATAGGCCCGGCCCGATTCCCCCGCGCCCCAGCCGGTCAACGGCGCGGCGGCGATCATCTTCAATCCGCCGCGCCAGAGGGCCAGCCGGTTCACGACCGAACCGTCCTCTATTACTGTTGCTTCGCCGCTTTGTTTGATTCCGGCCGCCCGGCTCCACCCGAATCCAATGGCGAGCATCATCACAGCCAGAACCACCACACGGGCCGCCCAGACAAGCCGCTCGGCGGGAACCCTCCATCCGCGCGAGGCGGCCACGCCGAACAGCCAGGCCAGGCCCCACGCCACCACCGCACCGCGCGAATAGGTTTTCGCCAGCAGAAAAATCCCACCGGCCTCGACCGCGAGCGCCCACCATCGCCAGCGCGAACCGGAAAAGACAAAGGCCAGCGCCAGCAATGTCGCCAGAAACGCCCCCGCGTAATTCGGCGTCGGCCAGCCGAGGTTCCACCGCAGGTGGCCGCCGGATAAAAATTCTCCCTCGATGATCACGCCGGCTCAGGGTTTCGCCTGGGCCGCAGGTGCCCGAGAAGCCAGCGCCTGTCGCACCACGTCCGCGACGTCGGCCGCCGGCACGAACACGGAATCGTTGACGAGCTTGTCCCGATAAACGTGTTGGGCCCCGATGCCGAGCAGCCGTCCATTGAGCAGGAACGCCGGCCCTCCCTTCTGGGCGAAAGTCGGTCGGTAGACCAGACGCGGCTTGGTTGCCTTGACTATGATTCCGCTGCCAGAGGCCATTACCTCCCGCCCAAAACCCGGGCCGCTCAGGCCAATCACAACGACGGTATCAAGCAATTCCGCTTCTCCACTCTTATCCAGATCGACCGCCGGCAGTTTCTCCGCCCCCGCCTTCTTCCAGGCATCGGCGTCAGCGCGCAGGACAATGATGTCCAAGGCCGCATCTTTCAACAGGACTTCGCCCGGCACCTCCGTGCCGTCGCCCAGCACAAATTTCACCTGCTTGATCGCGCCGACGCTCACGTCGAGCTTGGCTTTCTTGCCCCCCGGGCCGTTGATCGTCTTGCCATCGAAGGCTGAGGAAGGATCGAAGAAGGAGAACGCCGATACGAGAATGCCCTCGCTCCGCACAATCGTCGCCACTCCCCCCACCGGCACATCCTTGTCGGGCGCGGCTTTCTGCTTGCCCTCCGACTCCGCGCTCATGTGCAGCTCGGCCACCGCCTGCACGGTGACGACACAGTCGCGATACTGGGCGAGCACGGCCTTGGCCTTGAGGTCGTCTTCGGATGCCGTCAGGGAGCTGGTGATCGCCAGCAGAGCCAGCGGCGGGAGAATGCGCAGAATCAGGGGGTGTTTGGTTTTCATGGGAAAGTTTCCGTTTCGATCTCCGCCAGCACGGTGCGATGCCGCCCGCGCTGCGCCGTTACCGCCACCTTGCCGGGGACCGGTTGGGCCAGCGATGCCGCGCGGACCTCTGCCACGTCCGCCACCGTGCGCACGGGCCGGTCATTGATCGCGAGGAGGATGTCGCCTGCCGCCAGGCCGGCCAGTTCCGCCCAGCCGGCGGACTCCACTTGCGCAATCGTCACCACGGTGGCGTCCGGCGCCAGCCCGGCGGCCCGGCGGTCCTCGGCCGTGGCCGCGCGCACGGTCAGCTCGATCTCCGGCCACTCCAGCCGGTCCATCTCCGTTGCTGGCACCGGCCGGGGATCCAGGATCACCGTGAGCTTCGCCTCGGCGCCCTCCCGCCAGACGGTCACATGCACCTCGGTTCCAGGCCGCCGGGCGCGCAGCATCGCCGCCAGCACGCCCGCGTCCTCATCGCGCCGCACGTCGGGGCGCTCGCCATCGATCGCCAGCACCGTGTCCCCTGTTTTGAAGCCGGCCCGCTCCGCGCTGGTGCCGGGCAGCACCTCGGTCACTCGCAAAGCGGCCCCGCCGGGCACCCCGAGTTTTTCCGCCAGGGGCCGCTCCATGACCTGCACCTCCAAACCGAGCCAGCCGCGCCGGCTTGATCCCGGTGCGCCGCCGCGAGCGGCGGCGATCAGCAGCGCCACCCAGTCCCTCCGCTCACGTTCGAATCCCGCGAGTTCGTCGCCCTTGGCGTTTGCCGTCACCGCCCGCAAGTCAGCCACATTATGCACGGGCTTGCCACCAATCGAAGTTATCCGGTCTCCTGCACGCAGCGCTGGCCGGGCCTGCCCGAGCTTGCCTCCCGGGCGCACACTCTCGATCCACACGCCGTCGGTTCCCGACAGTCCGTTTTCCCAGGCAAACGGCGGGGTGAGGTCGCGCACCACCACACCCAGGCCGGGCAATTCGACCGGCGGCCACCGGGCCGGCGGCCTGGCCTCGGGCAGGGCGCGCACTGTCACCGTCTCACTCCCGCGGCGCAAGGTCAGCTCAACCGGCGTGTCGATGCGGCAAGCCTCTTCGGTCTTCGCCACGCCCACCAAGGCATCGGCCGTGGCGGCGGCCACCGGCTGCTGGCCGATTCGCACCACAATGTCGCCGGCCTGGACACCCGCCTTGTCCGCCGGACTGCCGGGCCAGATGGTGCCGGCGCGCACTCCCTCGACCCCCTCCGGCGCAGACTGCCACTCGATACCCAGCCAGGCGCGCGCCACCCGGCCGTGGGCGATCAGCTCCGCCGCCACCTTGCGGGCGAGCTCGGCGGGGATGGCGCCTCCGAGTCCGGCGACCGAAATTTCGTTGATGCCGATGATCCGACCCTTGGCATCCAGCAACGGTCCGCCGCTGTTGCCGGGAAAAATCGAGGCGTCGTGCGCGATCCACCGCACCACCCGGCCGACCCGTTCGCCATCGATCAGCGGCAGTGTCCGCTCGTCAGGCAGTGTCAGCGCGGGATTCGCTACGATTCCCGCCGTGACCGCCTGCGAAAGATTGCCCGGACTGCCCGCTGCCCACACCCGCGAGCCCGCGGGCGGGGCATCCCCGTTGGCAAAGCTTGTCATGGGGAATTTCTCGTCCTTCTGCTCGGAGAGCAGTTGCAGCACCGCCAGATCGGTCGCCGGATCGGCGCCGACCAGCCGCGCCCGGCGCTTGCGACCATCCGCCAGCCAAGCGGTGACGCGAACGGGTTGCCGCACGACATGGCAGTTGGTCAGCACATGACCTTCCGCAGAAATCAAGACGCCGCTGCCCGTGACCATCTGCTTGCGCAGCCGGCCGTTGTCAGGCGTCACCGCCACCACCTCCAGACGCACCACGGCCTGAGTGGGCAGCCGCTCCTGCGCCAGGGCGCTCGCAACCATCACGATAAGCAGCGATACGCCGGCCAACCAGCGCACCCGGCACCACGGCCAAACTGTTTTTTCAAGAGTCAAGGACGTCTTTGGTTTGGAGAAAATTACAGGCAAAAGGCACGGATGTGAGGCTGCCAATGGTCGACCTGGAAAGGACAAAGCCCTTTGTCACCAAGGCGGTGATAAATATGTTTGCCGGCAGTGACATCGTCACGAGAAGGGCGGCCAGCATGCCCTCTCGGGTGCTCGCGCGCATGCCGAGACGCAGACGCTCGCGATGGACGGAATGCATGGGGTTGAGCGGTGCTGCCTCCCCAGTGAAAATGCTTGAGGGCTGGACTTGTGCCACGATTGGCAAATCCGCACAGATTTTTAGCCAGGGATGCCGACGCGCTCGCATGGTCATCGGACGGGAAGAATCCGGGCCCCGCATTCTACGGACAAGCGGCATCAGGATAATGGGCCTCGTGGGTGGTGGGGGTTCCTGCGCAGAGCGCCTTTCACGTCGATTTTGGGTGGACACTAGGCTAGCGACCGTCGGTTTTCGATGGGAGCGGCAGAAAGCCAGCACTGCTGGCGAGCAACAGACATTCGGCAACGGGTCGAATGCCTTCGGAGCATGTGGGATGCAAAAGCGAGGCTGCCGCGGTAGCAGCCCCCAGGAGGAGACCTTGCTGCATGGACCAATCTTCATGCACTCCCCACAGGACTCCCGCGGCAAAAGCGTCCCCGGCTCCAGCGGCGCCTTTGATTTGCTCGGCGGGTATTCTCAAACTCTGCTGCCAGAGTTCGGTTCCATCGTGACTACATGCGAAGGCCCCTTCCGGGAAATGAATGACCACCCATTGCCGCACGCCCGAATTAACCAACGCTCGCGCGGCCTCCTCTATCGCCTGGGGATTGATGTGGCTCGATTGACGGACTGTAACGCCAGTCACATGGGACGCCTCATATTCATTCACAAAAAGATAATCGACGTGCGGCAATACCGGTAGAACCACCTGGGCGAACCGATCGGCTGTCTCGCTTACCAGGTCAACTGACGTCACGAGGCCGGCCTGATGTGCGGCCTGCAACACCTCGGACGAACGCGGCTGCCCGCCGGTTCCGTTCGCATCAAGCGCATCAAGCAAAAGCAAATAGCCCAAGTGAAATACCTTGGCCCGGGTTAGGGTGAAGTCGAATTGCTCGGGGGCCAGTATGGCATTCACGCCTCGATGATGAAAAAATGTGCGTCTCCCGGTTTCGCTGACCGTCATTACATCCGTGTAGCTTGTGGCGGCCCCGGCAATCGTCCGGAGCTGATGGGTGAGAATTCCATGCCTGGCACAGTCGGACCGCACCCATCTCCCCAATTCGTCGTCTCCGATCAAGCCGACCGCTTCGAGGGGGAAAGCAGCGCCAAGCTTTGCCAGGTCCTTGAGCAGGTTGTAGGGCGCCCCGCCATTCCCGTGCAATTCCGCTGATATCGTAACAAGCGCATCCTGCGGTGGCCACGCATCGATCATCTTGACGTGGTCTACTATCCAATTGCCACCGGCCAAGATACCGTGGCGCTGGGGGGGCGGCCGATTCATTCGTGCACGAGACGAACCGCGGCAGGCTCGTCTTCCTCGATTCCAGGGAAGCGACCGATATCCGGGTCGAGGAAGAAATTGTCGTGCAGGTCGTCATTGGCCGTGGAGACCTCGCCAATGATGCATTCTTCGCTGGTCGGATAAAATTCGTGCCAGATGCCCGGCACAAGCGTGACGCGTGACCCAGGAGCAATGATCAATTTTTGGCCGGTCGGCACAGTCTGATGCTCACCGTCGATGTTCAGTGTGAGGGTCGGTGGTAACATTGCGGAAGACGCGGGTTTGGCCGGCCACAAAACTATCGCCAGTTCGCCTGCGCGGCAGATGATATCCTCTTTCTTTTTTGCGTGCGCATGGCATGGCGTTGTCTGACCGCGCTTGGCATACATGAGCTTCTCGCAATACTCCGGGTTGGACGCCAAGTTGATGAGGGTAAGGCCGCGGTGGTTAAAATCACCGAGCCCGAAATCCGTAATATCCCATCTGGGGAATGGGGGCAGTGCCCAATGATGATGGGAGAAACAACGAAGGGCGTCGAAGTAGGCGCGGTTGATGCCGGATCGTTTCATGCGCTAGAGTTTGATGACCCGCTGGGCGGTGTGGGACTCGAGCGCAGCAGTCCAAAGCTCGTGATGTGCAACGGCCTCGTCGGGTGTGGCGCAGCCGAACCGGCCCTCGAGAACACCGGCGCGTTCGGCAATGAAGGCCGCCCACATTTGCATGAGAATATCAGGGAATCCCGGTTCAAATATTCCCCCGGTGATGGTTTTGAAAGGAGTGCTGAAACCCAGATCAGTTTTCTCCCACCACTGTTCTTTGTCGCGGCGAAACTGCCACAAAGTCTTCGGCTCTTTGGTGGAATAACGCACACCGCGCTCCGTGCCGAGCACCTCGATCAGCCATGTGTTTGTTTCGGAGGGCGCCATCCGCTTCATTTCCAGGGTTAGCGGTGAAAGGCTCCCTTCGATCTCCGTCGTGCAATGCAGTTTGGCGTTATCCCAAGTATCGCAGGACGCCATTCCTCCCTTTCCGTCCGGGCGTTCCGGGTAGACTTTTTGCAGCTCGGCAAAGACAGACCGGGGCTTCCAGCCCAGACGAAGGGGAATGTGTGCCACATGCAGCCCCAGGTCGTTCATGACACCGGCCTCGCCGCAGTATTTTGTTTGGCGCTTCCAGTTGATCGGCTTCGTGGGGTCGAGATCGCTCGAATGAAGGAAGGCGCAACGCACATCGAGCACACGGCCGAGCAAGCCGGATTTTGCGACGGCAAGCGCGCGTTGTGCGCCGGGCAAGAACGGAAATTCGGATGACACCCGGACGAATCGTTGCCGCTTGATGCCTTCGTCCCGCACACGCCTCGCGGCGGCCAGGTCTATACCAAAAGGCTTTTCCGCGAGGAGATCCTTGCCGGCGCGCAGCACGTCAAGATAGATCGACTCATGCAGATGATGTGGGACAGCCGCATAAACGACATCGACATCCGGCAAGGCAAGCAAAGCGCGATAGTCGGTGAAAAAATGCCTTACGGTCGTCACCTGGCGAAACCAATTGAGCAACCCGGGATTAAGATCGCAGACGGCCGTGAGTTCTACCCGAACGGGAAATCCCTCAAGGGCAAACCATCGCCCGAAGACCGAGGCGACTTCGCGGCCCATCAATCCGCAGCCGATTATGCCAACGCGAACGGGAGAGTTGGAAGGACGATCGGACATTGACCGGGGTTGGTTCCTTAACTCAGCAGCTTAAGCGCGTCCTGCGCACTAACGCCATCATGCACCACGGCCATTAATGCGCGAGTAATTGCGCTGGGATTTGCATGCTGGATAATATTACGGCCATAAACAATGCCGGACGCTCCTTGCGCCAGCAATGCTGCGGTCCTGACAAGAATCTCTTCTTCGGAAGCCTTCCCCCCTCCCCGCACAAGCACGGGTATGCCTCCTGCCGTTTCGATGACTTTGTGGTATGCCGACACATCGTGCGTCGGATCTGCCTTGATGATGTCGGCGCCGAGTTCGACCGCCTGTCGCACCAAGGGGACGATTCTGGCGGGGTCACCGTCCACCATGTAACCGCCCGCAACGGTGTTTGGCTGAAAGACAAGGGGTTCGATCATCAGCGGCATGCCATAGTGGTCACACTGCGGCTTGAGTCGCATGATATTCTGCATACATTGATCGGTCACCTCCGGCTCATCTGGAATCTGGAACAGATTCACCACCACGCAGGAGGCATCGAGTCGCACGGCCTGCAATACTGGTTCGTCGATCATGCGAGAGAAGAGTCTGCGCGGCAGATGGGTGCCATAAACGTTTGCAATATCAGTGCGCAGAACAAGGGAAGGCTTTCCCCAAACTGAAAGATTTTGGAGAATGGGTGCCTGTCCGATGGTGAGTTGAATTGCATCGGGCGCAGCCGCGACCAGCACATCAATCGCTCGCGGGAGGTTTTCAATTCCACGCAGGAAAGCTCCTTCGTTAAAGAACCCGTGATCGATGGCGACATCGAAGCATCGGCGGGTCTTTGGATTAAAAAGACGATTTAGGCGTGCGGTCTTCATATGCAGTTTCGTTTGGCGGCAGCTTGATAAAACAGGGACTGGACTCATTCCATGGCCGTATGCGTCGGAGAATCTCGAATGTTGGCACGCGCTAACCGTGGGCCGATATTTGGGATTTGGGCTGGTAACCGTCGAAGATGGAATTTTCGGTCATACTGATTCAAGAGAATATCAGCTTCTCGGCTGCCACTGCAACTGCCTGTTGTGACCGCACTCTGTAAAATCCTGACCTTGCTTCCCTGTGTGAGGGAAGCGAACCGCTGCTCCAAGACCAGCCTGCATGCCCACCGCATCATAGGTGCATTTCTCCGTGAGCGCGGGCACACTCACGCTGTTTCCTTTCACTGATGCGGCATCGTCGGCCCCGGTGACCTGGTAGGTGTCATCGTAGTGCACTTCCTTGCATTTTCTGGATACCGCTCCCAGCTACTCCAGGAATAACTTTCCCGTTGCTTTCTAAAAGTTTTAGCAACCAGAAATCCATAGATTAAATCCATAAATATAACAACCGTTACAACGCTAAGAACTCCAGTCATTCTGTAATTAAATATAATAGATCCGGGAATCACGACCGAAAGCATAAGAATTCCACTATACACGGTTACTTGCCAATACCCCAAAAAAATCGGCGGAGGTATATTAATGCCTAGCCGCCATAGCAGCGGGAAAAATATCGGAATTAGACGTCGCCTTGGTAGACCACGCTCACTAATTTCTTTTGAAAAAGAATCCGTCTTCTCCTTAAACGTCATTAGCGTAAGTCAAATGCTCGGTTGAACCGACCTTATCCCCTGGGCTGGGTCTTGCTTCCCGGGGTTCAGGATGTTCACCGCATAGCGCTTGATGCTGCCGCTTTCATCCACCCGCACCCCGTTGCACCGTGCGGCGCAAGCTTCGCCCCGCGACTTCCGGCGGAAGCCAGGCGACAGGTTGCTCTTTTCGATTTCAATCACTGTTCAATTTTCTCTCGCGCGCAGGCTGGCGTCGGCCATCAACCCCAATCCCCAAGGCCTTCTCTGTTTTGCCGACCCTGTTTTGCCGACCCATAACTGGACAGCCGTGATTTGGCTTCTTTTCGATTTCAGTCACTGTTCAGCTTTCCCCGAGCTAACGCGATTGATCGTCAATCGATCGATTGTGCAAGGGAAACCACCCAAATGTCCATGTAGGGAAGCGCGGACAACTCCCTCGATCTCCCGATGCCCTTCGTATTTCTCGGGATACTCTTCCAAGCCCGTGGCGATGGTCGAACTTTCACCAACCCATATCCCCTTTTTACCCATCCAAGCGTAAAAACGGGAAGGATAAATCACGCTCTTTTCCTCACCATGAGAAAACCACCCCGTGACCTTGACTCGCCTGCCGTCCCATTTTCGCGGATCAGCGAGTATTCTTCCAACCGATGTCGGAACTGCCGGAACTGTATCTCCCTCGGACCGGGAGAGACTTATTTGCTGATACTCTTTTCGAGCAATCATCTGGTTCAGCGCCGACAATGTTGTCGTCACTAGCTGCATCGAAACATCGTTACTCGGCGCACCACTCGCAGAATCACCAGGTGACGACAAAGGCGGATTTTCCACGTTTATCGCCCAATAGCCGTTCGGCAAACGAGTCATCGCCGTTTTCTTCCGCCGCTCTGAGGATTGCAGAAAGGCAACCAGCGCAAGTCTTCGCCATTCGTCCACGAAGTTAGTGTCAATGATCTTGAATTCGGCATCTATGTCCACAGCTTCCTGATTTTTTGCCCCCAGAATCTTTCGCTGGAGTGACGCTGATATTTTGTCTGGAGTTGCCATTATCCTAAATACGCTGCGAACAGCGCCATCTGCTGGGCCATCCTCCAAATAGCCATTTAATCTGATAATGCTCGCATTTCCTCGCGCATTTACAGCAAGGATAATAATCAAGAGTAAAGATCTCTGGAGCAAGCTTCGGGGTATTGGACCCACAGCGAATAAAACTCGGGTGCTCCTAAACATGTTTGAAGGGCACATGCCATTACTCCCCAGCATTTCCTACCGTCGAGATCGGATCTCTGATGCCAAGCCAAATCAGTAAAGAATCCCACCAGCTATCCGGTTTGTCATATTTTTTGACGTCGTTGTTAGGCGCCAGCACATAGCCGTCAACGCCATCTTTGTTGTCCTGGCCCATATCCACTTCCGAAATATCATTATTAGACGTGTGATTATGCCATGACGCTACAGCCCCCTCTGGCTTTAGTGGTAGCGTTACAAAATGCGCCAAACCTTGAGTAACAAAATTATCGTAAGTATATTGACCATTACCATCTGGTCTAATCCACGTCCCCGCCTCATATGGAGCGTTCCCGTCAACCGCACGGAAATGAGTCGACGCGTCCATTGCCGCTTCATCTGGGGTCGAAAACGAATCCCCGGGACCAAGACCTAAGGCATCCCCGATACGGGTATACTGATTGACCACATACCGATAAATATTCACATCCCCAGCGCTGAACCTAATCGGATCCGTCTGCAGAAACCGCCCCAGCTCCGCCGAATAAACCCGGTTGCGATAATCATAGAGCCCGACCTCCTGCAACCATTCGCGGCCGGTGAACATCCACCGATTACCGACCGCAGACTCGGTCAGCGCCTTCCCCGTGGCATCGCTGATCGCGACCTGACCGGTGACCGAATAAGTATACCGCTCGACCAACCGGCCGTGTTGGTCGGTGAGCATCGTCACATTGCCGAGCACGTCGTGGTGTGGATAAAATGTCCCGTGCCGGTTCACCATGACGATGATTTCATCGATTTTCCGGCCATGCACGTAGCGGGCAGTTTGCGCGCCGGAACCGTCGCGCTCCTCGATCAGA